>Ga0210377_10005505_pt1 | contig 10393 bp, 10 predicted proteins | sample PLM4_65_b1redo_FD_155480 | JGI IMG/M metagenome (GOLD analysis project Ga0210377, IMG submission 155480) | Groundwater sediment microbial communities from an aquifer in East River, Colorado, USA - PLM4_65_b1 redo | ecosystem: Environmental > Terrestrial > Soil > Riparian zone | place: USA: East...
CGGCAAGTGCATCGATCAGCCCTGCGAGGAGCCAGTCTCCATTTTCAAGGACAAGGTGCGGCAGAAATCGTACCCGACCGAAATCGTCGCCGGGATCGTGTTCGCCTATATCGGCCCCCTCCCCGCGCCGCTGATGCCGAAATACGACCTGTTGCACCGCAATATCGGTAAGCGCGTGCTGTGGACCAACCTCAACCACTGCAACTGGCTGCAGGCGGTGGAGAACGCCGCCGACGTAAGCCACATCCCCTGGCTGCACGCGGGCCCCTATCCCGGCTTCGCGGCCAAGCGGCCGCGCGTCACCTGGGAGCGCAATCGCTGGGGGCTGCACTGGGAGATCGCCATCGAAGGCTACAACGACGTGAACGCCGGCGACGTGATCTTCCCCAACGGCAACCGCTTCGCTTCAAGCCGGATCGGCCAGGCCTGGTCGCAGCTCAAGGACCGCGACATGGACGCGCGCCAGAACCTGCTCTACCGCGTGCCGGAGGACGACGTGACCACGCGCAACGTGTTCCTCGCCCTTTACGACGAGGGCGACAGCTTGGTGCAGGTGACGCAGGGCGAGCGCGTGACGCGCCCGGGCGATTACAAGCAGGTCGAGGATGGCTGGTGGGGCATCGAATCCACCGACCAGGATCGGGCCGCCGTCGAGGGCCAGGGCCCGGTCACCGACCGCTCGACCGAGCATCTGGCGCCGTCCGATCGCGGCGTGATCATGTTCCGCGCCATGCTGCGCGAGGCGATCGACGACGTCGCCGCCGGGCGCGATCCGATCGGCGTCATTCGCGATAAAAGCGACGACAAGCCGATCCATTTCGGCACGCACCAACACGATGTCGTGCCGCCGGTGACCGTCGGGGCCGCGGAGTAGCTACTTCCCGGCCTTCACATCGGCCAGGATCGCGTTGTACTTCGCCAACACCTTGTCGCCGCCCGGGGTCTGCTGCACCCATTCGTCGAGCGTGGCCTGCACCTTGGCGGACCAGTTCGCGCGCTGCGCTGGGGTGAGCTGCACGACACTGCGGCGGGAATCGGCCTTGGCCTCGCTTCGCCCCTTGTTGTCGTCGTCCTCCCAGAACTTGCCGTAAGAGCGCGTCATCTCCTCGCCCGCGTTGGCATCGATCACCTTGCGCGCAGGCTCGGGCAGCGCGGCGTATCGCTTCTTCGCCATGAGAACCATGCCGGCGGCCGAGCCCAGCGATTGATCGACGTGATAGCGCGTCACCTCGACGAACTTGTAGATTTGATAGGCGGTCCACGTGACCGCGGCGCCATCCGCGACGCCGCGCTGCAGCGACTCGTAGATCTCGGCCGTCGTCAGGGTGAGCGGCGTCGCGCCCAGCTTCGTGACGGACGAGGCGGTGATCTTCCCCGGCGCGATGATCCTGAGCCCGTTGAGGTTGTCGATCGACTTCGGCGGCTTGGCGAGGTGCAGGATCGATTGCGGCAGGCTGATGAACATCAGCGGCTGTGCCTCGTCATACTCCGCGTCCAGCATCCCGCTCTTGTAGAGCCGCCACAGCGCGACCGAGGTCTGATCGGCGGTTTCGCTGTGAGGCAGCGCCGCGACCTCCGACAGCGGAAACTTGCCGGACACGTAAGTGAACAGTGTGTAGACGATCTGCACCACGTCGTTCATGACGCGGGCGTAGGCCGTGTTGCTGGTGGCGAGGGAGTTGCCCGGTCGCAGGTCGATCTTGACGACACCCGTGCCCTGCTCGTTCACGCGCGCACTCCACGGCACGTAGAACTCGCGCACCGATGCCGCCGTGGCAGGGCTGACGGTCGCGAACTTGAGATCGACCTCCTCGGCCGAGGCCGTCGTGACACTGCACGCCAACACGGCCGCCAATGCGAATTTTTTCATTTCCGCGTCCCCCGTCTCATCCTGCGTGTCTAAGCAGCCGCGCCTTCTCGCGATCCCAGTCGCGCTCCTTTTCACGCTCGCGCCGGTCGTGCTTCTTGCGGCCGCGCGCGAGGCCGAGCTCCGCCTTGGCGATGCCGCGCTCGTTGAAATAGATCTTGAGCGGCACCAGCGTCATGCCTTCGCGCTGCACCGCGCCGAGGAGCTTGCGCACCTCGCGCTTCTTGAGCAGCAGCTTGCGCGGGCGCAGCGGCTCGTGCCCGCCGTCGCGCGCCTGGGCGTATTCGGAGATATGCGCGTTGAACAGGAAGATCTCGCCGTCGCGCGCCGCGGCGTAGGCTTCGTTGATGTTGCCCTTGCCGGCGCGCAGCGACTTCACCTCGCTGCCGGTGAGGATGAGCCCCGCTTCGATCGTTTCCGAGATGGCGTAGTCGTAGCGCGCCTTGCGGTTCTGCGCGGCAATGCGCCCCGGTGACTCCGGCTTGCGCGCCATCGCCTAGTTGAGCAGTCCGGCCGAGGTCATCGCCTCTTTGACCACCGCGCGCGCGCGATCCGATGCCGGCACCAGCGGCAGCCGCACCTCGTCGCTGCTCTTGCCCAGCAGGCTCGCCCCGTACTTCACCGGCGCCGGGCTGGTCTCGCAGAAAAGGCCGCTGTGGAGCGGCATCAGCCGCTCGTTGATCTGCATCGCCTTGTCGATGGCGCCCTTTTGCCAAGCGGTGTGCATCTCCGCCATGTCGCGCGGCGCGATATTGCCCGTCACCGAGATGCAGCCGTGTCCGCCCTGCGCGAGAAAGCCGATCTGCGTCACATCCTCGCCCGAGAGCTGGCAGAACTCGGCGCCGCACGCCAGGCGCTGCAACGTGGCGCGCGAGACATTCGCGGTCGCGTCCTTGACGCCGACGACGTTGGGCAGCTTGGCGAGCCGCGCCATGGTCTCGACCGACATGTCGACCACGCAGCGCGCCGGGATGTTGTAGATGATGATCGGCAGGTCGACGGCGTCGTTGATCGCCTTGTAGTGCTGGTAGAGCCCTTCCTGGGTCGGCTTGTTGTAGTAGGGCGTTACCACCAGCGCGCCGTCGGCCCCAGCCTCCTTGGCATGGCGGGTGAGCTCGATCGCTTCCTCGGTCGAGTTGGACCCCGTTCCGGCGATCACCGGCACCCTTCCGCGGGCCACCGCGATGCACAGCTCGGTCACCCGGCGGTGCTCCTCATGGCTGAGGGTCGGCGATTCGCCGGTCGTGCCGCAGGGCACGACCCCATGGGTTCCCTCGGCGATTTGCCAGTCCACGAAGGCCTCGAACGCCTTTTCGTCCACCTTTCCGCGGCGGAACGGCGTGATCAGCGCGACGAACGAGCCTTTGAACATGACTTTTCTCCCCTTTGAGGGGCACGATAGTCCCAAACGGCCGTTGGCGCTACAATATGCAAGGTTTTCTCAAGGATTGGGCCTTACGGTTTGGGCGTGAAGCGGCACTTTTTCCTGGTTTTGGCCGTCCTTTCCGCGCTCGCCGTCTTTGCCCCGGCGACGCGCGCCGATCTTCTGTCGTCCGACGACAAGACCCATTACCGCGCGGCCTTCGAAGCCATCGAGCGTGGCGCGTGGGACCGGGCCGAGCGGTTCGCCGCGGAGGCCAAGGACCCTCTGCCCAAGAAGATTTTGCGCTGGTTGTCGCTGAGCGACGGCTCGTCCGGCGCGTCCTTCGGCGAGATCGCGGAGTTCATCGCCGCCAATCCCGACTGGCCGCGCCAGGCCGCGCTCGCCCGCCGCGCCGAGGACGCGATGACGGACGGGACCCCAAAGGCGCAAATCCTCGCCTGGTTCAAGGATCGCCAGCCCCTTGGGCCCACCGGCATGGTGCGCCTCGCCGAGGCGATGTGGCAAATCGGTAAGCAGAAGGACGCCGAAGCGCTGATCCACCGCGCCTGGGTCGAGGCCAACTTCGACGTCAAGGCCGAGCAGGATTTCCTCAAAGGCTACGGGCGGTTCGTCACCCAGGCCGACCACTGGGCGCGGCTCGACCGGCTGCTGTGGGAGGGCAAGAACGACCAGGCCCAGCGTATGCTCAAGCGCGTCGACGCGAACCACCAGGCGCTGGCGCAAGCCCGCATCCATCTGCGCGCGGCCGACAAGGGCGCCGACTACGCGCTGAAGCGCGTGCCGCCGGCACTGCTCGACGACCCTGGACTGCAGTACGAACGCACGCGCTGGCGGCGCAAGAAAAACCGCGACGACGAGGCTGTGCTCGCCTTCGCATCCCACCCGGAAAGCTACGGCCACGCCGAACAGTGGTGGGACGAGCGCAACATCCTGGCGCGGCGACGCCTCGTCGACGGGTACATCACCGACGCGTATCGCCTGGTCAAGGAGCACGGCAAGCTCGACGGCACGCGGCTCGTCGCGTCGGAATGGTATGCCGGCTGGATCGCGCTGCGCTTCCTCAACGAACCAAAAACCGCGGTCGAGCATTTCACCAAGATGAACGAGGGCGCGCGCACGCCGCTGTCACGGTCTCGCGCTGCGTATTGGAATGGGCGCGCCTTCGAAGCCGCCGGCGACGCAAAGCAGGCGGAGCACTGGTATCGTCGCGCCGCGCACTACGATTTCACCTTCTATGGGCAGCTTGCCGCGAACCGCGCCGGGATCGCGATCGCGGATTCGATGCCGGAGGAGCCGCGTGCGACCGAGGCAGAAGTCAAGGCCTTCGAGGGGCGCGAGCTGACGCGCGCGACGCGCATGATGGCCGAGATCGGCCGCAACGATCTGTTCAAGACCTTCGCCCTCCAGCTCGGGCAGAAGGCGAAGAGCCCGATCGAACGCTCCCTGGCCGGCAAGCTCGCGCTCGGTGTCGGACGGCGCGAGGTGAGCGTGATCGTTGCGCGCGACGCCATTCGCGACGGTCTGCTGCTGCCGAGCATCGCCTTCCCGGTGATCGACATGCCGAAGGGCGGACCCGAGCCCGCCTTGCTGCACGCGGTGATACGTCAGGAGAGCAATTTCGACATCGCGGCGGTCTCCGTCGCCGGCGCGCGCGGGCTGATGCAGCTCATCCCATCGACGGCGCGCGCGGTCTCCAAGGCGCTCAACATCAATTATCAGCCCGAGCTCCTCGGGAAAGACGGGCACTACAATCTGCGCCTCGGCAAAGCCTATCTGGGCGACATGATCGAGCGCTATGATGGCTCCTACGTGCTCGCGGTCGCCGCCTACAACGCCGGGCCGGGCTCGGTGAGCCGATGGCTCAAGATGAACGGCGATCCACGCCAGAAGGGCGTCGACGTGATCGACTGGATCGAGCAGATCCCGTTCGAGGAAACGCGCAACTACGTGCAGCGCGTGCTCGAGAATACCCAGGTCTATCGTCGCCGCATGGCCGCGCCCGAGCGCGTCACCAACCTCGAGGCCGATTTGAAGCGCGGCGCAAGCCGGGGAAGCTGAGGCGTTCTACCGCAGCCCTGCCCGTCGAATCCGTTCGACCATCTCCGACAGACCACGCGCGCCAAAGATGAGCGATAGACCGAGTCCCAACTCTACAGTCGCCGTGCTCAGTTGCATCGTCGCCGAGAATCCACCGCCCTCGGACGAGTAAAATGCGAGCGCCGAAGCGTAGGAAACGAAGCTCAACAGCGCCTGAACCGAAAAATAGAGTCCGATGGCTGCGAAAAGCGTCGCCTGCAGCGCCTTTGGCGGCTCGACTTCGATCGGCGCCCGACCCACGATGAAGGATACGATTTGGTCGGGATAGCGAAGTAGCGAAGCGGCCACGGTCAATGGAATGACGATCGACAGCAAAATTGCCCACAGAACGACGTTGATGGGCGTGGTCGCGTCGGGTTGCAGCGTCAGGGAAAACTGCCACCCGACATTCGGTATCAAAAGCAGTATGTGAACGAGATATAGCAAACCGACGATCTTCACGATCAAGGCAGGCATTTAGGTGCGCTCCGGATAGCTTCGCTACGTTTGTACATTGTACGATAGGTCAGCTTTTCATCTACACCGCTCACTCTCTTGTGGCGGCAGGACGAGGAGGAAAAATCGAATGGCGCAGCCGCCGGTCGAGAGGACAGAGGCGGCGGGCGGCTCGGCCCTGGTCGGTAGCGTCGCCGACTGGCTGATGCAGCAGGCCCTCGACGAGACCGGGCTCGACGACATCTTCGGCGGATGCTGCGCGCGGCTGCGAGCGACCGGAATCCCCCTCGCCCGCGCCTTCATCGGCTTCCGCATCCTGCACCCGCTGTTCTCCGTGATGGCCCATACCTGGCACGCGGATCGAAGCACCGCGTTGGACACGTTCAACCAAACCGAAAACGACGGGCTTACCGGCACGCCCTACATCGAGATGATCCGTCAGCGCATCCCGGTCGTACGCCGCCGGCTCGCCGGCCCCGATGCGATGATCGACTACAAGTCGCTGGAGCGCTTCCGCGACGCGGGCATGACCGACTACATCGCGTACGTCGTCGCCTACGGCCAGGGGATCGGCATCAACGCCGGCATCGTCGGCTCCTGGGCCACCGATCGACCTTCCGGCTTCAACGACGCGGAGATCGACGCGCTGCTGTCGATCCACCGCAGCCTCGCCGTCGCCTGCAAGGTGCGCATCAAGGACATGATCGCGCGCAACGTGGTCAGCACCTATCTCGGCGCCAATGCGGGGGTGCGCGTGCTGTCCGGGGCGATCAAGCGCGGCGACGGCGAAACGATCCACGCCGTCGTGTGGTTCTCCGATCTGCGCAATTCGACCGGACTCGCCGAGCTTCTGTCGCCGACCGATTACCTCGCCGCGCTCAACAGCTATTTCGAATGCACTGCGGGCGCGGTGCTGGCGCATGGCGGCGAGGTGCTGGTGCTGGTCGGCGACGCCGTGATGGCGATCTTTCCGACCGGCGCGAGCGGCGTTTCCGAGGCGTGCAAATCGGCCCTCGCCGCCGCCGAGGACGCCGAGAGGCGCCTCGCCGAAGCGAACGCCGCCCGCGATCAAAAACTCGACTTCGGCGTCGGGCTGCATGTCGGCGATCTCATGTTCGGCAATATCGGCGTGCCGGAGCGGCTTCAATTCACGGTCGTCGGCCCTGCCGCCAACGAGGTGGCGCGGGTACAGGCGCTGACCAAGACGCTGGGGCGGCGGGTGCTCGCGAGCCGCGACTTCGCCGATAAGCTGGCGGTCGAATGGGAATCGCTCGGGCGTCACCGGATGCAAGGCATCGCGGAGACCCGCGAGGTGTTCGCTCCGTCAGGCGCAAAAACCGAGTCGCAGAGAGACACCGAGAAGGCGACGACATAAACTGTCATCCTGGCCGAGCGTAGCGAGAGCCGGGACCCAGGAGCCACCGTTGAAGAACTGGGTCCCGGGTCTGCGGTGGCACCGCTTCGCGCTGCACCGCGCCCGGGATGACAACCTTTTTCTATGATGATATTCGCGTGACCGATCCGCTCGATCTCCCCACCTACGCCGATGTCGTCGCCGCGGCTTCGCGCATTCGTGGCGAGGCTATCCGCACGACGATCAAGCGTTCGCCGGCACTCGACGCGGCGACCGGCGGTCGCATTCTGCTGAAGGCCGAGATCGAGCAGCGCACCGGCTCATTCAAGTTCCGCGGCGCGCTCAATCGGATGAGCCTGATCCCGCCGGAGCGACGTGCCGCCGGCGTCGTCGCCTATTCCTCCGGCAACCATGCCCAGGCCGTGGCGGCGGTCGCCAAGCTGCTCGGCATGCCGGCCTGCATCGTCATGCCGAGCGACGCGCCGCAGGTGAAGATCGCGCGCACGCGCGGCCACGGCGCGGAGATCCTGCTCTACGACCGGGTGCGCGACGACCGCGAGGAGATCGGCGGGCGTATCGCGCGCGAGCGCGGCGCCACAATCGTCCCGCCCTACGAGGATCGCCACATCATCGCCGGCCAGGGTACGTGCGGACTCGAGATCGTCGAGCAGGCGCGCGAGCACGGGCTCGTACCCGACGCCGTGCTGGTGCCCTGCGGCGGCGGCGGGCTCACCGCCGGCATCGCGCTCGCGGTGAAGGAGCACTTCCCGTCGGCCGAGATCGTCGCGGTCGAGCCCGCGGGGTTCGACGACACCGCGCGCTCCCTCGCCGCCGGTGAGCGCCGGAGCAACGCCGCCGCATCGGGTTCGATCTGCGACGCGCTGCTCTCGCCGATGCCCGGACGGCTCAGCTTCGCGATCAATTCGCGGCTTGTGGCGCGCGGCATCGCGGTTACGGATGAGGAGGCTTTGCGCGCCATCGGCTTCGCGCGGAAGGAGCTCGATATCGCCGTCGAGCCGGGCGGCGCGGTCGCGCTCGCCGCGCTGCTCACCGGCCGCTTCGACACCAAAGACCGCAACGTGGTCGCGGTCCTGTCGGGCGGCAATGTCGACGAGGCGATCCTGCGCGAAGCGATGCTGGTGGCTTCGTCTTAAGGTTTAGGCGGAGTCCGGCGCACGACGAGCCAGGCGCCGATGGCGATGACGATGAGGCTGACGACGATCGCCGCAACGGCGTTCCGGCCGCGATAGATATAGCCTTCGTGCTTCCGGGTGATGACGTCGTTGAGGTACGCCTAGTTGTCGAGGATCATCCCGACCAGGATCAGCACCAGACCCCATCTCGCGCTCTTGCTGATGGCTTTCCCGCCCTATTCCCCGGAAACGCGCGCGTCGCGAAGATCGGGAAATTATACTACTTCGCCGCACATGCCAGATTCTCCTTGTGTCCGCAAAAACCGCCCGTTTACAGTGCCGCTCGACTGGGGAATCCCCAAGACCAACAGAGACGCACGACAGGAGAAAGAAAAGATGGCGGATCTTTACGTGGGCAAGGAAACGGAATTCGGCGAGCGCGATCGCAAGATCATTGCCCAGGGCGACCTCGAGATCGGCGTGTTCCGCGTCGACGGCAAGTTCTACGCGTGGGAGAACAATTGCTCGCACCAGGGCGGCCCCGTGTGTCAGGGCAAGATCCTCGCCAAGGTGGAAGAGGTCCTTGGCGCCGACAAGACCAGCCAGGGCCTGAAGTTCTCCGATGAGAACATCCACATCATCTGCCCGTGGCACGGCTACGAGTACAACATCAAGACCGGGCGCCACCCGGGCGACAAGAACGTTCGCCTCAAGTCGTACCCTGTGAAGGTGGCGAACGGCGACGTGTATGTCGTCGTCTGACAGCCAAGCCGAGCTGGAGGCGGCGGCCACCGCCGCGCTCGCCGCGGCCGAGAGGCTGTTGAACGCGGGCGAGAGCGCGAAGGTGTCGGACGAGACCGTGCAGCGGCTGCTGACCGCGGGCGCGCGGCTCTACGCCAATAAGATGGAGCTCGAGGACCGCTGGTTCGCCCCGTTCCTCACCGCGGAATCGGTCACCGCGACCGACGTCGTGATGAACGTGTGCGAGATGCTGCGCTTCTCCGACCTCAACATCTTCGACCTCGCGATGTGGTTCCGCCGGCCGCGCCCGGGCGATCAGTAACCCAATTGGCTTCTTTGCTTACGTCATGGCCGGGCCGACCCGAAGGGTCGTGACCCGGCCATCTCATTCTGGGCTATCTCAAATCGTCGATCACGTACCGGTCGGGCAGGTCCCAGCCGGGACCGTCCGGCCGGTGCATGTTCACGCCGTACTGCTCCACCCGATAGCCGCGCGCGAGCAGGGCGCGGTAGGCGCCGCGCCGCGCGCAGTTGACGCCGAGCGCGATCCGCTTCGCGCCGACGACAGCCGCCTGCGCCTCGCAGGCATCGATCAGCGCGGCGAAGCCTTTCTCGTCGCCGGGGCGCACGGCGGCGAACTTGACGTAGAGCGCGCCCTCGCGCGCCTCGGAGCCCGGGCCGAAATGGCAGATGGCGAAGCCGCCCTCGACCCCGACGACCGTGCCGAGCTTCTGCGCGGTCAACCCTTCGATCTCGCGCGTGAGGTCGAGCCCGTCGAATACCGCGGCCGCAACGCTCCGGCACTCCTCAACGTCGACGCGGCGCGTGGGTTGGCGGGCGGCACGCGCCGCGTCGACATCCGAACCCAGAACCGCGGTCAGCTCGCCCGACCAGAAGCCGAACGACTCGTACAGCCGCAGATGGGTCGCGCTCTGCGGATGGGTGAACAGCACGGCGTGGCGGAACCCGCCGGCCTCGATCGTCTCGATCACGGAGCGCATCAGCGCGCGGCCGATCCCGGCGCCCCATCTTTCGGGATGCACCGTCACCGGCCCGACCACCGCCGCCTTGCCCCATCCCATCACCACCGCGCTGCCGACGATCTCCCCGCTTTCTTCCGCGACGACGGCGCCGCGCGGATGCGTCGTCGCGCGCGTGGTCAAGGTGCGGTTGCCGGGCCGGAAATTTGCCGGGTCGAGGCCGAAGAACTTCGCGAAGGCGAGGCGGTGGACGTTCTGCGCCGCTTCCAGATCGGATTCGCGCAAGGGGCGGACGGTGACGGTCATGCGCCCTTATAATGGCGCAACGGTACGGATGGGAATTGTCGCATGGCGGAATCGAACGACGAGATCAAGGCGCGGCTGAATTCGCGCTTCAACAGC
>Ga0210377_10005506_pt1 | contig 10392 bp, 9 predicted proteins | sample PLM4_65_b1redo_FD_155480 | JGI IMG/M metagenome (GOLD analysis project Ga0210377, IMG submission 155480) | Groundwater sediment microbial communities from an aquifer in East River, Colorado, USA - PLM4_65_b1 redo | ecosystem: Environmental > Terrestrial > Soil > Riparian zone | place: USA: East...
TCCAGAACCAAAGCCGCTTTCGGACGTCCCGTGCGCATGACGTGTTCCTCCTGATGGTAGAACACGTCACCTCTCCAATTTATGCTACGAACTTCTGACTCAGGACACTAGAGGTCGGGGATATGAAGAAGAGCCAGTTGTACACCGGCCGGATCGCCCGACCAGGCGATGACAATATTGTCCCTGGAAATCGCGATGCGGGGAAAGCCCGCCGACGAGGCAGCCGCCACGCGCGCCACCTGAACGCTCGACCCGCGGCCGCGGTCGCGACGAACGCGGGTCGCCTGGATCGATGCGTTTCCCTCCTGGTTCTCGATCCACGTCACGACCGCCGAGCCATCGGCGAGCATCGCCACATCCACATGACCAGCCGGGAGGCCGCCGTCGACGCGGATCGGATCGGCGAATGTCGCACCGCCGTCGCGCGAGAACGCAACGTTCACGCGCGGCTGATCATTCGCGGCCGAATACCACGCGGCCACCACGTTGAGGCCCGCCGCATCGGCGCGAGGTCCGTTCACGGGACAGCCTCTGATGTGCCAACCATCGCGCCGCAGCGGTTTCGGCTTCGTCCATCCGTCACCGGACTTCAGGATGACTGAGATATCGCGGATCTCGTCCGCCGAGCGGTCGCGGTAAAGCACGACCGGCCCATTCGAGGTCGCGGCGATCGTCGTCTGGCAGCAATCGCAGACGCGCGGGTCGAGCAACTGGTCGCTGGCGATGTTTCCCGCCTCATCGATCTTCGCGTAGCGCAGCTCCATGTCACCAGCCCCCTCGCGCCCGCCCTCGAGCTTGCGGCCGTCGAGCCATACCACACCGATCCCGCCGTCGGGCTCCGCCGCAAAACTCACGAAGCCGAACTCCGACTCGATGTTCGGGTGCGGCGTGACCGGTTCGCTCCACGAGGCGGCGCCATCGTTCGAGAGACTCATGCGGATCGCGGTCCCCTTGCCGTTGTGCTCGATCCACTCCGCAACGGTTACTCCATGCGCCGCGAAGAGCGCCGGCGCGTTCGCCTTGCTGACCGCGAGATCGCCGCGCGCGATCGTGCGGGGCTGGAACCATCGCCCGTCGCGCCATCGCGCGATGTTGAGCGCATGCGCGCGGCGGTCGATCCAGCTCACGAGCACGGCACCGTCGGCATCCGACGTGACCGCCGGCGACACCGTGTCAGTCCCGAAGGGAAAAGGAACGGGACGAACGATGCTGCGCGCGGGCTTCGGCGGCCGCACAGGCGGCCTGGCCACGGGGGGCTCCCCGCCGCAGCCGCCGATCGCCATCAGCAGCGCGATGCATGCAGCGCCGGCGCCTCGCCGGCGCAGCGTCGTCACAAACCCTCTCCCGGTTTCGTCGGTTCGGTGTGCAGCGCGTCGTTCACGCGATTGAAATAGTTGAAGAGACCCGCCATCGCGGAAATCTCGACCACCTCCCCCTCGTCGTAGAACCGGCGCAGCCGCTCGAACATCGACTCATCGATCGCGTGCGCATCGAGAGTCAGTTGCTTCGCGTAGGCCAGTGCCGCTTTCTCCATCTCCGTAAACGGTCCGTTCTCGAAGTCGAGCAGTTCGTCGAACTGCTGTTCCGTCGCGCCGAGCCGCGCAGCCTGCGCGGTGTGCGAACGATTTCAATACTCACATCGATTGATTCTCGAAACGAGCGTGGCCACGAGCTCCTTCGTCTTCACCGGCACCGTCCCGGTATTCGTGATCGCGTTCATGTGCGCGACCATCGTCTTCAGGATCTCCGGCCGGTGGGCGTATATCCGGAACATGTTGGGGATGTTCCCACGCTGCTGCCCGACAGCGATGAAGAGCTGCTTGACCTCGCCGGTGACTTCGTCTTTCGTGAGCTTCGTGATTCTGGCCATCGATTGTTCCAAATTGAGAATTGAGAATTGAGAATTGAGAACGCCGGGGCGAATCGCGCCGAGCGGTTTTCTCAATTCTCAATTCTCAATTCGCAATTCGCAATAAAAAAAACCCCGCCTTGAGCGGGGTTTCTAGCCAGCACTGGAGCCGGTCTACTCTTCGATTTCTTCGACCTTGCCCTTCTTGATGACCTCGGGCTCGACAGGGACAACGACTTCCTCGCCGGGAACGACCGGCGTCTCGACGATTTCCGCACGCGCGTGGGTCACGCCCACGACCACGCGTTCGGGGTCATCGAACACCTTCATGCCCTCGGGAAGCTTCAGGTCGGAGATGCGGATGTAGTCGTGAAGGCCCAGCGACGAGATCTCGACTTCGATCGAGTCCGGAATCGCGGTCGGCAGACACTCGACGTGAAGGTCGCGCACCTGCCAGTCGAGGATGCCGCCCTCCTTCACGCCCTCTGGCGTTCCGTTCAGGCGCACCGGCACGGTCACGCGCACCACCTCGTCCATGATGACGCGGACGAAATCGATGTGCGTCATCTTGCGTGAGATCGGATCGATCTGGATGTCCTTGATCATGGCGTGGCGCTGCTGATCGGTGCCGCTCATCTTCAGGAGGAAGATGGACCGGAGGCCGTGCTCGCTCTTCTGGATCAGGTCCGAGACGGCTTTGCGCTCGACCGTGATCGCCACCGGGTCGCGATGCCCGCCATACACGACGGCCGGGATTTTCCCCTGCTGGCGAAGCTTGGTCGCCACACCCTTCCCCGTAGCCTCGCGTCGGGAAACTTCCAATGTCACCTCAGCCATGATGCTGTAACTCCTTCAGTAGTTTACGCGAACGTGGCAAAACCACAGCGGCAGGGCAAAATTCCCGCTGGGCTCTTGGCTCTTAGCTCTTGGCTCTTGGCTCTCAGGAAAGAAAAACTTCGCCGGGCCTTCAGGTTTCAGCTCTCCGCTCCTGGGTGGGCGGGCCCAAGAGCTAAGAGCCCAGAGCTACATATCGAAGAGCGAGCTGACGGAGTCCTCGTTATGAATGCGCTTGATCGCCTCGGAAAGCAGTTCGGCGATCGAGAGCGCCTTCAGCCTCGAGCACTCCTGCTCTTTGTCGGCCGTCGGCATGCTGTTGGTCGCAATCACCTGGTCGAGCTTCGATTCGTTGATCCGCTCGATCGCGGGACCGGAGAGCACGGCGTGCGTGCATGACGCCGAGACCGATTTCGCCCCCTGCCTCAGCAGCGCCTCGGTCGTGTGGATGAGCGTGCCCCCCGTGTCGATGATGTCATCGACGACAAAGGTGTTGCGGCCCTCGACGTCACCGATGATGTTCATCACTTCCGTCTGATTCGCTGCCACGCGGCGCTTGTCGACGATCGCCAGCGAGGCGCCGAGGCGTTTGGCGTAGGCGCGGGCGCGCTCGACGCCGCCGGCGTCGGGCGAGACGATCGTCACGTCCTGCAGGTTCAGTTTCTTCAGATGCCCGACGATGACCGGCGCGGCGAAGAGGTGATCGACGGGAATGTTGAAGAAGCCCTGGATCTGGGACGCGTGCAGATCCAGGGTGAGCACGCGGTCGGCACCGGCCGCGGTGATGAGATCGGCGACGAGCTTCGAGGTGATCGGTACGCGCGGCTTGTCTTTTCGATCCTGCCGCGCGTAACCGTAGTACGGCAACACGGCGGTGACGCGCCGCGCCGAAGAGCGCTTGAACGCGTCGAGCATGATGAGGAGCTCCATCAGGTTGTCGTTCACCGGCGGGCACGTCGGCTGGATGACGAACACATCCGCGCCGCGAACGTTCTCGTCGATCTGCACGTAGTTCTCGCCGTCCGAGAAGCTGTAGAGCGACGCGCGCCCCGGCTCGACGTCGAGTCGCGTACAGATCTCCTGCGCGAGAGTCGGATGGGCTCTGCCCGTGAAAATCTTCAGCGGACCGTACGTCAAGCGGCGCTGATTATACGGATCGCGGGCCGGAGATCGTAGATTGAAGATCGCACGCGCACTCCGAGGAACGCCGCCGTCTCGGCGGCTGGTCCGCCGGCCTCTGGCCGGCGAGGACGCAGACACCATTCACGCCGCGCCCGACGAGCCGCACGCCGGCAGCCTCCTCGAGAGGCTCTTCCACCTCGGCCCACTCGTCGCGTGGATGGCCTTCGTCCCGATTGCGCGGGACTACTTCAGATCGTAAGCGCCGGCGCCGACGACGTAGTGCTTCTTGTCGGAACCGATCACGCCCATGACGTAGGAGCTCTTCGGCTCTTCGTCGGTCTTGCCCGGACGGGCCCAGAAGTACTCGATCCAACCTTTGCCGTCGGCCATGGCCATTTTCACGATTCTCTCGCCGACCTTGTCGCCCTTCGAGTTGACAATGTCGCTCTGAGGCTTGCCGATCATGTCGGCCTTCGGATGGCACACCAGCCTGTCGTCAGGCCCGAGGACGAAGATGTAGTAGTCACCCGATCTCCATTCCGGAGAGGCGAACGTGTCGCACGAAGGGCCGCTCTTCTGGACGATGGCAGCAGCGTCCTTGACGTACGCGATGAGCGCGTCACGCGTGTTCGCCTTTGGCACGTGGCTCGCGGGCGCGGCGGCGATGGCGACGATCGCGATGACACAGATGGACAACAACAGGAGAATCCGGGAGCGGTTCATGGCACCCTCCTTCGAGTTGTGCTGCACCGATTGTGGTTGTGGCGGGAGTATATGCCGAAGCCGCGTTCGCGCGGGCAGCGGTCACATGCTGTTCGGCTGGCTGACCACGCGTCGAACCCCGCCTCCCGCGTCTCGTTGTCTCTCGCGACACGATCGAGTGAATCGCCCGTCACATGGAGGAGTCGCAGGCGTTCATAACATGAAATTGCGGGAGCCGCGGGCGAAAATCGTGGACTCCTGTCCCTCACGGGATGGACTTGAAGGACGCAGCCATGTCGCTACGGGCCGATGAATCGACAGAGCGCACGATCGAGCGTGCGGATCGCGACCTGCACGAAGCGACGCGGCCCTTCGCCCGGCAGTCGGCGGCGCGGAGCTGGTGGCACATCGGCTCGACGTTCGCGTTGCTGGCAGGCGTTCTTTCCGGAGCGGCGCTCGCGCCATGGTGGCCGCTGCGTCTCGCGGCGTCGATGCTCGGCGCGCTGCTGCTCGTGCGCGCGTTCATCCTCTATCACGACTTCATGCACGGCGCGATTCTCCCCGGCTCCCGGCTGGCTCGGGCGGTCTTCTACACATACGCCGCCGTCAGCCTGACGCCGCCGCGATCCTGGCGCGACAGCCACAATTTTCACCACGCGAACGTCGGCAAGATCCTCGGTTCCAACGTCGGCTCGTTCCCATTGATGACTGCACAGATGTGGAGGAGCACCTCCACACTTCAGCGACTGCGCTATCGCGTGACCCGTCACCCGGTGACGATCGGCTGCGCGTACCTGACCGTCTTTCTTTTCAGCGTGTGCTTGTTGCCCTTGTTGCGACGCCCCAGGCGATACTGGGATTCGGCGCTGTCACTCCTGACGCACGGTACGGCGCTCGCCGCGCTGTGGGTGTTCGCCGGATTCGACGCCGCCTTTTTCGCACTCCTGCTGCCGATGGCGATTGCCGCTGCCATGGGCGGCTACCTCTTCTATGTGCAGCACAGCTTCCCGGGGATGCGCATCCTTCCGGACGCGGAATGGAATCACTATCGCGCCTCGCTGGTGTCCTCGAGCTACCTGCGGCTCGGTCCGGTGCTGCGCTGGTTCACGGGCAACATCGGGTTCCACCACGTCCATCATCTGAACTCGCTCATCCCCTTCTACCGGCTGCCGCAAGCGATGGCCGCAATTCCCGACTTGCAGCATCCGACCGTCACGACGCTGAGGCCGCGCGACGTCGTCGCGTGCTTCCGCGCGAACGTGTGGGACGAGGCTGGCGGGCGCATGGTTCGTTACCGCGACGTGCCACTGACAGCGTGACGGCGGCCGGCGTCTGAAACAAGGGCGGGCTGACGTCAGGGAATGCCGCGGCGCTCAGGGCCGCAATCACAGTTCGTCGCCGGCTTTGAACCCGACAGCCGCTATTTGACGCCGTTTCGAAGGTCCGTAACGTGCGCCGCCTTGATCGGATCACCCGGCGCGAGGCCCGAATCTGTGTATGCGAAGAGAAGCAGGCCAAGCGCGGACCGCGCCTCATCAAGTTTCGTCCGAAGCTCGGTCACGTCCACCGCTTTGACGTCAGCGTTCGTTGCGATTCCGTGCGTGTAGACGGCGTTGGCAAGTCCCGCCGTCGCACGAACGGCATCCACTGCGATACGCAGCTCGAGGAAGTGATCCGCTTTGACGTTCGTCGTGTTGGCAAACACCGGATCATCGGTGAATACGATCGTCGTCGCGAGATCGGCACTGCTCTGCGGACCGACGTTCGCCGCCGCGCCCACCGCTCTCACCCAGTACAGATACGCCGTGTTTTCCGTCAGGCCGGAGTCTGGGAAGGTCGTGCCGGGAGGAGAGCCGACGAGTGCATTCATCCCGCTGCCCGATCGTCGGAAGACCTGATAGCCCGCGGCCCCAGGCACGTCATCCCAGGTGACCGTGACCTCCGACGTCGACGTTGCCGTTGCGATCACGTTCGCCGGCGCCGTGAACGGGTTTGGCCCGATCGTCGTGGGATCGCTCGCGGTGTCGTTCGATTCGTTGAACTCTCCGCCTCCGCCGACAGTCGCGGTGTTCGTTAGATTCGCAGGAGCGTCAGCCGCTACGTCGACCGTCAGCGTAATGGGATAGTTGGAGCTGTCGAGCGCATCGCTGCGCGTGCAGGTGGTGATCGGATTTCCGGTCGCGCACGCCCAGCCTGCGCCAACGGCGGATGTCGCAACGAGCCCGCCAGGCAGCGTCTCGGTGACCGTCACCAGGCCGCTGGTCGGAGTCGCGCCGACATTGGTCACGGTGATCGTGTACTCGGCGCTCGTCTGGCCTTGAATGAAGTCACCGGTGTGGGACTTCGTGATCTTCAGATCCGGCCCGGGACACGTGTCGAACAAGACCGACACGTTGTTCGTGCCGTTGTTTGTGGCGAAGATCAGGTCAGGTTTTCCATCGGTGTCCAGGTCCGCAACCGCAACCGTATTCGGAACGGTGCCGGTTGGCGAATTGAGCGCGCTCGCGAAGCCGCCGCTCCCGTTTCCGAACAGGAGTGAAACGTTGTTCGACCCGCGATTCGCGACCGCGAGATCCGCCTTGCCGTCGCCGTTGAAGTCCGCGGTGGCGATCGAGATCGAATTCGTACCGGTCGCTGTATTCGCAGGGGCGAAGAATGCCCCGGCACCGTTTCCCTTCAGAAAGGAGACGTTGTTCGAATTGAAGTTCGGCACGGCGAGATCGAGGACCCCATCCCCATCGAAGTCCGCGATCGCAACGCCCTCGGGTGCAGTTCCGGCGGAATAGTTGCTCGCCGGCGAAAACGCACCGGCTCCGTTGCCGAGCAGGATCGAGACGTGACCCGTATCGACCTGAGGCATGCTTGCGTCGCCGAAGCACGCGACCGCGATATCGAGTTTCCCGTCACCGTTCAAGTCAGCGATCGCGAGCGCGCGTGGACCGTTGCCCACCGCAATGTTCGTCGGTGCGCTGAAGCCTCCGCTGCCGTTGCCGATCAGAATGGATAGGAATCCTGATAGCGCGTTGGACACTGCGAGGTCGGGCTTGCCATCACGGTTGAAGTCGCCGATCGCGGCGTATCGAGGTCTGTTTGCGACACTGTTGTCGCCGACAGCAAACGTGCCGCTGGTGTTGAACGAGCCCGTGCCGTCGCCGAGGAGGATCGAGACGTTGTCGCTGTTGGTGTTCACGACGGCGAGATCGAGTTTTCCATCGCGATTGACGTCGCCTACCGCAACGCTGAACGGAGTGGAGCCGACGCCGAAGTTCGTGGCCGATCCGAATGTGCCGTTCGGGTTCTGCAGCAGGATCGCCACGTTGTTCGATGCGGTGAGCACCGCCGCGAGGTCCGGCCGGCCGTCGCGGTCGAAGTCGCCCGCCGCCGCCGAGAGAGCGCCGCCGCTGCCGTAGTTCACTGCTCCCGACAGCGTGCCGCAAGCGCCCGAGCACACTCCGCTGTTCTGCAGGATCGACACATTGCCTGTCGCGTAATTTCCGATGACCGCGTCCGCGCGTCCGTCGCCGTTGAGATCGCCCGCCGCGATGGATTGAATTTTGAGGCCGCCCTGCGTGGCGACTGCGTAGGTCTTTGGTGCGGAGAGACCGCCGGCACCGTTGCCGATCAGAATCGACGTACTGTTGGACTCCGAATTCGTGATGGCAACATCCGGCTTGCCGTCGCCGTTGAAGTCGCCGATCGCGATCTGTGGAGTAAACCCGGTGGCGCCGGCGGCATAGCTTGTTCCCGAGCCGAACCCACCGTTGCCATCACCCGGCATGATCGTCGCGCTGTTGCGAGTTGCCACGGCGAGATCGGTCTTCCCATCTCCATCGAAATCGCCGACGGCGAGGGACGTCGGGCCGAAGCCGGCCGGATAGTAGGTGGTGAATGACGGGAACGTTCCGTCACCGGCTCCGATCAGGATCGACACGTTGGAAAAATTCACGGCCGCGAGATCCGTGATGCCGTCTTCGTTGAAGTCGCCGGCGGCAACGAAGTAGGGAACACTATCGGTGTCGAACGGCTGCGGCGCGCCGAACCCGCCGGTTCCGTCGCCGATCAGGATCACGATGTGAGCGGTTTCACTCGTGGCCACGGCGAGGTCAAGCTTGCCGTCCCGATTGAAGTCTCCGACAGCGACCGAGCGCGGACTGTTCGGGTAGCCGCCGATCGAAACAACACTCGCTGTTCCGAACGTGCCCGTGCCCGTTCCGAGGAGGATGTCGACCGCATCGTTCGTAAGGTCAGAGGTGACGAGGTCGAGCCTTCCGTCGCCGTTGAGGTCTGTCGTGATGATCGATTGCGGCAGGGAGCCGCTGCCCGTGCCATACGGGGCTGGGGATGCGAACGTGCCATTTGCGTTCTGCAGCAGAATCGAGACGAAACCGTCGCCATTCGTGACGGCGAGATCCGGCCGGCTGTCGCGGTTGAAATCGCCGATTGCAACGCCGTACGGGTCTGTGCCGGCGGGTGATTCCGTGTGCGTTGCGAAATCAGGACATGCCGCCAAAGCGGTCTTCGTCCCCAGAACAATCGCGAACAAGATAGCGAAACGAATCGCACCGGCGAGTCGCAATGTCATCAGTGGTCTCCGCGAGACGAAGTTCTCTTGCGGTCCGCGCCTCGGATGGTGCTGGTACCGCGGGATTGTGATGGGTATGAATCGACGAGCGTAGCGGCACTTCGTGGATTTGTCGAATGCGCGGGAGAGCGCTCCTGAATGGAGCGGCGACTCATTCGGCGAAAGTAATTTCGGTGAGTGGTGCGCCCAGCTGGATTCGAACCAGCGGCCTTCAGCTCCGGAGGCTGACGCTCTATCCAACTGAGCTATGGGCGCGAGAAGAGGCGGCCGGATTGTAGAAGAAGGAACAGCGCGCGGCAACGCCAGATTTCGCCGCGCTCACGCGACAGACATCGTGCCGGAGCTCGATGGCGACGGTTTGAGCAGGATCGCCGCCATTACGACGACGTGCGGAACAGCAGAATGAGAACGCCGACACCGACCACGATCAGGATCAGGGGCAGGATCAGATTGCGGCGCGACTCGCTGCGAGCGGTAGGTGGCTGTGGTTCAGCAGACGGTTGCGGTTGTGCGGACGTCGTCTGCACCGGCGTCTCTGTTGCCGCCGTCTGTGTGGACGCCGTCAATGGCGACGTCGCCCGTGCGGAGGTCGTCGTCGGCATCGTCGACGTTGGCATCGTCGACGTCGTCGCCGCGGGCGGAGGTGCAGTGGTGCTCGTGGTGAAGAGCGGGGGTGGCGGTGGTGGAGCTGAGGTCTCCGTGGTGCGGCGGACCTCCGGGGCGCGCGCCGCCGAAGTCGGCGGCGCCACACTGGGCTTCGTCGCGGTCGAGGTCGGCCGGGTAACACTGGGCTTCGGCGTTTTCGCGGCGATCTTCACAGGCGGGGCCACACTCGGCTTCGCCGTCTTCGCGGCGATCTTCACCGGAGGCGCGACGCTTTTCTTTGGCGCCTTCGCGGCAACCTTCGCGGGAGGCTTCGTCGCCTTGTGTGCGACCTTCGTCGGATGAGGCTTCGGTTTTGTGGAGCGACCGGCGACCGCACTGGCCGGCTCCCGCCGAATCGGCGGGTGCTCCACCACCGGCACCTTTTTCGGCACGGGCTCCACGACTGCAGGGGTTGTCGTCTCAGGCGGCGGTTTCGCGGCGGCGGCTGTGATTCCCATTCGCTTCAGACGCGCGGCCGCTTCGCGCACGAGAAAATCGCGCGTCTCGCGCGTGGGATAGAAGCGCGTTCCCGTCGCGTCGACGATCGTCTGATCGGCGATGCCGCGCTGATAGTCCGGATACGCTCTCATGATCGACATCAGGTTGTCGGTCGACGCGTCGAAGAACGCGCCTGTCGGCGATTGGAACAGATAGTCCC
>Ga0210377_10005507_pt1 | contig 10392 bp, 9 predicted proteins | sample PLM4_65_b1redo_FD_155480 | JGI IMG/M metagenome (GOLD analysis project Ga0210377, IMG submission 155480) | Groundwater sediment microbial communities from an aquifer in East River, Colorado, USA - PLM4_65_b1 redo | ecosystem: Environmental > Terrestrial > Soil > Riparian zone | place: USA: East...
CCGTGGGCGAGGTGATGGGTGTGCCGCTGGAAACCATCGATAGGGGCGAATCGGTCAACACGGCGCTGGCGATCATGGCCCGCGCGGGGGTCCGGCATCTCGCCGTGACGGCGGGCGAGGAGATCACCGGCTTGCTGTCCGTTGAGGACGCCATCGATCCCGCGTGGCTGGAGGTTGCGGGATGGCCGGCGGAAAGGGGCCGCCGATGAAGGCGCGGGAAGCAGCATTCGTCCGTCACGCTAGAGCGGCCAAGCCCCCATCGGGATGGCCCGGCACCTCGTGGGGCGGTGCTTCTCCGGAGCGGTTGGTTTCCACGTTGTTTCGGGATGCGACCGAAGGTGTGTTGGTGGTCGACGCCGGAGGCAAGGTGCTCGCCGCCAACCACGCCGCGGGCGCGATGCTGGGGATGGAGGCCGCGCGCCTTATCGGCCGCACCGAGTGCGAGTTCTTGTTTCACTGTCCCACGCGCGATGAATGCCCGCTGGTGGCCGGGGCGGGCAAGTCCCGGAATCCGGATCGCACGTTCGAGCACGTGATCGAGGATACCAAGGGAGCCCGGACCATCTTCGTCAGTTGCCATCACCTGCCGCCGTCGCTGGAGTGTCAGGCGGCGGGCATGGTGTTGATGCGCGACATCTCCTCGCAGAAAGCGACCGAGCGGGCCCTGATCGAGCTGGCGAACCGGGATCCCCTCACGGGACTTTACAACCGCCGCTATTTCGACGCGTTCCTTCGGGATGCGCTTGGGACGGGCAAACCGGTGTCGCTGCTCATGATCGACGTGGATATGTTCAAGGCGTACAACGACACCCACGGGCACCGGCAGGGCGACCGCGCGCTCACGGCCATCGCGCGGCTCCTGGTCGGGAAGACCCGGCTTCGGGACGCCGTGGTGCGGTATGGCGGGGAGGAATTCGCGATCATCCTGCCGGGTACCGGGTCGGAGCGGGCGTGCCGGGTCGCCGAAAAACTGCGCCGGGCCGTGGAGGCGGGTGGAAAGGGCGCGGCCGATCAACGCGCGGAGGCGGGTGGGAAGGGCGCGGCCGATCAACGCGCGGAGGGGGGCGAGGACATCGCCTTGCCGACGATCAGCATCGGGGTGTCCGACTCGCGGGTCGGGGAAAAGCCCAATGATCTGATCGAGCGGGCCGACCGCGCGCTCTATGCCGCCAAGCGCGAAGGGCGAAACTGCGTGCGCGCCATCGCGCCGTAAGAGCCTGTCCAGGAAGGGCCATCTCGGGAAGCAGCATTCGTCCGTCACGCTAGAGGGGATTCCTTGCTCCGCCTTGCATCTGACCCTTCCTGAACAGGTTCCAACACCCCGAAACTCGGACACATTCCTGGAACGAGAGGTCAGGCGGCTTTGTCGGGCCGCCAGTGCAAACCGAGAGAGAGGATGCGCTGCAGGAGCGCTTGATAGGGTAGTCCCGCCAGTTCCGCCGACTCCGGGAAATCTTCGCCTCTGCCGATCTGGGGGTTGGGGTTGGCCTCGATCACGTAGACGTTCCCGTCCCGATCAAGGCGTAGATCCATACGCGCGTAGCCGCTGAGGCCGAGCGCGCGGTACACGCGCTTGGCCAGATGCCTGATCCGCTCCGGCATCCCGTCGGGAAGGTCCTTCGCCGCGCTGGACGTGATGCCGTACTTGGTCTGATACTTCACGTTCCACTTGACCTTCTGGGTGGCGATGCGGCGCGCCTCGTCCGGCAGGTTGCTCAGGTCCAGCTCCCACACCGGCAGGACCTGCAGGCGCTGGTTGCCGAGCACGCCGACGTACAACTCACGCCCCTCGATGTACCGCTCGACGATCGCGCCGCTCCCCACGGTCTCGTGGATGAACGCCACGCGCTCGCGGAGTTTGTCGTCGTCCTCCACGATCGAGGCCTGCGAGATCCCGAGCGAGGCTTCCTCGCAGACCGACTTCACGATCAACGGGAAAGCGAGGCGCTTCGGCCGCCTGACCTTCTGCCTGATGGGGAACACGGCAAAGTCGGGGAACGGGATGCGATGGTACGACAGGATTTTCTTGGACAGGCCCTTGTCGCGGCCGAGCATCAGCCCGCGCGGGTTACACCCCGTGTATGGCATCCGCAGCAGCTCCAAGAACGAGACCACGTTTTGATCGTAGAGGACGACGCCGTCGAATTCCTCGAGAAGATTGAACGCGATGTGGGGCTTCCACTCCTCGATTGCCTGTTTGATCGCGCCCAGGTCGCTGCGCACGCCGAGGGGCCGGACCTCGTGCCCCATCCCGCGCAGCGCGGTCACGACGTCGTACTCGGTTTTCCACGCCGCGGCGGCGAGGTCGATGCCCGCTGGATCGTCCGGAGGGATAAGGTCTTCGTGCATGAGCACTAATATCCGCATTGCCCCTAGGAGCCTGTCCGAGTTATCGGCCGTTGGAGCCTGTTCAGGAAGGCGTCAGATGCAAGGCGGAGCGAGGAATCCACTCTAGCGTGACGGACGAATGCTGCTTCCCGCCGGAGCGTACTGAGTCGTACGTGAGGAGGGATTCCGAAGCGACAACGCCGCAGATGACCCTTCATGGACAGGCTCCTAGAGCGCCACCCGGTGGCGGCCACTGTGAAGAAAGTTCATCGTCTGCACGGTAAGGAGCACGGTGAAGTCGAGCACGGCCTGATCCGCCGGCACGGCCAGGCGCAGGTTGAGTTCGCGACAGCGGGCGATCATCGCCTCGAGCACCTGGTCGATCGTGTACTGGTAGGCGCCGGTCCAGCTCGCCACCTGGCGGCGCACCTCACGGCGGATGCGCCTCAAAAAGACCGCCGCCGGCGGGTGGGACGCGAACTCGGGTGCGTCGGAGAACAGGCGCCTGAGGTCGCGATCGTAGAAGTTCGGGTGGGCGAGGCCGTAGCGCTCGCGCTTGCGCCGGTAGTGCTCGCGCAGCGAGTGGCGCAGCTCCGGCAGCGGGTCCACGGGTTCGACCGCGGTCACCGGGGGGGGCGCGTCCGCCAGCTCGCGCATCAGCGCGTCCATGTATTCCAGCTTCTTGAGCGCCGGCCAGCCGTCGTACCGCTCCCGCCACAGCGAGCCGGGGGTCAGCCAGACGGCGAACGTTTCGGCGAAGTCCTCGTCGGGATGGCTCTGCGCGTACCACAGATCGAGGTGCAGGACGAAGCTCTTGCTGTACGGTCTGGGCGTGTAGCGGTCCGGGTAGGGTTCGGACGATTTGCCGAACAACTGCCGGCGGCGCTGGCGGCGGCGGAGGCGGTAGGCGTTCTCGATCGCGTGCCCCGCCTCGTGACGCAGGATGCGCAGCCCCCACTCCGGCGTGCCGCCCTCGACTTCAAGCATTTGATGAAGTTCCAGTTTCGCCAGGCGGGGGTGGACCAGGTAGAAGGGCACCGCGATCCCCGGCACGCCGTCGGGCGTGAACCACTCGTCGGAGATCCAGAAGCGGGGACGAAAGAGCAGGCGGTGGCTCTCGAGTTCGGAGGCCAGTTGCGCAATCTGATGGGCGAGCGCGCTTCCCTCGATCGCGATGTCGAGGTCGCACAGCCGCACGTCGAGGAGTTTCTCGTCGGGCCAGGCCGCCCATTCGGGTTCGGAGACCGGGCCGGGCGATGCGGACTCGCTCGCCGGAGTCTGCGGCTTCGTGGCGTCGGCGCCTTGTGGAATCAGGGGGTTCAACGAAAGTCAGTATAACATCAGGTTCACCCGCGGGCCAAGGCGCACGCGCGGCATGTTCCCAAAAAATAGCCCGTCCAGGACTTGGAAGCGTCCGTCATCGCCTGCCGGGATGCGTAACGCGTCACCTTGACCCTGTTTTCCCTGCACACCTCTTGACCTGATCTCCGGGAGTAATTAGAATGCGCACGAGGCATCTGCACCGCGGTGCCCTCAAAGGGGGAGTGCGCGTTGATGGCACATAAGCTCACCATAATGAATGAAAAAGGGCTCAAGGCCATGGGGGGAAGCGTTATGGTGACCATCGTGCTGGCGGATGACCATGCGATCGTGAGACAAGGGCTGCGCACGCTGTTGGAATCAGATCCACAATTTGAAGTTGTGGGAGAAGCGGCTGATGGGCGCGAGGCGATCGAACTGGTCAAGCTGCGGAAGCCAACGGTGTTAATCGCCGACCTGATGATGCCTGGCCTGAACGGTCTGGAAACCACACGAAAGGTCTTGCGCCTGAAATCAAAAACTCGCGTGATCGTCCTTTCGATGTACCGGAATGAGGCGTATGTGTTGGAAGCACTGAAAATCGGTGCGGCGGGTTATATCGCCAAAGAGTCCGGCGGAGCCGAGCTCTTCCAAGCCATACGCGAAGTCGTGGCCGGTCGGCGTTACCTGAGTCCAATCATTTCCGAGGCTTCAATTGACTCCTATTCTTCTATGGGAACAATCCTGAAAAAGGCTCAGACCGGTTCGCCGGACCCCTATGACACCCTGACAGCCCGCGAGCGAAAGGTGCTGCAGCTCGTCGTGGAGGGGGCGACCAACCGTGATATGAGTGCCCGACTGAAGATTGGTTCTCGCGCTGTCGAAACCCATCGAGCTGCCTTGATGCGGAAATTGGGCCTAAATACCCGCCGTAAACTGATCCTCTATGCGCTGCAGCGCGGGGTCGCACCTTGGCACGAGCCAAAGACTGTCAGGAAAAAAGTGAACAAATCAGGAGCACCGGGATGAACCGATGGATCGAGTTATGGCGGCGCGACATCCACGTGACGTTCCGTTGGCGCTTGCACTGACACGCTGAGTTGTAACCGAGAATAAAGGAGGGATTGCGGTGGCCACACCAACACGAAGGACGCAAGGGAGAGACGCGGGAGAACTGCGGAAAAGATGGAAAAAGATCCCGAAGGTCCCGACCGGCATTACCGGGCTGGATCGGGTGTTGGGTGGTGGCGTGCCCGCCGGACGCATGACACTGGTCAGCGGCGGTGCCGGGAGCGGTAAAAGCATGATAGGTTTGCAATGCCTGCTGCACGGCGCTGGTGCCGGCGAGCCGGGGATTCTGGTGATGTTCGAGGAGCGCGCCGCGTCCGTGCGTCAAAACGCCCTGGCCCGGGGATGGGACCTGGCTCCGCTAGAGAAGAAAAACAAGCTCTGCCTGCTGGATGCGCGTTTGAGTCCTGAACTGGTGGTCTCCGGCGACTTCTCCATCAAAAGTCTGCTGGCGATCCTCGATCACAAGACCAAGGCCATGCGAGCCCGGCGCATTGTGATTGATGCGGTGGACGCGCTCTTGTATTTGTACGATAGCCCCCTGCGCGAGCGCCAGGAATTATATGCGCTGCACGAATGGCTGCTGGACCGGGGGTTGACGACGATCATGACGGTCAAAACGGTCCCGCAGGATGAGCCTCATTCCCGGTATGCATTTCTGGACTTCATGGCGGATTGCGTCATTAACGTCGATCAGCGCGTCACGGCTCAGATCACAACGCGCCGCATGCGAGTGATCAAGTATCGTGGTTCAGGATATGGCCGCAATGAATATCCCTTCGTCATCAGTCCGGCCGGCGTCACCGTCATGCCGATCACCAGCAACGTGTTACAGCACACCCCACTCGGCCCCAAAGTGTCCAGCGGCCAGGCTCGGCTGGACGACGTGCTCGCCGGCGGCTACAGGAGCGGGGCCAGCATCCTGATCGCGGGAACCGCCGGCGCCGGCAAGACCACGCTGGCCTGCATCTTCAGCCAGGCCGCTTGCCGGCGCGGCGAGCGCGTGCTGTATATCAATTTCGAGGAGTCGGCGGAAGCGATGGTCGGCAGCATGCTGAGCCCGGGTCTTGCCCTCCGGCCGCTGATCAAAAACGGGACATTGATGGTCCGGTCCTACTTGCCGGAAGCGATGGGAGTGGAGGAGCACTTGTTTCATGCCCTGGAAGCTCTGGATGAGTTTCAACCCCGGCACGTGATCGTGGATGCGATCTCGGCATGCAGACGCATGGGCTCGGAGTTTCATGCTTTTGAATACCTGATGCGGCTTCTGAACGTCTGTAAAGAGCGCGGCATCACCTGTTTCTATCTCAACCAGGCGACCAGCCTTGATATCATCGCAGAAGTCAGCGGGATCGGCATTTCGTCCATTATCGATACCGTCGTCCTTCTACGCCATCTTCCGATCGGTGACGCGATGAAACGCCAGTTGATCGTCATGAAGTCAAGAGGCTCGAAGAATTCCGACCAATTCCACGAATTCCGTATCACCGATCGAGGGATTGATTTCGGGAAGGCCGAGCCCGGCGATACGGTGGCCCGATCGGCGCATCCGACGGGATTCGGAAGAACGGCAGCCCGATGATGAAAGCTCGCAGTCGTGAGAGGGAACGGGATGCAACGGCTCGAGGTGCGACCTATGTCTTCCGGCTCTTCGTGGCCGGCAACGAGTCAAACTCCTCGCAAGCCAGGGAAAATCTGGCCCGGCTTTGCGAGGAACACCTCAAGGGACGCTGCAAGATCGAAACCGTGAACGTGTTGAGAGACGCCGCGACCGCGTACAAACATCACGTGCTGTTGACACCCACGTTGATCCTGATCAAGCCCCCTCCGAAGGTCACCGTGGTGGGCAACCTCAGTGATAATAGGCAAGTCCTTGCCGTGCTCGGACTGACCGGTAACGGGCGATGAGTAATCCGAAACGGCCCTACCACGAATCGAAGATCAAGGGGAAAGAGGCGGAGGCGCTCATTCACGCCCTGAGGACCAACCAAGTGGACGCGATTGTCGGTGAGCGCCACATCATGGTTGTCCGTTTGAAGCAGGCGGAAGAGAACCTCAAGAATTCACGGGACCAGGTGCGTGCTCTCGCGACACGCCTGCAGTCCATACGCGAGACTGAGCGGGCCGCGATCGCTCGTGATATTCACGATGAGCTGGGTCAGAAGCTGACCAGCCTGGAGTTGGGATTGTCCTGGCTCGCCCGCAAGGCGACTCCCGGGCAACAGCCGTTGCAGAAGAAAATCGGATCGCTGTCCGCTCTTGTCACGACCCTGATCCAGACGGTCCGAAGAATTTCGGATGAATTGCGACCGGGCGTTTTGGAAGAGTTGGGCCTGGTGAAGACCTTGAAATCGGAAGCGCGGGAATTCAAAGAACACACGGGAATACCATGCCTGTTTGAGACGAATATGGGGAAAGCCAAGTTTGACCGTGCAGAGAGTGTCGCTATTTTCCGGATCGCCCAGGCGGCCCTCACGAATATTGCCCGGCATGCCGACGCTTCCATGGCGCGGATGACGTTGGTCAAGAGAACCCATCATCTTATTTTGACGGTGAATGACAACGGGAAGGGGATTGCCAGGAAGCGGGTCGTGAGCTCCAATTCGCTTGGCATTATCGGCATGCGAGAGCGCGCCCTTGCGCTTGATGGTTTGCTGAGTCTCAGAGGATCAGCAGGCAAGGGGACGACATTGACGGTACGAATACCGTTGTCCCGGGTTCTGATTGGTCACGACTCAGTTTCTTGATGAAGACGTTCCGGAAGCTGGACGAGGCCACGCGTATGGCACTCCAACAAACCGCGCCGTTCAATCCCAAGGCATTCCTTTCAGAAGTCGGCAATGGAAAAACGATGCTGAAGTTCCTAAAGAATCAAAGCATCTTTTCGCAAGGGGATGCCGCTGATGCCGTGTTCTATATCCAGCAAGGCAAGATCAAACTCACCGTGGTCTCCTCAAAAGGGAAAGAAGCCGTTATCGCGGTTCTGGAGCCGACTCACTTTTTTGGTGAAGGCTGCCTCATCGATCAGCCGCTTCGCATGGCGACCGCAAAGTCCATGGAAGGTTCCACTCTCGTTCGAATTGAAAAGAGCGCCATGACCCGCGTGCTCCACGAAGAGCCCGCCTTCTCCAAGCTTTTCATGGCCTATCTGTTGACCAGAAACATTCGAATCGAAGGGGATCTGGTGGATCACATCTTTCATCCAAGCGAGAAGCGGTTGGCTCGGATTCTTCTGTTGCTGGCCCACTATGGGGATGAACGCTACAACGTGGACCTTCTCATTCCGAAGATCAGCCAAGAGACGCTGGCCGACATGGTCGGTACCACGCGGTCACGAGTCAGTTTCTTTATGAAGAAGTTCGAGAAACTGGGCTTCATTGAATGCAAAGGTGGATTGAAAATTCACAGCTCCCTCCTCAAGATCGTCCTGCACGACTAGTTTCCCCTTCAGCATCGTTGAGTTTGGGCAGCGCGAGTGTGAAGCGGCCTGCCGGATAAATCTTCACAACTGAGCAATTTTGAACAGATTGCACGCTGCGTTATCGGCATAATATCGCCACGGAGGGGGTTTGCGCAGACCTTGGTAGAAACAAGGACTGCAGAAGCGCAGATGGTCAGCCTGTAGATGGCTTGGTTCTTGGGCGAAGGTCATCAAGCGCATAACGAACATGGACATGGTGCTTTTCAAGGGACGTGGTGCTGTTCACATTTAAGATAAGAGGAGATGCACATGCAAGGGCTATTCAATAAAATGAAAAGATACTCACGAACACTTCGCTATTCTCCCCCTACCCATGGAATCGGGGGGCTCCTCGCGGCATTCGTATTCGCCGTGGCGCTTTTCGGGTGCGCAACAAAAGACGAGACGACCGTCATTCAAACGCCGTCGACGGTCGCTTCTCTCAATGTCAACGTCAATCCGGCGTCGGCCGAGGTGGTTGTGACGGGACCCGAGAGTTTCACGCAGACCTTCACCGGCAACCGATTTCTCACCGATTTGGAGCCGGGTCAGTACACGGCGAAGGCGACCGCGCCTGGGTTCGTTGGTGCGGACAGTCAGATTAACGTCGTCGCCGGCCACACCTCAAGCATTTCATTAGTCCTCGAGGCGACGTCAATGATCTCCGAGGCGCCCCGCGCAGTGTATCGCGATGATCAGGGGAACCTCATTCCGCTCGACTCCGGCAGCCTGCAGTCCGGTCAGTTCGTCTTTTACGCCTGGCTCGAGGACAAGGCCTTTGGGATCCTCCCCGCCAATTTGACCTCCACCAACTTCGGTGATCCCGGCAAACCCCTGGTCGTCGAGCAGAAGGAGTCCGCGCCGAGCTTCACCCAGAACCTTGCCGGCGCGTGGGTCGGCTTCAAGGATGCCACAGGGGTTGTCCGGCCCGTGATCGGCGCGGACGTCCGCTGGGAGATCGATCAGCAGTACTCCGAAAGAGTCAATAGTATGCAGTTCGGCACATCCGATGATAACAGGATCGCGCTCGCGTACGGGGTTTTCGATGACCAGGCCGATACGCGAACCAATAATGCCCGTCTTGTGGCCGAGCGCTTTCCTCTGATCGCGAGCGAATTCCCGCTCTACAATCAGACCGGGATCAGCACTCCCTTTGCCGATGGGTTCACCTGGGTGACACTCTTCTCGCCGGACAAGAAGGCAGCGGCCCATCGTCGCCGTGGCGACCATCGACGGGGAAGAGATCGGAAAGCAGATCCTGTACAAGAATTTCTCGCCCGCACCGAGACTCGAGATCACCAAGACCGTCGACTTGGCTGTCGTGGATCTCGATGTCTCGAACACCGTCACCTGGACCGTCACGGTCAGGAATGTCGGCTTTGGTGACGCCAAGAATGTCAACCTCAGCGACTCCCTGGCATCGGGCGACGGGGCGAACTACTCGCTCAGCGGCACTCCGGGCACTCCGGTCGGCGATGATGGCTTCACTTACTCCTTCCCTCTCGATTCGGCGGCCACCCCTGCCCCGCCCCAGACCGCGCAGTTGCTGGGTAATGCCCAGAGCTTTGCCGTCCTGGCAAAGGAGACAGTGACGAACACGGGCTCGAGCGTCGTGACCGGCAATGTGGGCGTCAGCGCGGGTTCGGCGGTCACCGGATTCCCGCCGGGGCTCGTGCTGAGCGGCACGATTCACAATAACGACGCGGTGGCGCAGGAAGCGCAGACTGCCCTCACGGCCGCATACGTCGGTCTGGGGGCGAAGGCGTGCACGACGGGGCCTGTGGGCGTAACAGACCTTGGCAATACCACGATCTTGCCGGGCGTGCATTGCTACTCTTCTGAGGCTAATTTGACAGGACCACTCGTCCTCGACGCGGAGGGCGACCCCGCTGCGGAGTTCGTTTTCAATATCGGTAGCACGTTGATTACCGCAGCCGGCGCCACTGTCAGCCTGATCAATGGTGCGAACCCCTGCAACATCTACTGGCACGTCGGCAGTTCAGCGACGCTCGGCACCACCACCCTCTTCGCCGGGAACATCCTCGCGCAGGCGGACATCACGGCGACCACGGGCGCGAGCATCTCGGGCAGGGCGCTGGCCCGCACCGGCACGGTGACCATGGATGGGAATGCGATCAATGCCCCTCTGTCATGCGTGACTGCTCCGGTCAGCACGAAGACCCTGACCTTCACGGCCGACGTCACCGAGCCCGGCACCTACTGCAACGTAGCCAAGA
>Ga0210377_10005508_pt1 | contig 10392 bp, 14 predicted proteins | sample PLM4_65_b1redo_FD_155480 | JGI IMG/M metagenome (GOLD analysis project Ga0210377, IMG submission 155480) | Groundwater sediment microbial communities from an aquifer in East River, Colorado, USA - PLM4_65_b1 redo | ecosystem: Environmental > Terrestrial > Soil > Riparian zone | place: USA: East...
AGTTCCGCCCGCTGCCACATCCAACGAACCGCCTAAGGTCTTTAGTCCACAGGCTGGCAAGTTTACATTTGCGCCAGCAGCAACAGCGATAACTCCGCCAATTTGACAGCCTGAAATACGAGTTTGGCTCGTGTTATTTAGTGTTAGGCCGCTGTACAGGCTTGACGTCGACATATTGATGCCAGTGTCACCGTCAAGTGTTAGCAGGCCTAACACTTCCGTACCGCCTAAAAGATTTAGGTTACAGTTAGTGAATGTTCCGAATTGCAATAACCCGGCCCACATTTGAAATGTGTCAGCGGTGAATGTTCGGCCTAGGAAGGTGACACCTCCTGCAAAGTTATTCGTCAAACGCGCATCTAATACGCCAGTGTTGGCTGTTTTAGCCGTCATGTCTATGTTGAACGCACCACCAAAGCGAATACCCGTACACATGACACGTTCGGAAAGCGCGATTTGAGGCGCATTCACACCTTGACCACCCAACCAAGTTGCAATGCCTGTAAGAATGACTGTGCGCGGGGTATGTGAGAACAAATGAACGTTGCTAACGATGGTCAGTGCTTCCGGATAGGTTCCCGGAAAGATTTCAATAATGACAGGATTGGCTAGCAGTGGTGTCAGCGTAGCTGATTGGACCAACGCATCGGCAACGGTCGTAAAAAATACCGAAGGGTCCACACCTACGGGCCACGATTGCGCAACGAACAGTGTGCGGGCCGGAATGAATGGGGGTGTATTAGCCGAGCCCGGATTACTAACAAACAACCCTGACTCTGATTGATAGACACTCATGGTGTTGGGCAATTCATCCAACTAACAAGCACACTGATTTCCTCAGTGCCACCCGGTAGTAATTGACCGTAGATACCAAAGCGTAAAATGTTAGGTGCCGAACAACGCACCTGAAATACAAAATTTATTAGGATTGGAATGTCAGGCTTGCCGTAGACACCATAAACACTTTCGTCACCTTCGGCCATGATATCCTGCTTCATAGTGAAGCCGATGGACGAATCCTCTGTTATGCCATCCAAATCGCTACCAGTAACATCCACTTCATAATAATGAACATTATAGATAGTGCTAACGGTTGTATTTTTGATTGTAACCGTTGCCGTGCGACAGTTAGTAGGCGGTCCGGGCGGCCCAACGCGGTCGCTAACCGAAACTGCAACACCCCTACCACCTTGCTCAATGCTCATTTTTGTAGACTTCCGTGGATGCTCTATTGACCCAAGCATTGCTAGCCCGCGTAGCCTACAAAACTATATATATTCAGCTGTGAAACCTAGGGATGCGGTTGCAGCTGTGAATGTTAGTGGGGTCGTGCTTAGTGCAATGACTACTTCGTCAGTGACTGGCACGTGCAAGCCATATGAAAATGCAGTGTTACCGCCCGGTACGGGAATCGTGACTAGTGGCACATGGCCTGCTACGATGGCCCCGACTGAGTCATGTATTTGCACGTAAAGCAACCCAGCAGCCGCATTATAGCCAGCTAGTTGCAGCAACATGCTGCTACCTGGAAGTAGTGCCTGAATAACTAGCGTACCTCCAGTTGTGAAAAACTGTGGTGCGTCTGTGGTTACGGTACCGTTTGGGCCAACTATGCCGGGAATGCTTATTACATAAGCACGCCCGTCTGAATCAGCTAATGGGTCTGTTGAATCAACGGCAAGGTCATCTCTGACACCGTTGTTACTGATTCGATAGAGCTGTGCTGAAACATTGTTCTTTTTCATTATGCGTACTCCAATACGTAAAAGAACTGTGCCGGACTTTCTATAGCCCCGTCATCAACATGTACTTCCACGGTTGCATAATCCAACAGGGCATGCGGAAAATCGGGGTTAGTGAACTCAGCACGAAAACCCAACGGAATAAATCCGTATGAAGTCAGATTAGCTAAAATATTGTCGTTTACGTACTTTTTACCTGTAGGAGGTAATAACTGGGTACTAGTTCTAACAGCCGCGGGATATGAATGCTGTTGATTGAAGCCTTTTATGCGAACGCGGGCAACAGTTTCTCCCGTTTGCCATGCTAGAGCTAGAAATGCACGGCGCGCCATTCGAGTGTCACACGCATAGAGCGGAATAATTACATCCCCAGGTACATAGAAACCGTCAACACTTTCGGGCAGCTCAACAGGTACGGTTATTCGCTCGGGTTTATTCGCGATATCGCGACCGCTCTGTATTTGTACGTCACCAGCCATGTAGCTAGCGCTTTTGACCTGTAGCTGTTGGCCGGCCGGAACTTCGATAGTCTCGCCCCAACTAAACTCTTTCTGTGTACCGCCGCCGCCTTCCAACTGAATAAAAGGCACGGTTGAATTAGCACCCAACGAATAGAAAAACGGTTCGTTAGGGCCGCCGCTGAGTTTTATATTAGCTAGCGCCCCTGGCTTTACATTCGCAACGAAAAACGTATTCATCGGCTGGACTGTTTTACTCATGCGAAAAACCTCTTAGCCAATGCGTAGGCCATGTATAGAACGCTTGAAGTGTAGCCGAGTGCTAACAGAGCACTGCCGATGCTTGTCAAATCTTCGAACACAGCAAACACTGAGAAGTTTTTGCTTTGCGAGTTTCCATAAAACCAGTTGCCTGACAAAACAGGACCGTAGTCAACAACGTCATACTTTTTGTCAGCGGCGAACTTCGTGCGCGCAGCTACTGCTTCGGCGATGTTAGTAGTTACTAACGGCGCGTGGTAGTGAATGCTTCCAGGTACGGGACTTAGGTGATTCAGAAAAACCCCGTCAACTACTAACTTAGTATCTTGACCAATCTTGGCCATGGTAGTGCTGGCTTTGCTTTCGCGTTTTTCCGCCCGCTGGTTTTCGAAGTCTGCCCCCTTTGCATCACCTCGCGACCTAAGCAGCGCCAGATAGCCTTGATGCAAATCTCCCTTAGGAAACCACCTAGGGTTGATTGGCTGGGCATATGCCTTGATGAAACTACTAAGGCTAGAATACTGCGGATAGAGCAAAGCAAATCGCTGTAGCAAAGTCCATGCTACAGCGATTTTTGGCTTTCCCTCAAACTCAACCGCGCGAAGCAAATCCAAATAGTCGACATTGCTTAGTACATAACGCTTTTCGACACCTCCCTTACTAAAAATCAGGGTTCGCTGGAGTTGCTTAGTTACGGTTGCCGTAGTCATTTAGGTTTCATAGGTGGCGCTGGATTGCTCTGAATAATCCGCACGATAGAAAAGATGACCGTCGCAGCAACGAAAACATTGCCCAAAATCACCAAATTCTTTTTAGCATCATGTGTCATAGACCCACGCTTCTGCTATGCCCGCGTTGCCTACAAATTCATTCGATTGGAAATTCCCATACGTGGAAGTTGAAGCACACGGTGCTAGTTTCGTTTGTGTTCGTGGGGCCTGGGGGGTCAGGTAGCTGTACCAAGTTCCGCATATTACGGCCCTTGATTGTCAGTGTCTGGTTAGGGTCCAGTACGATGTTAGGTTCGAATACGTGGGGGGCCACACTATCCACACCATAAACAAATGGAATGCTAAAACCGACTTGGTTTAGGATTACGCTTGTTCCTTGAGAGCTGTAAACACCCAAGCTACGAAAGTCAGGGGCGGTACCCATAAGCATGTTAGCTAGGGGAATATAACCCATGGTGTACTGTTCGCCACTTGAGTCAAAAATCTGGACTTCAGTGTTTGCGGTATCCCCACTGGCTGTGAGAGCAAACACTCGCGAGCGGCGAGAAATCTGGAGATTTTCAGTGTCCTCCTTGTTAGTCATTGTCATGACTAACTCGCCTGCATAAGTTCGATACAGAACATTTTTCTGCAGAACTTTCGGTGCACTATATGGTGTCCACCGTTGTTGTTCCTCTTTCGTAAGCCTCAACCTTGGCCAATACATATCTTTGCAGCCCTTTCAGGGTGGGTTCTCTTTCGACCCACGCATTACCGTAGCCTACGAAAAATCATTTACCCATGCCGGGGAATTCCCAGGCGTAATATGCAATGTTGAGAATTTGTGGTAGGCGAAATATGATTGGCGTTTCGCCTTGAATGACATAAGTTGGGCTTATGTCCGCCCCCTCGAAAATAATCGTCTCATTCGCTTGGCAAACCCAGTTAGGTTCGATTAGCCATGGGAAATTTTGCCGTGTTTGAATGGTCTGGCCTGAGAACTCCGCAGCCGGACCGAATGACTGTGGCTGTGGATTGGCACCGACTGGAAGGGGAAGCGGAATTGGCAAGGCGGGAGTGCCCAGCCCACTACCCAAAGCAGCAGCACTAAATAAACTTCCTGCAATAAGGCTGCTAACCACAGGAAACAAATTCGTTCGTGGTGTTGGATTTGTGTACTGGGTTCCATTTGTGTTCTTGACTGACAATCGCCAGCTATCGAGATTACCCGAAAAGGTAATGCCGAAGATTCGCGACCTACGCGCGATTTGAATCTTAGCGATAGTCGAAACTAGCGGAATGTTTTGTTCCGGCTGCGCAATACTCGCCAATTGCAAGCGATAAATGCGGCGCAAGACACCGGGCTTACCAGCCGGAATCTTGTACATTGAGCAAAATTCTTTTTCGTATTCCGTTAGCTGTAGATTTGGCCAGTACCACATTTGTATAATCCCTTTATAGCTTGGGTATGCAGTTATTATGCACGCAAACGCGGATTGACAGTTTTATCTATCAACCCGCGTTAGCCTACATACAACTAGGACTTTTCGACGAACGATTCCGTAGCCCAGAAATCCATACGAATCAGGAACGGGGCGCCGAGTTGGCCCGTGGTTGCCTGACCTACGTACGTATTTCGAGGTAGCTCGATAGTGAAATTGAAACTTTCACCATGCTGCAACAGAATCGGGATTTTGAACTTGCGGCGCAATGCAGGTGCTGCAAATCCGTTCGTGTAAGCGGAGTTGATAGGGTTGACCGGTGTGTTGGCCGGAAAAACTCCGACACCCATAGCAGGCCCGCTTGCTTGTGCAAAATCGCAAAGCAAACCCAGCGGAACACTGTTAGTCAGGTAGGTAATGCTCAGGATTGCACTGTTGAAAAAATTCGAAAGTGCAGTCGGCGTCTGGTAACGCTGAACATAGGGATTAGCGAGGTTCGTACCAAAATCGACTGGCATGACACCTAGGCCAAGTTCGGTAATCTCGAAATTTTGGTTATCAGGAACGCGATTCTGACTTTTCCAGTTCGATTCACGTTCGGTGATAACTTGTCCTGACGGGAAACCTTGGCCATTGTTGCCGACTGGCGTAGTAAACAGAGTAAACCTGCCCGCTACGAGAGTATCGGTAACACTCGTGTCGAAATAGTAGGCACTCCAGAAATGCCTGACACGAATCTGGTCGAACTTGTCGAAACGTTGGCCAGTACGCAAAACTCGCTCGGCTTGGGACTTCACACCGGAACTGATTCCCGGGTGGCCTTTACGTGCGACACCTCCAGTGCCTGCAATCCGTGGACGTTGGGGTCTTTTGTGAGCCATAAAATTTTCCTTTTTTCGTAGACTGACGTGGGCTAGTTTTTAGAGTTGGTTGCTGGTCTTTCTACGATTTCTCGACGAAAGATTCGATTGCCCACCAATCTACGCGGATTTCAAACCATCCTGTTCCGCCGCCTCCCGTGGCTGGGTCGATGACCGCTACCGGATTCATCAACGTAATAGGACGCGGCAACGTCAACCGCATACCCATGTTTTCGCCATGCTGCAAAAGGATAGGAATATCCATCTTGCGACGAAACGCGGCTGCTGGAATACCATTCGAGGCATTGCTATTGAAAATAGCCGTAGGTGTTCCCGAGCCATCTCGTGGTGAGAAGTTGTTTGCATCGGCAACGATTGCAGACGACTGCGAAAAGTCACCAATCAACCCAAGCGGCACGTTGTTGGTCAAGAAACTCATTTCCAACACGATACCCATGGAAATGTTGGCCATATCCATGGCAGACAACGGCCGTGAAGCGCCAAGACGCGTAATGTATGCCTGTTGTGCGAGCGTCAAGTTTGCAAAGATGCCAGTGGCATCCACTGCACCTTGAGCAAGTGGCTTTTCCAAAGGTGGATTACGAATCGTGACACCCAACTCCATGATAGCAAAGTTCTGATTGTCAGGAACACGGCCAGCATTGAGCCAATTTGTCTCCCGCAAACTCAGATTCAAGTTCGTCGGATATCCGCCGCCAACTCCGCCCGGAATGGCTTTGAAAATATCGTAAGAACCGGCAGCAACTTGGTTAGTTGCAGGGTCTGCGATAAACAAGTGGGTTGACCAAAAATGCCGCTGTCGGATTTGGTCGAACTTCGCCATTCGCTGGCCACGCCGCAAAACTTTCGAAACCTGTTTGTCAACAATCGCTTCTAGTGAAATAGCCATATTTTTGTAGACTACGTGGACTCGCATTAGCGCGGGCCGGTAATCTTACCTTTCAGTTTTCAGGTTGGCATTGTCGTGTCAAAACAAAACAAGAAATAGACCCGCGACTTATACTAGTGCGCGTACGCCTACAAAACTACCAAGTCATTTCGTCGATATCTTCGAGGTCGTCTCCATCCTCCAAGCCATCGGTGTCATCTTCCAAATCATCTCCATCACTCAAATCAGCTTCCAGCAATGCCGACAGTTCGGCCGCCAGTTCGCGCGGGTTCTTGGTTGCCGTGCTTGATGCAGCGAGCTGCATTTCGATTTCAGCAACGATGGGAGCCAAAGTTGCTCCAGCTGCTGCAGCAGTCATTGTGCTTTTGCCACCAATATAGGCGAGCACAGCTGCGGCTCCTACGCGCACACCGTTTCGTGCGTAGAAGTTGCTGATATGCGAGACACCCAAGCGATTCAACGCGGCACCTCCGACAGTGCCAGCCAGTAGCCAAGCGAAGTCCATCAAGGCGGATTTCATGCTTGGGTTGCTGCGGCGGCGACGGCGGCGGCGCGGGTTTTCCATAATCATCGGATTGGATGACATGACAAACGGCGTGACTCCCGCATTGCGACGGCGGCGGCGCCTCACCACGTTATAGGAGCGTGAACTTGCCCGACGTCGCCGTTTTGGATTGGGCAACATCGCATTGCGACGGCGGCGGCGGCGCCTTGACCTGGAAGGATTGACAAAAACCGTTTTCATATTTTGTCCTCTTTTGTAGACTGACGTGGATTGTTTGCTAACCGTGCCTGCTATGCGCCTTATCCAAGCCCGCGTAGCCTACGAAAATAGAAAAATTCTTAGCCCACTATCCCTTCCTTGCCGACAGCATAGGAAGGTTTGCCGTTGTGATTCACTGCACGTAAATAGCCAATGCCGCTTGGGTGCAAAAACAAGACGGGAAAAGGTGATTCGTGCTTATGGAAGTAATAGTGTTCTTCCATACCACCTTTGGTGGACAGGTAATCAGTTTGATGTACTTCACCCACACGTTTCACACACTGTGTTGAGAACTTGGGGATAACTCGGATAGGCTGATTGCGCACCCTAGGCAGTATGTATAGCTCGTTACTCAGATTACCAACAGCTAGGAACGCCTCGCCGTTTGAGAACCTAAGCTCCTTACCTTTTAGACAAAGTTTTGCCATCATTCCCAACATAACGAGCGGTTCGGGTGCGTCTATCTCAGTGACTTTTTGTGTCTGATTTCCCCAGTGAAGTAGCGAGAATGTTTCGGCCGGATTTTTCCCTTCGAAGGGATTTTTCGTAAATAAATGGGCGTAACGCAACCGCTCCGGCATTTTGCAGACTCCTGTGGTTAGCGGCGGCTACGTTTTCCGTGTGACGCACCTGCTACCAATGCAAGGCCGGCCAAAGCTCCCGCACCATATAAAATATACTTTTTATAGTCAGCAAGTTTGCCGACTACGTTGAAAACTGTGCCGTCATCTTTAGCGCGAACCGAAGGCTTTACGCTGGCCTCGAAAGTTTCACGTGTTTTATTATAGATAGTGGTCCACTTAGAAACTTCATCTTCCGGCCACTTGTCAGTGTTGGCATAATAAAAATCTTGCCAATCGGCCAATGCCTTGCCAATCATGCCGTCAATGGACTTATCCGAGATTCGATTAGAATACTCGTCAAACTTCGCTGCTAAGGCATCCCATAGTTTATTGAGGTCATCAGCTGAAATATCATCCGATGCAGAAGCCAACATCTGAGGGGTATTTCCGGCTGGCGAGGGGGCGGCCAGTGACATAGCCGCGTAACCGCTCCCTCCTGGGCCAACAGTTGCGGGGGCAGCTGCACTTACTGTCGCCGCGCTTGCAGTAGTTGGGCTTGCAGCAGAACTTGACGGCGGCGGTACGGGTGCGGCCAGTGCTAGCTGAGCTGCTGATGTACTTTTGTCATCCTGAGTTACGGGCGCTTTTTCGATTGGTTTTGCAGCCATGGCCGATTTGATTTTCGCCATGGTCAACTTAGGAGCAACCTTTTTAGCTACAGGCTTTTTGGCAACCGGCTTAGGCTTCGCTGCAACGATAGATTTTTTGACTGCGCTTACTTTAGATTTCTTCGGCGCTGGTTTCGGCTTGGCCTTTGCCGCAACGATAGATTTCTTGACAGCGGCCGGTTTTGATACTGTCTTCTTTTTTGCAGGTAGCGGTTTTTTCAATGCCATAAAAACCTACTTGTGGAACTTATATAACGCATACGTGCCAAAAATGGCTACTAACCCGATGCTTGCAGCAATCGCCACTACTTTCGCAGTGCTCAAAATTTGAGAATTTTGCTCGGCTGGAATAACTACGTTAGCGCCAGTGGCATCCTTGTTATACTTGGTTTTGTACAACTGTCGCCAATACGCAAGCTGCTTTGCATAGGATTCCGCAGTACGAACAGTCGAGATAGTCAACCTTGAGAAAAAACCAATACCTAGATAAAAATTCAGAAAATCCTTATACAACTTATTCCATGCGGCCAACTCAACAGGCGTAAGCACGGGATTGGCGGTCAAGTCTATTGACATCGCCTTGAAACCATTCGCAACCAAGTTGCAATAGTTCTGAACTTCGGACGGTGTCCAAAGTTCAAACACATCCTCTAATGCAGCTGTTTTCTTAGGCATTGGGAGGTGGTCTGTTCGTCAGGCGTTGGACAACTTCGTTAGCAGCTTTGGGCGGTAGCGAACTAACGGCATGCATCGTAACGATTTTCAAAGGTTCGGCTACAAGCTTACCAACCATCCAAGAAATCAAAGTTGCAAGCGCAATCGCAATAGCCGGCTGTTCCCTTGCAATAAGATAAGCAATAAATGCAATGCCACCTACGGCTACTGAGCCGAGGATTTGCACTAACATTAGTTGCGTTTTCTCACTCATGGTGCATGCACACCATAGATTTGAAAGATGCGGTTGGCCTTAGAACTGTTGTTCAAAAGAGCGCTTTCCAATTGGCCCATTTTCTTGATGATTTCATCTTGACGGGCCATGTTATCTGTCCAGCGCTTATCATCTTTCATCAGCTTATTGTGCTGGCTTGTAACTTGCCTGGACAACGCAGCATCCTTGACCGCCGCCGCCACTTTGCTCAAATCCGGCACTACTACAGTAGCCAACTTCGCGACCAAATCCTCATGCACTGATTTATCGCTCTTGGCCATCGTACTGAACTGTTTCAGCGAAGCCAATACATCAGATTTGACAGTTGCAGGAACGTCAGCCAAAGCCGACTTAGCAGCGGCAGCCGTTGAAGCTGCTGGCGTTGTTTTCTTAGCAGCGCTAGAGGAAGTGGAAGCCTTAGACGTGGCTTTTTTAGCAGCCGGTTTAGGTGGTGCTTTCTTCTTTTTCTTTTTGAAAAGTCCACCTAGCGCTTTTCCGATGGCAGGTGCCGCCGCGGCCGCTCCCATGACTAGAGGAATGAAACCAAGTTCCTCAGGATTTTTTACTTTGTACGCGCAAGGCATATTTTTGTGGCCCCTTTGGGGTTAGAGACTTATGCCAGCTTTGAAGTTGATACCGCGTCTGACTGAGATATCAGCCAACCTTTTCAATACTTGTTTTTGAAACTTGTTGCGCCTCTTGATTGCGTTGTGTTCGCTGGTTACCTTATTTTGTAACTGCATTTTGTCTAATACAGTTTTTATATGTGCCATTTCTGGCGAGATTTTCCGCGCAACATCTTGCGCCACACTTGAGCTACCGCCGCCGCCACCACACGGGCTATCGCACGGCATGACGCGAATGCGAATCTCTGGCAGTGCTGCACTAGTAATAGGAGGCCCTGCGCTCGCCTTGGCAGATACCGCCCCCTTGACCGCCCCCGTCAATGCAGCTTTGGCAATCGTCGGAACTTTGGCGGTTACCTTGCCTACGGCTTTTTTCCCACCCTTGAGAAGTTTGGAAGCGCCGCGTGCCACTTCGGACACACCGCCAGTCAACACAGCCTTGCCTAGCCGACTACGCGCAC
>Ga0210377_10005510_pt1 | contig 10387 bp, 13 predicted proteins | sample PLM4_65_b1redo_FD_155480 | JGI IMG/M metagenome (GOLD analysis project Ga0210377, IMG submission 155480) | Groundwater sediment microbial communities from an aquifer in East River, Colorado, USA - PLM4_65_b1 redo | ecosystem: Environmental > Terrestrial > Soil > Riparian zone | place: USA: East...
ATTAGTGGAGAACGTCCCCTGCAGGGTCAGGGGAAGACCAAAGCTCACCGCAACGCATCCCCCCAAACGCCGCGCGTGATCGAGCGTGGCATCGCGGGCCAGGTCTGCCCCGCCAACCGCCACCCACCCCTCACCTGCCGCAATTCCCTCCAGCAACGTGGACTTGCCGCTGCCATTTTCTCCCACGAAGAAGGTCACGGGAGCGCGAAAGGTCAACGTCTTGATGCGTTTGAACAACGGCAGCGTAAACGGATCGGGCACGCTAAAATCAAGAAGTCAAGCCTGACCCTGAGGCCGCCTCCTGTTCTATCAAGTGCCGTCAATGGCTCCGTATCTCGGAGCGTTTTATCGCCGGAGTTACGTGGAGAATCTCCAGGACCTCGGGTCTGCCGGCGGCCGCGCCGGTGTGTATATTACCGCTGGCCGGAACACCTATTTCGGTGCGGGAATGGTCTACGAATCCTACTTCGATTGTAATGAGTCCACGTATGCCTCATGCTCGGACTCCTATCCCGAGGTGAGTGTGACCGTGGCGTTCTGATTGGGTCACGAGGGTCATGAGGAGCTCCCCGTCTGCGGGTCAGAAGCTTCCGATTCACGGACAGCGCCTTTTGCGGACGCGCCGGCGGAAAGCGTGAACGTAATACCGTCCTGGAGCGTCATGGACGTTCGAATGATCTGGGTCCGCTCCACGATCTGGATCGTTCCCAAGTACAGATGGTTGCTCGGTACATAGACTGTAGCAAGCTCACGGCGCGTGCCGTCCGGCTTGATGAGCGCGAACTCCCCGGTCAGAAACCCTGCGTGTAAATCCTTACTCTGGGGTTGCTCAACCAGAACGAATTCCTTGAATCCCGACGGATTGTTGGGATTGAAGCTCTCGACGATTTTCTTGATGCCGCTGTACAGACCCTTCACCAGCGGAACCTGCTCGAATAGGCGATCAACCCAACCGAGCACCAAGGCCCCTGAAACGCTGGAAACGATCGCACCGGTGATGAAGACCACCAACCCCGTTGCCGCAATGCCAAGCCCCGGGATGGTGACGTGGAACACGCGGGCCAACCACGGCTGAGAAAGGGCATCCATGGTCTTGAACAACCACGCGAGCAGCACAAACGAGAGATAGAGCGGTAAGAGCGCAATCAGCCCAGTGAGCATCGTGTTGCGGATTTTTTTCATCATTGATCTACTCTCTTTGTGATCGAGACCGTCCTAGACCTGGTCGAGATGTGAGCGGCGGTTCCTGATGTGGCGAACTGGTGTCGGTCAAGACGCCACCGTCTCGATCGCAGGAAAAGTCGCGTGATCAGGACAGTAGCGAAGGCGGTTGGAAAGTGCAAGCCGTACGATCGCGCTGGATGAACCGCCGCTGGTGGAGTACCGGTTTCGGGAGCTTCGAACAGGCGGAACGTCAGGCGGTCACGGTGTTCGGAGTGGGGGGCAGGGTGGACCGCCGAGGGAGCGGGCTAGGGGGACAGGCTGTTCGCGGAACTGATGGTCGCCGATCGATTGTCCCAATCAGTTATCTCCGACTCGCGGTCAAAGTCAACAAGCCAAGCCTGCCCCCGCGGCTGCCCCCCTGCCCAAGCAGGGGCTGCCCAGTTGTGTTGCGGCGGCGCTGGACAACCGTGGCCGGCATGGTGGCGTACGCGTTATGATCAGGGTGGTTCCGGAGCCGGTCATGGCGCAGCGAATCATCGCCCATCTCGACATGGACGCGTTTTTTGCCGCGGTCGAGGAACGCGAGCGTCCGCAATTCACGGGATTGCCCATCGCGGTGGGGGCTGATCCGATGGACGGCACGGGGCGCGGCGTGGTCTCCACCGCCAACTACCCGGCGCGCGTCTACGGCATTCATTCCGCCTTGCCGATTTCGCAGGCTTGGCGCCGGTCGGAATGGGCGCGCCGCCAGGGCAAGCCCGCGGTCGTGTTCCTCCGTCCCAACTTCGCGCAGTACACGGAGACCTCGGGCCGCATCCGCGCCATTGTCGAACAACACGCCTCCACGATCGAACAGGCCGGCATCGACGAACTGTACGTAGACCTGAGCGCGACGGGCTCGTACGAGCGGGCGCGGGAGATCGCATTGGCGATCAAGCGCGACATCGCGGCGGAAGAACGCCTGACCGCGTCCATCGGTCTCGGCCCCAACAAGCTGATCGCCAAGATCGCGTCGGACGCGCACAAGCCGGACGGGCTCACCGTGGTGGAAGCGCAGGACGCCGAGGCCTTCCTCGCCCCCCTCGCGGTGCGGAAGATCCCGGGGATCGGCCCCAAGACCGAGGCGGTGCTGCGGCAACAACACATCACCCTGGTCCAAGACCTCAAGCGCTTCTCGGAAGCGGACCTGGTCGAGCGGTTCGGCAAGTGGGGGCGGGCGCTGTATGACCGGGTGCGTGGGCGAGACGAAGACCCGGTTCAGGAAACCGATGAGGTCAAATCCATCGGCGAGCAGGAAACGTTTGCCCGCGATACGCTGGACTCCCAGACGTTGATGGAACACATCAAGTGCATGGGCCGAGACGTGCTGTCGCGGCTGGCAGGGGCTGGCTACTCGTCCTTTCGCACCGTGGTCGTCACGGTGCGCTTCGCGGACTTCGAAACCAAATCGCGCTCGCACACCTTGCCGCGGCCAACGGACTCGGTGAAAGACGTGGAGGTGGAGGCGATGAAGCTGTTTCTCCCGTTCTTGGATCGGCGCGAAAATCCACGACGCAAACTGATCCGCCTGATCGGCGTGCGGGTCGAAAAGTTAGGAAGGGAAGAGTCCGAGAACTCAGGAGCGCATCCGATTGTGGTCAAAGTCAATTAAGTCAAGCCTGCCCCCGCGGGGTCCTTAATCAAAATGCGTGTACCATAAACCGTTCTGACTCCATACGACGACGGCGCTTCCGTGCGTATTAATGACGACACGTGGATACCTCGCTTCATCCGGATTGTGTTCGATCAAGGCCGCGGGTTCCCAGCCGCTGTCCCTCCGATAACGAGCGGCCCAAATATCCGCGGTGTCGCCAGGGTCCTGTCTCCAGACCGCAACGGTGTCTCCGACGCCGTTGACCGCAAGCGCGAGGTCGCCACAAAACAGGTCGCACACGTCCTGAATTGTGATCGGAGCACCCCATCCTTCCTGGGCGCCATACCGGGTGGTTCGTATTTCCCAGTGAGTCGTTGCCGCGTTCCATGCAACCCACACCACAACAGCCTCGCCGTCGCGATCGCCCCCGACCTGCCAGTCACCCCAGGTGAAATTCAGAAAATCTGACACAACGACCTCAGGTGTGCTCCACCCTCGGTCGAGCGTATAGCGGTTCGCCCAGATACTGAACTGCTTGGTCGCGCGGTCCCACTGATTCCAGAAGGCGACGGCATTGCCGGTTCGATCAAACAATATTCGTGGCTCATAGGCGTAGACCCCCGCTGCGTCGGATTGTATGGAGGCGGGAGCCTCCCATCCCTTCTCCGGAACGAAGCGAGCAGACCACACACGAAATACGCACTGATTGATGGGGTCGAGCGTTGTATCACACTGTGTCCATATCACCGCGCCGTGTCCGGTCTCGTCGAACCCCACGCGATGACTCCCCGCCCATCCAATAGCCGGGCCTACTGCGGTAGCACCCAGCCAGCCGATTCCGGTTCGGTAATAGTTGGCCCAGATCTGAAAGACGCTCGTATCGGTGCAAGGCGCCTCGCACCACCTCCACGCGACCAACGCGTTCCCCTCGGTATCCATCGCGACCTGGGGATCCAGTGCCACCGGTCCGTCGTCGATCTGCGTCGGCGTGGTCCAGCCAACAGTGTCCGAAAAGAAGCTCGCCAATATCTCGATCACCCCGGACCAGACCGAGACGGCTGAGTCCGTTCCTCCGGCCGCAACCTGGGACCCAAAGAGCCAATCCGCCTGGCCAAGGACAACGGGCGATGTCCATGCCCCCCCGTGGTATCGATTGACCATCGCTTCATAGGCGCAATTGTCCGGTCTGCAGCGGAGCCATCCGAGAAAAATGTCGCCGCTGGAATTTATGGCCAAGCGATGAGCTGCAGGGCCCTCGCTCGCGGAGACAACCAGGGCAGGCTTCGCCCACGTCGTTGTGTTGGTGCTCTCCTGGATCGCCCTGTCGCTGCTACCGCACCCTATGAGACACAGGCACGCGAGAAGGCTGAGCAATACGGCAGATCGGCGGCGCACGATAGGCATCTCCGGACAGGACCCCCTCCTTTGACCGCAGGCCGTCATGAAAAATTCTAGGGAAGCCCGGGAACGGACTCGACAGGGGAACTCGTAAAGCCAGGATAGACCTTTGCGGAGAGGGAGGTCAAGAGCGATGGCGAATTCGCGGTCGATTCACGCTCTTCGTTGCCGTTGACGGCAACACGGAAGTCAATACTCATGTCTGACCCTCATTCCTCACTTTCGTGGGCGAGACGAGGACCCGGTTCAGGAAACCGATGAGGTCAAATCCATCGGCGAGCAGGAAACGTTCGCCCGCGATACGCTGGACTCCCAGACGTTGATGGAACACATCACGTGCATGGGCCAGGACGTGCTGGTGCGGCTGTCAGAGGCGGGCTACTCGTCCTTTCGCACCGTGGTCGTCACGGTGCGCTTCGCGGACTTCGAAACCAAATCGCGCTCGCGCACCTTGCCGCGGCCAACGGACTCGGTGAAAGACGTGGAGGTGGAGGCGATGAAACTGTTTCTCCCGTTCTTGGATCGGCGCGAAAATCCGCGACGCAAACTGATCCGTCTGATCGGCGTGCGGGTCGAAAAGTTAGGAAGGGAAGAGTCCGAGAACTCAGGAGCGCGTCCGAGTCAGTCGAACAGCCTTCCGCACGACCTCCTAAAAGATTGATGGTTTCCGACCAATTGTCACCACACTGCTACACCACTTGCGGTCAAAGTCAATGAAGTCAGGCCTGACCCCGCTGGGTCCCAGTTGGTCCCTCTACGCTCGTCCGGCGAGTTACTAGATCTAGTTAGGAATGGCCCCTACAGGTGCACAAGGCCACTAACGCCGCAACGTCCCCAAGTGTCCCCCAAGTCAAGCCTGACCTCGAGGCCCCCCTCAAGAGGTCAGTGTTTAGGCCTCGTTTGCAACGCAAACCCATCGAGCTTTTTCCGGCGTTCCATCGGAAGCCTTCTGACACTCAACCGCAATCTTCAACGGTTTGTCCGTATGGGTCGGTAGAAGACTCAAGTCGACCATCAGCACGTTAGCAGCCGCAATGGTCCTATGGTCAACTACAGCATGCGCCCTGAACTCCGCTAGACCCGGTCCGCCCATGAGTACCTCGGATTCTGATGCACGGATAGTATGGGACTGAACAACGCCACCTATCAGCAGGTGGCCTCGAGGCGCAAGAGAGATTGAGGACAGCTGGATGATAGGCTGTGCAGGAGCTTTGAGTGCCGCGCTACAACGATGAAACGGAATGGCCACCTCTTCAGGTCCTTGTGGCGTGAAATACAGATTGAGGAATACGAAGCAGTTGGTTGCACCAGTCGATGAGTTCACAACCTGAACGCTCCCGTCCAAAACGAGCGCCTCAGGCACACGAGCCGCAGGCACGAGTATGCGCAACAAGTCGGTACGCCTCGCAGTTCTGACCTTCGTGCCCTCGCGCCAGGGTACCTCACGCTCGACCGAGCCGCCGTTTGGCTTCCCGTAATCTGGGTTTTTGACGACGAATGGCGCTCTGGTCGTATCGAATAGTATTGCAACGACAGCAGCCCCGTCATATGGGACGTTGAGACTCACGGGTACATCTGGAGCAACGCCGTCAAAAAAGGTCTGAACTTGTTCAAGCCAGTTAGCCACCTTGTCTTCGGGAGGAGTAACCGTGCCGGTCGTCTCGTCAACACCTACGATCCAGAGGATTGGTTCGCCATGCGAAGCATTGGCGTGGCCGGCGATGCGCCGAGCAGCCTTCGCTGGTTCAATCCAATCGGATTTGAGCTCGACGCGAGAATCCTCGACGGGTTGCCTCGTCCGTACCCGGTCCAGAACACCGATTACCCACCCCTCAAGTTGTGATGGAGTCATCTGCCATGAATTTAAGTGTCCTTGAAGTATCCTTGTCCCCTTGAGGTCAGGCTTCACTCATTGACATTAACAAGGAATGGGGACTGTCCCCATTCCCCTGGTTCTCACTTAGCCTCTTTAGTCAGGTAGGCTACGAAACGCTCGTGTAGCATCTTTATTCGTCCAACGTGGCTTTGGAGGTCGTTTGTACTTCTGTTGTATTCATCATAGGCGACAAGCTGCCGATCGACCTTCTGGGTGGGGTCGCCCAGATTCGCCGTCGCCCTATTTTTCTTCCGTTATCTTGCAAAATGGGGTCAGAGTATTATTTCTTGGTGGTCACCCGCGATTGATGTCTGCGATCTCGAAAAAAGCACTCTGATTCCATATGCTCAGCACTCCCTCGGAGGAAGAAGCGTCAGGGATGCTACGCGAGCTGGCGCACGCGAGGCTCAGAAGAAGCCCAATGTTGCGTCATCTAAATCTCAAAAATGACCGAAGCCTTGCCAACAGAAGCTATCTTCAAAAGATCATCGGTAGACTTTGATCCCACATTTCTTATGATAACAATCGCTTTACCAGTAGCAGCTCGTGAAGCTATTTGAGTTAATTCCTCGGTGCGCCTTGATCCATCAACTATAACGCCACTACCGTGAGAGACGATCTTTAGTAAGTCTTCAGTAGATTTTGACACGCTAATCTCCTTCTTGGGAATCAGCTTTTGGAAGTCTAACTCTTATACCATTTATCAGGCTGGTATTGTTGCCTCAATCCGCCTCCGAAGTTTCTCGAATAAGTCTTGGTCGTCTTTCCAAACAATATGATTGTACTGGCGTGTATCAAAGTGGCTTTCTCCGATATCACTTTCGTGACATGTCCAGATTACTTCCAAGCCAAGCCCTTTGGCAAATCCGGCCTCGTAATATACTCCTGCTCGATGGCCGGTAAAGTCTGCCACTACGAAACGACTCTTCCGAATCTCTGCAATGATAGCGTCATCAATCTTCCCATTATGTTCTTTTAAGTCCACGCGCAATGGCTCATATCCAGTTGATCTAATAGCCTTCGCAAAACCGTCTATATATGTTTTATCCAATTTGTGGTCAAACCACATGGCAACGAAGGCCTGTCTCGAATCTTTTCCAGCCCTCTCGCGTTCAATCTCGGCAATTCGGTTCCAACCATGACCTGTCAGCGTGATGGCTGATGAACCAATAGTATTGTCGCTCCTGATCAGGCCTGCGTCTTGTAATGTATTTCTGACAAAATGGAATGCCTCCTCGTTTTCAGAAAAGAAAATTGGATAGTCGTTATCTGCAAAGAGTTCAATCGTTTCTCCGGGATAAGCCGATAATTGCTGAATGTTTTTGAGTGCACGATCGAGTCGTTCTGAAACAATTCTGGGAGAAAGCGATGTCAGGATGTCGTCAACAGAGACGGCCGCGCCCTTTATGTTACTAGTGCTTTGTTGCAACTCAACAACTGTAACTTTGGGTTGCTGAGCTATGCTCCGTTCCCTTAGATAGGCTGAGATTTTGAAAAGCTCCCTCGTTTTTTGAGGATCCTTGATAAAAGAAATAGCGGGTTCTGTAATAAAAAAACTTCCACAGCGAGGGCAATTGACATCGTATGCTGTGTCTAAGTCATTTATCGAACGGACTTCGGCGGTTTTCGAGCAGATTGGACATTGGTTGGTGTGGTGTGTAGTCATACTTGCCACATGGCCAGGGTCAGATCCTGCACTGCAACATATGTTCGAGCACAGAAAATGCGAGAGATCTGTTTTCGCTTCACGACCTGCCGTGATGCCCGGTTGTGAGCACGACTCGGAACCGTGCCTTGCCACTCATCATGAGGTCATAGGCCTCTGCTGCGCGCTCCAGGGGGAAGACTTCGTTCATCGACCGCACGCCCGTCAATGCGCTGAACGCCAGCGTGTCCTGCGAGTCGATGGGCGATCCGGACGGCCAGCCCGCGATGGATCGGCGTCCGCCGACGAGGAAACCGGGAGCCACTGTGAGCGGTTCGTGCGGAACGCCGAGGATGATCAGCTTGCCGTTGATGCCCAGGCCGCCCAGGACCGCGTTCGTGGCCTTGGCGTCCGTGACCGTGGCCAGGATGATCTTGGCTCCGCCCAGATTGGTCAGTTCTGCCGCGGGATCTTGCGCCTGGCTATCAATATAATGTTGGGCGCCAAGTTTTTTGGCCAGTGGCTCCCTGTCCTTCCCGCGTGCGATGGCAATTGTCTTCATGCCCATTTTTGAGGCGTACTGCACGCCCAGGTGACCGAGCCCGCCTAACCCGAGCACCGCCACGGTATCGCCAGGCCGCGCGCCGCTGTTGCGGAGAGAATTGTACGTGGTAACCCCGGCGCACATCAACGGCGCGGCTTCTTCAGCGGACAGTGCGTCGGGAATCTTGGCGAGGGCTCCCTCGGACGCGATCATGTAGTCGGCGTAGCCGCCGTCGTAGGTGATGCCGGTGACTTCGTGCGCGACCTGGCACATGACGAAGTCTCCGCGGCGGCACGCATCGCAATACCCGCAGTGCCCGCCATGCCACCCCACGCCCACCCGCTGGCCCACGGTCCAGCCGTTTACGCTTGGTCCTAAATCATCGATCACGCCGGCCACCTCGTGCCCCGGAACTCGGGGGTGCTGGACGCCGGGCCAGAGGCCGTCTTTGGTGTACATATCGCTGTGACAAATGCCGCAGGCCTGGACCTTGATCCGAACCTTGCCGGGTCCTGGGGCGGGGACGTCGCGTTCAACGAGCTCAAAAGGGCCCTTGGGCTGGGTGGTCTGTATCACGCGCATCGTTGCCATGGTTCCTTAGGACAGGCTGCTGAAAAAGTCCAGCTGCTGCGTTCTCGGTCGTCGGCAAATCCTCACGTACGACCCAGTACGCTCCGGTTTTCCTCCTCCCTGCGGCCTTGCATCTGGAGCTTTTTGAGCAGCCTGCAGGTGTTGCCGCCACCACGCCCAAAAACAAACATCGACCCGGCAGATGCTGCCTGAAGACGGTGCTAAGCAGCGCGGTGTTTTGTGCCGCGTCCGCCGGAGCGCTTTGTTGGTCGCGTCGTGACCTTTGCGAGTCTGATGAGCGAGAGAAGCGCTGCGTTGACTGTCTCATCGTTTGGAAACGCCGCCGCCACTTCGGGCTGGAGAACCACGATATTTGACGACTGCTTCAAGCGTTTCGCATATTTCCCTCGCACCAGCGGACCCACAAAGTCTGAGCGCTTGTAGGCTGAGCGAAGGTCGTCTTTCGGGGCTCGTTTAACCTTCTTCATAGATCGTACGCTCTCCTTTGCCCGCAACACGAGCGCTAATGATTCTGATGGTGTCGTCCCGTTCGACGTGAGCCACGACTAATAACCGACCTCGTTCTGATAGCCCAAACGTCACGTAGCGAAACTCGCGGATCGAATGGTCAGGGTCTGCACCCGTCACCGACAGCGAATCCCGCAGCGCCGTGGCAGCCTCCTCGAACGAGACTCTGTGCTTACGGAAGTTTGCACGTGCTTTATTTGGGTCCCATTCGATTCTCATCCTGGGACACTATAGCTAACGACCTCGCGGCCCCGCCAGCTCGCGCTCGATATTAATCAGCACCTGCCGCCCCGAATCCTTCACCACGCCCGCGAACAAATTCGTATCGGCATAATGCCCCGCCAGATCGTGCACCACTTCCGTCGTCTGCCGAATCTCCCGCTCCTTCGCCTCCCACGCCTTCATGCATGCCTTTGCGATCAACTTGGAAAACGGCGGCGGGTTGTAGAGCAGTTTCTTGATCGTCAGGGGATTGAGCGAGAGGGGATTGTAGCCTTGGGAAAGGTAGCCTTCGGCTAGAAGGCGGTCTTCGAAGCCGGTGTGAGGTTGGACGCCCAGGAAGAAGAGCATGGGGAAGACGTGGTCTTCGCCTAAGATCGCAGCGATCTTTTTATAGCTCTCGACGCTCTCTAATAGAGTTTGCTCGGTTTCGCCGGGAGAGTTGGGGGAGTAATTCAAAATAACCTTGCCTTTGAATCCGGCGTCCTTCAGGTGCCTGCAGCCCTCGTAGAGCTTCTCTAATGAGAAGCCCATGTGCAGTTCGTTGATGATGGCTTGCGAGCCGGAGGTGATCGCGACTTCTAAATCGCCCACGCCGGTCTCGACCATCAACTTGGCCAGCTCCGCGGTGATGTGGCTCGTGCGGACGTAGCCCGACCACTCGATCCTCAGGCCTTCCTTCTTGATCCGCTCCAGGATCTCGGTCACCTGCAAAAGGGCTTCGCGTCCGGTGATGAACTGGGCGTCGGTGAACCAGAATTGGCGCGTGCCCCAGAGGTCGTAGTGCTGCTTGAGATCGCGCACCACCAG
>Ga0210377_10005511_pt1 | contig 10387 bp, 5 predicted proteins | sample PLM4_65_b1redo_FD_155480 | JGI IMG/M metagenome (GOLD analysis project Ga0210377, IMG submission 155480) | Groundwater sediment microbial communities from an aquifer in East River, Colorado, USA - PLM4_65_b1 redo | ecosystem: Environmental > Terrestrial > Soil > Riparian zone | place: USA: East...
AAGTTTTTGCCATGTGGCATGTTCCAGGTCCCATTTGAATTTGATCAACCTGCCATCGGAGTTAATATAAACCACCATGCGGTCTTGAGTGCTGGATCCGACAAACTTCAAATTCCCAGACATGGGATCGCCAATTTTTGTACGGGTAGCCCAGTCCCATATTTGGGTATCGCCGGCTTCGTCCAGAGTAATAAGATATCTGACACTCGTATTTTCCATAACAATACCAACGTTAGAGACCTTCCTGGGCTCAGTGGAGAGATCCCCCAATTTGATCAACTCAGGGAAGCTGTAAAGTATGACAGCTCCGCCTTTGCTGTAAGCCATCACCGTTCCATCCGGGCTGAAGGTGATCTCCCTCACCGCGTTTGTGCTGTCTGGCATATCAGCATAAGGCTTGCTGTCAATGACATTCCAAACACTCAGCCGATTTTCCTTTTCATAGACAAGGTAATTTCCATTGGGACTGAAAGCGGGGAGGCTGGTGGATAATCCTTTCAGTGGTTGGTTACTTTCATCCGGAATTGTGAGCGTGCCGGTGGAAACATCCCACGTTAGCAAAGTGCCATCCTGACCCAGGGCAATGAATCGTTTATCATCTGCATAAAAGCTCATGTTGGTGAACTGACCGGTATATTCTCCAGCATCCAGGCGAATGCTTGTATTGGCATCCAGGTTTCTAAGCACTATGCCGTCCGAAGCAAAAGAGGCCAAATGTTTACCATCCGAAGAGAAGGTCAGGTTTGATGGCGGTATTGGGAATCCCTTTGCAGGTTTGATCAGCAAATTCTTGTTGTCCAAATCCCATAAAGTGGTGATACCAGTGTTGAAGTCACCAATTGCCAGCTTGCCATCCAGGTTGAAGCTAGGGGAAGAGCCCGGAAATTCGCCACCTATCTGCCTTTGAGTGACCATATCCCATACGATAGTAGTGTACGTGTCGTAGTTTCCAATTGCCAATATCCTGCCGTCCAAACTGAAAATGGGATATACGCCGGAGAGCTCACCACCCATTTGTGTCTGCGTGTTCAAGTCCCATAGGGTGGTGGTGTATGTGTTGTAGTTTCCAATTGCCAGTGTTCTGCCATCCGGGCTGAAATTGGAATAGGTACCGGGGTATTCACCGCCCATCTGTATCTGAGTGTTCAAGTCCCATATAGTGGTGGTGTATGTGTTGTAGTTTCCAATTGCCAGTGTCCTGCCATCCAGACTGAAAACGGGGTATGAACCAGGGAATTCACCACCGACCTGTGTTTGCGTGTCCAAGTCCCATAAGGTAGTAATGTATGTGTTGTTGTCCCCAATTGCCAATGTCTTACCGTCCGGGCTGAAAGTGGGAGATAGACCCGGAAACTCACCGCCGATCTGTGTTTGAGTCTCCAAATCCCATGCGGTAGTGATGTATGTCCTATAGTTTCCAATTGCCAGCACCCTGCTGTTCGGGCTGAAAACGGGATAGGCACTGGGGAATTCACCACCGATCTGTGTTTGAGTATTCAGGTCCCATAGGGTAGTGGTGTATGTGTTGTCGTTTCCAATTGCCAGCATCCTGCCGTCCGGGCTGAAAACGGGATATGCACCGGGGAATTCACCACCGATCTGTATTTGAGTGTTCAAATCCCATAGGGTAGTGGTATATGTGCTGTAGTTTCCAATTGCCAGCATCCTGCCGTCCGGGCTGAATCTAGGAGAATCGCCGGGGGATTCATTGCCAAAATGATCGTTGGAAGGATTATTCCTTACTGCGCCACTTACAACATCCTGAAGAACAATCCCCTGCCTGCCGATCCATGCCAATGTACTGCCATCCGGGGCGAGAATGGCACTGGACGCCGGATCGGTCTTCTCGCTGACGAGTTCGCCTAATGGCCAGGTACTTGACAGATCCCAAAGTAAGATGGCATCGGTATCACTGCGTGTGACCAGGGTCCGCCCGTCCTTGCTGATGCCCAAATACGTTCCCTGGATCGGCTCACCGATGCTTTGATTGGATACTGTATCAAAAAGATTGACACCGTTATTTTGGTAGACCAGGACTTCCCCTTCCCTGACCATGTTTAGGTATTCTCCTATCAGGGTAGTAATTTCCTGTCCGGTTGATGTATTTAGTAAATGAATACTGGGACCTCCATTGGCAGCATAGTCAACAACTTCGTATATCATAAGCTGTCCCGATTCAATGTATCTGTTAAAATCGGCATTACCGGGTTGTCCCACTGGAGCCCTTGTCGCTAGATCCAGGGCAGTGATAATTTGGTTCCCATCATCATCATAACTAAAGTATAGTAGTATCCTGCCGTTGGAGCTCAAAATAGGATATTCTCCACCCTCAATAAGTCCGTCGAGAAGAGGTTCGCCTGTGGATATATCCAACAAGTTGAGGGCTGAAACCCCGGTATCACCATCGTAGGTTGTGAACGCGAGAACTGTTCCATTTTGACTTGCGACGGGGTCAGAGTCGAGATAGAGATTTTCTAGAGTCTTAATGATCACCGATTGATCGACATCCCAAAATACGATTTGAGATTCATCATCACTGTTCAAGGTTTCATATACCAGAGTCTTGCCATCCTGACTCAATGCCAGAAAGTTGCCTATAACAGGCTGGCCAATCGTTTTTTCGATGCTTCGATCCCAAAGATTGATAATTGAAACGCCATCTTCGTCAATTGTTTGGTAGGTGACAAATCTCTTGTCTGGGGTGATGAAAAGAATTTCCCCGGGAATCGACTTGCCCGGTAAAATGCCTGCATTTCGATCGAATAGTCTGGTTTGAGGCTCGGGCTCGTCTTCATCGGAAACCTGATACATCAGGAACGCTCCACTGGCATCTTCGAACTTAACCAGTCCGGTGTCTGCCATGGAGCCATTGTTTACATCAAAAAATGCGATGAATTCATCATCTGGTTTATCAAAGTTTTTTGACGTGCTGAATAGAGTCAGGTAACTACCATCGGCACTATACTCCATTCGATTGATCATATTTGCGCTACCCTGCAGACTCTTCCCAATCTTGAGCAGTTTTCCCCTGGTTGAAACATCCCACAAAACGATCGATCCGTTGTTTATGGCACTTACAAGCATATCGCCCTTCGGGTTGAATGTCACACTATTTACGGGGCTCAAAACTGCATCCGAGAGATGTGAATCCAGGGGTTGTCTTGTAGCCAAATCCCACAAAATAATTTTGCCATCCGCTCCCCCTGAGGCAAATGTCTTTCCATCAGGACTAAAACTTATGCTGTTTATTTCACTGATATGTTCCTTCGGCGAATCGGCCAAGCGTTGAGCTTTTTGAGGTTCTGAGATATCCCAAAGAGCAATACCGCCTGTTTCAGTGCCTAATGCCAACAATCTGCCATCCGGACTAACCGCAATACTATACACGGCAGTGAAATCTTCAATTTCTCCCACTTTGATTCCAATCGATGGATTGGACACCGCCCACAGATATACCATGCCATCAAGATCGCCAGAGGCTAGATACCGGCCGTCGGGGCTGAAGACGATCCCGAGAATCGTTCTGTCACTCTGGCTCGGGTTTGGACCCATCATAATGGGGTTGCTCAGATCAGAGATGTTCCACCACGTGATTAGACCTTGAGCGTCGGCCGCAGCAAGAATGTTTTGTGTCGGGCTTATTGTCGCGTAGTTCACACCAAAATCTGATTCGATCGTGTGGATCTTTTGGGGATTCCCCGGGTCCTCCACATTCCAAATGATGATAGTGGCATCGTCGCTTGCCGAAACCAGAGTCTTTCCATCTTTGCTAAAGACCAAACTATTCACCCATTCGGTATGGTCGGTGAGCGGCTTGCTTAGGCGCGTCCAGTTTTCTGCATCCCAAACTATGATGCTGCCATCTTTGCCGCTTGACGCCATGATTTTTCCGTCCGGGCTGAACGCAGTGGCGAATATCGGACTGGCTGGACCCAGGAACGGGCCACCCAGTTCATTCCCTTCAAAATCCCAGAGCGTAACACCTTGATCGTCGAGCATGGCGAAGGTCTTGCCATTGGGATTCAACTGGATGTTTTGTATATTTTGTCCGGACGTTACCAGGGCTCCGCGGTACCGTCCGGCTTTTTGCAGGATGGTCAGCAGCGTTTTTCGGGTCTCGAAAGTATTGCTGATTGAATTCGCCTGCAGACCCAGGAGTATCGCCAGGTCGATCTGGTTGCTGGAACGGTCAAGCGCAATGGTGGAAATCTGACTCGAGCGTGCAGTTTCTAAAGCAATTCTTGCAACCTCTGCTTTTTGCAACGACAAGACGGTTGTTATGATTGCGATCACCAGCAGGATTCCCGCGATGACGTTTCCCCACATTGCTCTCCTGGCTGAACGCGTCTGCTCTGCAGCAAGCTTGTTCGCCATTTCCAGTTGCTGACGCTCGGCGGTATGTCTCTCTTCAATTCGTGCCTGCATATTTCGGCATTCTTCAAGATACTCCCTCTCAATATCTGTCAATTCATCCGGATGCGCCCCCGCCCATTGCTCCACTTCGGCCAAAGCCTCGTCGGACAAAAGCCAGCTATCCTTCCGGCCCTGGCCATCCCACAATGCAGCTTGTTTTTGCAAAGGGCTTAAATGCTCATCGAACCAATTCCTATTATTGACAATGATGGGGTCCACCAAACGGTCATGTGTCAATTCATAGAACACTCCCCCGCCGCGTTGTTCTGCGCGCACAAGGTCAGATAATGCCTGAATAACCCTGTTCTCGAGATGCGCACTCGTTTCACCTGGTTCCTGCAAAACCATGTTGCGAATTCCGGTTGGGGAAATCAATTTGTCTGTAAACCATTTGCGGATTTTGCTTTCGTTGATATCTTCGGCCTCAGCGACCGCCTCCACCCTCTTTGCATAATACATGCCCAGGGATGTACCTACATCACCAACATCCTGTACATTTTTTTGGGTGATCGTTGTTCCACTCGAAGGCAGGTTGTTCCAAAGTTCGTAACAGATCACCTGTAAATACAGCGGCTCCACGAACTGTCCCATGCCTGAGGCAGGTGTTCCATCAGGCTTGATTACTTTGATCGTACGAAGATCATCGACAAGTTTTTCAGCGGCCCCTTCAGCATACGGCCGGGAAAAATCCCTGCCTTTCACCGGTTCCTTGACCGCCTTGAGTGCTGCGTGATATTCCAACTGTTGCATGTAGTATCGCATCCGTAATCTGCTTGGGAGCAGATAGGCGTAGGGGTCCAGCAGCGCAATATAATCCTCCCGCATTACAAGGATTACCCTCAAACGGGAATCCTCCTCCATCACCTGAGCAAGCTGCTCGAAGAATTCCTTGCGTTTCTCCCAGGCTTCGTGATGCGTACTGAATAATTCTTCGAACTGGTCGATAATAAGTGCGCGTCGATTGGGGCCAGGTTCCTTGCGATCGGATGTGTCATGTATAGGATGCAGTAAGAACTTACTTAATGACTGGTTGGCCAGGGTATTTACATTCACCTTGTCCGTTGATAGACTGCGGATCAAATTAAAGGTAAATATGTTGTCTGCTTCGACCCCGGCAGGGGCATCGCCACCCACCCGACCATGTAAAATTTCAAACCCCTTCTTTTTCAGATTGGGAATTAAGCAGGTGTTGACGAGTGAACTTTTCCCAGCACCCGATTGGGCATAAAACACGATCTCCTGCTCTGAAAGAACAAGTGCAAGTAACTCATTTGCCTCTCGTTCGCGGCCGAAGAAACGGTCGCTTTCGTCCTCCCGAAACGTTCGTGGACCAATATAAGGATTACCCGGTTTCGTGTTCATAGTTGACCCTGTATATATTTATTCCATGTATTCCAAATTTCGTAGACAAACTCCTCAGTACCAGCCCATTTGACCTTGAAATTACGTTTGGCAAAATATTTCTCCAAATATTTGAGGGACCTGGCTTCGTTTTCCTTCTTTCCAAGGCTCGGTTTGAACTGTATGGCTATGCTGGGTGCCATCTCGCCATCCATCGATTCTGTTTTTCTGATCTTGGAAATAAATCTAAAAAGTGTACGGAAGTCCCAATCGCGCAAATGGTAGCCGAGCAATATCAAACTCGATTCGGGGAGGGCACCTCGCAGATAACTCGGATATACATCCGGCAAATTGATGTCCTCGACGGCATTCAGGAGGAAGTTAATGTAATCATCCTCGCTTAGCACAAGCGTGTTTGTGTAATCCTCCAGGCCAAACAAATGAACCACTGCTGGGCTCGTGTCAGTGGGAGAAAAATCCCGATCCGGAAGGTGTTCAGCTTTTATGGTGGTTTTCCCAACCTTGCAAAAACAAAGTTGTGTATGAGGTTTTTTATTCTCAGCCTCGAGGGCACGCTCCAAAAAATTCGAGTAACTGGTGGTAATATAAATTTTTACCGGGAGTTTAGCCAATAGTTGAAGTGGATCATCAAAGCCTTCCATGAATCTGGGATAGTCCAGCCGTGTTACAACGTCCGAGAATAACGGGGTTTTAGAGAGTTTCCTGAGACTGGCTACAACATCCTTGTATTTTTCATCCGTTTCATTGATGTCGAGCAGGCGATCGATCAAAAATCTGACATATTGTTTTCGTGCCCCCTCGGCAAACCCGGATTCCACCTGGAGATACTGAGCCACTCGCGCGAGATTGTGATCATCAGACATCGGATATTCGATGGAGTCTGCCCACTTTTTAGTCAATTGTTGTTCAAAGGTATGGAACTCATCGTAAAATTGTGGCACCTCTGCCATGAGAGCGAAAAGCTCTTCGTCCTCACGGAATATTTCTTCGATCCGAAAAGAATTGCTGATGACAGGAATGACCCTGCCACTTTCCATAAACCGCATTAGATAATCCAGATTTTCTATGATCATGCCCTTATCATCAGTAGTTTCCATTTGATGTAATCTCCGCTAATTATGGGATGGGCTAGTCGCTCATCACAACCCGGAAACTGTGGCGCGCTCCCGGTAAGCCTGCTTCACTGGGAAATTGTCCCGTGCGACTGTGTCTCTGAGAGGAATCCGAACCATCAAGTTTTCGATACCGACAAACCACACGCCGGACTTGGCTGTTCGCATTCAGGTTGTTGCGTTCATCATCCTTCCAGGGATACCGATATCTGGGGAGGCTGCCTTTTTCACCCCACAAAGTGCACGTCCAAAGATAAATATTATCGACGCGATCGGAGCAGCCATAGGTTCCCTGGCAGGCTTTTTCCAATTGTGCTTCATTCGGTAAAATGTATTTTCGTTTTGTTTTGCCGGTAAGCCATTCACAATAATCCCGGGTATCTTCCCAGGTGACACCCATCACAGGGCTGTTCTCAAGACCGTCGGGAACTTTTCGACCGCCCCAGCCTATAACCGCTGGTACCGGTCTCCCGGATTGACTTATGAATTCCTCATATTGCGAGTTCGTGACCGGATATTTTCCAATTCGGTATTTTGGGAGAGAGATCTCATGCCGGGGTGTTTCGTATTCTGGAATCCCCTTTCCGGGATCGCTACCCATCCAAAATGTTCCTTCAGGGATAAAGACCGTTTCGGGCTCGAAATATTGAACGGGTATTGGCGAAGCGCCCCCTTGCGATTGATTTATCCCCTCGATCAATCTTTGCATGTCGTGATTGAAATCCGGGTCATTTCGAACGCTGGTCGCGTTACGGAACAGAAGATCTGCCAGGCTTTCGGGGATATCCTGGGGAGGAGGCATGCTTGCATTCATGACAAGGACCGGGATGACAACGATCTCTTTATGAGCCAGACCTGACTCAACCTCAATTCTTGTAAAGTCCTTTGGATCCTGAAGACGCTTATTGCCTTGTGCATCTGTAATGCCTGCCCATAGCGGACCGATCACAACCAACATTACATCACAACCACTCGTGGCCTGCTCCAGAACATCACTAAAGTTTTCCCCCAGAGGTATGCTTTCAATATCACGGAAAACCGTATTCTCATCATAAGCAGAAATCAGCCGATCACGAATGCGATCGACCACATATTTGCTGTCACCCCGGCGATAGGAGATGAAGATCCTCATATCAGACTACACCTCTAAAATTTTTCACGAGAAGTTTGCGTCTGTATATCCCAAATTGAAACTTTTATATAGAAGGACAGACATATTATAAACATATTTAGGATAAACACAATAGCCTTCATCGCATTTTGGCTAAAAAGCCCTGTTTCTTTTCACTATTGACCTAAAGTAACCACTATTTCCAGTGAATATGGAGCAGACATCGTACCTTTCAGGCATGATCTATATTTTTATGTTAATATCCGGCTCATGACCATTCACTTCCTCAACTGCGGATTAATGCGACCTTACTTCCCGCCGGTGGAAAACGGCGTAACCTGTTTTCTGGTGGAAACGGATCAGGGTCCTGTCCTGGTGGATACGGGCTTTGGTACACGCGATTATCTTTCCCCGAATCGTTCGATGAAATTCTTTCTGACTATGATGCGTTCGCCGCGGGACGTGAAGGAAACGGCGTTTCACCAGGTGCAGAGATTAGGCTACAAACCTGAGGATGTAAAGCATATTATTCAGACTCACCTGCATCTCGACCACGCGGGCGGACTGGCTGATTTTCCTCATGCGCAAGTCCATTTGCTGAAAGCGGAGCATGACCATGTCATGTCGCATCGCGGCTGGGAGTATCACCCTGAGCATTGGGAGCACAAACCCAACTGGGTATTGCACGAAATAAAAGGGGAGAAGTGGTGCGAATTCGATGCGCTCAAACTCGAAGGCTTTGCGCCGGAGATCTGGCTTGTCCCTTTAACGGGTCATACGCCCGGGCACACAGGGGTTGCCATTAAACGGGAGCAGGGTTGGGTCCTGCATGGAGGCGACGCGGTTCCGTTCGATGTAAAGATGGATATCCCGGACTGGATCTCCAAGATGGCGATCGGTCCTCATGTCCCGCATGTTCGTGATTTTATAAAGGCTCATCCTGAGGTGCAGGTGGTGGGGAGTCACATGTCGCCAGATTTTTACGAAAAGGTTTAAAACACAAGACGGCTTGACCAAGATCAAGCCGTCTTTTTCTTCGTGAGGAGACAGTTATTTTCTGTTGGTCACATGAATTTCGTAATGGGACGCTTTGAAATAATCCGCCGCGAATTGTGCCGCATCTTCAGGGTCGTATGGCGCACAACTGAACACATCCAGATAAATAGCGCGGCTGGCATTCGCAAAATGAGCCGAGATCAGGGACGTCTCGATGAGTTGTGTCATGCTATATCCCTGTACGCGCGGTTCATCACCAAAGAAGACCACCTGTGTTTCGCCATAGCGTCGCATCTTGATGCGGTCGCACAGGATCCGTACGAATTCACGAATGGCATCAGCATTATTCATGAGATCAAAGTCGCATTCGTACAGGTCAATCGAGGAGGATACTCCCCAATATTCTGTTTCGTTTTCTTTTGTTGCATTCATTTCCAAACTGGGGTTTGTCATTTGTAAAGTTCCTTTTTGAAAAACTCAGGCAGGGCAAATGCCGCCTTGTGAATTTCAGAATTGAGATAATTGTTCACGCCGGGCGGATAGGGTGTTTTCAATCCGTTTTCCCAGGGAGTGTTCGATACGTACATGAAGCCAATTCCGCCGCCGGGGTAGGTGGGAATGTTGGCATAGTAGTACGCTGGATTCTTTGTCAGCGCTTTGGCGGATTGGAAGATCTGTTTGATCAGTTCGGTGTCAAAAAAGGGTTGCTCGCATTGTGTGGCTGCGGCTCCATCGGGAGTCAAGGCGCGCACCATGAGCTTGTAAAACTCATCGGAGAACAATCTCTCTGCCATGCCGATGGGGTCGGTGGTATCGGAGATGATGACGTCGAACTGACCGGGGTTTTCTTCGAGAAATCCAAAAGCGTCACGCACAAGCAATTTGGCGCGCGGATCAGCCCACGGGTCTCCGAAGGAAGCAGCGAAGTGTTCGCGTGATAGATCCACGACGCGCTGGTCCAATTCGCAGACGACCGCCTCTTCCACAGACGGATATCGGAGTACCTGTCGCAGGGAGCCGCCATCGCCGCCTCCGACAATCAGTACGCGCTTTGGTTTCCCGACCGCGAGCATGGGCACATGCACGATCATCTCGTGATAGCCAATGTTGTCGCGCTCGGTCAACTGGATGATGCCATCCAGGATCAGGGCGTTGCCGAAGAATTCCGTTTCAACGACCTGAATGTGTTGATACTGTGTCTTTTCATCTGCCAGGATCCTTTTGATGCGGATCCCTTTACGGTAATACGGATGTAATTCTTCTGTGAACCAAATACTCATTGATTTTTTTTACTCATTCGGAGTCCAACGACAGGAGTCGTTGGAATTCCAAAGTCAGAGACTTTGGACTCCGGATTGGATTAGATCGCAATGGGCATTCTGGTTTCAATGGA
>Ga0210377_10005512_pt1 | contig 10386 bp, 5 predicted proteins | sample PLM4_65_b1redo_FD_155480 | JGI IMG/M metagenome (GOLD analysis project Ga0210377, IMG submission 155480) | Groundwater sediment microbial communities from an aquifer in East River, Colorado, USA - PLM4_65_b1 redo | ecosystem: Environmental > Terrestrial > Soil > Riparian zone | place: USA: East...
CTGGCTCCACGACGGGCGATCGCGAGGCGGTGGACCGCCGTAGACGGGGCGCCGTGGTCCGCCGGCCGGCGGGCCGGGTCGACCGGGGGGCCGACCTCCCCGATCGAACGGTCGCTCCGACGGCGCGCGCCATGGTCCGCGGCCCGGGGCCATTCGATCGCGCGGACCGTCACGGCCGGGTCCGTCCGGGACCTCGCGATAGCGGTCGACCGGTGGAGGGCCGGCGTCGAATGGAGCTCGCGGGGAGAACGGCCGTGATCGGGGCGAGAACGGGCGCTGACCCGGCCCAGGCGGCCCGGAACCCGGCGGCCGGGAGCCCGGCGGTCGGCTGTCCGGCGGTCGGCTGCCCGGCGGTCGTGGACCGGGCGGTCGGGATGTGGCTGGCCCCCCCGCGTCCCGACCGGTCGGTCGACCCGTTCGCGGTCCGCCGGGTCCTCCGGGTCCGCCGAACGGGCCGCGGTCCGACGGTTCCCGGGTCGGTCCGGACGGCAGATCGCCTGGAGCGAAATCGCGGCCACGCGGTCCGCCCGGCGCGCCGGGTCGGGGGCCTCGACCACCCGGACCGGACGGGCCGCCACGTCCCGGTGGGCGACGGCCCGCTCCGCCGGCGCCCCGTGGTCCGGGGCGGCCGGGTCGGTCGTCGCGGCGCGGTCGGTCAGCCACGGACGACCTCCCCGGCCCGGCGCCAGCGCTGGCCGTCGCGGGTGTCCTCGACCGTCACGCCGCGAGCGGCCAACTCGTCCCGGAGCCGATCCGACGCCGTCCAGTCGCGCGCGGCGCGCGCCGCCTCGCGCTGGCGCAGGAGCGCAACCGTTTCGGAGTCGAGTCCCTGTTCGGCTTCGTCCGGGAGGATCGCGAGCACCCGGTCCAGGTCACGGAGGGCAGCGAGAGAGAGCGCGGCGTCCGCACTCGACAGCGACCGCCGCTCGATCCGCCGATTGAGCTCGCGGACGAGGTCGAAGACCGCGCCCAACCCCGCCGACACGTTCAGATCGTCGTCGAGCGCCGCACCGAACGCGTCGCGGGCCCCGGCGAGGACGTCCGGCAGCGTGGCGTCGTCGGGCCGATCCTCGCGATAGGCGCCGAGCGCCGCCACGACCGCGTCGAGCCGTTCGAGCGCCGCCGCCGAGGCCGCGAGGGAATCGTCGGAATGGTTGAGACCCGCGCGGTAGTGCACCGAGATGAGCGCCAACCGGAGCGCCCTCGGCGAGACGCCCGCCTCGAGCAGCTCGCCGACACTCGCGATGTTCCCGGTCGACTTGGCCATCTTCGAGCCACCCATCTGAAGGTGGGCGCAGTGAAGCCACGTCGAGACGAACGGCTGGCCGGTCGCGGCCTCGCTCTGGGCGATCTCGTCCTCGTGATGCGGGAAGATCAGGTCGACCCCGCCGGTATGGATGTCGAACGAGGGGCCAAGGTGGGCCATGCTCATCGCCGAGCACTCGATGTGCCAGCCCGGACGGCCCGGCCCGATCGAGGTCTCCCAGGACGGTTCACCGGGCTTGTGGCCCTTCCACAGGGCAAAGTCGCGGACGTCGTCCTTGCCGTATTCGTCGGCTTCGACGCGCTCGCCGACCCGCAGGCCCTCGGGGTCGAGTCGGGCCAGGCGCCCATAGGCGGGCCACGACGCGATCCGATAGAAGATCGAGCCGTCGTCGGTGCGATACGCGTGGCCTCGCTCGAGCAGGATCGAGATCAGGTCCACGATCCGATCGACGTGGGCGGTCGCCCGCGGCATGACGTCCGGGGCTGTCATCCGCAAGGCCGCCGCGTCGGCCAGGAAGCGCTCCAGGTGGCGACTGGCCAGCTCGTCGATCCCGATCCCGGCCGCGGCGGCACCACGGATAATCTTGTCGTCGATGTCGGTGATGTTCATGACCCAGTTCACCGGCAGGCCACGCCAGCGAAGGTGGCGAACCAACAGATCGGCGAACAGGAACGACCGGAAGTTGCCGATGTGGGCGGGTCCGTAGACCGTCGGACCGCACGAGTAGACCCCGACCCGGTCGGCTCGCAGCGGGACAAACGGCCGGGTCTCGCCGCTCAGCGTGTCGTGGAGCCGGATCGTCATCGCGCCCTGGCCACCATGGCGATCGCCACCGCCGAGATCGAGCGACCGGCGCCGTCGGCTCCGTCGAGGTTGCCGCTCGAGGCCTTGACGCTCACGGCGCCACGCTCGAGCCCGAGGAGATCGGCCATCGTCGTGCGCATCGCGTCGAGATGGGTCGTCAGTCGTGGCCGGGCCCCGATGATAGTCACATCGACCGAGCTCGGACGCCAGCCGGTCGCCTCCAGCCGGTCGCGGACGGCCCGCAGCAGCTCGCCGCTCGCGATCCCCCGAGGCGTTCGGGCATCGGCCGGGAACTGCCCGCCCAGGTCGCCCAGTCCCGTCGCGCCGAGGAGCGCGTTGGCGACGGCGTGGAGCACGACGTCTCCGTCGGAATGGCCGTACAGCCGCGGCGCGCCGGGGATCGCCACGCCGCCGAGCATGAGCGGGGTGTCCGGTCCGAACGGATGGCTGTCGTGCCCGATCCCGGTCCGCGTCGTGGCATCGCCGATGAGGGCCGCCGCCCGGGCGAGATCGTCCGGCCGGGTGACCTTCAGGTTGGCCGGCTCGCCGGCCACGATCCGGACGGGGACGCCGATCGCCTCGAGCAGCGACGCCTCGTCCGTCCAGGTCTCGGGACCGGCCGCCGGATAGCGATCCCACGCGGCGCGGAGGAGGTCGCGGCGAGCCCCCTGAGGGGTCTGCGCGGCACCCAGTCCGGTTCGGTCCACGGTCTCCCCGACGAGGTCACCGTCGATCCGCTTGAGCGTCTCGGCAATGGGCAGGATCGGGATCGCCGCGCCCGATCGCGCGGTCTCGGCAGCGACCGTGCCGACCAACGCTGGCGTGACCAGGGGTCGTGCGCCATCGTGCACCAGGACCACGCCTCGCTCGTCCACGCCGAACCGATCGAAGGCCGTGAACCCGGCGTGGACCGACTCCTGGCGCCGCGGACCACCGGCCACCACGTCGACCACGCTCGCCGGCAGCCAGGGCGCCGCGGCGACGCCGGCGACGCGCCCGGGCGCGGCCACCACCACGATCCGGGCGACCTCGGGCGCCGCCGCCAGGGCGTCGAGGGCCCAGGCCAGGAGCGGCCGGCCGGCCAGCTCGGCGACGAGCTTGTCGGTGCCGCCCATCCGGGTCGACCGGCCGGCGGCAACGACGATGGCGTCGGCTCGCACGACGACTCGCAGGCGCGCGTCGTCCGTCGGCTCCGCCGGGACCTGACCGTTCAATCGAGTCTCGGCTGGGCGAAGATCATCCGGCCGGCGACGGTCTGGAGGACCCGGGTGACCGCCACGTCGAGGTCGCGGTCGATGTGCCGGGCCCCGCCCTCGACCACGATCATCGTCCCGTCGTCGAGGAAGCCGACCCCCTGCCCCGCTTCCTTGCCCTCCTGGATGACGCGCACGCGGATCTCCTCGCCGGGCAGCACGGCGGGCTTGACCGCGTTGGCCAGTGAGTTGATGTTCATCACCCGGACGCCCTGCAGCTCGGCCACACGGTTGAGGTTGAAGTCGTTGGTCAGGATGACCCGGCTGCGTGCGCGGGCGAGCGCCACCAGCTTGGCGTCGACCTCGGTGATGTCCGGGATATCGTCCTCGACGATCTCGACCGGGGTCCCCGGCTCTTTCTGCATCCGGTTGAGGATCTCCAGCCCGCGGCGACCGCGGTTGCGGCGGAGCGCGTCGGAGCTGTCGGCGATGTGCTGGAGCTCGTCCAGCACGAACCGCGGGATCACGAGCGTCCCGTAGATGAAACCCGACTCGACGATCTCGGCGATCCGGCCGTCGATGATCGCGCTCGTGTCGACGACGATGCGTGGCTCCCCCTGGGCCGCCCGCGCCGGCTCCGCGGTCGATGGACGCCGGACGAGGCCGACCGCTTCGGCCGCGATCAGCAGGTCGCGTCGCTTGGCGACCGTCAAGCCGACCATGCCCAGGCCGAGGAAGAGCGACACGCCGAGCGGCAGCCAGGTCCCGAACGGCGCGTCGAGCTGCGAGAGCGGGAGGCCGAGCAGCAGCCCCATCAGCAGGCCCAGGAGCAGTCCGGCGACCGCGGTCACGAACTCGGCCGTCGACAGGGCCTCGACCTGCTTGATCAGCCAGGTGGCCGGGATCACCGTCAGGTACGGCAGCGTCGCGAAGCCGACGACGATCCAGGCGACGACCCACGCGGCCAGGAGGGCGCCCGCGTACTCGGGATCACGGAAGAGACCCTCCCCGGAACCGGCGAGCCCGAGCCCGACGAGGCTACCGATCGCGGCCCCAAGGAGGCGGATGTAACGGATCAAGGTGTCCTCGGCGTCTGCCGGCATCCGGGTCGCGATCGACCCGCCTCGGCAGGTCAACGGGGCCTGCCGCGCGGTCAGCCTAGCATCGCGGGGACGGGCTCGCCACGAGCTTCGACGCGGTCGTCGAGTGCCGCCCTGATCGCCTCGTCGAGCGTCGCGGCATGGATGACGTCGAGCCCGTCCACGCGGGCGCCGGTCAGGGTCGCCGCGGCGGGCGGCACGATGGCCCGACGGAAGCCCAGCCGAGCCGCCTCGCGCAACCGGCGCTCGACCCCGACGACACTCCGCAGCTCGCCGAGCAGGCCGACCTCGCCGATCGCGACCGTCCCCGGCGCGATCGGACGATCCCGCAGCGACGAGGCCAGGGCAAGCGCCACCGGCAGGTCGAGCCCGGGCTCGGCCACCGACAGTCCCCCGGCCAGGTTGGCGTACACGTCGTGGCTGCCCAGGCCGATCCCGGCACGGCGTCCGAGCACCGCGATCAGCAGGCTCAGCCGGTTCGGATCGAGGCCGCTCGCCTTGCGGGTCGGCGTCCCGTAGCCGGTCGGGCTGACGAGCGCCTGGACCTCGACCAGGATCGGCCGGCTCCCCTCCATCGTCGGCGCGACCACACTGCCGGGCGCGGCGACCTGGTGGACCGCGAGGAAGGCACGGGCCGGATCGGCGACTTCCATCATCCCGGTGTCGTTCATCTCGAAGACGCCGATCTCGTCGGTCGAGCCAAAGCGGTTCTTGGCCGCCCGCAGGAGCCGCATGGCGGCGTGTCGCTCGCCCTCGAGGCTGACCACCGCGTCAACGAGGTGCTCGAGCGTCTTCGGCCCGGCGATCGATCCGTCCTTGGTCACGTGTCCGACCAGCACGACGGCAATCCCGTCACCCTTGGCCAGGTCCATCAGCCGAAGCGCCGACTCACGCACCTGGCCGACGCTCCCGGCCGCCCCGTCGAGCTCTTCGACGGTGGCGGTCTGGATGGAATCGACGACGACCAGCGCCGGCCGGCTCGTCCGGGCGACCTCGACGATCCGCCCGACGTCGTGTTCGGCGAGGACCTGGATCCGCTCGCCCGACGTCCCGGCCAGCAGGCCGAGCCGCGTCGCCCGCAACCGGATCTGGGCCGGCGACTCCTCACCGGAGGCGTAGAGGACGCCCGCGTCGCCTGCCAGGCCGCGGCTCAGGCCGGCGGCGGCCTGGAGCAGGAGGGTCGACTTGCCGATCCCGGGCTCACCGCCGAGCAGGACGAGCGATCCCGGGACGAGACCGCCCCCGAGGACGCGGTCGAGCTCGCCGATCCCCAGGCTGAGGCGCGGCAGGTCGGCGTCCGCGATGTGGGCCAGGCGGGCCGGCTCGGCCGTCGCGCCGGCGAGGCCGTGCGGTCGTTCGGCGTGCGAGGGCTCGCGCACAATCGTCTCGACCAGGCTGTTCCATTCGCCGCACGCTCGGCACTGGCCTTCCCAGCGAAGGAACGACTCAGCGCAGCGCTGGCAGATGAAGCGGCTCTGCGGCCGCGCCACGCCTAGGCCGCCTGTCTGGCGGCGCGGATCACCGGGCTTCGACCGGTTCCCGCGGCTCGGCGGCGTGGATGTCCAGGCCGGCCTCGGGGTCCTTGTCGACGACGATGCTCGCGCCCGCCTCGAACTTGCCCAACAGGAGCTGTTCGGCCAGGACGTCCTCGATCATGTTCTGGATCACCCGGCGCAGCGGTCGGGCACCGTAGGCCACGTCGTAGCCGAGCTTGATGATGTGCTCCTTGGCGGCCTGGGTGACCTCCAGCTGCATCTGCTGGGCCCGCAGCTGGTCGCGCACGCGCGCGAGCATCAGGTCCACGATCTTCGCGATCTCCTCGACCGTCAGCGATCGGAAGACGACGGTCGCGTCGATCCGGTTGAGGAACTCCGGGCGGAAGTTCTGCTTCAGCTCGGCGGCGACCTTCTCCTTCATCAGCTCGTGGGAGATCTCGGCGCGGGCGGCTTCCGTCTCGCCCTGCGCCCTGAACCCGAGGGCCGAGTTGGTCTGGAGCTGCTTGGCGCCGAGGTTCGAGGTCATGATGATGATGCAGTTGCGGAAGTCGACCCGGCGGCCCTTGGCATCCGAGAGGTGCCCGTCCTCCAGGATCTGGAGCAGGATGTTGAAGACCTCCGGATGCGCCTTCTCGACCTCGTCGAGGAGGACCACCGCGTAGCTCTTGCGCCGGACCGCCTCGGTCAGCTGGCCGCCCTCATCGAACCCGACATAGCCCGGAGGCGCCCCGACCAGGCGGCTGACGTTGTGGCGCTCCATGAACTCGCTCATGTCGATCTTGATGAGCGCGTCCTCGCTGCCGAACATGAACTCGGCGAGCGCCTTCGCAAGCTCGGTCTTCCCGACGCCGGTCGGCCCCAGGAAGATGAACGACCCGATCGGCCGCTTCGGATCCTTGAGCCCGGCACGGGCGCGCCGGACGGCCTTCGAGACGATCCCGATCGCCTCTTCCTGCCCGATGACCCGGCCGTGGAGCGCCTCCTCCATGTGGAGCAGCCGCTCGGACTCTTCCTGGGCGATCCGGGTGACCGGGATGCCCGTCCACATCGCGACGACCTGGGCGATCTCCTCCTCGTCGACCGTGGGCTGGTCGCCGGAGATCTGCGCCTGCCACTCGGCTCGCAGGGTGTCCGCAGTCTCGCGCGCGGTCGCCTCCGCCTCGCGGAGGGTCGCCGCCTCTTCGTATTCCTGGTTGTTGATCGCTGCGTCCTTCTCCTTGGTGATGCGATCGAGGTCCTTCTGGGCCTCGCGCAGCTTGGGCGGCGCGGATGAATGGCGCAGGCGCACGCGCGAGGCCGCCTCGTCGATCAGGTCGATCGCCTTGTCGGGCAGGTGGCGATCGGTGATGTAGCGGGTCGACAGGTCCGCGGCGGCCTTCACGGCGTCGTCCGTGATCGTCACCTTGTGGTGTTGCTCGTATCGCTCGCGGATGCCCATCAGGATGTCGATCGTCTGCTCGAGGGTCGGCTCCTCGACCATGACCGGCTGGAAGCGCCGCTCGAGTGCCGCGTCGCGCTCGATGTACTTGCGGTACTCGTCGAGCGTCGTCGCGCCGATGCACTGGAGCTCGCCACGCGACAGCGGGGGCTTGAGGATGTTGGCAGCGTCGATCGCACCCTCGGCGGCGCCGGCCCCGACCAGCGTGTGGAGCTCGTCGATGAACAGGACCGCGTCGTTGGTGTTGCGCAGCTCCTCGATGATCTTCTTGAGGCGCTCCTCGAACTCGCCGCGGTACTTCGTCCCGGCGACGAGGGAGCCGATGTCAAGCGTCAGGACGCGCTTGTTGAGCAGCGACTCGGGGACGTCTCCGGCCACGATCCGATGGGCCAGTCCCTCGGCGATGGCGGTCTTGCCGACGCCCGGCTCGCCGATCAGGGCAGGGTTGTTCTTGGTCCGGCGCGACAGGATCTGGATGACCCGGTCGATCTCCTTCTCACGGCCGATGACCGGATCGAGCTTGCCGGCCCTGGCGGCGTCGGTCAGGTTGATCCCGAGCTGGTCGACGGTGGGGGTCTTGCTGGCGCGCTTGGTCTCGGGCGTGGGCCCGGCCGACGAGCTCTGGGAGAGGACCCGGATGACCTCGTGACGGACCTTGTCGAGGTTGACGCCGAGCGACTCGAGGACGCCCGCGGCGATCCCCTCGCCCTCCCGGACCAGACCCAGGAGCAGGTGCTCCGTGCCGATGTAGTTGTGGCCGAGGCGCCGGGCCTCATCGATCGCGAGCTCGATCACCCGCTTGGCCCGCGGCGTCAGCCCGACCTCGCCGACGACCGGACGATCGCCGCGCCCGATGATGAACTCGACCGCGGTGCGGACCTTGGCGAGCTCGACGTTCATGTTCTCGAGGACGCGCGCGGCAACGCCCTCGCCCTCGCGGACGAGGCCCAGGAGCAGGTGCTCCGTGCCGATGTAGTTGTGGTTGAACCGCTGCGCTTCGTCCTGAGCAAGCGTCAGGACCTTGCGCGCGCGGTCCGTGAACTTGTCGAAGCGATCCATCGAGTCCTGAACGCCTGTTCGTTGCCAGCATCACGAGCGTGCCGCTCTGGCCATGCTAGCACGCCATCCATCCCGGGCATCCCTGCCGTCTGGGACACCCTCGTTACAGCTATCAACGCCCGAACGCCCCTTGCGGATGCGTCCCGGGACGGTAAGGATTCGCAACGAGCGCTCGACAAGCGACGGGCCAGCGGGCGGCCAGAAGGTCGGCCATGACGCGCGTTGTCGCCCGGTGTGCCTCGCCGTCCTTGGTGGCGCGAGGTCTACCCCGGGATCAGGCCTTGGTCTCGGCCTCGGCGGCTTCCGGGTCCTCGGTCTCGGCCACGACGACGGCTGCGGCTGTCGCCGGCGTTTCGTTTGCGTCCTCCGCGGTAGCGATCGCCTCGGCCGGGACCTCGACCTCGTCGGTGGTCGGGGTTTCGGCGTCGGCCGCGGTCACCGCGTCGGCGGCAACAGCCGACTCCGTTTCTGGCTCGGCCTGGGCTTCCGGCTCGGCCGGGGCTTCCGCCTCGGCCAGTGTTTCGACCTCGGGCGCGACCTCGACGGCCGCCTCCTCGGCGGCGGCCTCGGGCTCGGCGGCGGCCTCGGGCTCGGCGACGGCCTCGGCGACGGCCTCGGGCTCGGCAGCCGTGTCCGCCTCCGCCTCGGGCTCGGCATTCGCCTCAGGCTCGGCAGCCGTGTCCGCCTCCGCCTCGGGCGTCACCGTCTCGACGACGGCCTCGACCGCGTCGGCAGCCGGCGCTTCGTCGACGGGCGCCTCGGCGACAGCCGGCTCGACTTCGTCATGCTCCGCCGCAGCGAGCTGCTGGCGAACCTGGGCGAACGCGGACGCGAGCGTGTTGTCGATGCCGCCCTCGGGCTCCTGCACCGCATCGGACATTGAGTAGCTGCGCTCCGGTCGTGGCCGGCGCTCCGGCCGCGGCCCGCTCGGTGCAGCACTCGGCCCGGCCGAGGCGGCGAGCGACACGGGTCCGGGTTCCGGTGCCGGGCGAGCCGGCGGCTCCTCGGCCTGCTTGAGGCTGAGCCCCAGGCGATGCCGCTCGGAGTCGAGCGAGATGATCTTGAGCTTGAGCTGCTGGCCCTCGTGGACGACGTCGCCCGGATGGGCGACTCGCTGATGGGACAGCTCGCTGATGTGGATCAGGCCTTCCAGCCCGTCGCGGACGCGGACGAAGGCGCCGAAGTTGACGAGCTTGGTAACCGTGCCGTCGATGACGTCGCCGACGTTGAAATCGGCCACCGTGGAGTGCCACGGGTCCGGCTGGAGCCGGCGGATCGACAGGCTGATCCGGCCGCGCTCGTGGTTGATGTCGATGACCTCGGCCTCGACCTCCTCACCGACGCGGTAGCCGGCCTCGGGGTTGTTGACCTTGTTCCATGACAGCTCGCTCTTGTGCACCAGGCCGTCGATGCCACCGAGATCGATGAACACGCCGAACGGCGCAATCGACCGAACGGTGCCGGTGACCTTCTGGCCAACCTGCAGGCTGCTGAACAGCTCGTCGCGCTTCTCGCGGCGCTCCTCGTACAGCGCGACCTTCTCGGACAGGATCAGCCGGTTGGCCTTGCGATTGACCTCGAGGATCTTGAGCCGGAGCTTGCGGCCGACGAACGGCTGCAGCTTCTCGGCGATCTCCTGGGCGGCGTCGCGCGGCTGGTCATTCTGCGGGCGACGCGGGAAGTCCACGATCTGGCTGATCGGCACGAACCCGCGGATGCCGCAGTCGACGATCAGGCCACCCTTGTTGTGGTCGATGACCGGCGCCTCGATGATGACGCCCGCCTCGAACTGCTCCTGCATGGCGCGCCACTTGCGCTCGAGCCCGGCGCGGCGCAGCGACAACACGACGTGGCCTTCGGGCGACTCGGGCTGGAGCACGTAGACGAGGACCGTGTCGCCGATGTTGAGTGCCGGCTGGCCCTCGCCGTGGCGACCGAACAGTTCGCGATTGCTGACGACGCCCTCGCTCTTGGCGCCGATGTCGACCAGGATCTCGTCTTTGTCGATGCGGACGACCTGGCCCTCGAC
>Ga0210377_10005513_pt1 | contig 10385 bp, 7 predicted proteins | sample PLM4_65_b1redo_FD_155480 | JGI IMG/M metagenome (GOLD analysis project Ga0210377, IMG submission 155480) | Groundwater sediment microbial communities from an aquifer in East River, Colorado, USA - PLM4_65_b1 redo | ecosystem: Environmental > Terrestrial > Soil > Riparian zone | place: USA: East...
TGTACCGTGGTGAGCTACCAGGCAACAAAAAGCCCGCTTGCGCGGGCTTTTTGCATACGAGATGCCGATGACTTTTTACTTCTTCGCCGGCCTGGCCGCGATCTCCTCGAGCTGGGTGGCGCGCACGATGTTGCCGTCGAGAGCCGCTTCCTTGGCAGTCGCCCCGTAGGCCACCGCCATGAGCTGGGAGTAGTACACCACCGGGATCTTGAACTTGGTGCCGTACTTCTTGTTGATCTGGCCCTGATACACCTCGACGTTCATCTGGCACACCGGGCACGGCGTGACGATCATGTCGGCGCCGTGGTCGTAGGCCGACTCGATGATCTTCTTGATCTGCACCTGGCTCTTCTCGGGTTCGGAAAATGCCAGGGCGCCGCCGCAGCAGGTGACCTTCTCCTCGTACTTCTCGAGCGGCGTCGCGCCCACGGTCTCGACCAGTTTGTCCAGGTACTTCGGGTTCTCGAACGACTCGCCCAGCACGCCGAACGGGCGGTTGGTCTGGCAGCCGACGTAACCGGCGATCTTGATGCCGTCGAGCGGCTTCACGACCGGCTTGCCCAGTTCCTCGTAGCCCAGGTCTTCGATCAGCACTTCGACCATGTGGCGGATCTTCTGCTTGCCCTCGTACTCCAGGCCGACCTCGGCAAGAATGCTCTTGATGTCCCCCAGCAGCTCGCCGGAATGGGAGATGCGCTCCTGCGATTCCTTCGCGCCCAGCCAGCAGGCGGCGCAAGTCGCGACGATATCCTGACCACCGTTATGCTTTTCGGACAAGGCCTCGTTGCGCGCGTTCATCACGTGACGCGGCAGCTCGCCGCCCTCGGCGTAACCGATGGACGCGCCGCAGCAGTTCCAGTCGGGGATTTCGTTCAGCTTGATGTCCAGCGTCTTGCACATGGACTCGACCGACGTCATGTAGTTCGAGGCCGAAGCCTTGCGCTCCGAGGAACAGCCCGGATAAAACGAATATTCTTTTCTCGCCATATCTACTCCTTACACCGCAAAACCTTTGCGCTTGTCTTCGATCTCTTTGGCTTTCTTGATCATCTTGCGGATGTCGGCGGCGCCCTTGCACTTCCCGGCGGTGAAATAGCCGAAGGGGTCCAAGCGACCGGTCTTGAGCATGCCCAGACCGACAGGCAGCATTTCCAGACCTTTCTTGATGCCGGAGGCAAAACCATCCATGAAATACAAGCCGACGGACAATTTGAGTTCATTCACCCGCCCGCCACTGGTGATGCTCTGCCAGAACAGCTTGGCGAAGCGCCGTGTCGGATTCATCTTGGGTGCGATACCGATCCGGTGCGCGTAGTTCGCCAGGCCGTGCATGATGTGGGTGATCGGGAGTTCGCGCGGGCAGCGCACGACGCAGTTGTAGCACGAGGTGCACATCCACATGGATTCGCTTCTCAGCACCTCGTCGCGCTTGCCGGCGCGGATCATCATGAAGATTTCCTGCGGCGGGTGTTCCCAGGCGGTCCCGAGCGGGCAGGATCCCGAGCACACGCCGCACTGCATGCACATCTTGACCCAGTTGCCTTCCTCGACATTCGCCTCGACCTCCTTGAGGAAGTCGTTGCGGTACTTCTCCACCATCACCTTGTTGAGATCGGTCATAGCTGTAGCCCTACTCGCTCCGCACGTTCGTCTTGACGCATGATATGGCTCCTAAAACTTCAAGGGGGACATGCCGATCTTCTGGATCGTCTCGGCCATCTCGTTGATGAGGGCGGGCGCGCGCTGAATGTCGGTGATCGCCACCTCGTAGGTCTTCACGCGCTCGACCTCGAGTGAGAGCTGTTTCAGCGTGTCGTCGATCTTGCTCATGCGCACGTGCGCAATCTCCGAGCCCTTCACGAAGTGGCACTGGTAGTTCTCGCCCTTCTGGCAGCCCATCAAAATCACGCCGTCATAGCCGCTGTTGAGCGCATCGGTGACCCAAATGGTATTGACTGAACCAAGGCAACGCACCGGGATCACACGTGTGAAGGCGCTGTACTGGAAGCGGTTCATGGCCGCCATGTCGAGCGCCGGATAGGCGTCGTTCTCGCAGGCCAGCACCAGGATGCGCGGCTTCTCGGAGAACTGGTCGGGCATGTCCACGCCCTTGATCTGCGAACCCACCGTATCCACCGAGTAATTCTCGAACGAGATCACGCGCACCGGGCAGGCGCCCATGCAGGTGCCGCAACGGCGGCAGCGGGATTCGTTGAACACCGGGTAGCGTGCTTCGTCCTCATCGATGGCGCCGAACGGGCACTCCACGGTGCAACGCTTGCACTGGGTGCAGCCCTCGCGCCGGAACTCGGGGAACGACAAGTCGCCCGAGCGCGGATGCGCGGCGCGGCCGAGGCCGGCGTTTTCCACCGCCTGGATCGCCTTGAGCGCGGCGCCGGTCGCGTCCTCGATCGCCTGCGCGATGTCCATCGGACGGCGCACCGGACCGCAGGAGTAGATGCCGGTACGGCGCGTTTCGTACGGGAAACAGATGAAGTGCGAGTCGTTGAAGCCGTACTTGAGGTGCGGCAGGTCCGGCCCCTGACGGTAGGTCAGGTTGAGAATGGAAACCCCCTTGGGCTTTTCCTGATGCTCCGCGACCGCTTCTCCGGCATCCTTGGCCTTCTTGGCGTCATCACGCTCCGAAGCTTCCGCCAACAACTGCGCCTCCATATCGATACCGGAATTCGCGACCTGGCCGGTGGCAAGCACCACGAGATCGGCCTTGGCCACGGCATCGTCATTCAGGATCAAATCCTTGAACTTGACCTCAAGGCCACCGCTCCCGGGAACGACCTCGCCCACTTTACCCTTGGTGAATGTCACGCCCTTCTTCTGCGCGCTGCGGTAGAAATCCTCGCCGTTGCCCGGCGTGCGCAGATCGGTGTAGATGACGTTGGTGTCGATGTCCGGGTTCTGATTCTTGAAGTACATCGCCTGCTTGATCGAGGTGTTGCAGCAATGACCGGAGCAGTACGGCAGTTCGCCTTCCTTGTCGGAACGCTGGCCGGCGCACTGGATGAATACCACGCTCTTCACTTCCTTGCCGTCGGACGGCCGTTTGATCGCTCCGCCCTTGGCGGCCTTGGCCAGTGCTTCCAGGCCAAGTTGATCTACCACGTCTTTGCTCTTGCCCGCGCCCAGGTACGGCAATTTGTTCATGTCGTACGGCGTGAAGCCCGAGGCCATGATGATGCCGCCGATGTTTTCGGTGGTGGTGCTGCCGGACTCGGTGGAGATGTCGACGCTGAACTGTCCGGGCGAGCCGCTGGTCTTGCTGAGGGTCGAATTCAGGAACACCTTGATGTGCTTGTCCGACTCGATCTGCTTGATGAGGTCGGCGATGCCGGTGTCGACCGGCTCGGCGTATGGCTCGCGGTTCGGCACGCGCTTGTGCAACTTCGCCGCCCAACCGCCGAGGCTACCGGTCTTCTCCACCAGCAACACGTCGTAACCGGTCTTCGCGGACTCGATCGCCGCGGTCATGCCGGAGATGCCGCCGCCGACCACCAGAATGCGCTTGTTGTGGCCGAGGCTGGGATTGGTCCGCGGTATCAGCATCTTGATCGATTCGGCGCAGCCCATGCGCACGTAGTCCGCCGCCATTTCCTGCACCAGCTCCTTCTTGTCCGCATCGGCGGGCGTGGCCCAGATCACGCCCTCGCGCAGGTTGGCGCGCGAGATCGCGACATTTTCAAAATTGAAGGTCTCGGCCTTGGCGCGGCGCGAGCAGGCGGCGATCACCACGTGGTTCACGCCCTCGTTGGCGATGTCGTTCCGGATCATCTCCACGCCGCTGGCGTTACACAGGAATTCATGTTCGCGCACGACCTGCGCTTTACCCTCTTTCTGCGCGATCATCGCGAGCTGCGCGGTGTCGAGGCGCTCGCCGATACCGCAGCCCTTGCAGATGTATGCAGCAACTTTCATGTCCGCCATGGGAATTAAGCCTCCGCCCTGGATACGCGGTTAATCACTTGAATCGCCCGCAGCGCCGCGGCCGTGGCGTTCTGCACCGAACGGTTGACGTCGAGCGCGTTGGACGCGCAACCGGCGCCGAACACCGCTTCGGTGGTCGCGTTGATATCGATAAAGCCGCTCGCGTCCGCGGCCACGCCCTTCATGATCTTGCTGGCGTCCACGCTCGGCTCCATGCCGATCGCGAGCACCACGAGGTCATGCTTGGTGTCGTAGCGGTGATAGCCTTCGGTGTCCACGCCGTGCAGGATCGGGTCGCCCGACGCCTTGTCCTCGGTGATGTTGGCGACCTTGGACTTGATGAACTTCACCTTGGGATCGGCCTGGACCTTCTTGTAGAAGTCCTCGAGGCGGTCGATGGCGCGGATGTCGATGTAGTAGATCGACACATTGGCATCGTCGCCGAACTTCTCGCGCACGTAGGTGGTTTGCTTGAGCGAGGCCATGCAGCAGATGCGCGAGCAGTGTTTCAAATGATTGCGGTCGCGCGAACCGGCGCACTGGATGAAGGCGACGTTCTTGGCTTCCTTGCCGTCGGAAGGCCGCACCAGCTTGCCGCCGGTCGGACCGAACGGGTCGAGCATGCGCTCGAATTCCACGCTCGTGATTACATTCTTGTAGCGATCGTAGCCATAGGGCTGGATCTTGTTGGCATCGTACGGCTTCCAACCGGTGGCCCAGACCACGGCGCCGACCTTGAGCTTGACCGTCTCTTCCTTCATGCCGAGATCGACGGCGTTGTACTTGCACGCGCTCTTCGCCTTCTCGGCGTCCGGCGTGCCGATGATCGAGGGGTCGATCACGTAGCGCTGCGGATAGGCCATGGAAAACGGCAGGTACGCCGCCTTGATTTTGTTCATGTTGTAGTTGAACGGATTCGAAATCTCCGCGCTCACCGCCGTGGCGCATTCGCCGCAGGCGGTACAGTTCTCGTTCACGTAACGCGGTGATATTTTGATGCTGGCGGTATAGTCACCGGGCTTGCCGGTGATCACACTTACCTCGGCCAGCGTCAGTACACGGATGCGTTTATTCGCCTTGAGACGCCGGAGGTTGATCTCCAGGCCGCAGGTGGGATAGCACAGCTTGGGGAAATATTTATAGAGCTGGCTCACCCGGCCGCCGAGGCTCGGGCTTTTTTCCACCAGCACTACGTCCTTGCCACACTCAGCGGCTTCGAGGGCCGCGGTCATGCCGCTGATGCCCCCGCCGACCACCAATATAGTCTCGTTCGTCGCGACTACATCCGTCGAATCTGTAGCCCTGCTCGCTTCGCTCGCTCGTCCTGTCATAAGACTATTGCTCCACCGCGGAATTGTTCAGAAAATGTTTACCGCCGGAAATACGGGACGGCAACAATACCCCGCAATCGAACCGGGTGCCACCAGCCAAGCAGTATATCTGGATTGAAATTTCGTATGCGCGGATAGAACGCTTATATATAAAGCGGGAATCCGCACACGAAATGGGCGCACTATCAACAGCATTTTCAGCATGCCCGCCGTGAGCGTCAATATGTTTCTTGTGCCCGCAAGCTATTTTGGCATACTGGGCCGGTCAACGATTAACGGATATCCATGCCACCCATGTCAGTATCAAAAAATTCCGCCCCCGCTCGCGCCACCAAGGCCGAGGAATACCTCATAAAAGATGAGCCTTACTACGAGCCAGTCGGCGACGAGGTGGCCGTGTTCGAGGCGGCGTTCCGGCAGAAACTGCCGCTGTTGCTGAAGGGTCCCACCGGCTGCGGCAAGACGCGCTTCATGCAACACATGGCCTGGCGCCTGAAACGCCCGCTCATCACCGTGTCATGCCATGACGATCTCACCGCCACCGACTTGGTCGGCCGCTATCTCATCACCGCCAACGAAACCGTGTGGGTGGACGGACCGATGGCGCGCGCCGTGCGCATCGGGGCCATCCTCTATCTCGACGAGATCGTCGAGGCGCGCAAGGACACCACCGTGGTCATCCATCCGCTGGCCGACGACCGGCGCGTGCTGCCGGTCGAGAAAACCGGTGAGCTGCTGACCGCCGGCCCCGAGTTCTGTCTCGCCATTTCCTACAATCCCGGCTACCAGAGCGTGCTCAAGGACCTGAAGCAGAGCACGCGCCAGCGCTTCGTCGCCGTCGAGTTCAACTACCCGGCGGCGGCGCTCGAGAAGAAAATCGTCCGGCGCGAAACCGGCGTCGATGAACCCATGGCCGAACGGCTCGTCAGGTTCGCCGCCATGACGCGCAACCTGAAGGGCAGCGGTCTCGACGAAGGCGCGAGCACGCGGCTGCTGGTGCACGCCGGCAAGCTGATGAGCGCGGGCATCGCCCCGCGCGCTGCCTGCCGCACCGCCATCGCCGAGGCGCTCACCGACGATCCCGAGATGATCGCGGCGGTTAACGAGCTCAGCGCTTCTTTGTTTTAATTTTTTGAACCGCCAAGGGTGAGGCGGGGTTCTCGCGAATGTTCAGTGAACATTCGCGCCGCCGAACGGGCGCAACGATTTCTGTTGCGCCCTGGGCCGCAATAATAGAAATCTTGACGTACTTGGCGGTATTAATCATTTATGAATAATCAACCCCTCACCGCCGCCGAACTCGAAGTAAAACTCGACGAGTCGCTCGACCCGGTTTTGTCCTCGCGCCGCACGGCGGCGGCGCTCGCCACGGCGCTGGCTGAATTGGAACGTGCGCAACAGGATTTCGTGCTGCGCTGGGTGGACATCATCACCAAGACCAATTCCGAGATGGCGTACCAGTTCGCGGCGCGCGCGCCCGAAGCGTTTCGCCTCATGCCGCCGGCGACGATCGAGGCGTGGATCATCCACGCCATGGACGTGTACGACAACCAGGGACTGTATCCGGGCTGCGCCGCCTTCGGCCAGGTGCAGTCCTTCGCCGCCGCGGCGGCGGAGACGGATCGCAGCGTGGCGCTGGATGAAATCCACCACGTGCTGGAACTATTCATCCAGGGGCTGGCCGGACGGCCGCTCAAGATCGAGGCCGCCGCGGAAACCGGCACCGATACGGCCACGTTGTTCCTGCCCGAGCGCCTCAGCGGTTTCGCCGGGCGTCAGGACAATTTCCGTCTCTACAAGATCATGGCGGCCTACCTGTGGGCCCAGACCTGGTACGGGACGTTTCGCGCGCCGGACAAGGAACCACCGCTGGCCGAGTGGCTCGCGAGTTTCGACGCGCCGGACACGGCGGCGCGCCTGTTTCACGCGATCGAAACTATGCGCCTCAACGCCTGTCTGGCGCGCGAACTTCCCGGTCTGTACCGGGACATGCGGGAAATCCAGCGGCTCGCCGGCGACGTGCATTATCCGGCCTCCTGGGACGCGGCCATCGCGCGGCTGCAAGAACCCGGCGCCACGGTCATGGAGTCGCGCGTTTGGCTGACACGGCTTCTCGGCACGGAAGTCCCGCCGTCCTTCTGCTATCAAGGCCTGTTGCTGGCTGAGCGCGCCCGGCAGGTCATGCAAGAACGCATCGCGCGGGAAAAGGAACAGTTCCGCCAGGCGCTGAGCCAGGCCGGCGACGAGACTGCCCACAAGCGTGACGGGGCGGATACCGCCACAACACCGGATTCGCGGCGCTACCGCGTCGAGACGATTCCCGATCCGGATCATCCGGGACAATTCCTGTTCGCGCTCAGTGTCGACGGCCAGCCGATACAGCCGCCGGCCGACGTGCGCGGCCTGATGGGTTCCATCGTCCAGGACCTCGGGCATATTCCGGAAGACTACCTGGTGGCGGCGGGCTCCGGCGGCTACCGTCAGGTCGCGGAGGAAAAACGCCCCGAGGACGTGTGGAAGGGCACCTATCACGAGGAAGGCGCGTTTCTCTACAACGAGTGGGATCACCGGCGCAATCATTATCGCAAGCACTGGTGCGTGCTGCGCGAGCTCGACGTGCACCCGGACAACGACCCGTTCGTGGCGCGCACGCTGCGCAAGTACCACGGCGTATTGCCGGCGCTGCGCAGGACCTTCGAGGCGCTGCGCGGCGAAAACAAACTGCTCAAGAAACAGATCAACGGCGACGACATCGATTTCGACGCACTCGTCGAGGCGCGGGCCGACATGAAAAGCGGCATGGAACTCTCCGAGCGGCTGTTCACCAAGCTGCACAAGTTCGAACGCGACATCGCGGTGATGTTCATGGTCGACATGAGCGGCTCGACCAAGGGCTGGATCAACGACGCCGAACGCGAGGCGCTGGTGCTGCTGTGCGAAGCGCTGGAAATTCTCGGCGATCGTTATGCGATCTACGGCTTCTCCGGCATGACACGCAAGCGCTGCGAGCTGTATCGCATCAAGCGCTTCGATGAAATATACAGTGATGAAGTGCGCCGACGCATCGCCGGCATCCGGCCGCAGGACTACACGCGCATGGGTGTGACCATCCGGCATCTCACCAAACTGCTGAACGACGTAGAGGCGCGCACCAAACTGCTGATCACGCTCTCGGACGGCAAGCCCGACGACTACGACGGCTACCGCGGCGAGTACGGCATCGAGGACACGCGCATGAGCCTGATCGAAGCCAAGCGCGCCGGCATCCATCCGTTCTGCATCACCATCGACGAGGCCGCGCGCGACTACCTGCCGCACATGTACGGGGCGGTGAACTGGGTGCTGGTGGACGAGGTGCGCAAGCTGCCGCTGAAAGTCTCGGATATCTACCGGCGGTTGACGCTGTAAACAACCAATGTTTGGGTTGCCCAGAGCCGGGAGACTACTTCTAGAATCATTCTTGACTACCGATTCTTCCGGCAGATAGACTCTCCCCAGCCGGAATTTCAAGAAGAATCATCCGGTTATCACACCCAACCTTTCATTGACTCACCAAGGATAGGAGGAGACATGAAGTTACTTCGTATTTTTCCTGCTGTGGCATTGCTTATCTCTCTTTTCTTTTCATCCAGTGTATTTGCAATCATTGATAACAACGCATCTGTCGTACGCTTACGAGGAACTTGTCAGGAAGGCGCTGTCAACTTGGACAACTGTTTCACGACCATGAGTTCCTTGACCAACTGGATAAATAATACAAGACGTCCTGGAGCCAGCTCTCGCTTACTCGTTGAGATTGGCGCGGGCACATTTGGTCGTTTGGCACTAACATGCGATGCCTCTGCCGGATATACGGGGTACGTCTCTTTTGCCGGGGCGGGACCCGAACAAACGATTATCTTGTTTGGCGCCAGCAGTAGTCCCCCCTTCGGCGTGATTGAATCGAACGATTGCACAAACCTTTCGTTTTCAGGCCTCACGGTACGTGATGGAGGCTACGGTTACATCGTCTGGAATGGTGGCGGTATGTCGCATTGGAGCAACGTCGTGGTTGACGTTTCCGCGCGAGGCTGGTCAGAGGATGTTTGCGGCGCCACCAAAGGCCAGCACTATTGGTTAGGCAGTCGCTTCGTAAACCGCGTGGTTGTGACGATTGGCTCGGCATACAACGCAAGCTGTGACGATAGCTGGTTCATTGGCTCGGAAATAACCCTGACGACAAGAAAGAGGGGCATTTTCAGCGCCGGGAGCGGCAGTTTCGTCACGATTAATGCCACGAATGGAACAGAGGTGCATGTCTACGGCTCCGTCATCCGCGCCATCGGACCAGATCCCACTACTGCCACGGGAACATTGACTGCTATCCGTTCTGAGTCGAATGCGCAAGTGCACCTTCATGGCACTGGGATAGATGCTCTGAGCATGGAACCGAGAAATATCGTGGTTTTATCAGCGGCCACGGGCGGGATGATTCACGCGAACGGATCGTCGTACAATCTTTCGACTGTAAGTGGTACGGTGACTCGGGTGGTCAACAATGGCGGCCATATCCACGCGCCCTATCTTTGGGAACACATTCCAGATCCTACTGCCGTTCCCAATTTCACATCCGTAACCGGCGCAGATATGGCCACCGTGACAACAGGCACCAGCGACGGGCAGCCGCATCTCGTCATCTACAGTGCGAATTGCACCTCGAAGTGGTACGACACCGTGGATAAGGTCTGCCGCCCCTGATTATCCCGATAGTATCTGGCATTTCACATCTGGAGGGCCCCGTTCGGGGCCCTCTTTAATTTTGCGCGGGCGAAACTTAAACGAGGGCCTGAAACGTGGCAGGGGCAGCGCAGTAAGGGCCTTCTGCCAGAGACTAACGTCACGATAATCCCACGTCTTTTGGAAACATGCCCCCGGGTGATAGGATGGCTTCAGTCCGCTCGTGCCGCCCCGCCTACAATGAAATAAAAGGGTTGGTTAACCGTCCTGCTCAGCGGGCACTACCGACATGTTTAAACTGGACAAAAAGACAGTCCTCCTGGTTCTGCTGCTGGGTGGAATCATCGCCGGCATGGCTTATGCCCTGTACGCCACCGGCGTGATCGACTTGCTGACGAG
>Ga0210377_10005514_pt1 | contig 10385 bp, 8 predicted proteins | sample PLM4_65_b1redo_FD_155480 | JGI IMG/M metagenome (GOLD analysis project Ga0210377, IMG submission 155480) | Groundwater sediment microbial communities from an aquifer in East River, Colorado, USA - PLM4_65_b1 redo | ecosystem: Environmental > Terrestrial > Soil > Riparian zone | place: USA: East...
TCCCATAGGGTTATCTGGCAAGAAGTCCACAAGCAACATCCATTCGGTATACTTGAGGTCAGTCGGGTAGGTTTGGGTGAATTTGGTCATTCCCCAATCTTACCCGACCACTTATGAAACACTCTCTTAGGCCAGAGCGCTAAAATTTGTCCGGCTTTTTGACTGGAACCGTCACATGAAACTGGCTGCCCGCGCCAAACGCGCTCTCAACCCGCACAGCGCCATCGTGGGCTTCGGCGATAGCCTTGACCAGCGCCAACCCCAACCCGGTCCCTTGCGGGCGCGACTTCTCGCCTTCGCGCTGGGGGACTCGATAAAAAGCCTCGAACAAGCGGCTCTGATCTTCTTCGCGGATGCCAATCCCGGTGTCGGCAATGGTGATGGTGATCGATCCCGGCGGCTCTGGCGTGGCTCGCACCGTGACCAGTCCGCCATCCGGGGTATATTTAATGGCATTGCTGATCAGGTTGCCAACCGCTTGATGCATCAACATGCCATCGACAAACAACAGTGGCAGTCGATCAGGGATTTCAAGGCTGAGTTTGATGTTCTTGTCAGACGCAGCGCTGGCCTGCTCAGACTCGATTTCATCGATCAGTTCTTTCACATCCACCAGCGCGAATTCCAATTCGGCGTCGTCGCCAAACTGCAGGCGGCTGAGATAGAGCAGGCGCTCGGTCATCTCAGCGATACGCTCGATGCCGCCGTTGATCTTGTTAATGGCTTCAAGCTGAACTTCATTCAGATCGCCACTGAGTGGCAGTATCGACAGGTAGCCGCGCATATAGGTCAGGGGCGAGCGCATATCATGCGAAACCATCCGCAAGAAAACTGTCTTGATGTTGTCGAGTTCCTTGAGCGCGGAAATGTCGCGGAGCAGTGTCACGCGCCCGGCAATGGCGCCATCATGCCCGACCATCGTGGAAGTGTTCGCCAGCAAAGTCCCACCCTGCCGACCCGCCAGTTCCAGCGACGCGGCTGGCTCTTGAAGGTTTGTCAGCAAGGCCGCCAGTTCGGGCGTGTGGATGATGTCCTGCGCCGGGCGTCCGCGCGCCTGCTCAAACCGGACGCCAAAATGTTTCTCGGCGGCGGGGTTCATCAGAACGATTTTGCCCTGATTGTCGACCGCGATCAGGCCATCCGACGCGCTTTCCAGCACAGCTTCCAATTTGCGGCGGCCTTCCTCGGCTTCGGCCAGCAGCCGCGCATTGGCGACCGCGACCGCGGCCTGCCCGGCCAGTGTCGCCAGAAAGGTCAGTTCCGATTGCTCAAAGGCATGTTCATGCTCATACGTCAGCCACAGGACGCCAAAGAACGAAGTGTCGCTGCGCAGCGGCAATGCCGCCAGCGACCGCACCGTCGCCGGGAGGCTGGCGACATTCAGCGATGGCGTGGCGCGGGCGATCTGGCTGATGATAATAGTTCCCTCTTTCTCGACCAGATCGATCAGCGAATCATCCAGCGTGGCCATGCCCGCCGCGATCTCCCCGGCGGCGTAGGTTTGGAGGGGTTTGTCGCCCTGCCGCAGCGCAATCCGAACGCTGGCAGCGCGGGTCACATCCAGCGCGCCGCTCAGGATAGGAGGCATTGCCCGGAAAAGCTCAAGGTTAGATGACACGGCCCGGCTAACTTGCAGCAGCCGATCCTGCTCGCTCAACCGATCTTTCAGCCGCAGGCGCATCTGCTCAAAGGCCGCCCCCAGTCGCCCGATCTCGTCTTCGCCCTGCGCCAACGCGGCCCGATCCAGTTGATCCTGCGCGATCAGATCAGCCGATTGAAACAAATCGTTGAGTGGGCGGGTGATGCTGCGTGTCAGGGCCAGCGCGGTTGGAATGGTCACGCCAATCAAGGCCAGCAGCAGCAACAACATAGGCAGCACAAACTGCGCGGCCAGCGCCAGCGTGACCTGGTTTGGCGCTACCAACACGACCAGCCAATCAACTTGCCCGGACACGGGAAGCATATAGATCAGGCGGCGCGAGCCATCTGGCTGCGTCTGGCGAAAGACCTTGCCTTCGGAATCTATGGAAAGCGTTTCCAAAGCCGCGCCCAGCGCGAATGTGGTCTGTTCAAGCTCAGGCCGGGATGGGTAAAACAGGATGCGATTCTGATTGTCGACGAGGAAGCCCTCGCCAGAGCTAGTCGTGCCCTGAAGCAACGTCCCGACTACCGGCGCGAGGGCCGGGGCGCTGCGCATCTGAGTCCGCCCCAGCAGCGCCCCGCCAATCTTTCCGGTGGATGGATCAGTGATAGGGGCCACAAAGATCATCATTGCGCCATTGGGGTCGCTGGCAACCAGTTCCGCCGTCGACCCTTCATCTAGCGCCATTTTTAAGCGCGCCTGCTCATCAACAGAAAGCGTGATAGCGTTAAGGTCCGAGTCGGGCGCGACATTGACAACACGCCCATCGGCGTTGACCAGCGCCAGTTGCTGGAAGTAGGCCATTGACTTCTGCCCGGCTTCCAGCCGCCCCTGCCGCTGGCCTGAATCCGCTGCCAGCAAACGCTCGTCATCAGCCAGATTGTGGATCAGGCTGCGGCCTTCCTGAACAAAGTAGGGAATGCCGTTGCTGGCGTTGATCGCATTGCGGCCCATTTGCTCAATCACCAGATTCGTCGAAACACTGTAGGCGGCAGCAGCGACAGCGCCCACCAGAACTATCACCGCTGCCGCGCCGACCGGCAGAAAGGCAAAGAAGATGCGGGCGTTAAGACGTTTCTGCCATGGAGCGGTCTCCATAGGCTGGCCTGAAGATGCCCGCAGCGCGGGCCAGCGCATGACCACGACCTGAACAAGCGCGCCCGCGATCAGGCTTGCTATGAGAATCCCGCCCAGCGCCGGTAGCAATTGAGAGATGGATCGATCAAGGCTTTCCAGCGGGGGGGAAAAGTCAGTCATAAACACGCCCAGCCAGCGCAGGGGCCATTCCACCAGAACGCCGCCAATCAGCGCCGCCAGCAACGGTTGGCGCAGCCATGCGGCGATCTTGCCTGTATAGCGTTGGTCGATCATCGCGCCAATGGCAGCGCCAGCGAGGGCCGTTTCAAAAGGCTGGGTTATCCGGTGCGTGTCAAAGAGGGCAACGCACAGCCCGTTGACGAAACCGACGCTCATGCCCACCAGCGGCCCGCCCCGCGTCGCTGCGAGCAAGGTGGTGAGCAACCCTAGCAAAGGGAATATGACGCCGAGCAGAACGCCGGGGCTTTCAACCTGAAAGAGGAATATTCGCGCCAGCAAGGGGGTCGCTATCAGCAGAACAGCCAGCGCCGCCATCTCGCGGCCTGAAAACCGCCTGGAGTCTTTTCGATAGCGGAACGCCACGCTGGCTGATAGCGCCAAATACACCAGCGCGACCAAATAACCGGGCAACCCGGCGCTCAAGTTGAGATAGGGCGAAGCGCCAACGGACAGCCAGTTGAAACTCATGCGTGAAGTCCGATGCCTTGACCAGAAGAACAAACAACGATTCCAAGTATAGCATGGGGTAGAATCTCCGAAAAATAGCCCCTAACGCGCAGGCGTGGCTAGAAAATCAATCTGATGGGCGATATAGACTAGTTGGCCGTTTTCAATTTGTCGATGCCGCTGTTCCACCCAATGCGCTAAAACAGGCTTTTCAAGCTCCAGCAAGTCTCGTAGCGCATGATGGATGGTATGGATAATGAAATGGAGAAAGTATGCCTCATCATCAACATACGCCCCCTGTCGCGGATGCACGACCCAATCGGAGCTGCCAGCGGCAAGCACATCGTATCCGGCCCCTGCCAGACGCTCAAACAGATGCCGTCCGGTCTGGCTGTCGCCGGAACGCTCGCCAGCCACCGTGCGCTCGTCCATTGTCCGGTGGTAAAGTCCTTCAATCAGAGCGTCCAGCGCCGGATCAATGGATGGTTCCAGTAGGGTCGCGCCGTCAAAGTTGATCGTGAAGTAGGCAAGGCCGGTCGGTTTGAGCAAGCCGCACAGCAGCGGTAGCAATTTGCGACTGTCCACTAGGTCAAGAAAGGCGTGGGCGATCAGCAGGTCCCACTGACGATGGCCCCCTTCGCGCTCCACAAAATCGAATATGTCAATCGTTTCCAATTCTAACCGCGTCACCGACCCGGAAAGACGCTCTCGCGCCGCCTGAATATTCTCAGCGTCATGGTCTATCGCGGTGATCCCCGCGCTTGAGTCAAACAATCCCCAGTTCCTCATCCGCTCGATCATCGTGCCAATCCCCGCCCCGATTTCGAGCGCCTCCAGCGTCTTGCGGCGGGAATCGCTCCCAATCTCTTTCCTGAGCGTCTGGAAAACGTGCTGGTTTAATGCCCGATCATCGACGCTTTTTTTGGACGAAAGATAGCGTGTGAAACTATACTCAAAGGGGCGCTTCATTTTTGACGCTCATTTCTTCACAACGCGCCCGGCATTGGCGCGGAGATAACCATTTGTCAGCATCGCAACGACTTAGATCAGAATGGCGGGTTTTAACTGCCCTGTTTGGTATGGCAGCTTTGCTTTTCTTTGCGATCATCGCTGCCGCGCAAAACAGTGTAACCCTTTTGATTGGCCTGCCCGTGACCGGCATTTTTCTGATTTACGAATTATGGCTGCTTTATCGTAACCTGCCACTCAACCATCGGCAGGCCGAAATGGAAATCCTGCCAGAACTGGGCGCGGGAACATGGCTGACCATGCTGCGCGGCCTGTTTTTGGCGTTGTTAGGCGGCTTTATTGTCCTCCCTCGCCCTGTTGGCTGGTTAGCATGGATTCCCGGCCTGTTATATCTTTTGGCGGCAATTGCCGACTACCTCGATGGCTACGCGGCGCGCCGGACAAACCATGCGACTCTGCTGGGACAAAGCATGGACATGGATTTTGACGCGCTGGGCATCCTGATCGCGCCTTTGTTAGCCGTGTTATACGGCCAGCTGCCCATCTGGTATTTGCTGGTCAGCCTCTCGCGCTACTTATTTATCGCGGGGTCGTGGCTGTTGAAACAGCAGGGCAAGAAGCTCTATACTCTGCTGGACAGCGACGCTCGCCGATTTCTGGCGGGTTTCCAAATGGGGCTGTGCGCTGTCGTATTGCTGCCCATCTTCACGCCGCCCGGAACGCATATCGTGGCAACCCTATTCATGATTCCCTTTCTGGCAGGTTTCACCCGCGACTGGCTGGCGACCAGCGGCGCGTTGAATGTCGCATCCCCTCACTATAAAGCATGGATGTTCCGCTTAAGCCAGATCGTTCTCGGCTGGCTGCCGCTGGCCCTGCGCCTTATGCTGATCGCGTTGTGGGCGGTGGCGCTTGCCACCGGAAACGCCGGCGCCACTTCTGCGCCAGTGCTCGCCGTTGAAGGAATCGCGCTCATAGCGGTGGCGTTCGGGTTCATCACCCGGTTGTCGTCGCTTATTTTTCTGGTCACGATAGGGCTGGCTCTTCGAGGTCTGCCTTTGGATTTTCTAGCCAAAGCGCTGATGGTCGTCGCTGCATTGTTGGCTCTGACGGGTGGCGGCGCATATTCAGCGTGGTCGCCTGACGAGCGTTTCTTGCGATTTCACGCAGGCGGCGAAGGACATGCTTGAATGGCAGTGACTACGAAGCGCGCCTCGGTGATCCTGATTGGCCTGCTGTGGCTGCTGGCAGCGGTCCTCATTGTCTGGGCTGTCAGCGCGGTTCCTGTGGCTGACTTGCTGATAACATTGAGGCGGCTCGGTCTTGCTCAAATAGCGGCGCTGTTGCTCATTAACGCCCTGATCGCTGCCAGCTTTGGCCTGCGCTGGTGGATTATCCTGCGCGCGCAGGGCCATTCAATCCCCTACCCGACGCTGGCAAGTTATCGTCTGGTTGCTTACAGTGTCAGCTATTTCACGCCCGGCCCGCATCTGGGAGGGGAGCCATTGCAGGCATGGCTTGCCCGGCGCAGGCACGGCGTCCCCGGCCCGGTGGCTGTGTCGTCGGTAGGGCTGGACAAGCTTTTGGAATTGCTGGCAAATTTTAGTTTTCTCTTGTTGGGGATTGTGATCACTATTCAAACGCAGTTAGCGACAGCCATTTCGATCCCTGTCGCGCTTGGCTCAGGGCTGATTCTGTTGGCGATTCCTGCTATGATTATCGTAGCGTTGTCGCGCGGCAGAAGGCCAATCATCGGAACGCTGGCGAAAGTCTTGCCCGCCTTATGGCGTCATCGTTCCAGAGTTTGGGCATTAGCCGCAGCCAGCGAAGCGCAGGCTGTTATCCTTTGCCAAAACCAGCCGCGCGCCCTGTGGCGGGCAGTCGCAGCGTCACTCTTGGTCTGGGGCGCGTTGTTGGGCGAGTTTTGGATGGCGGCCCATTTTCTGGGCGTTGATCTGTCGTTGACGCAATTGCTGGTAGCGATGACGGCGGCGCGGATTGCGATCCTGCTCCCGGTTCCGGGAGGGTTGGGATCGCTGGCGGCAAGCCAGATATTAGCAATGAAAGCGCTGGGGCTTGAACCATCGCTCGGCCTGAGCCTCAGCGTCCTGATGCACGCCCGCGACATCCTGTTTGGGCTTATGGGCCTGTGGTGGGGAAGCATGGTTGTTGGCGGATGGCATACCTTGTGGAAAGTGGAACAAACCTATGACTGAATCCCCAACCCGGAGGATGGCCTCGGCGCGAGTGCCAACGCGCTATGGCGAGTTCACCCTGACGCTGTACCAGACTCTCCATGACGGCAAAGAACATCTCGCGCTGGTGATGGGCGATATTGCCAACCAGAGCGACGTGCTGGCGCGCGTTCACTCCGAATGTTTCACGGGGGATGTGTTTGGGTCTCAGCGCTGCGACTGTGGAGAGCAGCTTAATCTGGCGATGGAAATGATCGCGGGCGAAGGCATGGGCGTGGTTGTCTACTTGCGCCAGGAAGGGCGCGGGATCGGCCTGCTGGACAAGCTGCGCGCCTATAATCTTCAGGATGAAGGCTATGACACGATAGACGCCAACTTGATTCTGGGCCATCAGGCCGACGAGCGCGAATACTCGGTGGCAGCCGACATTATCCGCGATCTGGGCATCCAATCGATCCGCTTATTGACCAATAACCCGAACAAACTTGAGGCCCTCGAAGCGCTGGGAATTGCAATCTCGGCGCGGCTGCCGCTAGAAACGCCGGTCACGGCTGAGAACGCAGGGTATCTGAAAACCAAAGCTGACCGTTTCAACCACGCCCTGACTCGGCTGCCCGGCAATGGACATCATAAGGCGGACGCAAAACACAGCAGCGCTTTGTGATGAACCTCTTTTCGGGCCTTCCCGCGCGCGCCGCAGCGCATTATCAGCGGTCTCGCCGGCCATGGGTGACGCTTGCTTACGCGCAAAGCCTTGACGGCTCGATTGCTATCCAACGCGCGGAACAGCTAAACCTCAGCGGCGATGAATCGCGATTGATGACGCATCAACTTCGGGCCATGCATGACGCTATTCTGGTCGGAATTGGCACAGTTCTGGCCGATGATCCACGCCTTACAGCCCGGCTTGTGGATGGCAGAAACCCTCAACCGGTCATTTTGGACACCCGGCTGCGCTTCCCGCTGACCGCCCGGTTGCTGCAAAACCCCGATCTTGGCCCGTTATTGATTGCCAGCAACCTCGCCAGCGAAACCTCCCGGCTGGCCTTGGAAGCTGCCGGAGCGCGTGTGCTTGGCGTCCCAACGCTGGAAAATGGCCTGCTTGACCTGAACGCCATCCTCGATCAACTCGGCGGGCTGGGGATAACCAGCGTGATGGTTGAAGGCGGCGCGAGAACAATCACCAGTTTCTTGAAAAACGCGCTGGTTGACACGCTCATTTTGACTATCGCCCCGACGCTGGTCGGCGGCCTGAACGCGATTGACCCGGCGCTCTGGTTGGGCATGTCGCCGCTGCCGCGCTTGCGCGACGTTCATTGCCAGCAGTTGGGCGAGGACGTGATCATCTGGGGCGATCTTTCGGCGGAGCAAGCATGAAACGCCAATCGGTCGTGTTCACCCGCCCGCGTATGGTTGAGATCGTCGAGGAGACGCTGGCGGACGATCTCGGCGATCATCAGATTCTAGCGCAAACAGTCGTCTCGGCCATCAGCCCCGGAACCGAATTATTGATTTATCGCGGGCAAGCCCCTGATGATCTGGCGATGGATGACACGCTGGCGGCGTTATCGGGGTCTTTCGCGTTTCCGATCAAATATGGTTACAGCGCAGTAGGGCGGGTGATTAAGATGGGCAAGGCTGTGGATCGATCTTGGTTGGACAAACTGATCTTCGCCTTCAACCCGCATGAGACTTTCTTTGTCGCCAATGTTCAGGATATTCACATCGTCCCTGAAGGCATATCGCCAGAAGAGGCGGCGTTTCTCCCGAATATCGAAACGGCTGTTAATTTTGTGATGGATGGCCGTCCGATGATTGGCGAGCATGTCGTGGTCTTTGGTCAGGGGATTGTCGGGCTGCTCACCGCCGCTTTGCTCAGGCAAACGCCGCTGGCTCGCGTGATTGCCGTTGACCGCTATCCGAGCCGCCGAGAAGCATCGCTGCGATTAGGGGTAGAAGCCAGCCTTGACCCGGACAATCCCGATTTCATCGCCGAAGCGTTGCAACATCTGGGCAGCGACTCGCTTGCTTCAGGGGCGGACCTGTCATTGGAGCTTTCCGGCTCGCCCGTCGCGCTGGATCAGGCCATCAAGGTTACAGGTTTCGCCGGGCGGATTGTGATTGGCTCGTGGTATGGTCAGAAACCCGTTTCGCTGTCGCTCGGCGGAAAGTTTCACCGCTCGCGGATCACGCTTATCAGCAGTCAGGTCAGCACGATTCACCCTGAACTGACCGGACGCTGGGACAAGACAAGACGCTTTCAAGTCGCATGGGACGCCATCCGGCAGATACGCCCCGCCCAGTTTATTACCCATCGCGTTCCGTTTGAGCAAGCCGCCGAGGCTTATCGGCTTTATGATGAGCAGCCGCAGGACGCTTTGCAAATCGTTTTGACCTACGGGAGTAGCCAATGAAGACTGGCCCAGTCCTGATCGCATGGTCAGCGACCCTCATCGCGGCGCTGGCATGCCTGAATTTGTCTGCCGCCGCGCCAACCCCCACCAGTGTCGTGATTGCGCCGCCGCTGCCAACCACGATCCCTGCCACTCCGATTCAGCCAGTTCAGCCCACCGCTTGGGCGGAACCCCCGACGCAGGCCCCGCCGGTCGCTGGCAGCGCCGTGTCGCTTCAGGACATCGATTTATTTCTCAAGCCGGTTGTGGATGGGCTGTCGCTTCCCGTAGGACTGGCAAACGCGGGAGACGGCAGTGGTCGCCTTTTCGTCGTGGAAAAGCGCGGCTCTATCCGCGTCGTTCAAAGCGGCCAGCCAGCAGGCGCGGCCTTTCTGAACATCCAGGATCGCGTCGGATCAGATTCCTCAGAGCAAGGGCTACTGGGGCTGGCCTTCCACCCGAATTTCGCGCAGAATGGCTGGTTCTTCGTCAACTACACCGACACGCAGGGCAACACCGTTATCTCGCGGTTCTCGGTGACTTCCGCGCTGGGCATGGCCGACCCGTCCAGCGAAACGCGGGTCTTGTCATTCGACCAGCCCGCGCCAAACCACAACGGCGGGCATCTGGCCTTTGGCCCGGACGGTTATCTCTACATCGGCACGGGCGATGGCGGGGGTGGCGGTGACACGTTTGGCAACGGTCAAAACGCCCACGCTTTGTTGGGCAAGATGCTGCGTATCGATGTGGACAGCTTGCCTTATTCAATCCCGCCTGACAACCCCTTTGTTGGCAATCCAGCGTATCTGCCCGAAATCTGGGCGATTGGCCTGCGCAACCCGTGGCGTTACTCGTTTGATCGGCAGACCGGCGACCTGGTTATCGCCGACGTGGGGCAGGGCGATTATGAGGAAGTCAACGTTCAGCCCGCGTCCAGCGCGGGCGGCGAGAATTATGGCTGGCCGATCATGGAGGGCCTGCATTGTTTTCCGAGTTTTAACAACTGTGTCTCAAATGGCTTGATCCTGCCCGTCGCCGAATATGATCACAGCAGCGGCGGCTGCTCGATCACAGGCGGCTATGTGTATCACGGCAGCCAATATCCCCAGCTTGATGGCGTCTATTTTTATGGCGATTATTGCTCGTCAACCATCTGGGGCATGGCCCGTGACGATGCAGGCGTCTGGCAATCAAGGCCGCTGGCGCAGATGGACGGCAGCCTTAGCTCTTTTGGCGAAGATGAAAACGGCGAGATGTATCTGGCAGATATGCGCGGCGGCGTGATCTATCAGCTTGCGGCCCGCTAGTAGATACCGTCTTGAAAGTCAAGCAAAAGCCAGAGATTGGTGTGAATAAGCGGGGTCAAACGGCAAGCCGGATGACCAGACGCCAAAAACGATATGAAGAAGTTTACGCATGACT
>Ga0210377_10005517_pt1 | contig 10382 bp, 14 predicted proteins | sample PLM4_65_b1redo_FD_155480 | JGI IMG/M metagenome (GOLD analysis project Ga0210377, IMG submission 155480) | Groundwater sediment microbial communities from an aquifer in East River, Colorado, USA - PLM4_65_b1 redo | ecosystem: Environmental > Terrestrial > Soil > Riparian zone | place: USA: East...
GGGCGCGGAGACCAGGGTCAGCTTCGACTCGCCACCGCGGCTCAGGCGCTCGCTCAGTCTCGGACGTGTCACCAGACCGCGTCGCAGCCTGGGGATGTAGAGCTTGGTCTCGAGCAGCGGGCTTGGAATGACCATCTGACCCCCCACGATACGGGTGACGGGTGCCGACCGGTAGGTCCTCGCGGCGACCGCCACGCCAAGGAGCTGAACTCCGGTCTGGAGCGCGCAGTCGAGCGCAACGCGCGACCGGCAGCTGACCAGGCGTAGCCCATGCCCGAGTTCCCGAGACGGTGCGACGAGGCGACTACCGACGTAACCGTTGGTGCCGGGGACTTGGCACCCGAGGCGAATGGACCCCACCGGCCCCGCCACTCACGCTCATCGCGATGTCGAAGGGCGTGCAAATCGAGCGTCACCAGCGTCAGTGGCGACAAAGTCGGGCCGGGCGAGCAATGAAGCCATGCACGGTCTGCGGTGCTGTTACGAGTCGCCCTGGCAGTCGCCGGACTACGGTGAAGCACTAAGTAGAACATCTGTTCTGGCGCCCGACAGGATTCGAGCGTGCCATACCAATCGATCCGCGCGGGTCGACCCATCGAGACCCCGCGTATGACGGCTCGTCGGTGGCCGGACGTTCGACCGACGAAATCCGCCTCGGCTCTCGGAGGTGTTCCCTCGTTGTTATCGCGCCGACGATAAGGCTGATAGTTGCGTCCGACGACGCACCGGGGCAGGACTCGTCCGAGCCGCTCCTCGGGACCGGGACTGGACCCTTATCCGGACCCTTATGGATCCTGTTTCATGTGTCTCATGCGTCTCTTGAGGGTACCCGGTGAACGCGGCTGAGACGCATGAGACGTTTCACTCGGAATCCGGTATGCGGTACCAGCTCCAAACCACAACATCTTGTGGTTCGCTGATGACCGAGACACTATATGTTGTGGTGCTCACCAAACCGCACGACAATGAGCCCTTGTGCGGTACCGACCCATAGCCGCCGCGCGGGGTCGGGGCCATCGAGATCGAGACCGATCACGGACTCCGCCTGGGCGTCTGGTTCATTCCTGCGGCGCGAGAGGAACTGAACTGCCTCACCTACGCGGCGTTGTGCGCCCCCAGCGATACGCAGTCGCCGCGCCGAGGACACCAAAGAGGAGGATCCAGACGAGCGACAGGACCTCCTCTACGGGGTTCGTGATGTTCAGCACGGTGATGGTTCCGAAGGCGACCAGCCACGCGGCCCCGGCGACGTTCGACCAGGTCACCAGGCCAGGAGATGGACGGAACAAGAAGGCCAGACCCAGCACGACCGCGGCAACGGCACCGATGATGAACGCCCCCAAAGTCATCGGGTCGACGATGAAGAATGCGATGCCGGCGGTGCTGACGCCGGCGATCAGCCACAGCGCCCCAGCAGTCCGTGATCGACTCAGGGTCCCTCCGCGCGGCCGGGAACTCATCGGAGGTTCCGACGCCCCGCCAGTGCCAGCGCCGCCCGTATCGGCACGCCGACCAGGAGCAGCGGCAGTTCGAAGGCGGCACCGAGGGCGAGGGCCGGAAGGGTCGTGGCAAGCCCCAGCCTGAGGCCTCGACGGCGACCCTGCCACAGCCAGATACCGGCGATCACGTCGAGGGCGCAGACGCCGACGAGTACCCAACCGAGCGCGGTGAACTCGTCGGGGCTCAGGTGTTCGACCGGTCGTCCGGCCATGTACCTCCATCCAAACGGCGACATCGGCAACTCGCCGTGGCGGGCGAGATGGCTGAGCACGACTGGCACGGAGGCGCCAAATGCCACGCCCAGGAAGACGTGCATGCCCGCCGCGACGCGGACGGCTCGCGAGCCGCGATCCCTTGCGTGCATGGAGCCGGATCCTTCCAGTTGACCCACCTCTACATGTAGCCGGCGACGGCCATCGTCAGGCCGGCTGCCGCCCGCATGACCGGTGAGGGCTGCCCGTTGACGCCGCATCTGGGTCCCGTCACGCCCTGCCTTCAGGTAACACCGTGGGCGATCGCAGTGGTTGCCGGTCGAGTCCCTTCTCCAGGGCCCGGCGAGCGTTGGCGACAACGCCGCGCTCGGCGCGTCGCATCACGCGGATGAACACCGGGAAGGCCAGCCGAAACCAACCGTGAGGCGTCCACTCGCCATGCGACGTCATGCGCGTGCCGCCGGTCGGGGTTCCCTGGAGCGTGATCGTGAGCACCAGGCTCACGGGGCCGCCGTTCTCGTACCGCCAGGCGCGGGGCCGCTCGAACAGGGTGCACTCGGCTTCGATGGCCGGGCCTTGCTTCCACTTCGCCCGAAACCGTGTCCCCACGGCCACTGCCCCGTCGGTGAGTTTCTCCACCGATACGCAATCCGGATTCCACTGAAGCTCATTCCGGAGGTCGGACAGGTAGTCGAAGACTGCCTCGGGCGGCCGGGCGATGTCGACAGTGTTATCGATGACAGCAGTCATGGCACCTATCCACTTATGTGACCCGTCACTAGAGGTTCCTCTAGTGAGTGCTGGAGTATGCTGCCGGCCATGAACGCCGTCAAGGCCTCACCTCTTCCATCGGACGCTCCGGGCTCTACCCGACGCGAACGGGCGCAAGCGACACGTCGTCGGATCATCGAGGCCGCCTTGATCCGCTTCCAGGGTCCGGGCTACGCGGCCACGACGATGGAAACGATCGCCGCAGACGCTGGCGTTGCCGTGCAGACTGTCTACTTCGCCTTTCACACCAAGGCCGAGCTGCTCCTCGCGGCCCTGAAGGTGGCTGGAGGCGAGCACGGCGGCCCCGAAGAGCCGATCGAGCGCGCCTGGTTCGGTCAGGTTATGGCCGCGACGTCCGGCACACGGCGTCTCGCGCTCATCGTCGAGTTCGGCAACGAAATCTACCGGCGCGTGAGCCCACTGATGCCGGCCGTCCGCGCGGCAGCGTCGGTGGATCCTGGCGTCGACGACGCGTGGCAGGCACTCGAACGCCGTCGCCGAGACGGGATGCGCCAGGTCATCGAGATGTTCGCGCGCCGCGGCGAGCTCCGCTCCGGACTCGATCCTTCGTTGGCGCTCGACTTGCTGTTCGGCGTGCACCGCTGGGAAACCTACCAGGCCTTCACGCAGGAATGCGGGTGGCCGATCGAGCGGTACAAGGCATGGCAGTTTGCGACACTCGCGCCGCAGCTCTTGCCACCTGAGACCGGGACGGCCGCCTATGACGAAACCTCCTCGGACGTGGCGGACTTGTCGTTCACGGAAGAGCTGGCGATGTTCGGCTGATACGCCGCTGCGCGTGCTCGGGACGGATCCCCGAGCATCCCGGCAACGTCGAACCTCAGTAACCGTCAAGCGAATTCAGGGCCCCGATCTGAATCCGGTGCCTCGAGGCTAGACCTTGGTGTCGCTCCGCGACGACGACAGGGGGCTCGTCGGTGGCACGGGCGTTCGACCTACGAGCTCCCCCTCGGCTTCGCGGAGGTGTTCCCACCTTGTTATTGCGCCGACGATAGGCTGAGGTTTCGTCGGAGAAGGCACCGGCGCACGACTCTTCCGAGCCCCTCCTCCGGACCGGAACTGGACCCTTATCCGGACCCTTATAGATCCTGTTTCATGTGTCTCATGCGTCTCTTGGGGGTACCCGCTGAACGCGGCTGAGACACATGAGACGATTCACCGGGAGTCCGGTATGCGGTACCAAGCCCGAGTCCGTAGCTGTGTCAGGTGCGCCCACCGCGGCCGGCGCGACGAGGGTAAGCACCGCCCCAAGCGTGTCCGCGGCCGCGATGCGGCGGTCCGCTGTGTACCAGACCCTCTCGAAACCCTTGCCACCCAGGATGAGCAGGTCCATTCCGTTTCCGGTGACCCGCCATAGCGCCGTGTTCCAGGTCGACGGTCCTTCGGGAGCCTCGAGAGCTCCGGTGGTCATCACCACGTCGTCGCCGATCGTCAGTCCGAGAAGTCCGAAGCCGTCACACGCGTTCGAGTAGATGTCGATCGTCCCGCCAGGCTGGAGTCGACGGCTATCCCGATTCGCGTAGACCCTGTCAACGGCCATCTTGACGAAGGTGAGGCGGGCCTTGCCCTCGACATGGATGGCCGCGATGGTCGCCCGAAACGCATACCCAGTTGCGTCGTAAGCGTGATCCGGCATCACCGGACGGCAATACTCTCCCGTCACCGGCCCTGGCCTGCCGAGGAGACCGACGAGTGCGAGGGCAGCGAGGACAAACGCGATCGCCGCGCGACGCTGCATCCCAGGCCGTCCGAATCCCCGCCGTCGAGAGGAAGACGCCTGCCCTGCCGGCTGGGCACGCGGCGCCAACCCCTGCGGGGTGGTCACGGCGCGTGTCGCCGACGCCGGTCGACCGCGCCAGCCCACGCGAGCACGAAGAGCCCGATCTGGATGGGTAGCAAGGGGAGTGAAGGGTGGACAACGTCGCTGGTCGATGTGTCTGGTGCCCTGGGCGCGACCGATTTGACTCGATCGATGAAGCTCGCAAACGAGCTTCCCTCGAGCGGCACGAGGAACGGGGCATTGAGCGTCTCCGGCACGTGGACGACCCCACCCCGATCGACCACCGTGCCGGCGAGGATCACGAGGTGCCAGAACTCCGACTCGCGCTCGACCTCCGCGTGGCTTGCCTGGGGGTTCGCCATCCTCGCTGCGACTCCGCCGTTGCGGAGGAAGAACACGGCGCGCTCCGCAGGGATCTCGCGGCCAAGCTCGGGAAGGGTCGCCTGCCAGAAGCCGAAGTACTCGACCGTGAGTCTGTCCTGGACCGCTGATCGCATCCGGCCCGCGAGGACGCGCTCAACCTCGACCGTCGCCGCTGTGTTGCCGCAACTCGAAAATACCCGCCCGGGCTTTGTGGTGATCACACGACCGATGACAACGGCGTCAACGCTCCGCGTCATCTCGGCGAGCGAGGCGAACTGCTCAACCTCTTCGACTTCGGCAGACACTCTACCGGCGGTCAGCGCAAGCGCGACGAGAGCGGCGGTAAGAGCTCGAAGCATCGGTTTCCCCGGCTCCGGTTTCCCGGGTTCGACGCGACCACCCACCATCGTGTTGCAGGTTCGTTCGCGAGGCCACCGGCTGGAGGCGCCGCAAGCAGCGCGCGGCACGACATGACGGCGATCCTCGGCAAGCTCGAGGTCGGAAAGTCGGGTCGAGGCGGCGTTGATGGCTGCAAGGCGGGAATGCGACCGGATGGGACGGAGCCGGAGGCGAACTGAGTCCGCGATTGCAGCACGCTCGGGACGACGCGCCATTCCTCGGGCCCGCCGCGCCAGGCGCAGGCCTCAACCCAGGGCGACGTACCCGGAGAGGATGGCGAGCGCGGCTGTCACCGCGGCGAAGACCGTGCGCTCGAGGCGGCTCTTCGACGCGAGATTACCGAGCGTATTGAGGGCCAGGTAGCCGGTCATGAGCCAGGCAGCCGGCACGAGCAGCCCGGATGCCTGGACCGGCCAGCCGATCACGCCCGCCCTGGCGAGGATCACGAGCGAAGCGCCCACCAGGATGACCGAGGCGACGGCGCTGACGAGCCTGAGCCGGGTCGGGAGGGTGCCGGCGGAGCGCCCGCCGAGGACGTGCGCCCCCAGCGGCGCCCCGAGCGCGAGGGCGACCTGGAATGCCGCCATGCCGGCGAACAGCAGGGCGGTGACGATGGCGGCCAGGTCCGTCACAGGATCAGGCCGATCCCGAGCGCGACCAGCCAGAGCGACCAGGCGACGTAGGCGATCGGGACAATCGTCCCGGCCGGCGCCCAGCCGCGCTCCTCGTTCGGCCCGACGAACTCGAGCGTCCCGACCAGGAGAGCGATCCCGATGGGGATGCCGACGAGCCCAAGCCAACAGGGGAGCAGCGCGGTCGTGATCACGGAGGCGGCCACCAGGAGCGTCCAGACGCCGGTCAGCAGGTAGCCAAGGTGCTCGCCGATGCCGACGCCAAGCAGCCGGTGGAGCGTGGCGAAGACCACCTCGATCGTCCGCCGGGTGGCCGCCGCGTCCGGACCGTCCGCCGCGACGTAGCGCCTGGCGAGCTCCGGCACGGCGAACGGCCAGCGCACGAGGCCGAGGGCCTGCACCAGCGCCGCGGCTGAGCCGACCACGACCGACGCCACGGCGAGCGGCGCCGCAGGACCGAGGACCACCGTTAGCACGGCGACCAGCGGCAGCATCGCCAGCGCGCTGACGAGCAGGGCCTGCCATCGGAGGATCAAGCCGGAGCCACCGGCATGGAAGCGCCGGAGGATCTGGTCGGGCTCCTCGCGCAGGATGTTCGGGTAGTCGAATGCCCGGCCGAGCTCGAAGAAGGCCAGGTTGAAGGCGATCGGCACCGCGATCAACAGGATGGCAGCGGCGATGTCAGCGCTCACGGTCACGTAGCGAGCGCGAAGCAACCACCATCCCGACACCGCCGGCCACCGCCGCGACCAGCCCGACCACGTGCATGAGGCTGCCGGCGAGCACGCCAATCCGGCCGGTATCGGTCAACTGGTCGATGAACGCACCGGACATCACGGCCGCGATGATCGCGCCCAGCCCAAGGACGAGCGGGATGAAGAGCCCGACGTATGGCGTCCAGCGACCGGACCGGAACGCCACGATCGCCGCCGTCGCGAGCAGGGCGATCGGCCCGGCAAGGCTCGGGTAGAGGGTCGATCCCGCGGCGATCTGCAGCAGCATGCCGGCCGCGGTCAGGACGAGGCCGGCAGCGTTCAGCTTGGTCGCTCCCGACAGCCGTTTGACGGAATCCAGTGAGAACGAGCTCGTCTGGGACGCCACGGTCAAGACTCCTTCAGGCACGCCGGCCCGGTGGAAGAGGTGCTCAGACCGCGCAGATCCCCGACGGCGGACGCGTGCAGACTGGTAGGGACGAAAGGCCCAGTGCCTCGCTCCGATCAGTGTGCGCCACGCATGGCCGGATTGACAGGGCCTGTTTCGGCGCGACGCTAGGCGAGCCCGCGCGCCGCCCAGGCCAGGGCCGTGAGCACGAACGGGCCGCTCGGCAGGCGGGCGCGGCATTGTTCGCGTAGCTCGACCTGGCGTGGCGCGTCGAGGCCGCCGACGTAGGCACCGGCCGGACCGACACCGCGGGTGAACGGCTCCCACCAGTCCTCGAAGTTCGGGTGCTCGCGTCGGACCGAGAGCGCCGACCCTTCGACAGCCTGCAGGCCGGCAGTCTCGAACAGCGTCACCAGGTGGCCATCGCGGGCCCCGGCAAGCTTCGATTCATCGGTGACGCCAGGATCGAGCTCGCGGGCGACGTCCCAGAAGAGGCCGAGTGGTCCCTGGCCGCCGGCGTGATCCCATACACAGGCGGCGACGACGCCGCCCGGTCGGGTCACCCGTGCCATCTCGGCCAGACCGGCGACCGGATCCGACATGAAATGGACGACGAGCTGGGCGAGGGCGGCATCGAAGGTACGCGCCGGGAACGGAAGGTGCTCGGCCGGCGCGTGACGGACGTCCACGCCGGGATGACGCGCTCGCGCGGCCTCGACGAACGGCTCCGACGGATCGACGGCCGCGACCGCCCGGGCGCCCACGCGCCTGACCAGCTCGGTCGTCAGGGCGCCTGGGCCGCAGCCCACGTCGACCACTCGCTGCCCAGGCCCGATACCGGCGAGATCGGCCAGCTGCGGCGACAGCAGGGTCGAGTACCTGCCCATGAACTGGTCGTAGGCATCGGCGGCGACGTCAAAGCTCACCTTGGCACTCTACCCCGCAGCCCGGGCGTTCGTTTCGGACCGTTCGGCACTGTTGTGTGGACAGATTCGCCCGGATCATGAGAGGCGTGAACCTGTGACCGAGCGGAGCGGAGGGACATGAAGAGCCTCGTGATCTATGCGTCAACCAGTGGCAACACCCGGACCCTGGCCGAGGCCATCGCCGGCGCCCTTCGACCGCGCGGTGAGGTCGAAGTGATCGCGGCCGACGAGGCGCCGAGCACGCTGCCGGCGGCCGACCTGGTGTTCTTCGGTGCGCCGACCGAGGCGCATTCGGTGTCGAAGCCGATGGCCCGGTACCTCGAGCGCCTTACGTCGGGATCGATGCGTGGCGTGGCCGTGGCCTCCTTTGACACCCGGTTCGGCGTGGCGAAGATCCTGTCCGGCTCCGCCGCCGACGGCATCGCCAAGCGGCTTCGCTCGGCCGGTGCGCGCCTCGCCGCGCCGCCTGAGAGCTTCCTGGTGACCAAGAAGCCCGCACTCCAGCCGGGCGAGCTCGCTCGCGCTGCGGCGTGGGCCACGGGCGTCGCCGACTCGATCGTCGCCTGAGTCGCGGCAATGCACGTCCTTGTCGCATACGCCAGCCGCCACGGCGCGACCCGCGAGATCGCCGAGCGGATCGCGGAAACCCTGCTGGTCGCCGGCCTTGACGCCGAGGCCCAGCCGGCCTATTCCATCCGAAGCGTGGCGGACTACGACGCCGTCGTGATCGGCAGCGCCGCGTACATGTTCCACTGGATGAAGGAGGCGACCGACCTCGTCCGTCGGAACCGGGCGCTTCTCGCCGCGAAGCCTGTCTGGCTCTTCAGCAGTGGCCCGCTCGGCAATGAGCCGCTCGACGAGAAGGGTCGGGACCAGAAGGTCGCCGCGGTGCCAAAGGAGATCCCGGAGCTCGTGGAAGCGGTCAAGGCGCGCGACCACCACGTGTTCTTCGGTGTCTACGAGCGGGATCGAAAGCCGATCGGCATTGCCGAGCGGATGATGTCGCTGATGCCGGCCGCCAAGGAGGGGCTTCCCGCTGGCGACTTTCGCGACTGGCCGGAGATCGAGGCATGGGCGAACGGGATCGCTCGCGAGCTGATGAGCGCGTCGGTCGCCTGACCGCCATGCCCGAACGCGACGGATCGCCGGCCGCCGTTGCCGCGATCAAGGCGGCCCACACGGCGATCTTCGCGGTCAACCTGTCCGCCATCTGCTGGCTGGTCGTGACCGGCCTCGTCGGCCGACGTGATCGGACGGTGGCGGCCGCCACCGTGGCGGTGGCCATCGAGTCCGCCGTGTTCCTCGCCAACGATGGGATCTGCCCGCTCACCCAGCTGACCGAGCGCTTCGGCGCGAGCAGCGGATCCGTCTCAGACATCTTCCTGCCCGATGCCGTCGCTCGGACGATCCCGATCTGGGCGACGTCCCTCGTGATCCTCGGCGCGGCGCTGCACTTGCGCTCGATCCTGCGCCGGCCTGGAGCTCCGGCCTAGGCTCAAGGGAGGAGTCGGAGGCGCACCAGTCGGGGCCCCGCGTTGAGCCAACCCTCCCCGGTCGGTTTCCGTAGACTCCGTCGATGCGACCAGCCGACCGCCGGAACCTGCTCATCCTGGCCGAGGGCCAATTCGGCGCACACAGCGCCAAGACCGCGTACGGCGTGATCCGCTACGGCCCCGACCGGGTGGTCGCGGTCCTCGATTCGACCCGTGCCGGACGGAGTGTCGCGGAGGTCCTGCCCGGCAACGATATCCCAATCGTCGGAACGCTCGAGGAGGGACTGGGCATGCAGCCCCGCCCCGACGCCCTGCTGATCGGCATCGCCCCCACCGGTGGCCGGCTGCCCGAGGCATGGCGGACCGTCATCCGGGATGCGATCGCGGCTGGCCTCGATGTGCTGTCAGGGCTGCACACGTTCGTGGGCGACGATCCGGAGTTCGCGGCACTCGCCGCGGCGAAGGGGACCGCGATCGTCGATTACCGCCGACCGCCGGAGCGGTTCGAGACGGCCGTTGGCCGGCGCCACGAGCCGGGCAAGCGGGTGATCCTGACCGTGGCGACCGACTGCGCCATCGGCAAGATGTCGGTCGCGCTCGAGCTTCGACGCGCGGCGCTGGCGGCCGGCGACCGGGCCACCTTCGTGGCGACCGGCCAGACCGGGATGATGATCGAAGGCTGGGGGGTCGCCGTCGATCGGGTGATCAGCGACTTCGCGCAGGGCACGGTCGAATGGCTCGTCGAGCAGGGCGAGGCGCGCGGCGACTGGGTCATCCTCGAAGGCCAGGGCTCGCTGGACCACCCGGCGTATTCGTCCGTGACGCTTGCCCTCATCCACGGGGCGACCCCGCACGCGATGGTGATGGTCCACAAACCGGGACTCGCCGATCACGACTTCGACCACCTGCCCGAGGCCTCGTTCCCGATCGCCTCGCTGCCCGCGTTCATCGACCTCCACGAACGGGTGGCCGGGCTGGTCGCGCCGTCACGGGTGGTGGGCGTGGCGCTGAACACCTCGCTCTATCCGGACGATGACGACGCCCGACGGATCATCGAGGCGACCGCGGCCGAGACGGGCCTGCCGACCGACGATCCGGTCCGTTTCGGGGCCGACCGGCTGTGGCCCGCCATCCGCGGACGAGTGGACGACCTGCCGTGGGTCCGCGGGTCGTGAGCCTGCGCC
>Ga0210377_10005519_pt1 | contig 10381 bp, 11 predicted proteins | sample PLM4_65_b1redo_FD_155480 | JGI IMG/M metagenome (GOLD analysis project Ga0210377, IMG submission 155480) | Groundwater sediment microbial communities from an aquifer in East River, Colorado, USA - PLM4_65_b1 redo | ecosystem: Environmental > Terrestrial > Soil > Riparian zone | place: USA: East...
TCGCCAGCACGATCAGCAGCACCCCAATGCCATACGCCTGGCCGGCGAAGTAAAGAGTGTCGAGGATGCGGCTGTGCTTCTGCATCTCCGGCGTCACTTTGACTTCGAAGCGCTTGTCCTGCGGCTTCTCAGGTTTCTGTTGCGGCTGCGACACGACGGCGACAGCGGTGATGACGACGGCGGCGGCTGCGAGTGCGTACACCAGTCGGCGCATGCGCGGAGAATGCATGGTTGCGGATAGAATCGCAAGACGACGAGGAGATGGCGATGGATTTCAACAAGGGAAAAGTCATCGAGCTGCTGAACAAGATCATGGAGATGGAGCTCGCCGGAGCGGTCCGCTACATCCACTACTCCCTCATGATCTTCGGCTACAACCGCATCCCGATCGTCAGCTGGCTGCGCGAGCAGGCGACTGAATCCATGGGCCACGCCACCCAGGCCGGCGAGATCATCACCTCCCTCGGCGAGCACCCCTCGCTGGCGATCGGCGCTCTCCTCGAGACGCACAAACACGACGTCGGCGACATCCTGCGCGAGGCGCTGGAGAACGAGCGCAGCGCGATCAAGCTCTATCGCGATCTGCTCTCGGTCGTCGAAGGAAAGTCGGTGTGGCTCGAGGAGTACGCACGCCAGATGGTCTATCAGGAAGAGACCCACGCGTACGAAGTCGACAAGATGCTGCGCAAGCCGGGCGACGTGAAGAGCATGCTGGGGTGATGGGCACAGCGCCCAGCGCCTTCGCCCCGCGCAGCGGGGGAAGGTGATGTTACGCGCGGAGCGCTTCGACCGGCTCCAGCCGCGACGCGCTGAGCGACGGGTACAGTCCGGCCAGCAGCCCCACGGAAATCGCGAAGCCGCTCGCCAGGTTCAGGCCGAACACCGAGATCGGCAGGCCCGCCGGGAACACGCTCCCGATGGCCATGACCACACCGATGCCGCCGCCGACGCCGATCACCGCGCCGACCACCGACAGCGTGATCGACTCGATCAGGAACTGCATGAAGATTTCGCCGTCCGTCGCGCCCATCGACTTCCGCAGACCGATCTCGAACAGCCGCTCCGAGATCGAGATCTTCAGCACGGAGAAGATCCCGACGCCGCCGATCAGGAGCGATACCGCCGCGATCGAGAAGAACACGATGCGCCAGTTGCGCAGAATGCGCACGATGTCGCCGCGCTCCTTGAGGATCTCCTTGCCGACGTTCTCGATGTGCACGTCGTGAATCCCGTTGTGCGCGCGCGCATACGTCCGCGCCGCCTCATCCTCGGCGTCGATCGACTTCTCCGGCTCGATCGCCTTCGCCAGCACATACGAGATCGCGTTCGCGCGACCGAACATGTCCTGATAGATCGAGAACGGGATGTAGACGCCGCCGGTCTCCTTGCGCAAGTCGTCGTCGTTGACGAATTCCATGTTGAACTTCGTGCCGACGCCGATCACGGTGAGCCGCCGGCCGCCGAGGTTGATCTGCTGGCCGACGGCTTCATCGCCGCCGAACAGTTGCTGCTTCAGCTTGAAGCCCAGGACGCAGACGGGAGCGACGCCGCGATAGTCGCGGTCGGTGACGAAGCGGCCCGCTGAGGTCTTTCGGCCTTTGATGTCGACAAATGCCGGCGTGATGCCGTAGACGTTGACGCGGCGCGTGGTGCGCCCGGCCGTGATCACCGCACGCGTTTCGCCGACCGGACCGATCGATGTGATGTTGTCCGCGCCGTCGAACCATCTCGAGTCTTCGACGCGCAGTCCGCGCGACAGATGCGCCTTCGCGCGCTCCGTGCGATCGCTGGGCGGACGATTCGACATGACCAGCACGCCGTCCAACCCGAGGTCTTCGATCCCCTGCCACACCGCGACCTGGACGCCTTCCATCACCGACATCACGACCACGATCGCGAGCGTGCCGAGGATGACGCCGATCAGCGTGAAGACGGAGCGCAGCGGGTGCGCTCTCACTTCCTCGAGACTCGTGCGGATGGATTCGGTGATGTACATGTGATGGCTCGTTATCGTTGACAGTTGACGGTTGACAGTTGACGAGGCCCGGCGATCCGAGCGTCACCGTTGCGGCTGCGACGCAGGGCCTTGTCAACTGTCAACTGTCCACTGTCAACCATCACTCCGTCCTGAGCGCTTCAATCGGGTTCAGTCGCGATGCTCGTAAGGCCGGATACATGCCGAAGATCAGCCCCGTGCCGGCCGCGAAGACCAGCGCCTTGATGATCGTCGGCATCGTCACGATCGCCGGATTTCTCGTCAGCATCGAGATGCCGTCGGTGAAGAGCTTCCCGACGAACAGCCCGAGGAAGCCGCCGAGGAGCGAGACGAGAATGGATTCGCTGAGGAAATGGAAGAAGATCTGCGCCGGTGACGCGCCGACCGCCTTCCGCGTTCCGACCTCGCGCACGCGCTCGTTGAACGAGGCGAGCTGGATGTTCATGACCACGATGCCGCCGACGATCAGCGAGATCAGCCCGCAGATCATGAACGTCATGTCGTACATCTTTCCGTTCTGCTCGTCCTGGCGGAGATTGGCGATGCGCGAGTAGACTTCGTAGTCCTTCACGCCGTGCTCCCGGAAGAGGATCTTCTGCACGTCCTCCACCGCTTCCTTGTGCCGCTTGATGTCCTTCATGCGGACGTTCATCGCCGAGATCTTTCCGCTCGTCAGCGGCTCGCCCTTGCGCGTCACCATCGTCGTGATCGGGATGAACATCATCCGGTTCATCCAGCGCATGACGTTGCGCTTCTGGTCGAACGAGAAATACTTCTCCTCCATCACGCCGACCACGAGGTAGCCGGAGCCGTTCATCGTGATCGTCTTGCCGATGGGATTCTCCGACCCGAAGAGCTCCTCCGCGCGCTCGGTGCCGAGGACGACGACACGCTCGGCGCCGGTGATGTCGTGATCGGTGATGAAGCGCCCCTTCTCGGCGTGAAAGTCGTTCATGCCGGTGTAGGCGGGAACGGCGCCCGTCACGTCGCGTGTCTTCTCGATGCTGCGGTAGCGGATCATCATCTGCTCGTTGCTCATCGGCGAGACGAGATCGATCTCTTTGGCATCGCGCAGCGCCACCGCGTCCTTGTACGTCAGGCCGTTCGACGCCAGTGCCTTCGCATCGAGCGTCACCTTGCCCGTCGGCTTGTTCCAGATCCAGATCTTCTGCACACCGCCGGTGCGGCGGTAGTACTCCATCGACGCTTCCTTGCCGGCCACCGACAGCGAGAACGTCGCCACGATCGAGCCCGCGCCGAGGATGATGCCGACGAGCTGCAGGAGCGTCCGCCCGAAGTGATCGCGGATGTCGCGGATGCCGTCCAGGATCGACTCCAGGATGATCATTTTCGCAGTAGCTCTCAGCTCTCAGCTCTTAGCTCTCAGGCCCGCCCTCCTTGAGAGCTAAGAGCTGAGAGCTGAGAGCTAATCAATGGTGTCCCCATTGACGATGCTGCCATCGACGATCTTGACGCGGCGCTGTGTGCGCGCGGCGATGGCCGGGTCGTGCGTGACGATGATGATGGTCTGGTCGTTCGCGGACAGGTTCTCGAAGATGTCGATGATCTCGGAGCCGGTCTTCTGGTCGAGGTTGCCGGTGGGCTCGTCGGCCAGGATCAGCGAGGGATTGTTCACCAGTGCGCGTGCGATCGCGACGCGCTGGCGCTGGCCGCCGGAGAGCTCGTTCGGGCGATGCTTCGCCCGGTTCTCGATGCCGACGCGCTTCAGCGCCTCCATCGCTCGCTCGCGGCGCTCTTCTACGCCCATGCCGGCGTAGAGCAGCGGCAGCTCCACGTTCTTCCATACCGTCGCCCGCGGCAGCAGATTGAATGTCTGAAACACGAAGCCGATCTTCTGATTGCGGATCCGTGCCAGCGCGCGGCCGGAGAGCGTCGCCACATCCTCGCCGTCGAGCCAGTAACGCCCTTCGCTCGGCGAGTCGAGGCAACCCACGATGTGCATGAGCGTCGACTTGCCGGAGCCGGAGGGACCGATGATGGCGAGGAACTCCCCCGTGCCGATGTCCACATTGACATCGCGAAGCGCCTGCACCGCGTTGGCGCCGGAGTCGTAGGTCTTCGAGACTCGTTCCAGCCGTATCAGCGACCGCGCCGGGGTTGTTTCTTCGATCATTTCTGCGAGTGCGCTCATATTTCAGTGCTGAGTGCTGAGTGCTGAGTGCTGAGTGCTGAGTGCTGAGTGCTGAGTGCTGAGTGCTGAGTGCTGAGTGCTGAGTGCTGAGTAGCTGGGTCGGGTGGGACTCAGCACTCAGCACTTTCAACTCAGCACTGGTTAATCGTCAGAGTCCTCTTTTTTCTTATCCTGCGGCAGCGTCGGATCCTCGAGCGCGACCTCGTCGCCCGCTTTCAGACCTTTCAGGATCTCCACGTGGGCGTTGTCGGCGAGGCCGCTGACGATCACGCGCTTCTCGAAGTACTTCTTCCACGCTTCCTTGTCGTCCTTCTTCTCGCCCTTCTTCGCCGCCTCGATCGCCTTCGCGTCGAGGTTCCTCTTCAGGAAGACGATCTCGCCTTCGTCGCGCTGGAAGACGGACTCGACGGGAACCGTCAACACCTTGTCCTTGCGCTCGCCGACGACTTCGATGTTCGCCGTCATGCCCGAGCGAAGCTCGCGGCCCTGGGAGTCGAGACGGATCTCGACGTCGAACACGCGCACCTTGTCGTCGATGCGCACGGCCGGCGCGATCCGGTCGATGCGTCCCTTGAACGAGATCTTCGGATACGCGTCGAGCGTCACCTTCACCGGCATCCCGACATGGATCTTGCCGATGTCGACTTCGTTGACGCCGGCCTTGACGATCATCGAGGAGACGTCGGCCACGGTGAAGAGGATCGTCCCGGCGTTGAATGACGACACGCCGGAGGTGATGCTCTCGCCGATCTCGACGTTCTTGGTCAGAACGATACCGGTCATCGGCGCCGCGATGTTCGATCCCTGGAACTTTTCCGGAGACTGATTCATCGGGATGCCGCTCTTCTCGACGAGGCTGTACTTCTCCTGCGCCTTCTCGTACTCCTGCCTGGCGGCGAGGTATTCGCTCTCGCTGTCGCGGTTCTGCTTGTTCGCGAGGAGGCCCTGAACGAAGAGGCTGTGATCCGACTCGTAGTTTCTCTTCGCCTGCTGGTAGCGGATCTGCGCGGAGGTGAGCGAGTTCTTCGTCTCGGCGAGCGATTGCGCCTGGTTGAGGTCCGGTTCGACGCGCGCCAGGATCTCGCCGCGTTTCACGGAATCGCCGTCGCGGTGGTAGATCTCGACGACCTTGCCGGACACGGCCGACTTGACGTCGACCTTCACTTCCGGCTGCACCGTCCCGACCTCAGTCACCTTGACCTGCACGTCGGCGACTTCAGCCTTGCCGGTTTTGACGGGCAGCTTCACTTCGCCCTTGTTCTTCGCGCTCGCCTTCATCGCCACGAGCGTGATGACGACGGCAATGGCGAGAACCAGTGCCGAAATGATCGCGATCTTCTTCTTGCGCCTGGGTGAGCTCATCTTCCCCTCGTTGGTTCGAGGGCTTATTCGTCGGCGAGGGGGAAAAGTTGCGGAAAGTTGTTACAAGTTGACGGTGGGCGGTGGACGAGGCCCTGCGTCGTGGGGCGGGCGACCGCGCGCTGTCGCGTGTTCTCGTTGACCGTTGGCTGTTTTCGTTGACCGTTGGCCGTTGACCGTTGTCTAGGCTGTGCCTCGCAAGAACGAACGTTCACGCTCTAGCGAAGATCCGCCTCGACAACAGTCAACGGTCAACGAATCAGACACGGTATTTCGCAAGAAAGGAGCGTTCTCGCTTGGCGAAGATCCGCCTCGACAACGGTCAACGGTCAACGGTCAACGAAATCAGACACGGTACGTCGCAAGAAAGAAGCGTTCTCGCTTGGCGAAGATCCGCCTCGACAACGGTCAACGGTCAACGGTCAACGAAATCAGGCAACGCAGCACGATAGCGCGGCAGCGACAACGGGCCTTGTCCACCGTCAACTGTCAACTGTCCACCGTCCACCGTCACAGCGACAACAACTGCTGCTGCGGATACGTCTTCGCATCCACCTTGGGATGGGCCTGCGCGATCTTTCCTTTCTCGTCGATCACGTACGCGATGCGGCGGGCGTACTCGTCTTTCGCCGAGTCGCACGCGCCGTACGCCAGACCGATCTTCCGATCGGTGTCACCGATGAGCGGGAACGGGAAGCTGAACTTCGTGGCGAAGCGCTCGTTCTCTTCGCGCGTGTCGAAACTCACGCCGATGATCTTCGCGTTCTTCTGCTCGTACTTTTCGCCGAGGTCCCGGAACCCGGAACCCTCGATCGTTCAGCCGGGTGTGTCGGCCTTCGGATAGAACCAGAGGACGACTTTCTTTCCGCGGAGATCGCGGAGCCGGACCGGCCGGCCCTTGTGATCGACCGCCTCGAAATCGGGGGCAACATCGCCCTGCTTGAGCATTCGGGGACCTCCTGTCAGCGACTTCCATGCGAAGCGCAGTGCGCCTGTGATCGACACGCCGCTATTCTAGTGGAGTGTATTGGCTGAATTGGTACCAGATGGCGCAGGGATCGACGACGTGGGCTAGGCGAGCCGACGCAAGCATAGCGGTGACTATGCTGAGGAGGCGCAACGACGCCCACGGCGTCGAGACCAAGCCAGGTGGTACCAATTTGACCCATACACTCCACTGTGCGACGTGAAGCCATCCGAGCTCGTGATTCGTTCCGCATCGCTCGTCGCGCCCGGCCGCGCGCTCGATCTCGCGTGCGGGACAGGGCGCAACGCGATCTACCTGTCGAGTATCGGATGGAACGTCATCGCCATCGACATCGATCCGCGTGTGGTGCCGCCGGCCTCGGCGAGGCTCGATGTGCGAATCATGGATCTCGAGAAGATGCCTCTCGATTTCGAAGACGCGTCTTTCGATCTCATCGCCATCATTCATTACTTTCAACCGTCGCTGTTCCCCGTCGTCCGCCGCCTCCTCCGCCCCGGCGGCATCATCGCCACCTCGGCGAAGATGACAGGGCGATTTGCGGTCGGGGCGGGGGGCCTTCGCGGTTCTTTCGAGGGGTGGGAGCTCATTCACGTTTTCGAGGATGGGGCGATCTCGGAGCTCATCGCGAGGAAACGGGAATGTTGAATGTTCAATGTTGAATGTTGAATGTTGAATGTTCAACATTGAACATTCCTCGTCCCCTCTACTTCATCCACTCGAACACGCGATAGTGCTCCCCCGACATGCCCAACCGCGCGTAGACCGCCTGCGCGCGCGTGTTCCGCTCATCGACGTAGAGCCGGATGCCTTTCACACGATCATCGGCGAGCGCGAGCAGGCGTACATGGTCGTAGAGTCCCGCGTACACCCGCTGCCCACGAAACGACGGAAGAACGTATACGCTCTGGATCCACCACACGATGCCGTCGCGCCAGTCGCTCCATTCGTAGGTGATCAGCAGCGACGCGACGACCGATCCGCCGGCTTCAGCGACGTAGTAGCGACCCTTCGCTGGATCGCGGAAGACCGCCTCGACGCCGCGCGTGACGGTGTCGCGATCGAGCGTGACGTCTTCGGTCTCGCGCGCCATCGCGATCTGAAAGTCAATGATGGCGGCGCTGTCGCCGGCGTGTGCTTCGCGATACATGACGGTGTGTGGCTGCATGTTACATTTCGTCCGTCTTGACGTCCGAGACGATAGCAGACGCCGCCACCCACCGCCGCGCCACCCACCGCGCCCTCCTGCTCATGGTCGGCGCGGCCACGATGTTCGGCGCGATGGCATTCGCCGCGAAGCTCGCCTCCGCGCGACTCTCCGGCCCGCAGGTGGCGATGATCCGATTCGCCGTCGGACTCCTTCCGGTGCTCCTCATCCCCCGCTATCGACGGCTCGCCGCAAAATACGAACGCCTCGATCTCCTGTTCTATCGCGGGTTCTTCGGCGGACTGTCGGTGCTGCTCTACTTCCTGGCGATCGCCCACACGAGCGTCGGCATCGCGACGCTGCTCAACTACACGGCGCCGATTTACAGCGGCGTCTTCTCGATGTTTCTCATCGGAGAAAAGCTCACGCCGAAGCTGTTGATCCCGTTGCCGATCGCGCTCGCCGGCGTCTTCCTCGTCGTCCACGCGCACGCCGCGCCCGGCGACGTCCTCGGCTTCGGCCCGTGGGAGCTCGTCGGCGCATGCTCAGCGATCACGTCCGGCGCGGCGGTTACGGCAATGCGCGCTGCACGGCGCACGGAGAATTCGTGGTCCGTGTACGCGAGCTTCTGCCTGTTGGGATTTCTCGTGACAGCACCGCTCGGCATCGCAACCTGGAAGTGGCCGTGGGCAGAAGAGTGGCTGCCGCTGCTGGCGTGCTCGCTGCTCGCGATCGGCGGGCAGCTCCTGATGACGTTCAGCCTTCGCTGGGTCGATGCCATGACGGTCGGCGTCATCTCGCAGCTAGCAGTCCTCATCTCGATGGCTCTCGGCGCGACCCTGCTGCGCGAAGAGATTACGGCAATGGCCGCGATCGGCGCGGTGCTCACGATCAGCGGCGTCGTGGGCGTGATGTACGTGACCTCGATCGGTAAGGTCATCGCCACGGCGGACGAGGTCGCGCCCGAGGCGTAGGCTCCCCGAGTTATAGAACGCTACTTCACATTGAATCGCACCGTGAGCTCGAAGTACGTCAGCACAACCTGGCCGCGGTACGTTCCCGGCGCGAAGCGCCACTGCGACACCGCATCGATGGCCGGTTGATTGAACGCGGCGAATGTGCTCGTCACGATCTCCGCGTCCCGGCAGACTCCGTCCTTCCCGATGATGCAGCGAACGACCACCGTGCCGTTCATGTGCGCGGCGAGCGCGACGCGCGGGTAGACCGGTTCGACGCGATGCAGGACGACCGCCTCCTTCACTTCGCCGCCTGGCGTGAGCACGCCGCCGGTCGCGGGTCCCGCCGCGGTGTCGGATGTGCCGATGCCGCCGGGCACTCCGATCGGCGAACCGGGCGTCTCCTCGCCGGTTCCTGTTCCGGCAGACGTTGCGACGGTTGTCGCCGCCACGGGCACCACAGCGTCGGGGATCACCGCCGGCGCAGTCGGTCCGGCGGGAGGAGCCGGTCGCGGCGCCGCCTGCGGTTGCGCGGGCGCCGGCTTCGGTGCGGCATTCGGCGTGCCGAGCGCGGGCGGGATCACCACCGGTATCATGGGACGCAAGATCTCGAACGTGTTCGGCGCCCTATTCGGGAGGTCGACCGACTTGACCGTCATCGCCACCGCCGCGAAGATGACGAGCGAGTGAAAGGCCACCGAAGCGCTGAGCAGACCGAATCGCCGCGGCGCTGCGGCTGCCGCGCGGACCCGAACCACGGATGTCTCGAACATACGTGCCTCCTGGAGGTGAGACACGGGAGGGAGGGCGGAGGAAACCCTAGCGCCGATGCGACCATGCGGCTTCGAACAGCGCCATCACCGCGGGGGAGGGCGGCGATCCGTCCGTCCAGGAGAATGTGTGGACCGTTTTGCCGCTCCTCACTGTCATCGTGTAGCGCACCTCGTCGGCGCTCCCGAGCGCCGGCGGAGGCGCCGGCGCCCCACTGACCAAAGCGGCATCGATCAGTGCGCGGAGAGAGCTCGCGTGCTCGATGACGACATTGCCGATGCCACGGCCCGTAAAACCGCCTGACGTCCTGATCTCAACGCGCACCCGAACATTCTAGGCGCGAGCATTTCTCCTTCTACCTTAATATCCTTGCTCGGTGGCCAAGCTCGAACCCGATCCACACCTCGAACAGCTCGTCCGCGAGCTGAACGGCTCGGACCCCGTCGCACCACAACGTCAGCCGAACTGGCCGCCGGCAAACGTCGCGGCAGGTCATCCGCTCGAGTCGCTGCTCCTGGAGATGACACATCGCGGCGCGAGCGATCTCCTCCTGCTCGCCGGCATCCCGCCGGTCATGCGCATCGGCGGCCGGCTCATCCGCGCCGAGGGAGCAGCGCTCGACGCGACGGACATCCAATCGCTGGCCGGTCACCTCGTCACGGAACGCGTTCGCGAGCTGATCGAGGCGAACGGCGCGGCGGATCTGTCGATCCGTCTGTCGCGGGCGCCGGGCGGCGAAGAGCGGCGAGCGTGGCGTTTTCGCGTGAACCTCCATCGCCAGCGTGGAACGCTCGCCGCGGCGATCCGCGCGCTGCCGACCGAGGTCCCGACGCTGCTTCAGTTGAATCTGCCGGGAACGCTGGCGGATCTCGTGCGGCCGACGCGCGGACTGGTGCTCGTCTGCGGACCGACCGGCGCCGGGAAGTCGACCACTCTCGCCGCGCTCGTCGGCGAGATCAACCGCAGCGAGGCGCGGCACATCGTCACGATCGAGGACCCGATCGAGTACGAGCAC
>Ga0210377_10005520_pt1 | contig 10381 bp, 9 predicted proteins | sample PLM4_65_b1redo_FD_155480 | JGI IMG/M metagenome (GOLD analysis project Ga0210377, IMG submission 155480) | Groundwater sediment microbial communities from an aquifer in East River, Colorado, USA - PLM4_65_b1 redo | ecosystem: Environmental > Terrestrial > Soil > Riparian zone | place: USA: East...
CGTTCATCGAAGGGTTGGGCGTCCGCAACGTGATCGTCGAAGCACGCGAGACGGTGGAGCGGCAGGCCTTCCAGAAGATGCGGCTGCAGTCTCCGGGATTGACGTTCCAGGACGTGCGCGCCATCCAGGCCGCGATGCCGGGGATTGAAACGCTGACGCCGCGAAAACGCTTCGCGCCGACGCAGATCGTGCCGAAGCCGAGCGGCGAGATGCCGGTGGTGTTCGGCGTCGAGCCGGTCTACGCGGAGATTTCCTCGCTGCGTCTCACGGCCGGCCGCTTCTTCACCGCCGATGAATCGGCCAGGGCGGCGGCGTTGTGCGTGCTGGGCGAAGCCGCGCGCGTGGCGTTGTTCGGCGTCGCCGACCCGCTCAACCAGTTCGTGAAGATCGGCGAGCAGTGGTTCCGCGTGATCGGCGTCGCCGGGCCGCAGGCGACGGCGCGCGAAGGCGTCGGCGGCGCGCCCGCACAGGATCGCAACAACCTGATCTACGTGCCAACCACCGCGGCGATTCTGCGGCTCGAGGACGGCTACTCGATGTTCCGCGACGAGATCGACGGGCTCTACGTGCGCGTGGCGGCGTCCACGGACATCTCGTCGGCGGCCGCCGTCATGCGCGGCGTGCTCGAAGCCAGCCATCGCAACGCCAACGACTATTCGATCGTCGTGCCGGCGGAGCTGCTGGCCGAGCAGCAACGGACCAAGCGCATCTTCGACATCGTCATGGTGGCGCTGGCGTCGATCTCGCTGCTGGTGGGCGGCATCGGCATCATGAACATCATGCTGGCGAGCGTGCTCGAGCGGACGCCGGAGATTGGTCTGCGGCGGGCGCTCGGAGCGACCCGCGTGGATGTGATCCGCCAGTTCGTGCTCGAAACCACGCTGCTGGCCGTGGGCGGCGGTATTCTCGGCTTGGTCTTGGGGGTGACGCTCTCGCAGGTCATCGCCAGCTTCGCCGGCTGGTCGACGATCGTTACCGGCAGCTCGCTGCTGCTGGCTTTCCTGGTCTCGGTGGTGGTCGGCCTGGTGTCGGGCATCTACCCGGCGATGCAGGCGTCGAAGCTCGATCCGATCCAAGCACTTCGCTACGAGTGAGAAAGTCGCCATGGATTGGGGAGCCGAGCGCGGGCGACGGAAAATGATGAGCTGTTCGACGCGATGACAAACCTGATATCGTCCGGCACGCGGGGCTGATCCATGCAAATCCTGCTGCTCTCGATGCCGGACTCGTTCGAGCACACGCCGACGATCGCGATCCGGATGCCGAACGGTGCGTTGGCCTCGCTGGCCGGCAACATCGACGCACACCACCAGGTGGCCGTGGCCGACCTGGTCCTGGCACAGACCAACGTCAGAGCCACCGTTGAGCGCCTGGTGTCGACGCTGCAGCCCGATGTGGTCGGGTTGTCGGTGATGACGTTCCAGCGCTCCACCGCGCGCCGGATCATCGCCCTCATCCGATCGCTCGAGCCGCGCACCGTGATCGTCGTCGGCGGATACGATCCGAGCCTCGCGCCGGACGCCTGGATGCATCCAGCGCTGGGTGTTGATGTGATCGTGCGCGGCGAGGGCGAGGTGACCGTCCGCGAGCTAATCCGCGCGCTCGAGAGCGGCCGGCCGCTGTCGGGTATCGATGGCCTGTGGTTCCGGGATGGCGACACCTTCCATCGCAACCGGGAGCGTCACGTGTCCCGGCTTGCCGGCGATGAGATTCGCCTGCCGAACCGCGCGTCGCGCGTGCTCGCCGGATACACGATGCTCGGCCGTCCGGTCGACGTCGTCGAGACCTCGCGCGGCTGCACGTTCGACTGCAGCTTCTGCTCGATCATCGAGATGCGCGGCCGGAATTTCCACCGCTTCTCGATCCCCCGCGTGATCGACGACATCGCCGACGCCCGCGCGCGCGGCGCCCGCACCATCTTCCTGGTGGACGACAACATCACGCTCGACGTGCCGCGCTTCGAAGAGCTCTGCCGCGCGATCATCGCCGCCGGCCACCACGACCTCGACTTCATCGCGCAGGCGATGACCGCGTCGATCGCGGCGCACGGCGATCGACTGGCCGGCCTGATGCGGCGCGCGGGTTTCCGCTACGTGTTCCTCGGCATCGAAAACGTCCTCGAAGACGATCTCGCGTTCCTCAACGCGCGTGCCAAGAACAGCCGGCACAAATCAGGACGCCGGACCAACACCGCGGTCGAAGCGGTCGAGGCGCTGCACCGCCACGGCATGCTGGTGGTGGGCGGCCTGATCGTCGGCAACCCCGACGACCGGCGTGAATCGATCGCGACCAACCTGGAATTTGCGCGCCGCTACGTCGACTGGCCCTATATCCAGCATCCGACGCCGTATCCGGGGACGCCGATGACCGCCGACTTCGATCGCCGCGACCTGATCGTCAGCCGGCGCGTCGACGAGTACGACGGCACGACGGCGGTGACGCGGAGCGTCGGCCTCGAACCGGAAGAGATCGAGTTCATGCGCTGGCAGGCCGAGCGGTGGATGAAGGTGCGCCATATACCGGCGGTGGTCCGCCACGATCCCGGTTTTGTCTCGAGGAACTGGGTGGGCATGCTCCGTCATACGTTCCGGGGCTCGAGCTGGCGGTCGATGCTGGGGCTCGAGTCGTCGCGGGCGGCCTTCGCCCGTTACCGCGCGATTCGCGCGCGCGAACGGCAATACCTCGATTGGCCGGATCCCGTCGCCGAGGCCAGCACACTCGCGGCCTCGCCGCCAGTGGAGCAGCTGCAACCGGCGCACTAATCTGATCCCGGCGGTCGCTACTCGGCCCTTAACGTTGCGATCGGGTCGAGGCGTGCGGCCCGCCTGGCCGGAATCCACGCGGCACCAGCCGCCGTCACGGACAACAGCGCTGCAATGGCGGCGAACACCGCCGGATCCGTGGTGCTCACCTCGAACAGCAGCGATTGCAGCACGCGCGACAGCATCAACGCGGCCACGAGGCCGATCGCGATGCCTGACGCCACCATCACAAAGCCGCTCCGGAACACCAGCGTCAGCACTTCGCGCCGCCCCGCACCCAGCGCGAGTCGGATCCCGATCTCCTTGGCGCGCTGCGAGACGGCGTACGACATCACTCCGTAGATCCCAACCGCTGCGAGGAGGATCGCCACCAGCGCGAACGCCGCAAGCACGGTGGTCTGCAGGCGCGGCCGCGCCACTGACGTCGCAATTCTCGAGTCCATCGTCTCGATGTTCGACACCGGCTGGTCGGGATCGAGCTGTGCAACCTGCTCCCGAATCGGGGCGGCGAGCGCCAGTGGATCGCCTTGCGCCCGCACGACGAGATACATATTGGTGTTCCCTTCGGCGCCCTGTGCGAGGGGCGCGTAGACGAGCGGGACGGCGGCCGTGGTCAAGCCCGAATAATGGTATCTTCGGCGACGCCGACGATGGTCAGCTTGGCCGGCGTGTAATTGCGAGGCGTGCGCGCGGCCATGCTGGGCGGCAGCAGTTCGAGCGGTGGATTGACGGAAATGATCTTGCCGACCGGATCCCGATCGGGCCAATCGCGCTTGGCCATCGCGCGATTGATAATCGCCACCCCGGGCGCGTCGGCGCTGTCGCGATCGGTGAACGGGCGGCCGCTCAGGATCCGGATCCCCATCGCGCGGAAGTAGTCGCCGACGACGACACGGTATTGGATGGGCCCGAGTCCGGTCAGGTCCGCGGGCAACGGCCGATCGTAGAGCGTGACGTTCTTGCCCCAGATTTCGCCCATCAGCGGCAGCCCGCTGATCGCCCCGACCATTTGCGCGCCCGGCAAGGCACGCGTGCGATCGGTGAGTTGGTCGAAGAATGATGTGATCCGCGCAAATGCGCCCCCGTTGAATTCCTGAAGCTGCGATCGATCGATGTATTTTTGCGGCGGCAGGTTGATCTGCAGCGTCAGGACGCCGTCGCTGACGAACCCCGCTTCGACGTTGAGCACCTGGTAAATGCTCTTGATCATCAGGCCCGCCCCGGCCAGCAGGACCAGCGACAGCGCGACTTCCGCGACGACCATCGCCGCACGGAGACGATGATGGCCGGTGTCGGACGCGGTGCGCGAGCCCTCTTTCAGACCTCCCGCCAGCACGGCCCGGCTGCCGTGGAAGGCAGGCACCAGGCCCATGGCAAGACCGGTGAGCATGGCCACGCCGACGGTGAACATCAACACGATCGGGTCGACGCGGATGTCTTCGGCCCTTGGCAGCACTTGCGGGCTGAGCAGGTTGACGGCGTCGATCGAGACGTAGGCGAGCCCCAATCCGAGCGCTCCACCAGCCAGCGCGAGAATCAGGCTTTCCACCAGGAACTGGCTGACCAGGCGGCCGCGGGAGGCGCCGATCGCCAGGCGAACCGCGATCTCCTTCTGGCGGCTGACTGCGCGCGCCAGCAACAGGTTGGCGAGGTTGGCGCACGAGATGAGGAGCACGAAGCCGACCGCGCCCAACAGGATCAGCACCGGTCGCCGAATATTCCCGATCAGGGCATCTTGCAACGGCGCAACGCTAATTGCCGTACCCTGGTTGACCGCCTCCTTGGCGACGATGTCGTCGGAAATGGTGTTCAGATCGCCGGCCGCTTGCTCCTGCGTGGTGTTGCGTTTGAGCCGTCCGATCATCAGCAGGAAATAGTTGTTGTGCGAGTTCATGTTGTCGCCGCGCGCGAACGCCATCGGCAGCAGAAGCTGGGTCTCGGCGTTGAGAAACGAGAACTTGGGCGGCAGGATGCCGACGATTGTGTGCGGCTCGCCGTTGACCATTAGTGACTGACCGATCGTCGCGGCCGTCGCGCCGAAGCGCCGCTTCCAGAGGCCGTCGCTGATGACCGCCACGCGATGGGTTCCCCAAACCTCGTCGTCGGCCAAGAAGCCGCGGCCCGTTGCCGGCTGAACGCCGAGATTCTCGAAGAACCCAGCCGAGACGAAGATGGCCGGAATGCGCTCGGGCTCGATGCCGCCTGTCAGGTTGACGGCACGTCCGTAAAAGGCGTCGAGATGCTCGAACGTCCGGTTCTCGGCGCGATAGCGATAGAAGTCCGGCGCGGCGGCCACGGCCGGCGATCGATCGCGGCCCTGGACCGGCCTGACCAGCACGAGCCTGTCGGGCTCGGAGTAGGGAAGCGGCCGCAATAGCACTGTGTTGACGACGCTGAACATCACCGCGTTGGCGCCGGTGCCGATGGCGAGGGTCAGAAGGACCGTCGCGGTAAAGCCGGGCGCTCGCCGCATCAGGCGGATCGCAAACCGCACGTCATTCCGAAGTCCGTGACCGAAGGTTTCCATGGGCCCTGCCTTCCCTTGCGATATCGTTCGCCGCCGCCGCCGTTGGGCGCGCGCGTCCTAGCCGCAGCGCTCCGATAGCGCGACGGCTGCCAATCCCCCTGCCTCCCGCACGCAGAAGCGCGCGAGCCTCCAACGTCCTTGCGTGCGCGCGTCGCGGCGCCTGGAGGCGAACACCTCTTCCATCGCGGCCCCGTGACAGCGGTCGAGCTTCGGGGCGAGCCATCGCAGGAGCCGGCGGTAGATGGTCATCACGCGCGCTGCGGATAAAGCTTGCGTCGTCTCGCCGCGCGCACCAGGGCGTCGAGGCGCCCGGTTTCGGCGGCAGCGGCGCGCCGTCCCTGAGCGGTGAGAGCGAAGTATTTCCGCCGCTCGTCCGTGCCGGCAGGCGATCTGGCAGGAGCGATCAGTCCGTCAGTGGCCAGCCGCTGGAGCACCTGGTAGAGCGTACCCGTGGTGGGATCCAGGCGCCCTCCAGACCGCTCCTCCACATCCTTACCAATCGCGTAGCCGTGTGACGGGCCCTCGCCAAGGGCGATGAGAACGTGGAAGGCCAGGTCGGATAGCTGCGTCATTGCATCTCGCTTCAATGGATTAAACGGAAGGACGGCACAATGGTTTGATGACACTATAGTGCTAATCACTATAATTACAAAACGGAGGGACGAATGGGCCGGAGCCCGTCGCCGAGGCCAGCACCCTCCTGGCTTACTCCGCGCGCAACGCGGTCACCGCGTCGACACGCGCAGCGCGTCTTGCGGGCGCAGAACACGCGGCCACGGCCGCGGCCAGCAGGACGAGTGCCACCGACGTAAACGTGACGGCGTCTGAGGGCGCAATGCCGAAAAGCAGGTGGGACATGACGCGCGTCCCGGCACCTGCGATCGGCAGGCCAAGGGCAACGCCAACGACGGGCGGCCGCATGCCGTCGGCAATCACGCGAGCAAAGATATCGCGCGGACGCGCCCCGATGGCGATGCGCACGCCAATCTCGCGCGTCCGTTGCGCCACCGCATAGTGCACCATGCCGTAGACGCCGATCGCCGCGAGCGCGAGGGCCAATGCGGCGAAGTACGAGAGCAGCCATGTTTGCAGCGTGCGTTGCGCGCTGAAGTCGCCGAGGCCTGCCGCCAGTGTGCTGGTTTGGGGGACCAGTGCGCCGGGCACCGCCGATGCGATCGCGTCCTTGACGAACGGCACGGCCGCCAGCGGGTTGCCGCGCGTCCGCACGATGAGATCGCCTCGACCTGAGGCCGTGGCCACGAAGGGCCCGAAGTATTCCGGGATTGCCGCGCGTTCCAACCCCTGGCGGTGCATGTCGCCGACCACGCCGACGATTTCGTACCAATAGGTCTTCGCAGTCGGATCGATGCAGAACCGCTGGCCGATTGGATCTTTGCCGCCCAGGTATCGCGTCACGAACGCGTCGTTCACGACCACCGGTTCGGCGATCGCCCGGCGGGCCCGTTCGTCGAGCGGCCGATCAGCGCTCTCGAGCGGGGCCCACAGCGCGCGAATCTTCAAGAGCGCATCATCCCGACGGAGGAAACGTCCGGCCCGCAACGGCACACCGAGGGCCGTGAAGAACCCGGGGCTGACCGCCGCGGCATTCAGCTCACCGGCCGCCACGCCGTTCAGATCCATGCCGGGGAACGCGATCGATTCGTTGCCCTGCCCGCTGATGAACATGTCATCGACAAACGCGGCCTTCTCGACACCGGGCAGGCCCGCGATGCGCTCTACGAGGGCGTTCTGGATTTGCTCGCGTCGAAGCGCGCGGTCGCGGTCGGTCGCGCCTTCGGGGAGCTGCAGGCCCGCGCGCTCGTTGGGAAACTGAATGCGCGCAAGCAGCGCTCGCGCCGGGTCGAATCCGGGGTCCACGGCGCGCACGAGCGCGAGGCTCCTCAGCAACAACCCGGCGCCGACGAGCAGCACCACCGCCAGCGCACACTCGGCGATCAACAGGAACCCTCGGGGCCTGGCCGCTTTGAAGCAATCCGTCGCGGTCACGCGGAGCGCCGGGAACAGTCCGAACGCGCACGCCGACACCACCGATGTCGCCCACGCAAAGCCAATCACGCGCACGTCGATGACCCCTTCATCAAGACGGGGCACGCGGTTCACCGCAAGCAACGAAACGATGCGGGTCAGGAGCGCGGCGAGAGCCACGCCACCAGCGCCGCCCACCGCCGCCAGCACGAGACTCTCGACGAGCTGCTGCCTGACCAAGCGAAGGCGGCTGGCGCCCAACGCACGCCGCATTGCAAACTCCTGCTGTCGCGCCGCGCCGCGCGACAACAGCAGATTGGCCACGTTGGCGCACGACACCAGCAGCACCAGCACCACTGCCGCCATCAACATCCACAACGTGCGCTGGAGCGGCACGGCGGCAATCGAGTCGAGCATCGGCACAACGCTGACCGCAAAGCCGGGGAAGTCGGGCAGCGGCGACGGATACGTCGCTGTCAGCTGGCGATCGATGCGCGCCAGGTCGTCGCGCGCATCGTCCATTGCCGCGCCTGAACGAAGACGGCCAACCGCCGTCCATCGCCGCGCCCAGGGCTGGAAACGCTCGGCGCTTTCGCGCGTCCAGCGCCAGTACGTCGTGGCCGGCGTCCAGATTTCCGTCGCCCGATCCGGGAAGTAAAAGCCGCGCGGCATGACGCCCACGATCGTCAGCTCATCGACGCCGCCCTTTCCCTGCCATTCGTCGAGCGAGAGTGGCGTGCCGACGATGTGGGGATCGGCGGCGAAGCGTCGCGTCCACAGCGTGTGGCTAATCACGGCGACCGGAGCCGAGGTGCGTCCTTCCTCGCTCGTGATGGTTCGGCCAATGGCCGGTGGGACGCCCAACAGCGGAAAGAGGTTTCCGGACACGAAGGCGGCCCGCGTTCGCTCTCCGCTGGAGCCGGTTCCAACCGTGGCGCGTCCAGCACTGAAGAACGCGATCGCGTCAAACGTCTGGTTGTGAAGTTGCCAGTCGGTAATGGTCGCGGACGCGGTGGTTTCCCGGTGCAGACTACGCCTGGTGTCGTCGGTCCACAGCAGCGCCAGCCGCGAGGCATCCGCATACGGCAGGGGCCGAAGCATCACCGCGTTGAGGATGCTGAACATCGCGGTAGTGGCGCCCACACCCAGCGCGAGCGTCATGACCACGACCAGGGTGAAGACCGGGTTGCGCGACATCCCACGCAGGGCGTAGCGGACATCGCGCCAGGTGCTTTCGACGGCCGCCTCCCAGCCGCCGGCGCGCAGTTGCTCCTTGACCGATTCGACGCCGCCGAAATCGAGACGCGCCCGTCGGGCCGCTTCCTCGGGCGGCAGGCCCCGGCGCAGGTGCTCGGCGGTGGCCAGGTCGAGCAGGTGTTGCACCTCGTCGTTCAAGTCCCGCTCGGCCCCGCCGCTGTTCAACAGCCGCCGCAGGCCGAAGCGTAGCGATCTCCACATGGTTCCCTCGCCGCGTTTCAGGCCTCGAGCAGCCGCGCGATGGCTTCCACGCGCCGCTCCCAGTCGCGCCGGTGATCCTTGAGCTGTTTCCGGCCCTTGTCGGTGATGCGGTAGACCTTGGCGCGCCGGTTGTTCTCGGTGATCTGCCATTCACCGTCGATCAGCCCGGCGCGCTCCATCCGTTGAAAGGCGAGGAGCAGCGATCCAGGGTTGACTCGAAAGACCCCGGCGCTGATCTGCTCGATGCGCTGGGTGATTCCGAAGCCGTGCATCGGTTGCAGCGCCACGCTGCGCAGGATCAACATGTCCAGCGTCCCCTGGATGACTTCGGTCGACGGTTCGGCCATACCCTTGGAGGCCAAGATAAGCGCACTCATCTTGGATGTCAAGGGGTGAGGGCACGCAACCGACGGGCGCGCTTCTCGTCTATCTCTCGGATGATCCGCCTTCTCGCTCGCGGTAGCAGTGAGCGGCTCAGCGGTAGTCGCCAGCCGGGCGCCGTCGCCCGATCTGCTGGCCTCGATCGACACCTACGGTTCCGGACGGTACGACCAGGCGGTGAAGGAGGCGATGGGGATTGAGCCGCTGAAGACGTTGACGAATCTGCGCGGTATTCGTGTCCTCGCTGTGGATGACGAGGCAGACGCTTTGCGCTTGCTCCGGGGGGTTCTCGAGACCGCAGGAGCAGAAGTGACGACGGTCTCGTCGCCGGCCGAAGCGCTTCGGATCATCGGAGCGACGAAGCCGGATGTCCTGGTGGCGGACCTCGGCATGCCGGACATGGATGGATTTGCGTTGATCGAGCGAATCCGGAACTCGCCAAACCCGGAGGTCTGCGATGTTCCAGCCGCGGCGCTGACGGCGTTTGCGCGCTCCGAGGATCGCACCCGGGCGCTGCAATGCGGCTTCGAGATGCATCTGGCCAAACCGGTCGATCCTGGCGAACTCGTGGCGTCGGTCGCCACCCTTGCGCGGCGCGCCCGCAGGCCAAAGGAGCGTCCCCCTTCGCCGCCGTTACTGCGGTGAGGGTTTCACATCGACGTTGTGGTACGCCTCGATCCACCAGCCGCCCTCGCGGCGGACGAACACTTCCATCAACTGCGTGCGCACCACGCCGTCCGGCGGCACGACGATGCCGGCCGGCATCGACCTGACACCGTGAACCTCGTTATCGATGTCGACGATGGCTACATCAGGAGTGATGAAACGGATGCGGCGGATGGCATGCCGCTTCGTGGTGCCCTTGTAGAACGTGGCGAGAATCTCGCCGTGACGCGCGGTGAAGGCGGGCTTGCCGTACATCACCATGCCGAACAGGTTGGTGAACGCCGCCTCCGGCGCGAGGCGCGCCGCGTAGCCGGTGGCGTCACCGGCGGTCCACGCGGCGGCTTGCGCCGCGACGATTGCGCGGATCGCCGCTTCCGCGGCGGCGTCCTGGGCGGACGCCGTGTGCTGCGCCACGCCCAGAACGCAAACGACGATCAGCGCGATTCGTTTCATCGTGTCCTGGTTTGTGAGCGCCATTCGTCGCGAGACTGGCCCCAGATATCCACCTGAGTTTCCTGGAACGGCGGCGGCAGCGTGCCGGGACCGAGGTTGCGCGATCCCAGCTTGCGCGCCACGGCTTGTGACGCGACATTGGCCGGAT
>Ga0210377_10005521_pt1 | contig 10380 bp, 8 predicted proteins | sample PLM4_65_b1redo_FD_155480 | JGI IMG/M metagenome (GOLD analysis project Ga0210377, IMG submission 155480) | Groundwater sediment microbial communities from an aquifer in East River, Colorado, USA - PLM4_65_b1 redo | ecosystem: Environmental > Terrestrial > Soil > Riparian zone | place: USA: East...
TTGCGGATTGTGATTCCGGAGGTCGCGGGTTCAAATCCCGTCGTTCGCCCCATTTTTTTCCAAGCATAGTTGCGCTTCGCTGCCGAAGCCGTCTCGTCTCCGAGACACGAAGAAGAAAAAGCCCGACGCGAAACCGGCACGTCGGCGTGGGCCGCGCGAAACGATTCGCCCACGTCCCCATCCACTCATCGGGCCCGGGAGTTGGATGTCGGTGAAGACGACATCGATCGGCTCGCCATCGCGTGGAAACTCCGGCGCGCTTTCGCCGGTATCGGCTTCGAGAACGGCGCAGCCGGCGTTGCGCAGATACGCGACGATCCCGCCGCGCAGCAGCCATTCGTCCTCGACCGATAGGACAACGAGCGGTTTCGGCGGCAAGCGTCGGTCCATTCGCCTCACGCCAACGGGTGGAGGCGACCGATCTACCCGAGCATTGCTCCGCACGTCGGCTGTGGCGATGCGCCGTGAAATCCCAACGAGATCGGCATCGCCGAGTTCCGCCCAAATCGTACGATTTCGTACATTTGATGGACATCCGGCTTTTCGAGCCCATGTTCAAGGCATCGTCCGCCGAGGTGTACCCGGGCGCGGACGGCTGGGAGAGGTCGGTGCTCTTGCCCTCGTGGAGGAAGAGCAATGGTCCTCCGGTCATCACCGACCCCGATCTATCGCAATCAATAGCTGTCGGCGCTATCGGCCGGCGATTTGGCGTTGCTCGGGCCAGACCTCGAGCTGAGGGAATTCCCGCTCCGACAGGTCTTCGAAGAACCCAATCGGCCGATCAAGCACGCGTACTTCATCGAGCGGGGCTTTGCCTCCGTGGTCGCGAATGGCATGGGGGACCGACGCGTCGAGGTCGGGCTGATCGGGCGCGAAGGCGTGTCGGGCATGGCGGTCGTCATGGGCAACGACCGTTCGCCGCACGCGACCTACGCCCAGCACGCCGGAGCGGGCCATCGCATCACGTCGAGCGCGTTGCGCGCAGGCATGGAGAAAAGCGCCACGCTTCGCGGGCTGCTGCTGAACTTCGCGCATGTCTTCATGGTGCAGACGGCGCAGACGGCGCTGGCCAACGGCCGGGCCAACCTCGAAGAGCGACTGGCGCGGTGGCTCTTGATGGGCCACGACCGGATCAATGGCGACGATCTGACGCTCACCCACGAGTTCCTCGCCGTCATGCTCGGGGTAAGGCGAGCCGGCGTGACCATGGCGCTGCACATATTGGAATCTCGAGGAACGATCAAACGAAAGCGCGGGCAAATCCACGTGGCCGACCGGGCGCGGCTCGAAAAAATCGCCGGCGATTCCCATGGCGTGCCCGAGGCGGAATACCGGCGCCTGATAGGCTGATGCATTGACGGAAGCGGCGCGCCGTACGATTCCGCAGGCAGCGCGTCGATCCGGCGGCCACAGGGCGCGTTCAGCCGCGCGTGATGCGAGCGGCAAGAAAAGCATGAGCGGCGCGGGCCGCTTGGCCCGCGCCGCGCCGTTCGCTTGTCGTGCCGGCCGCGTTTGGGCGGCGAGGCCGCGCCTTAGCGCTTCAACCCCTTCTCCAGCGTCTTCCAGCGGCCTTTTTCGACCACGGCCAAGTACACGTCGTCGGCGCCGAGGTGCCTGTCGGGTCCGAAGCTGATGTCCGATCCGCCGAACGGGTTCTTGTGGCCTTTGACCGCCTGGATGCCCTTGATCAGGCTTTCGGTGGTCAAGTCCTTGCCCGCGTTCTTGAGCGCCACGACGAAGATGTCGGCGACGAAATAGCCGAGCTGGGCCGGGAACGGCGCATCCTGATTGTATTTGGCTTTATAGGTATCCAGGAACTCCTTGACGGCGCCCGTGGCCGTATCGGGATAGGCGACTTCCTGCGACGTCGTCGAGAAGAAGCCTTCGGTGACGGCGCCCTGGGCGCTGGCAACGACCTGCTCGTAGGTGGCGACGCTGCCGAGGAACGGCACGTCCCAGCCGAGCTTCCGCGCCGTGGCATAGGGAAGGATCGTGTCGCGCACGATCGTGCCCATCAGGACGAGGTCGCACTTGGCCTCGCGCAGCTTGCTGATGGAGCCGGTGAAGTCCGTGTCGGCCGGCTTGTGGCCCGACTCGGCGGCGATCTTGATGTTCATCGCCTTGGCCTGGTCGCGCGCGGCTTCCAGGATCTCCTGGCCGAATTCGGTGTCCTGGTACATGACGCAGGGGGCTTTGACGCCCTTCTTCTCGACGAAATATTTGAGCCCGCCGCGGATCTGGTCGTAATAGGTCGAGAGCACCGCGTATTTCAGCGGGTTCAGCGGCTCCGACATCGAACGCGCCGCGGTGAAGGGGCCGAAATTCAGCACCTTCAATTCGAGCTGGCGCTGCAGCACGGCGTTGTTCATCGGCGTGCCGAGCGCGATCACCATCGCGAACACCTTGTCGTTGGTGAGCAGCTTGTTGCCGGCCTGGACCGCGCGCGGCACCTGATAGCCGTGATCCTCGACGATGAGCTTGACCTTGCGGCCGTGGACTCCGCCCTTGTCGTTCTCCTGGTCGAAGCGCAGGCGCGCGCCGTTGGTCGAGCCGACGCCCCAGGGCGCCACCGGCCCGGTGAGCGAGGTGTGCGTGCCGAGCAGGATTTCGCTGGCGGTGACCCCTTGGGTCTGCGCCAGCGCGCCGCCGGCCAGGGCCATGCCCAGGGCCGTGCCCGCCAGAAGCTTCGTGAGCGTCGTCATTGTCCTCTCCTATGTTGCCTCTTGTTGTGTCAAGCGCGGTGCCGCGTCAGTGTCTCAAGCCGCGCACCACCGATTTCCAGCGGCCGTTCTCGACCGTGGCCAGGAAGACCTCTTCCGAGCCGAGGTGGCGATCGGCCGCGTAGCTGATGGCCGGGCCCCCGAGCGTGCCCTTGCGGTCGCGGATGCTCTCATACGCTTTCAAGAAGCCTTCGACCGTCAGGTCCTTGCCCGCCGCGGTCAGCACGTCGACGACCGTTTCCGCGATGCCATAGCCGAGTTGCGCCGGATAGAACGCGTCCTGTCCGTATTTCGCCTTGTAGGCGTCGAGGAAGGCCTTGGCCGGGCCGGTCGCTTCGTCGGGATAGACCACCTCCTGGCCGTTCAGCGAGAAGAAGCCGTTGGTGATCCCGCCTTGCGCGGAGGCGACGACGTTCTCGTAGCTGGCCGACGTGCCCACGAACGGCACGTTCCAGCCCAGCTTGCGCGCGGTCGAGTAGGGGATGATCGTGTCGCGCACGATCGTGCCCATCAGGATCAGGTCGCAATTGGCCTCGCGCAGCTTGGAGATGGCGCCGGTGAAATCCGTGTCGACGGGCTTGTGGCCCGACTCGGCCGCGATCTTGACGTTCATCTCCTTGGCCTGGTCGCGCGCGGCTTCCAGGATCTCCTGGCCGAATTCGGTGTCCTGGTACATGACGCAGGGGGCCTTGACGCCCTTCTTCTCGACGAAATATTTGAGCCCGGCGCGGATCTGGACGTAGTAGCTCGAGAGCGTCGCGAATTTGAGCTTGTGGAACGGGTGGTACATCGAGCGCGCCGCGGTGAACGGCCCGACATTGGGCACGCCCAAGGCCAGCTGCTGCTGGAACACCGCGTTGTTCATCGGCGTGCCGAGCGCGCCGATCATGACGAAGATCTTGTCGCTGTTGAGCAGCTTGTTGCCGGCCTGGACCGCGCGCGGCACCTGATAGCCGTGGTCCTCGACGATGTAGCGGATCTTGCGGCCGTGGATGCCGCCTTTCTCGTTGACCTCGTCGAAGCGCATGCGCATCCCGTTGGTCGAGCCGATGCCCCAGGGGGCCACGGGACCGGTGAGCGCGGTGTGGGTGCCGATCACGATCTCGGTGGCGGTGACGCCCTGGCTTTGGGCCAGGGCCGTGCCGGCCAGGCCGGCGACAAGCGCCGGGGCGGCGAGAAACATCGTCAGCGTGCGCATCCTAAACCTCCCTAGTTTCTGCGTGCGGAGCGGTTTCCGCGGCGTGCGGAGCCGGCTCAGTCTCCTGCGTACATCGAATCGATCAAGCCCTTGTATTTCGTGTTCACCAGCTTGCGTTTGAGCTTCATGGTCGGGGTGAGCTCTTCGTCCTCGGCCGTCAGCAGCGTGTCGATCAGGCGGAACTTCTTGACCGTCTCGACCCGCGCGAAGTTCTTGTTGACCCTGTCGATCTCGTCGCGGATGAGGTCCTGCACTTCCTGCGCCCGGCAGAGGCTGGTGTAGTTCGAGAACGCCACGCCCTTGTCCTGCGCGAACTTTGCCACGTTTTCGTGGTCGATCATGACGAGCGCGGTCAGGAACTTCCTGCGGTCGCCGATCACGACGGCGTCGGAGATGTAGGGCGAGAATTTGAGCTGGTTCTCGATCTCCGAGGGCGTGATGTTCTTGCCGCCGGCGGTGATGATGATGTCCTTCAGGCGATCGGTGATGCGCACGACGCCCCGATCGTCGATCGTGCCGACATCGCCGGTATGCAGCCAACCGTCGCGCAGCGCCTCGGCCGTCTTCTCGGGATCGTTCAGATAGCCCATGAAGACGTGCGGTCCCTTGATCAGGATCTCGCCTTGGGGCGAGAGCTTGACCTCGGTGCCGGGCGCGCTCACGCCGACCGTGCCGACCTTCAGATTCTCGGGATTGGTGCCGGTGGCGACGCCCGTGTTCTCGGTCTGGCCGTAGACCTCGTACATGTCGATGCCGAGCGCGAAATACCAGCGGATCAGATCGGGCGCGATCGGCGCCGCGCCGGTCACGACCCAGCGCGTGCGATAGAGGCCGAGGACGCGCTTCACGTTGTCGAGCACGAGCCAGTCGCCGATCCGGTAGGCCAGCTCGATCGCGAGCGGTGGTTTTCTCCCATCCATGATGTAGTCGGCGCGCTTCCGCCCGATGCCGATCGCCCAGGCATAGGCGAGGCGGCCGATCCCGGTCGCCTCCTTCAGCTGGATCATCACCGCGGAATAGAAGCGCTCCCAGATGCGCGGGACCGCGAACATGATCGTGGGCGACACCTCGCGCAGATTCTCGGCGAAGGTCTCCGGGCTCTCGATGAAATTGATGATGCTCTTCGAGGCGAGCGGCCAGAACACCGAGAAGCTGCGCTCGGCGATGTGGCACAAGGGAAGGAAGCAGAGCTGCTCGTCGCCCTCCACCACGGGAACGCCATACTGGCCCGCCGTCATCTGGAAGATGACGTTGCGGTGGCTGATCATGGCGCCCTTGGGCGGGCCGGTGGTGCCCGAGGTGTAGATGAGGATCACGAGGTCCTCGGGCGCGGCGGCGTCGACGCGCCTGTCCCAGTCTTCGGGATGCGCCTTCTCGTATTCGGCGCCCAGCGCATAGAGCGCGTCGATCGGCATCACCATCGGGTCGGCGAAGTCGCGCAGCCCCTCGAGATCGTAGACGATGACCTTCTTGAGCGACGGCACGCGCTCGCGGATCGCAAGATACTTGTCGAGCTGCTCCTCGTTCTCGACGAACAGGAACTTCACATTCGAGTTGGTGACGATGTACTCGACCTGCTTTGCGGCATCGGTCGGGTAGATGCCGCAGCTCACGCCGCCGGCGCACATCGTGCCGACATCGGTGAATATCCACTCCTTGTTGTTCTCGGACAGGATCGCGACGACGTCGCCGCGCTCGAGGCCGAGCGAGACCAGCCCGAGGCCGATCCACCGCGCGCGCCGCCCGAACTCGGTCCACGAGATCGGCTTCCAAATGCCGAACTCCTTCTCGCGCATCGCGACGCGCGCGCCCATCTCCTGCACGCGGTGGCGGAACAATCCCGGCAGCGTGGCGTGGCCATCGCGCAGGATCGGGGGCTGAAGCACGGGCGCGTTCATGACAAGCACCTCATCGCCAGGTCTTCTTCCGTTTCCAGCGGCGCCGTCCGCGCACGCTGTCTTCCTTCATGCCGAGGAAGAATTCCTTCACGTCCTCGGATTCGCGCAGCCGCTCGCAAGTGTCGTTCATGACGATGCGGCCGAGCTCGAGCACGTAGCCGTGATGCGCCACCCGGAGCGCCATGTTGGCATTCTGCTCGACCAGCAGGATGGTGACTTTCCGCTCCGCATTCAACCGTCGGATGATGCCGAAAATCTCCTGGACCAGCAACGGCGAAAGCCCCAGCGAGGGCTCGTCCAGCAGCATGACCTTGGGCCGGGCCATGAGGCCGCGGCCGATCACGAGCATCTGCTGCTGGCCGCCGGAAAGATAGGCGGCCGGCTGCGCCGCGCGCTCCTTGAGGATTGGGAAATAGCCGTACACCGCCTCGAGGTCGTCGGCGAGCGCGCCGCGGTCCGTGCGCGTGAACGCGCCCATCATGAGGTTCTCGTAGACCGAGAGAAACGGGAAAATCTCGCGCCCCTCGGGGACGTGGGCGATGCCCTGGCGGGCGACCCAATCGGGCTCGTGCTTGTGGATCGGCTTGCCGGCCAGCGAGATCGAGCCCTTCCTCGGCTCCATGACGCCCGAGATCGTCTTCAGGATCGTCGTCTTGCCGGCGCCGTTGGCGCCGAGCACGGTGACGATCCGCCCCTCGGGCACTTCGAGGCTGACGCCGCGCAGCGCCATGATCGGCCCGTAGAAGGTCTCGATGTTGCGGACTTCGAGGAGCGGTTGCGCCATGGCTCAGGCCCCCAGATAGGCCCGTATCACGTCGGGGTGCCGCTGCACCTCGGCGGGCGTGCCCTCGGCGAGCACGCGGCCCTGGTTCATGGCCAGCACGCGGTCGGAGACGCGCGAGACCAGGCGCATGTCGTGCTCGATCATGAGGACCGTGATCTTGAGGTCGGCCTTGATGTCGTCGATCCAGTTGGCGAGGTCGTCGGTCTCCTCGATGTTGAGGCCCGAGGCCGGCTCGTCGAGCAGCAGCAGCGTGGGCTCGGTGCTGAGCGCCCGCGCCAGCTCGACCATCTTGCGCACGCCGTAGGGCAGGTTGGCGATGATCTGCTCGCGATAGTGCTGCAGCTCCAGGAGATCGATGATGCGCTCGACCTTGTCGCGGTGCAGGAGCTCCTCGCGCAGCACGCCCGGCGTGAAGAAGACCTCGGACCAGAGGTTGGTGCGGTTGCGGCAGTGGCGGCCGACCAGGAGGTTCTGCAGCACGGTCGCGTGCTCGAACAGCTCGATGTTCTGGAAGGTGCGCGCGATGCCCATGCGCGCGATGCGGTGCGGCGGCACCGCCGTGATGTCGTTGCCCTCGAAGACGATGCGGCCGTCGGTGACCTCGTAGATGCGGCTGATGAGGTTGAAGACCGTGGTCTTGCCGGCGCCGTTGGGGCCGACGATGGTGTAGACCTCGCCGGGCCGCACGGCGAACGACACCGCGTCGACCGCGCGCAGGCCGCCGAACTGGATGGTGAGGTTCTGCGCCTCGAGCAGCGCGCCATTGGCCCGCTCGGCGCTCATCGCATCCGCTCCGTCTTGAGGTAGCCGCGCTGGCGCCGGAAGGTGGCGCGGCGGTAGAGCGGGAAGATCTCGAAGAACAGCCGCACCTTCCGCCAGCGGCCGTAGATGCCGTAGGGCTCGAGCAGGATGAACAGCACCAGGATGAGGCCGAACACGCCGCCCTGCAGGCCCGGGATTTGTCCGATCGAAGGCGGCAACACGTCTTTGATCAGCGCGAGGAACTGCGGCAGGAAGGCCACGATGATGGCGCCGTAGAAGCAGCCATGCAGCGAGCCGAGTCCGCCCACCACGATCATCAGCAGCAGCTGGATCGAGAGGATGAGGTCGAACGCCTCGGGCGTGATGAACTGGAGCTTGTGCGCGAGCAGCGCGCCGGCGATGCCGGTGATGCCCGTGCTGAGCCCGAACGCCGTCACCTTCGTGCGCGCGATGTGGATGCCCATGCTCTGGGCCGAGATCTCCGAATCGCGGATCGCCATCATCGCGCGGCCGGTGGCGCTGCGGAGAATGTTGCGCGCGCCGAGCGTGACGAGGATCAGCACGACGAGGCATATGTAGTAGAAGTGGGTCTCGGTCGTCGTCTGCCAGCCGACGAGATTCGGCCTGTCCACCTTGACGCCCCGGAAGCCGCCGGTCACCGACGCCCAATGGCTGAAGATCTGCTCGACGATGACGGCGAAGGCGAGGGTCGCGATGGCGAGATAGATGCCCGTCATCCTGAGCGCCGGCAACGCGAAGGCGATGCCGCACGCGGCCGCGACGAACCCCGCCATGACCAGCGCGAACGGGAACGCGATTCCGAGCTTGGTGACGAAATAGTTGTGCGCGTAGGCGCCGATGCCGAGGAAGGCGGCGTGGCCAAGGCTCGCGAGGCCGGTGTAGCCGGTGAGCAGCATCAGGCCGATGCCGGCAAGCGCGTAGATGAACACCATCGACATCTCGCCGACGAAGAACTCCGACATCAGCAGCGGCGCGGTGAAGACACCGACGAGCAGCAGCCCATACCAGAAGATGTGGCCGCCATGCTCGAACAGGCGGATGTCCTGGACGTAGTCGGTCTTGAAGAGGTTGCGCATCGCCGCGGCCCTAGACCTTCTTCCGGTAGATCTGGGCGAAGAGGCCCTGGGGACGGACGATCAGGACGACCAGCATGACGATGTAGGCGGAGACCTCGGCCGCGCCCTTGGGCAGGTCGAAGCGGTCGGGGAACAGCCGGACGAGGCCCGGATCGATGCCGATCAGCCCGCGGACGATGGAATCGATCTGGCTCCAGAGACCCGCGACGACGAGCAGAATCACGCCCGCGGCCTTGGCGGGTCCGCCGAATCCCGCCTGGCGCACGGGCTTCACGAAGGATAGGAGAATGAGCGCGATCGCGACGAGCAGCGGGACCACGCCGATGCCGATCTTGGAGCCGTAGGCGGCGGCGAAGGGCTCGATCGCGCCGAGCATGAGGCCGGCGATGACCGCGCCGGGCAGGCTGCCGAAACCGCCGATCACGGCGGCGGCGAACGACTTCAAGCCGATGAAGCCCATATTGGGATCGATCGTCGCGATCGGCGCCAGCAGGACGCCCGCCGCCGCCGCGACCGCCGCGCTGATCGCCCAGATCAGCGAGAAGATCAACTTGACCGGAATGCCCATGTAGTAGGCCGCGAGTTGGTTCTGCGACGCGGCCTGCATCGCCATGCCCATTCGCGTGTAGCGGAAGAAGGCGAACAGCACGCCGGAGAGGATGACCGTGCCGGCGATGATCGCGAGGCTCTCGGCGCCGATCACGGCTCCGCCCCAGACGACTTTCTTCCCCGTGAACGGCGTCGCCATCGTCTGCGACTCGGTGCTCCAGATGGCGCCGGCCGCGGCGCGGAACACGAAGCCCAGCGCGATCGTCAGGATCACCACCGCGAATTGCGGCTGGCCGATGATCGGGCGCAGGGCCACCCGCTCGAGCAGGTAGCCGAACCCGGCCATGATCAGCATGGCCAGCGGCAGCGCCACCCAGAATGAAAGGTGCTCGCTCCAGCCCATCGCGCGCGCCTCGACGATGAGCGTCAGCGCCACGTAGGCGCCCAGCATCAGGAGGTCGCCCTGCGCGAAATTGACCTGCTCGGTGGCTTTGTAGATGAGGACGAAGCCCAGCGCGATGAGCCCGTAGACGCAACCCTGCGCCACGCCGCCGATCAGCAGCTGCAAAACCTCCAAACCGTCCTCCCTATGTCCGGCGCCGCCGGTTTTTTTCGCCGTGCCGTTTGAGGGCACAGGCGAGCCGGGTCGAGCCCGGCTTCTGAGATTTAGATTATGATCCGTTTTCGAAATACGCTAGACCCATCGCGCCCCCGGCTGGGCTGGTCCCGGCCGGGCCGGGAGACGCAAAAATATTCGAGGGAGGCGCATGATCCGGTTCGACGGACGGGTCGCGATCGTGACCGGGGCGGGGACCGGGCTGGGCCGCAGCCACGCCAAGGCGCTGGCGGCGCGCGGGGCCAAGGTCGTCGTCAACGATCTCGGCGTGGATTTGGAGGGCGGCGGGCGCTCGGGCGCCGCGGCCGACGCGGTCGTGGCCGAGATCAGGGCCGCGGGCGGCGCCGCGGCCGCGAATTACGACACCGTCGCCGAGCCCGAGGCCGCCCGGCGCATCGTCGAGACGGCGTTGAAGGCGTTCGGCACGGTCGACATCGTCATCAACAATGCCGGCATCCTGCGCGACAAGAGCTTCGAGAAGATCGACCTGGCCGATTTCGACCTGGTGCTGAAGGTCCATCTCCAGGGCAGCGTCTATGTCACCAAGGCCGCCTGGCCGGTGATGAAGGAGAAGAACTACGGCCGCGTCGTCGTCACCACCTCGGCCGCGGGCCTCTACGGCAATTTCGGCCAGACCAATTATGCGGCGGCCAAGGCCGGGCTGGTCGGCTTCATGCTCGCGCTCAAGGAAGAGGGCGCCAAGCACAACATCCTCGCCAATGCCATCGCCCCGGTCGCGTTCACGCGCATGCTGGC
>Ga0210377_10005522_pt1 | contig 10378 bp, 8 predicted proteins | sample PLM4_65_b1redo_FD_155480 | JGI IMG/M metagenome (GOLD analysis project Ga0210377, IMG submission 155480) | Groundwater sediment microbial communities from an aquifer in East River, Colorado, USA - PLM4_65_b1 redo | ecosystem: Environmental > Terrestrial > Soil > Riparian zone | place: USA: East...
CGCAGATACCCAATGATCGGCAAGTTCCGCATTGCCGTGGGTGAAGAGGACGAGCGGAGCCGGACCGTTCGAGGGCGCGAGGAACAGCGCCACCGCCTCTCCGTGGTCGAGGGGAATGCGAACGACTTCAGCGCGCCCTGAATCGGCAGGCAACTGGCCGAGGGGCGCCGGGAACAGCAGGCTTCGTTGGGCGAAGTGGAGTGCCGCGAAATATGTGCCCACGAGGGCTCCGGTCGCGATGAGGCCGAACCCAAGCTTTGACACGAGGCTGTCCCTGAGCCGAGCATAGCCGATCGGCGGATGGCAGGCTGAACAGCGCGAACTTGGTGAGGTGGCAGGCGAGCGTCTCTATGGCATAGTGATTACGTGCGTGGATTCGCAATTCTGTCCGCATTGGTTCTCGTCGCGGCGTGCTCATCGAAGCCCCAGGACTACTCGGCGAAGATCGCAGCGGCGAGGGCGGCCAAGGACGAGAGCTTCAAGAGCGGCGCGGACTCGCCGGTGCCCGCGGACAAGAAGGCCACCCTGATCCCGCTGTCCTACTTCCCCATCGACGAACTCTACGCGGTGCCGGCCGCGCTGGTGCCGGCCGCCGAACGGACGCGCATTCAGGTGCCGACCTCGACCGGCAAGACGCGGAACATCGAGCGCATCGGCACCCTCAAGTTCACGCTCAAGGGCCAGCAACTCAAGCTCACGGCCTTTCTCGAAGTCGACGAGCCGCAGGCCAACCGGCTCTTCGTTCCCTTTTCGGATCTCACGAGCGGCGCCGAAACCTATGCGGCCGGGCGTTACATGGAACTCGACCCCACGCCCACCGGCATCTACGTCGTCGACTTCAACATCGCCTATCACCCGTACTGCTATTACAGCCCCGAGTACGACTGCCCGTATCCGCCGGCGGAGAACCGGCTCGGCGTGCCGATCCGCGCCGGCGAGCGGCTGCCCAAGGCCCAGTCGAGCGTTCCGTAACTGCGCTCAGCCCGGGCCGTTGACTCCTGGCATCTTCAACCGCTCCGGCGGCTGTGGCATAGTGGAACCGTGAAGCCGGCCGAGCGTCCCGCCCTCCAGCTCCGCGCCCTTCAAGCGATCGTTTTCGACTTCGACGGCGTTATCGTCGATAGCGAGCGCCTGCATCTTCGCGCCTATCAGGAGATTCTCGCGCCCGAAGGCGTCACGCTCTCGAGCGATGACTACTTCGCCCAGTACCTGGGCTACGACGATTTCGGGGTGTTCAAGGCGCTGGGAAAAGATCGGGGCTTGCCGATGGACGACGGCCGCGTCGAGGCACTGATCGCGCGCAAGGGCGAGCGCTACGAATCCCTGGTCGCCGGCGGCGAGATGCTGTTTCCGGGGGCCGCCGGTTTCATTCGAGCGGCGGCCGCTGCGGGAGTGCCCATCGCGATCGCGTCCGGTTCTCTCACCCATGAAATCGAAGAGACCCTCGAGCGCACGGGACTGCGTGATTTCTTTCCGGTCATCGTCGGCGCCGATCAAACCGAGCGCAGCAAGCCGAACCCCGATCCGTACCTCGCCGCATTCGCGAAGCTGCGCGCGCATACCGGCCGCGAGCTGCAGCCGTGGCGATCGGTGGCGATCGAGGACACGAAATGGGGCCTGGTCTCGGCGCGTGGCGCCGACCTGCGCTGCGTCGCGGTCACCAACACCTACACCGAGGCGGAACTGCGACCAGACGCTGAATTGGTGTTTCCCGGCTTGCACGCCGTCACCCTGGCCGCGCTGGACGCGCTGTGTGGCGACTGAGGCGCTCGAAATGAAGCCGCTGGCGGCCCAGATCGCGGATTCGGCGGATCGGCCCGGCCCCGACCTCGCGGCGCCCGCCCTCCTCGTGGCGCGCATCGAGTATTCCCGTCTCGATCCGGAGCCGTACCTCGATCGTCTCGACCTGATGGGGGACGCCGCCTTTCACTTCGTCGCCAAGGATCCCGGGCACGATGCGCCGTTGGCGGCCAGGGTGGATGCCGTCAACCGTTACCTGTTTGGCGAACTCGGCTTCCAGGGTAACCGCGAGCAGTACGACGATCCGCGGAACAGCTGCCTCAACGAAGTCATCGATCGGAAGAAGGGCATTCCGATCACGATGGCGATCGTCTACATCGAGGTCGCCCGCCGCGCCGGCGTCCGCGCCGAAGGCATCAACTTCCCCGGGCACTTCCTGGTCCGCGCGCTCCACGATCTTCACACCGACGATCCCAGGGAGGGTCTCATCGTCGATCCGTTTCACGGCGGCGCGATCCTGAGCGAAGCCGATTGCCGGCAGCTGCTCGACCGTCACATGGGAGAAGACGCGGCGTTCGAGCCGTCGCTGCTCGCCCGCGCCACGCGGCGGCAAATCCTGGTCAGGATGCTCCTCAACCTCAAGCGCCTCTACGTGCGGATGCATTCCTTCCCACAGGCGCGCCTGACGACCGACGCCCTGCTCGCGCTGCAGCCATCGTCATTGGCGGACCTGCGCGATCGCGGACTGCTGGCGTATCACATGAACGATTTCTCGCGCGCGCTCAAGGACCTCGAGGAATACCTCAAACTGGCGCGGCTGTCGGAGCAGGACGAAGACGAGCGCAAGGAAACCGAAAAGGTCTGGGACCACGTCAAGACCCTGCGGCGTCGCGTCGCACAGCTCAACTAGACGTCAAACCACGAAACTGACGAAAGACGCGAAACCGCTTTTGGCTCAAATGCCTTCGTGGCCTTCGTGACGCTCGTGGTTAACGTTGCAGCTCCCCAATTTCCTTGTACAGGTAGGCGGACGCAATCACGCCGTTGTGGAAGTTGCCGAGATCGAGTTTCTCGTCAGGGGCGTGGGCGTTCTCGTCGGGCAAGCCGACACCGAAGAGCACGCACGGCAGTCCCAGTTCTTCCTGGAACGTCGACACCACTGGAATCGATCCGCCTTCACGATTGAAAACGGGTCGCTGGCCGAAGCCGGCCTCGATGGCGCGGCCGGCGGCCTGGACGAATGGATTGTCGAACGCCGTCATCCACGGCTTGCCGCCGTGCATGCGCGTGATCGACAGCTCCACGGTCTTGGGCGTGACCTTCTTCACGTACTCTTCGAAGAGATCGCCGATCTTCGCCGGATCCTGGTTTGGCACCAGCCGCATGCTGACCTTGGCCATCGCCACGGCAGGCAGCACGGTTTTCGCGCCCTCGCCGGTGAAGCCCGACAACAACCCGTTTACTTCGAACGTCGGCCGCCCCCAGACGCGCTCGAGCGTCGAATAGCCCGTCTCGCCAAACAGCTTCGGTGCGCCCAATTCGTTACGGTACTTCTTCTCGTTGAAGGGCAGCTTCGCGAACTCTGCCCGCTCTTCGTCCCGAAGCGGCAGCACATCGTCGTAGAAACCGTCGATCTTCACGCGGCCGCCCTTGTCCTTCATCTGCGAGAGGACCTGGGCGAGGACCATGGCGGGGTTGGCCACCGCGCCGCCGAAGGAACCCGAGTGCAGGTCCGACTTGCTGCCACGGAGATCGATCTGGAAGTACGCCAGCCCTCGGAGGCCGTAGCAGATCGAGGGAATGCCGCGGTCGAACATCGGCGAGTCGGAGATCACGACGACATCGGCTTTCAGAAGGTCCTTGTGTGCCTTGACAAAGTTGTCGAGGTTCGCGCTGCCCACTTCTTCCTCGCCCTCGATCAGGAACTTCATGTTCACCGGCAGCTTGCCGTTCTGCTTGATGTGCGCCTCGACCGCCTTGAAGTGCATGAACACCTGGCCCTTGTCATCGACGGCGCCGCGCGCGTAGATCTCGCCGTCGCGCACGGTCGCCTCGAACGGCGGCGACGTCCAGAGATTGACTGGATCGACCGGCTGGACGTCGTAGTGGCCGTAGAAGAGGATCGTCGGCGCGCCCGCGGCACCCAGCCATTCTCCGTAGACGGCGGGATGGCCCGGTGTTTCCTCGAGCCGCACGCTTTGCAGGCCGATGCGGCGCAGCTCGTCCGCGGTCCACTCGGCGCACCGGCGCACGTCGGCCTTGTGCTCGGGGAGCGCGCTGATGCTCGGGATCGCGAAGTACCGCTTCATCTCGTCGATGTAGCGGTCGCGGTTGACGTTGATGAAATCGACGACTTTGTCCATGGCTTATCCGATTGTATCCGGAGGCATCGAGCCGGTGATCATATCCACGGCGGCGGTGAGGCGTTCGAGGTTGAAGGGCTTCATGAAAAAGCTGCAGCGCGACTGATCCAGGAACTGGCGGGTGTCCTCGCCATCGATGTCCCCGGTGATGAAGATGAACCGCCGCGACATTTCTGGTCGGATCTGGCACACCCGGCGGTAAAGTTCCTGGCCGCCCAGTTCCGGCATCTTCACGTCGCAGATCACCGCATCGTAGGCTATCCGCTCGATCATCACCAGCGCCCGCCGGGACAGTGTCGTGCTCTCGACGTCGTAACCCGCCCGGACCAGCACGCGCCTCACCAGCGCCGCATTCGACTCCTCATCATCGACGACAAGGGCGGTGCGGCGGCGGGGAGTCTTGTCGAGGTCGTCTTCTGGTCGCGGAATCACCGCGAAAGCGGCGGGCGCGGAGTGCCGTGTTTCGGCCGGTGCCGGCACGTCGGCGGAGCCAGCGGCGGCGATTGCCTCGGAGGCCAGCGATTCGGCCATCACCGGCAGCTCGATTGTGAGGGCAGCGCCACCAAATTCGACGTTACTTGCCGTGATTTCCCCGCCATGTTCGCGGACGATGCGGTAGCACTCGGAGAGGCCGCTCCCACCACCCGCGGCCGGGGACTGGGTGGGGTGAAGCGGATCAAAGATGCGCGCGAGCTCATCGGCCGTCAGGCCACGGCCGTTGTCGGCTACTTCCACGACGATGCGGTCGGGCTTCGTCTTCCATTTGGTCGAGACAACGACCTCCCCTGGTTCTCGCGCGGGGACGATGGCTCTCGACTTCTCGCCTTCCTGTCGGGACGTGACGGCGGCTTCGGCGTTCTGGATCAGGCTGACCACCACTTCCTTGAGCCGAGCCTGGTCGACGTAGACCAGGGGCAACCGATCGGCGAGGTCCATGCGCAGCTCGATTCGCGCCGCTCGCACGTGACGCTCGCGCACCGCCACCGCGTCGCGGACGATGCGGTTCATCTGCTGCCATCCGCGTGCGGACGACACCCGGCGCGCAAACGCCAGCAGATTACGCACGATGCCGGCGGCCCTGGTGGCGTTATTGAGGATGGCCTTCAATTCTTCGTTCTCGGTCGCCGTGTTCTTGCCGGCCAGCAGCAACTCGGTATATCCGATGACGCCCTGCAGCGGATTGTTCAGCTCGTGAGCCACGCCGGGCACGAGTTGGCCGACGGCAGCCAGCCGCTCTTTCTGCGCCAGTTGTTCCCGTGCGGCGGCGAGTTGCCGGGCAGCGTTGACCAGGGCACGCCTCGACAGAAACTCGCGCGCCACCAACACCACGCCGAATGGGATCAGCAAGGCCAGGGCCAGCCGCGTCCGCACGTCCGCGATCGCCGGCGACGTGGAAGTCGACTGTCGCGCAACGATGTCGATGGCAGGAATCGCGACGAGCAGCATGGTCGCAATCAATGAGACCACCGGAAACGGCCAAATCCGATTCGGTTCCCCGGCGGGCTCGAACAACTGTTCGTCATACGTCATGGCCGCGGCGATGGCCAGGACCACAAACGTGGCCATTTCCGACAAGTCGCAAATCAACCCTGTGACAGGTCCGACCGCTATGAACCCGGCGTTGATGACGCCGCTGACAAGAGCGATGGCCAGGCCGATTGCGTAGACACCGAGTACGCGGCGCCAGGCTGGCTGCGCGGTGCGCCACACGAACGCTGCCCACAACGCGAGGAACAGGTTGCGCGCGTGAAACAGCGCAAGATTGGAGGTGCGATAGAAACCGTCGGCAGCCCCGGTCAGCATGTCAAAATAGATGTCAACAAATCCCAGGAACAGCGCGATCAGGACGATATCGAGCCCGACGATGCTGAAAAGCAATCGCGACCGATCGCGGTCGGGGCGGACGTAAAGCGCTGCCGCGAGCGGAATGCTGGACAGGAAGAAGATGGGGTGGGCCGGCGAAATCTCCGCCCCGCCGTGATCGAGGTACGTCCACGCCACGACCTGGCCGGCCGCCCACATCACGGCGCTCGCGGCGTTGAGATTCCAAAAGATCCGCGCCGGGCCGCGACTGCGCAGAGCGAGCGATAGCGTGAAGCCGGCAAACGCAAAGGAAGGGACCAGTTGGAGCAGGCCGTCCATCCAGACGAACCGCTGTCCCGTCACGAAGGACGCGACGATGTAGAAAAGCAAATAGGCGGGCCCCGCGAGGCCAACCGTGCGTGTCATGAAGGTGACAGTATAAGTCCCGTCAGCGCACGACGGTCCACTGCTCGGCCGTGCGCCGCGCCAGGCCGTCGTGTTCCAGTTTCTGCAGGTGGGCCAGCACGCTTTCACGCGCCATCGGCAACATCGTGGGTGTCAGTCCGGAATAGATCCGCGCGGTGATGGCGTCGATGGTCGCGAGCCCCGCTTCGAGCGCGGTCAGCACCTGCACTTCGCGCTGATGCCGGTGGTTGAGGTAGTGCGTGATCAGCGCCGAAGGATCGTCGATCGCCGGCCCGTGCGCGGGCAGCGCGCGCGCCGGCCCCAGCGCCAGGATGCGGCGCAGCGAATGCAGGTAGTCGGCCAGGCTGCCGCCCTTCGAGGCCGGGATGAACACGCTCGATCCGAGCTGCATCAGGTCGCCGACAAAGATGGTGCGTGATTCCGCGTGCCACAGCGCGATGTGATCCGGCGAGTGCCCAGGAGTATGGAGAACGTCGAGGTTGCCCTGTCCGGTGGGCACACTGGCTCCATCGCTGATCTGCGTCCAGCCGGTCACGACCTCAGGGTCTTCCGCGGGCCACGGGAACTTTGAAAACCTCGCGCCGGGCCACCGCCCGGCGATGGCGGGAGCACCGCTCGCATGATCGCTATGCGCGTGCGTGATCACGACCTGCGCCGGGCCCGCCGGCATCGCGCCGGTCAGTGCGTCGAGGTGCGACGGATGCCCGACACCGGCATCGATCAGCAGCGGCTCGTCGCCGGGGACGACGTACGTCCAGTTGCCGTCTCCTGTAAAGGGGCCGGGGTTAGCCGCGTGGAACGGGAGGATGAGCATCGCGCAATCCAATCGATGCGGCAGCAAACGCGACCAGCATGATCGCCGACGCGCTCAGATACGGCATCGTCATGCCGAAGCGATCGAACAGGAAGCCGCCCCAGGCCGGACCGATGACGCGGCCCAGGCTCGCCAGTGACGAGGCCAAACCGAGGATGCCGCCCTGATCGTTCGGGTCCGACAGTTTCGACACCATCGACGACAACGACGGCCCGTTGAAGCCCATGCCCGTGGCCAGGACACCGAGCGTCACCATGAGGAGGGGCACGGTCCCGGACAACGGCACGAGTCCGAGGCTGACGGCGATCAGCAACGTTGCCGCGGCAATCAGGCGAGCCTCCCCCACGCGCTTGACCACCCTTCCAACCAGGACACCCTGCACCACCGCCAGGATGACGCCGATGAAGGTGAACACGAGTCCGATGGTGGCGGCGGTAAACCCGAACCGTCGTTCGGTGAAAAGGGCGAACGTCGCCTCAAATCCCGAGAATGACACGGTGACGACGAAATAAAGAGCCAGGAGCAACAGCAACTGCGGATGGCCGAGGGCGCGGCGAAACGCGGCGAGACGACCGAGCGTTTCGGCGTGTGGCGCGGGGGTGCGCGACTCCGGCAGGAAGGCCCAGGCGGCGAGGAAATTGGCGAGGCACAGCGCCGACGCACACCACATCGGCGTCGACGGCCCGATCCGGCTCAGCACGCCGCCAAGGGCCGGCCCAAAGACAAAGCCCATGCCGAAGGCCGCCCCCACGAGACCCATGCCTTTGGCGCGATTCTCCGGTGTCGTCACATCGGCGATGTACGCCTGCGCGGTCGGAATGTTGGCGCCCGCGATGCCGCCGATGATGCGGGCGAGAAACACCAGCGGCAGCGACGCCGCCACGGCAAGCGTGAAGTACGAGAGGCACGAGCCCAGCAGCCCGACCAGGATGATCGGCTTTCGTCCGATCTTGTCGGACCATCGCCCCCAGATCGGCGAGAACAGGAACTGCATCAGCGAGAAGGACGTGCCGAGCAGGCCGATGGTGAACGCGTTGGCGCCAAACGATTCCGCATAGAACGGCAGCAGCGGAATGATGATGCCGAAGCCAAGCAGATCGATGAAGACGGTTACGAAGATGATGGCGAGGGGGGACATCGTTTCAGGTGCGAGGGTGCGAAGAGGTGCGGGGGTGCGAAGGTGCGGGGGTGCGAAGGTGCAACCAAAAAGACAGCGCGAAGTAATACACCGGAAAGACCAGCGACAGCATCATCCACGGTCCGTCGGTCGCCGGCAGCCGCCAGACGATCAGGAGGATCAGCACGGCGCAGGCGCTGCCCAACACCAGCGTCGGAATCTTCAGCGCCTCGGTCCTCGAGGGATAGACATAGCGGATGGGGACGAAGACAAGGGCCGAGAGCGTCAGCAGCACGATGGCGTTGGTGAGCGGCGACAGGCCCCACACGAAAAGGTACACAGCGACGATATTCCAGTAGGACGGAAAGCCGGTGAAGAAATGATCGTGGGTCCTCACCTTCGAGTCGGTATGTCCAAACCCATAGGCGCTGGCGAGCAGCACCGCGCTCCCGGTGCCGGCCGCCCACCCCTCCGGGAGCAGGTCGGCCCTCCAGATCAACAGGACCGGGACGAAGACATAGGTCAGGTAGTCGACGATGTCGTCAAGCCGGGCACCATCGTATTGCGGCAAGCGATCCTTCACGCGCAGCGCGCGCGCCAGCCAGCCGTCGGTGGCATCGACGAAGGTGGCCGCCACCATGGCGAGAAACGCGGATCGAAAGTCACCGCCGTAGATCGCCATTGCCGCCCCGAGCGCCAACACGGCGCCAAGCGCGGTGTAGAGGTGCGCGATCCAGGGCAGCAGGTTCAGAGGCGGCGCTCGGCTTTGGGGAACGACAGCCACACTGGGACGCCGCAAAAGTGCGTGCCCTCGGTGCAGCGTGGCGACACGATCTTGTTGCGCAGCACGCACGGCGGGCCGAGGTGCTGGCCCAGTTGCGGATGGATTTCCCGAACCTGGGCGATTTCGTCCATCGATGCCAGATAGATCTCTTCCTGCGCGTTGAAGCAGGTGCGAAGCGTCCACTTGTGTTGCAGGGCAATGAACGATCCCGATTCGACCAGGCGCAGCGCCTTGGCGTTGGGAAGAACGTAGAGGGCGTATTCGAGCGGAACCCCCAGGGCCAACAAGCGGTTCTTCGCGCTCCACGCCTCCGCCATCGCCTGCTCGTAGACGGCCAGGGCCTCGGCATTCTGGCGGATCAGCCGCGGCGTGACGTAGTCGGGCGCGATGGTGTCGGCGAGCGTCATCATCGGGCGCGAGGCGGGCACCATGCGGTGGCGCTGGTCCTGCGAATCGGCGGTGTGACTGAGCCGCTTTTCGAAGACGTAGCTGGCGTGATGCAGGGTGCGCATCATCGGCGAGTGATAGGCCACGTCCAGCATGTCGACGCGATACGGGTTGCGGGCCGGGTTCATCACGCGATCGATCGCGTCGCCGTCGGACATCTCGGCCGTGGTGAGGCCGAAGGTGGCACGAACGGCATCGGCGACAACGCGCTCGGCCCCGGCGGACCAGTCGCGCAACCGGGACACACGCTTGCCCAGCCGACGGTCGAATTCCGCCGCAAACGCGTCGCCCGACGCCCGCGGCGTGGGAAACGCCATTTCCGGCAGCGCGCCGTGCTCGAGGGTGCCGAGGCCGATCTTCTCGAAGAACATCGGATCGACTTCCTTGACGAGATCGACCATGGCGCCGATCACCATCGCCGCTTCGTACGGCACATCCCCGGCGTTGAGCATGCGGTGAAGCCGGTGCAGCACGATTCCCGACACCGTGTGCACCATCGAGGTGAACGCGCCGATGGGAATGACGTAGCGGGCGGTTTCGATTGCCTTCTTCTCCGCCTCGCGCTCCACCGTCCTCAGGCGGGCCGGCGTGTTCGTGGGGCGGACGTAGCGAAGTTCCTTGAGGATCGCCCAGGCATCGTCCTTGAGCAGAGCCGACAGCCGCGCGTAGGAGTCCCACGCGCTCAGGATGGCCCTTTCGTAGACATCGAGCGCCTCGCCGGTGATCGGCGGCACGAACGCGCGCGGCTCGTTGAGCTTGACGTAGCGCTGGCTCGATTGCTCCGAGTTGTAGAAGGGATGCGAGTGCAGGAACGACCAGACGAACTGCCGGCTGACGTTCTCCAGGCCGAACTCGAAGTGCGCGTGCTGGTAGACGGTGTGATG
>Ga0210377_10005523_pt1 | contig 10376 bp, 9 predicted proteins | sample PLM4_65_b1redo_FD_155480 | JGI IMG/M metagenome (GOLD analysis project Ga0210377, IMG submission 155480) | Groundwater sediment microbial communities from an aquifer in East River, Colorado, USA - PLM4_65_b1 redo | ecosystem: Environmental > Terrestrial > Soil > Riparian zone | place: USA: East...
CGTCCGCCTGCACTCCCGGGCGGGTTACTCCAGCGGAGTCCACGTGGTGATCTCTCCCGGAAGAGCCGTGCTGGACCCGGTTGCTTGCCCCGCGCTCCTGGGTGGCGAAGGACTTGCCCAGGGATTCTGCTTGACAATGTGGGTGGATCCCCGTACTTTATAGGTCGCCGACGGTTCAGACGGTTTCGTCCATTGTCAAAACGCCGCGAGGACCCGAGCCTTGTGGCGTTTTTTCTTTGCGGCGGGGGGAGGATTCATGACCTTTCGGAGTGGTCAGGATGGGGATGGCTGGGCCCCGACTGGTGGGGGGAGCTCGCGCCATCGCCCGTTGGAAGTGACCGTTGGTGATCGCGGGGTGGAAGGTGCCCTCCGGCTGTTCAAGCGGCTGGTCCTGCGCGACGGGATCCTGCGGGACCTGAAGCGGCGCGCGCATTATGAGAAACCCGGCGATCGTCGCCGGCGGAAGGCCCGGGAGGCGGCGCGGCGTCTTCGGAAGCGCCTAGCCCGAACCCTGGCGCGGGGAGAACGGATCGAATAGGTATCGGGGCGAGGACGCCTCGGACTGGGCGTGGCAGGGGCGGACCCACGACCCGAGGAGTAGGCAACGAGCACCGCTCAAGGATATGGCCCCGCAATTGCGGGGCGAAGGGGGTTGAGGGTCATGGGGACCAGGCTGTACGTTGGGAATCTGCCGTTTGACACGAACGAGACACAGCTCCGCGCCCTGTTCCAAGAAGGCGGACGCCAGGTTTCCGACGTCAAGATCATCACCGATCGGGACACGGGCCGACCGCGCGGTTTTGCCTTCGTCGAGATGGGGAGTCAGGCAGAGGCCGAGGCGGCCGTCAGTGCGCTGAACGGGCGGGAATTCGGCGGCCGGGCGTTGACGGTCAACGAGGCGCGAGAACAGGCCCCACGCCGCAGCGGTGGATTTGGTGGCGGCGGCGGTGGTGGTGGCGGCGGGCGCGGGCGACGCGGGTACTAGCACTCGCTGCAGACTTCGACCCACCTTCTTTTCCCTGCCGACTGGAGCCCATCGGGGCTTTCGTTTGGACACGCTCTTGGGTCCAGGGCGGAAACCATGCCGCGCAATCTCGGCGCGGCCTGCGGAAGTCAGGTCTCGGCCTGACCTAAGGGATTGGTCCGGCCGCAGACCCAGCAGACACCAGCCTGCACTCCCTCCACAACTCTGTTCTTCAGTGTCTCCAACCCTTGGCATATCCTTGATCCCTGAATGGTTGCGGAAAGGGGAGGCGAACCACGGCCGAAATAGGGGGCGGACCGATGGATTGTGTATTTTGCAGGATCCGGGATGGGGAGCTTCCCTCGACCAAAGTGGCCGAGGAGGATCGAGCCTTCGCCATCCTGGACATCAATCCGATCAACGACGGCCATACCCTCGTGCTCACGAAGGCCCATGCTGAGAACCTCTTTGACGCCGGCGAGGAGGATGTGGCGGCAGCGGCTCGACTCGCCTGGCGGGTGGCTGCCGGTATCCGCAAGGGACTGGCACCGGACGGGCTGAATCTGGTCCAGGCTAATGGCAAGGCGGCGTTTCAATCGGTGCCGCATTTTCACATCCATCTGATCCCCCGATGGCTCCGGGACGGCAAGGGCTTCGACTGGACGCTTGTTCCGGGGGACCCGGAGCGGATCCGCGCGACTGGCGCGAAGATCCGGGCCGCCCTCTGAGGCGTGCGGTGCCGAAGAGGCTGTCCGAGCCGTCAAGCCCGCTTCGGATCGGGGTTGACAGGGCCACGAGGCTGGGCTAGCGTAACCTGACGTGTCCCGGAGGGCGGCAGTGGCTTGGTTCAAGAAAGAGCCGTTGGTCAGCGCGAAGGAGAGCAAGGTCCGGATGCCCGAGGGCCTCTGGATCAAGTGCGACAACTGCAAGGAGATCATCTACAAGCAGGAACTGGAACGGAACGCCAACGTCTGCCCGCGGTGTCAGCACCATTTCCGCATCAACGCCCGCGCCCGCATCGACCTCCTGGTGGACCCCGGCAGCTTTGCGGAGCGCAACGCCACCATCCGCTCCCTGGACCCGCTGCACTTCAAGGACCAGAAGAACTACCCGGATCGGATCAAAGCCGCCAAGAAGGCGACCGGAATGGAGGATGCCCTGGTGTCAGGCGTCGCGACCATCGGCGGCCACCGGGTGAGCCTCTGCGCCCTGGAGTTCGGATTCATGGGGGGGAGCATGGGGTCCGTGGTGGGCGAGAAGGTGACGCGCGCCGTCGAGGACGCCGTTACGGAGCGGATCCCCTTCATCGCGATCTCCTGTTCCGGCGGCGCCCGGATGCAGGAGAGCGTTCTCTCCCTCATGCAGATGGCCAAGACGTCTGCCGCACTGGCTCGCCTGGGGCGAGCACGCCTCCCGTACATCTCGATCCTGACGGATCCCACGACCGGTGGCGTGACCGCGAGCTATGCCATGCTGGGCGATATCCACATCGCGGAGCCGAACGCGCTCATCGGGTTCGCAGGGCCCCGGGTCATCCAGGATACGATCCGCCAGGAGTTGCCCCCAGGCTTCCAGCGGGCGGAGTTCCTGCTCAACCACGGATTCGTGGACATGATCGTGGAACGGAAGAACCTGCGCCAGACCCTGATTCAACTCCTCGACTTCTTCGCCGAGACTCCGGCCGAGGCGTCGCAGCTCTAACAGTATGCTGAAAAACTCGTTTTCCGCCAGGCTGCTCAAAAAGGTCCAGATGCAAGGCGGCGTGCGATGTGAGGTGCGAGGCGTACTTGGTCCGTACGTCGCAGCGCCGCGCGAGCGCGCCGGGTACCCATCCGGGTTGGGTGCCGCAGATGGGCCTTTTTCAGCAGCCTGCTAGCGAACCGGCGCGAGGGCAGCCGCGCTCCCCGCCGGCCTTCCCGTCCCACGCTCGTCATCTCAAGGGATGGTTCCCGTGACCTACGCCGAGGCAACCACATTCCTCTTCAGCCTGCGCCGCTTCGGCTGGCGCCTGGGTTTGGAAACGGTCCGGCAGCTCTTAGATCTACTCGGCGATCCCCAGACCAGCCTGCCGAGCGCCCACATCGGCGGGACCAACGGCAAGGGCTCGACTGCCGCGATGCTCAGCGCGATCCTCCAGACGGCGGGCTATCGCACGGGCCTGTACACGTCGCCTCACCTTCTCGGGTTCATGGAACGCATCCGGGTGAACGGCGTGGCCATCCCGGAACGGGAGGTCACGCGCCTCACCGCTCAGTTGCGGGACCTCTGTTCGGCACACTTCGCGCACCACCCAACTCCGAACTCCCCGTCCGACCGCCTGCCCCATCCCACGTTTTTCGAGCTGACGACGGCCATGGCATTCCTGCACTTCGCGCAGCAGGCGGTGGAGGCCGCGGTCATCGAGGTCGGTCTCGGCGGCCGCTTCGACGCGACCAACGTGATCAGCCCGCGAGTCGCGGTGGTGACGAACGTATCCCTGGAGCACCAGGAATACCTGGGCCGGACGCTGCCGGAGATCGCCATGGAAAAGGCGGGCATCATCAAGCCAGGCATCCCCGTCGTCACCGCATCCCGGGGCGAAGCCTACGAGATCATCCGCCGGACTGCCTCCGAGCGGGAGGCGCCCCTCGTCCACGTAGCCGAGGCCTATGCGTGGACCATCCGCGCATCAGGATTGGCCGGCCAGACCCTGGACCTGGTGGGACCCAACCGTCGCTACGAGGGCTTGCAGATCCCCCTGGCAGGAGGGCACCAGGCCGAGAACGCCGTGACCGCCATCGCCGCGGCCGAGGTGCTGGAAGCGCAGGGGTTCCGCGTGGGCGAGACGGCGATCCGAAGCGGCCTCACCCGGGCACGCTGGCCCGGGCGGCTCCAGATGGTCGCGGATCGCCCCCGGATCCTTCTGGATGGGGCTCACAACCCGGCGGGTGCCCAGGCCCTGGCCACATTCCTGGCGGAGCATCGTTCCACGCTCAACCGCCTCATTCTGGTCTTCGGTGTCCTGCAGGACAAGGACTGGGAAGCGATGCTCGCCCTCCTGGGACCGCTGGCCGATCAGATCATTCTCACTCACCCGCCGGCCGACCGCGGCGCCGATCCCCATGACTTGGTGACGGCTGATCGGTACTGCCCGAAAGTGGACATCGCGGCCGACCCCGGAGAGGGGCTCGCCCTGGCCCGGGCCGTGGCCAGGCCCGAGGATACCATCCTGGTGACCGGCTCACTCTACACGGTCGCCGCCGCCCTCCGGGCCCTCGACGTCCCTGTCCTGTAGCCAGTACAGAATTCCCCGGGCAATTCAGACAACAGGCTATCCGGGCAACCCGCGCAGCCTGAAGCCCCCAGACTTCCGGAGTGCCGGGGTGCCTCGTTCGTGCCCCCGGGGAAGGAGACCGGCGGCCCCGAAAACCGCTTTTTCGGACGATTCCCGTGTGCTATGATCCGGTCCCCGAGGCGGGTCCTTCCCATGGGCAGACCATGCCCACGGATGGGACGGGAGGAACCTCTATGCCCCCCACCAGAAAGGCCGAAGAATCGTCAACTCTGAAGGATCTGTGCGCCATCGTGATGGCCGCTGGCCAGGGCACCCGGATGCGTTCCAACTTGGTCAAGATCCTGCACCCCCTGAACGGCCTGCCGATGGTCCGCCACGTCCTGGATCTGTGCCGCCGTCTCGGCGTCAAACGCACCCTGGTCGTGATCGGGTATCAAGCCGAGCGGGTGCGAGACGTCTTAGGCGATCTCGCCGTCGAATTCGTCATGCAGGCGGAGCAGCGCGGCACCGCCCACGCTGTTCTCCAGGCCGAGGCTGCCTTGCAGGGATTCGACGGGGATCTCTTTGTCATCAACGGCGACGTTCCATTGCTAGGCGACGCATTGGTTGAGCGATTGGTGGCCATGCACCGGAACGTCCGGGCCCACGCCACACTGGTGACCACCCGCCTGGCAAACCCGCAGGGGTACGGGCGGGTCCTGCGGGATCGCCGGGGCGCCTTTCGGGCCATCGTCGAGGAGGCAGAGGCCACGCCTGCGGAGCGGCGCATCACGGAGATCAACGCGGGCATTTATTGCTTCCGGGCAACGACCCTGTTTGCGGCGCTGCACCAGGTGAAACCCTCCCCCGTGAGGCAGGAGATGTACCTGCCGGATGTGCTTCCAATCATCAGGAAGGGGGGGCAGAAATCCGGGAGCCGTATCGCCACGGTCCTGACCGAGGACCCGCAGGAGGTGTTGGGGATCAACACGCGGGCGGAACTGGCAGAGGCCTATGGCATCCTGCGCCGTCGAGTCGTCGACGGCCTGATGTCCGAGGGGGTAACCTGCCTCGATCCGGCGAGTGTCCATGTTTCCAGCCTGGCGACGGTGGGACGGGACAGCACGCTGTACCCCAACGTGCAGCTCGAGGGGCGCACCCAAGTCGGGGAAGGGTGCACGATCCTCGCGGGATGCCGGATCCGGGACTCGCGCCTGGGCAACCGGGTGACGGTGCTGGACGGGTGCGTGATCTTGGAGAGCGAGATCGGCGACGACTGCATCATCGGCCCTTATGCCCACCTGCGACCGCAGAGCCACCTCAAACGCCGGGCCAAGGTCGGCAACTTTGTCGAGGTCAAGAAATCGGTGATCGGCGAGGGAACCAAGGTGCCGCACCTGACGTACGTGGGGGATGCGACCCTGGGTGATCGGGTCAATATCGGGGCCGGGACGATCACCTGCAACTACGACGGCTTCGCCAAGCACCGGACCATCGTCGAGGATGAGGCCTTCATCGGCTCCAATGCGAGCCTGGTGGCCCCGGTTAAGATTGGGCGCGGCGCCATCGTGGCCGCCGGTTCCGCCATCACCCAGGAGGTCCCACCGGACGCCGTGGCGTTCGGTCGGGCCCAGCAGGTCAACAAGGAGGGGCGGGCGGCCGAGATCCGAAAGAACCGGGGCAAGAAATGAGGTCGCCAAATCCCTTCTGCCTCAGACAACATCGAATGTCGAACACGGAATGTCGAATGGCGAAGGAGACCTAACCATCTGCATGCGTCGCGTTTGCACTTCAGGATTCGACATTCATGATTCGATATTCGGCATTCGCTTTTCTCGGATGGTGAACACCGGATGCGAAACACGGAGGTCCGCCCGCTCGAGATGCGAAGCCTGAAAGGTGGCGCGTGATCGGGGCAGCGCATGAGGACGTACCGAGACTCGTGGTCTTGGGAGGCCGATCCGGCCCATCGCTGATCGTCCAGGCCTTCCGGGGATCCGGCTGGGCCGTCACAGCCATCGTGACCACCACAGATTGCGGGAGTGGTAGCGGCGTCATCCGGGAGGAGTTCGGCATCCCCGCGCCCGGCGATATCCGGAGCGTGCTCGCCGCTGCGGCGAATCCCCGCCCCGACATCAAGGCCCTGGTCGACCTGTTCGAGTTTCGCTTCCGCCCCGCCCACGACTCAACCCTCCGGAACATGGCGTTGGGAAACCTCATCCTCACCGCCTTCACGCACGTGCTGGGGGGTTTCGACCGGGCCGTAGAGGCGGTCGGCCAGTTGTTCGATTGTTGGGCCGCGGTGCTGCCGGTTCCGTCCTCGCCCGCCACCCTCTGCGCGCGCCTGGCCGATGGCTCGGTAGTCCGGGGGGAGGTCAACGTCCGCTCCCCCGGAAAGCCCCCGGTTGCAGAGGTATTCCTGGAGCCAGTAGAGCCGCAGGTCTCCGGGGCCGCCCTGCAGGCGATTCACGAGGCGGACCTGGTCGTCCTGGGCCCCGGTGGTCTCTATTGCAGCGTGGTCCCCGGCCTGCTCCTCTCCCCCATTCGCCAGGCGGTCCAGGAGACCCGGGCGAGAACAGCGTACATCTGCAACACCACAACCCAGCCCGGGCAGACCGACGGATTCGACACCGTGGCCCATGTCCGGGAGATGCTGCGGTACCTGGGTGAGGGCCACCTCGACTACGTCCTCCTGAACATCCAGGTGCCGGCGGACGAGATGATCGCGGCGTACCGGCGAGACAACGTTCACTTCATGCCGGTCACGCCCGAGGAGATCCGGCAGGTCAGGGCGCTGGGCCCCATCCCGGTCGTCGGGAATTTCGTGGAGGAGGGCTGGGGGGGGAAGCGGACGCTCCACAAGCTGGACACGATCCGCCACGACCCCCACAAGCTGGCCACGGCCTTGCAGGCCCTGATCGGGGAGAGCCAGGCCCGGACCACCGCGGCGTAATCAGCGGAGGGAGGACTCCGCCGGGATCGGCGCGGGATGGGTGACTTCCCGGGCGAACGGGCGCATGGCGGAGAGGGGAAACCGATGAGATATCGCACCTTCGGCAACACGGATCTGCAGGCCTCCGAGGTGGGCTTCGGCGTCTGGACGGTCGGCACGACCATGTGGGGGATCACGGATGAGGCGGTCGGCGTCCGGCTGCTGCAACAGTCTTTCGACGCCGGGATCACCTTCTACGACACCGCCGACGTGTACGGCGACGGCCTGGGTGAGACCCTCCTGGCCAAGGCCTTCCAGGGGAAGCGGGATCGGGTGGTGTACTCGACCAAGTTCGGCTACGACTTCTATGCCTATCCGGGCATCCAGCCCGGCCAGCGCGAGCGCCCCCAGGACTGGCGTCCGGACTACGTGCGGAAGGCGTGCGAGGAGAGCCTCCGGCGGCTCGGGACGGACCGGATTGATCTGTACCAGTTGCACAACCCCAGGATCGACACACTCCGGCGGGACGACCTGTTCGCCGAACTGGAGCGGTTGAAGACAGCGGGGAAGATCCGGTATTATGGCGCCACGCTGGGCCCGGCCATTGACCCCAGGCAGGCCGAGGAGGGAAAGGCGTGCGTGATTGAGCACGGGATGATCACCCAGATCATCTACAACATGCTGGAGCAGCAGATCGGCCAACCCCTGATCCCGCTGGCCAGGCAACATGCGGTCGGCCTCATGGTCCGCGTCCCCCATTCCTCCGGCCTCCTGGAAGGCCGCTACACCCGGGAGACGACCTTCGGTGAGAACGACCACCGCTTCTTCCGGGTGAATACCGACGCGCGAAAGAAGGCCTGGCTGGACGAGGGCTTGAAGAAGGTGGAGAGGGTGAGTTTCCTGACGGAGGGCACGGGGCGGACGATTGCCCAGGCCGCCATCCGGTGGATCCTGGCCGAGCCGTGTTTCGCCTGTGTCCTGCCGAATATCTACAACGAGAAGCAACTGGTCGAGTTCGCCGGCGCCTCCGACGTCCCGGACCTCACCCCGGATGAGGTCCGGATGGTCAACGACCTGTACGCGCGGAACTTCGACCTGCAGCCGGCCGCGGCAGTGTAGATCCTCCTGGAGAAAGGGGCGGGTGATGTGCGGCATCGTCGGCTACATCGGGGGCAAGCGGGTCGTCCCGATCCTGCTCGAAGGCCTCAAACGCCTGGAGTATCGGGGGTATGACTCTGCCGGCATCGCCGTGGTGGACCAAGGCCGGATGGTGATCCACCGGTCCGTCGGCAAGATCAAAGAGCTGGAGAACGCCCTCTGGGGGACGAACCTGGGCGGGACGGTGGGGCTGGGGCATACCCGCTGGGCGACCCATGGCCGGCCCACAGAAGAGAACGCCCACCCACACACCGACTGCACCGGGGACTTGGTGGTCGTGCACAACGGGATTATCGAGAATTACCTGGCGCTCAAAGAGAAACTGCTGGCTGAGGGCCACTTCTTCCGCTCCGAGACCGACACCGAAGTCATCGCTCACCTGATCGAGAAGTACCTCAGGCAGGACCGGGATATCGAGGTGGCGACGCGGCGCGCCCTGAACGATGTCACCGGGGCCTATGCCATCGGTGTCCTCTGGAAGGGGGACCCCGGCCGGATCGTGGGCGCCAAGTGCGCGAGCCCACTGGTGGTCGGCCTGGGGCAGGGCGACTTTTTCTTCGCCTCGGACGTCCCGGCGATTCTGAACCACACCCGCAACGTTCTCTTCCTCAACGACGGGGAGATGGTGGTCCTGACGAGAGACGGGGTCCACATCACGACATTGCAGGGAGAGCCGGTGCAGCGCCCGGTGGAGAAAGTGCTCTGGAGCCCCATCCTGGCGGAAAAGGGAGGCTACAAGCACTTCATGCTGAAGGAGATCTACGAGCAGCCCCGGTCCGTCCGGGACACGATCCGCGGCCGCTTCTCCGAAGATTCTGGGCAGATCTTCTTCGAGGGCATGGAGGCGCTGGACGAGGCCCTGCCGCAGGTCCAGAAGGTCGTCCTGATCGCCTGCGGCACGGCCTGGCACGCCGCGCTGGTCGGCAAGTTCCTGATCGAGGAATTGTGCCGGGTTCCGGTGGAGGTGGACTACAGTTCCGAGTTCCGTTACCGCGATCCAGTGGTGGGACCCCAGACGCTGGTGATGGCCGTGAGCCAGTCGGGGGAAACCCTGGACACCCTGGCCGGCATCAAGGAAGCACAGGCGCGTGGCTGTCACTCGTTCGCGATCTGCAACGTCGTGGGGAGCTCCATCACCCGGGAAGTGGACGGCGTTCTCTATACCCACGCCGGGCCCGAGATCGGCGTGGCCGCTACCAAGACCTTCACGGCGCAGCTTGCGGCCCTCTACCTGTTCGCACTCTACTTTGGGAGGAAACGCGGGACGCTGGACGCGCCCCGCGTCCGGGACCTGCTGGCCGACCTGGTCCGCCTGCCGCAGCAGATCGAGACCGTCCTCCACCTGGACACGGAGCTGGAACGGCTGGCACACCAGTTCCACGGGAAGTCGGATTTCCTGTATCTGGGACGGGGAATCAACTATCCCATAGCCCTGGAAGGTGCGCTCAAGCTCAAGGAGATCTCCTACATCCATGCCGAGGGATACCCGGCGGGCGAGATGAAGCACGGTCCCATCGCGTTGATCACCGAGGAGATGCCCGTGGTGATCCTGGCGCCAAAGGATAAGGTGTACGAGAAGATCCTGGCCAACGTCCAGGAGGTCAAGGCGCGGGACGGAGTCGTCATCGCCGTCACGTCGGACGGGGATCTGGACCTGTCGCAGAAGGTCGACCACTGCGTGTCCATCCCCCACACCTCCCCCCTGCTCACCCCCGTCCTCCTCGCGATCCCGATGCAGCTCCTGGCCTACCACATCGCCGTGCGCAAGGGCTGCGACGTGGACCAGCCCCGCAACCTGGCCAAGAGCGTGACGGTGGAGTGAGACGGCAGCGCCCCGGTATGACATGAGCGGTGGAACTATCTAGGGTCAGGCCTGGCACTTGAGAAGGATCGGGAGGGGGACGCAAACGCGAGTGTACCGGATCAGCATCCAGGAATGCCGTGCGGCTCCCCTACGAAGTCGGCGGTGACGATGCCGACGGGATCAAACCAGGCTTCGATCCGGTCGGCGGCGCGGACGTGGAACATCTAGACAAACGAACCGCTTATTATCCACATGCCCGCCTCCA
>Ga0210377_10005524_pt1 | contig 10376 bp, 6 predicted proteins | sample PLM4_65_b1redo_FD_155480 | JGI IMG/M metagenome (GOLD analysis project Ga0210377, IMG submission 155480) | Groundwater sediment microbial communities from an aquifer in East River, Colorado, USA - PLM4_65_b1 redo | ecosystem: Environmental > Terrestrial > Soil > Riparian zone | place: USA: East...
TTCACTTGCTTCAAATGCAGGATGCGCCCGGCCGCCCAGCCGCCCAATCCGGTCGCCACCACAAACAGGTGAATGCGGCCCTGCGCATCGCGCCAGGCCACCGGGTTCCCAAGGCGACGCAGCCCGAAGCCCAGCGCTGCGCCCGCCTCATACCGGTTCACGACGAAACGCGCCGCGCTCCACCGCTGGCTGGCACGATCGAATTGCGAAGCTGCAATCTGGACATCGGGTGCACTTTCGCGCGAGCCGGCAAACCAGAACGCCATCAGGGTCGAGGGATGCCCTGGCGGCATGGCCAGCAGGCTGCTGGCGTGCGCCGCTGGTGTGTTGGCGGGCATGGGGATATGCCCGCGCGCCTGGGCCACCAGGGGGCCACTTGACACATCGGTGGATGCAAGAGGCCACTGCCCGCGCGGTGCAGCGGGCAATGGCTCACGGCGCCCGAGATCCAGTGCCAGCAAGAGACCACAAAACCCCAAGCCGACCACCATTCGCAGACCCACGGAACGGGTCAGCCAAGAAAATGAAAGGTTGATCACAGAACTGCTGCGTGGTTGAGGTAACGGTGCTGCCGGGCCGGAACAAGTGTACTCAACTCGGGGAAGACAAAGTGTGAACCATTGCGCAAGCACTGCAGGGCCACCCGACTGTTTTCCACAAGGCGCAGGCTATCATGCAGCAACCTCGGATTCCTAACGGAAAGCTCTCCATCATGCGCAATCGCTACTGTTCAATGGCCACCATCGCGCTCAGCGTGGCCCTGTTCAACATGCATGTCCTGGCACAGGAAAGAAACATCAGCGTGGAGCGGCCTGCAGTCACAATCCCCGCAGCCAACACGGAACCCTTGCGTCCGGTTATCGACACCACCAAACCACCGCCTCCCACCATTGCCGATCTGGTGCTGCTGCTGCGCAGCTACCAACCCGACCTGGAGCGCACCCGCAAGGTACGCGCCGATATGGAGGCAGCGCTCCCGCAGACCGAGGATGCAGGCACCCTGGCCATCGCCTGGCACAAGAAAGCACAAGCCGCCGAGGAACTGCAGGAAGTCGAGAAGCGCACCGAGTACCTGGAAAAAGCCTTGCCCTACGCGCGTCGCTCCCAGCTGGACGAGCAGGCCTTGGGTGGCTACCTGCGGGTGCGACAGGAATACGCCATGAGCCTCTGGTTTTCCAGGAGCGTGGCAGCCGCCCAGGACAGCGAACTGGAACTGGTCGCCGAAATGGAAAAGGCCAACCGCCCCCCCGGCTTCCAGATCAGCATCAGTTTTCATGTCATCAACAATTACGTCCACCTGGGCGATCTGGACAACGCCCGGTTGGCGCTGGCCAAGGCAGACCGCCTGATGCGCACCGTGAGAATGCGACCGCAAGCCGCCCTGCTGCTTCCTCACTGGTCTCACCTGACTGAAACCGCACGCGGCTTCCTGCTCCATCATGAGGGGCGACTTGACGAAGCAGAGCGTGCCTACCTGGCTGCCATTCGGCAAGGCGAGGAAGGGATACGCCTGCATCCACTTCGCGAGGCACGCGGGGGCAATGCGGTGCCGCTCGATCGGCTGCAGATGAGCAACGATTCGACGCGCCTGTTCCTGGCCCGGGTATTGATCCAGCAGCAGCGCCTGGACGAAGCCGAACTGCTGTTGCGCGAGGTGCTCAAGAGTTCGCTGGTACGCAACGGTCGCAACTCGTTCATCACCGGCCGAGCGCTGTGGACGCTGTCATTGGTCTTCACCAACCGTGGCCGTTATGCCGAGGCCGTGGTGCTGGCCGAGTGGGGCGAGCGGGCCCTGACCGAGGCCGGTTTTTCCGAAAACAGTCCGGCGCGCCTGAACGGCCGCATCATCCTGGCCAACGCCCTGACCGCCGCCGGCCGTGCCCCAGAAGCCGTTGTGTTGCTCGACGCCATCCGCAGCAAGATCGCCGACGACAGCCGCCTCGAAGAAGGCTTCGGCCAGGGCACCCTGCTGTCGATCCGGGCCTACATCCTGACCAACCGTATTGAAGACGCCCTGCGCGACGGCGACAACCTGGTGCGCCGCAACACCAGCCACTTCGGCACGGGCCACTACAACACCGCCGAGGCCCGTGCCTACCGCGCCATGGCCCTTCAACGTACCGGCCGCACCGATGAAGCCCGCAAGGAGTTTGAGCAGGCGGTGGCGATTCTGGTCGATCCGGCCAAGGCGGTGGGCAAACAACAGACCAGCGTGGCACGCACTTCGCGATTGCGCCTGATCCTCAACGAATACCTCAATCTGCTTGTGGGCAACAAGGGCACCCGCAGCGACAAGGACACGGCCGAGGCCTTCCGCGTGGCCGACGTGGCACGCTGGCAAAGTGTGCAAAAGGCGGTGGCCGGCTCGGCCGTGCGCGCTGCCGCCGGCACCCCTGAGCTGGGCGCCAGGATCAGGAAGGTGCAGGATGCCGATGACGAACTGCAGGCGGTCTACAAGAACCTGATCGCCCAGCGCTCGGCCCCGCCGGACCGGCAACTGCCGGCCGTGATCAAGACCATGGAGGAGCGCATTGCCACCCTGCAAAAAGAGCAGCAGCATGACTTGGTAGACATCCGGCGCCAGTTCCCGCAGTACGACGCCCTAGTCAACCCGCGCCCGGCGGACCTCGCCACGGCACGCAAGGCCTTACAGGCCAACGAGGCCCTGCTGTCCATCTACGTCACTCCCATGGGCAGCTATGTCTGGGCCACCGGGGCCGATGGTGTGCTGCATTTCCACTTCAGTCCCCAGAAGCCGGCCTGGGTGGCCGAGCGCGTCAAGCGCCTGCGCGATTCGGTGGACCTGACCACCGGCATTTCACCCGACCGCCTGCGCTTTGACCTGGAAGCCGGTTCCGCGCTGTACCAGGAACTGCTGGCCCCTGTGGAGGCGGCTTGGGCCAAGGCCGACACCTTGCTGGTGGTGGCCAATGAAGCCCTGGGGCAGATCCCCTTCTCCATGCTGCCCACCAGCGTCGCCGCCTTGGGGCCGGCCGAGCCGGGCCTGCCCTTGTCCCAGTACCGGCAGGTGCCCTGGCTGGCGCGCAAGGTGGCGATCTCGTACTTGCCCTCGATCAGCACCCTGGTCACGCTGCGTGCCCTGCCCGCGGCCAGGGGCCAGCGTGCCGCCTTTATCGGCTTTGGCGACCCGGACTTCGGGGTGCATGCGGACACCTCCAACACTCGGGGGCTTGGTGTTTCGCGCAGCACGCGTAATCTGAAAATCAAGCATGCCCAAGTCTGGGATGAGAACAAGACCAGCGCCGATGCGCCGGTGGCCGCCCCGAGCGCGCCGGATGAGGCGCCGACCCTGATGGCCCTGCCCGATACGCGCGAGGAGATCACGGCCATTGCCACGGCCATGGCGGCTGACCTCCAACGCGACACGTTCTTTGGTGCCCAGGCCAACCGGCAGAATGTGATGACCACCGATCTGAAGCAGCGGCGCATTGTGGCCTTTGCCACCCATGGCCTGATCGCCGGTGATCTGCCGGGGCTGGACCAGCCGGCCCTGGCGCTTTCACCGGCGCCGGGCAAGAGCATTAGCGACGGTTTGCTCAAGCTCGACGATATTCTCAAACTCTCGCTGGATGCCGATCTGGTGGTGCTGTCGGCCTGCAACACGGCGGCAGCGGATGGCACCGGTGCCGAGGCGGTCTCAGGGCTGGGTCGCGGCTTCTTCCATGCCGGCGCGCGTGCCGTGCTGGCCACGCACTGGCCGGTGGAAACGGTGTCGGCACGGCAACTCGTCACCCACCTGTTCGAACGCTATTCACAGGATGGCCGACTGACGCGCGCGCAGTCGCTGCGCAGCGCCATGCTGGATTTGATCGACAGGGAGGTCGCAACCGATGGTGGCGGCAAACCCGTTAATGCCTATGCCCATCCAGCCTTCTGGGCGCCTTATGCGCTGTATGGGGATCCGGGGAGATGAGTGAGCCCCCCTGAGCCGCTGCGCGTCTTCCCCCCAGGGGGACGACGCCAGCGGCCTGGCAAAGCCAGTTCCGCGGCGTCCGCTGGGTGAGCAGGCCCTATTGCACCGTCAACGCTCGTGCCGCAGCTTGAGCGACTGCGCAATCACGGGGTAGGTACCGGGCGCCGTCTCCTGCACAAAGCTGGAGCCGTTGCTCTCGTCCTTGCGGCTGACTTCCACCTTCGACTCGGCGCCGCCAAAGGCGCGCGGGTCGCGCAATGTGATCACCAGTTGTTCGTCCCCGGTGACGCCGGCAAATTCGAAAAACTGGTCCGCGGCCAACGGCACCAGGATCTCGGTGCCTGTCTTGACCGAGACTGCCTCAGTGGCACTGGGCGGGTAGATCTGCCGACGCACCCCTTGCGGATTGATGTTCTCGATTACCAGCAGGGCATCGAAGGTAGGCAGCACCTTGAGCTTGATGCGGTCACCGGTACGGAAACCCGCCGTTACCGGCTGCAGCCAGGTGACAGCGCCCGCCTTGTCGAAACCGACAATGGCCACATGCGCGCCCTGGTAGTTGGGCTGGCCGTTTTCGAGCTGAATCGGCTTGGTCGGCAGATCAGGCACGGTGTTTTCCGGCGCCCCGACGGATTTGAATCCAAACAGCGCACCCATCCCGCCGCCAACCGTAGACACCAGACCGGCAGATGCTGAATTGAGCAGCAGTTTCTTGTAGTTGATCGGGTTGGCCAGATCGTTGGTGAGTTTGCTTTGGCGCCACTCGGTGAACGCCGACATGGCGAACTTGAATGCGACGTTCAGGAGCAAGCCCCAGATGAAGAATTTGGGCTGCAATTCGTCGGACTGATTCGGTTCAGCTGCGGCAGGCAGGGGTTGCGCACGTGCCGGCACCAGCAGGGACACCATGATGAGGCAGCTCAACAAAACGGATGACGATTTTTTCATTGTGATGATTCCATGAGTGCCTTGGTGGCGAGTTTGGCCAGCTCTTGCAGACCTGCTGCCTGCGCCACGGATTGAGCGCGCAGATAGGCGGATTGAGCTTCCGATTTGGCTCCAGCTTTGCCGGCCCGGCGCTCAATGTCGCCGATCAGCAGCCAGTCGCGGGCGATTTTTTCCGGCAAAGCCAGTTGCCGGTCGATATCGAGTGCCGTGCGCGCCGCCGCCAGCGCGGCGACCGTGTCGGCCGTCTTGAGCCGGGCCGCGGCGATCAGTCGCCAGGCATTGGCGATCTCACGCTCCTCTTGCTGTGCGCGCAGGATCGGCAGCGCCGCTTCGGCCTGCCCCAGCGTCAGCGCGACATCACCGCCAGCCCAGGCCGCGCGCGCCTGCAGCAGCAGGAGGCGGCCACGCTCGGTGCAGGAGGCAGAACCACACAAGGTGGTGAGACGCGCCAGCAATGGGTTGACGGCATCCACACGCCCAAGCGTCAGTTGGGCCTGCACCTGCAACAGCAGCGCCTGGACCTGCAGACTGTCTTCACGCACCTGACTGGCATGCTCCAGCGCCAGCTGCGCCTGTCCCAGCGCCAGTTCAGACTGCGCCTGCTGCAAACGGTTGCGTGAGGCTGCAGCCGCATCGTCGAGACTGAGCTGCAAGCGCGCACCTTCGGCAAAATGCCGCGCCGCCGCGCTGTAGTCGCCCTGCGCATAACGCCGCGCCCCAATGGTCTCGACCTCCTGCGCCTGCATGCGCAAACGCGGCTCGGGCGGTGGCTTGGGCGATGAGCCACAGCCAACCAGCAGCAGGCTCATCGCCAACAGCTGGAGACAGAACAGATCAGCGCGGCGCAACACTGCCCTCCGCGTGCGGATCACTGTCCGCCTTGAGTTTCTGCGGAACAGGCGCCTCGATGAAGTTCTTGATCGGCCAGGCCGTCTTGGCACCGGTCACGATTTCACGCACATCGGCCGCCACGGCACCGCCGTCGTGCAACAAGGGCGGCACCGAGGATTCGGCATCGGCAGCGACTTTCTCGACATGGTCAACAATGCGCTGCGTCTTGTCGAGCAGGGCCGGCAGGCGGCTGTTGACGGTACCCAGCGTGCGGTCAAGTTGCACCAAATCTTGTTCAGCTTTGCCCAGCACCCTGGTGGCCGCCTGCCCGATATCCCCGACTTGCCGGTTTCCGGTTTGCAGCAGCGTATTCAGCGACGTGGTGGTTTCACGAACCTGAGCCAGCGTGGCCGGCAACCCCTTCTGCGGGTCGGCCAGGATGCCCGTGATGACCTTGATATCCCCCAGCACCGGCATAAGCTTGTCGCGCAGAGCGTTGGCCATGGCGGTTAATCCGTCATTACGCGTGAACGCCAGTTTGGCCTCATTGGCCGCCAGCCGCGTCTTGTCAGGTCCGGGCATGATCTCCAGTACGGACGATCCCACGAGACCTTCCTTGTGCAACTCGACCACCGCATCGCGCGTCACGAAACGCATGTAGTCTGCGTCGATTTCCATCTGCACCTCAACCTTGCCGTCCGCACGCAAGGTCACGGTCTTGACCGAGCCGACGCGAAACCCGGCGATCTTCACCGATAGACCCTTGCTGATGTCCTGGGCCGACTCCGCCACAAACCCCAGTTCAGCCGTCTGGCGGAACAGGCCCTGGCGCAAAAAAATAGCGGAAACAATCGCCACGGTCGCCAGCAGGCTCACCAGCAGAAAACGCCGTGTCCCACGGTGCAGCAACGCGACATCGCTGTCCTGCTCAATCAGGATGGACATACAGCCGTCTCCAGCTCAAAAGTCGTGCGGCAATCCGCAATCTCGGGCAGCCCGTGGGTGTCGAGATCCACAAACAGGGTCGGCCGGAAAGGATGAAACTCGTGATAGACCGACTCCATCGCGATCATGGCCTCGGCCTGCCGCCGTGACAGCCCGGCAAAGATGCGGTCGAGCACCAACACCTCGGGGGGTCGCAGCAGATAGCGCACATAGCCGACCAGCCAGCGATCCATCCGATCGAGGTTCACGGGATATTCCCGGCCAATGCTGCGGATCCGGTCTTCAGACAGGCCACACAGACGAAACGCCTGCTGCAGGGCATATTCCCAATCCCTGAGCATGGCGTCGTCGGCATCAACGCCATAGCGCAAGGCCAGCGACAGATTGGCGGAGACCGACATGGCGCCGAGCAGCCCGCCCTCGGCCGGCAGGACGGACACACCGGGAACGGCTTCGAGTGCCTGGAGCACCAGTTCCAGCTGGTTTTCGTCGGGCGCAACCACGCGATGGCGCCCGCCCTGATCAAGCGGCAGGGACAACAAAGGCCCCCCCTCGCCCGTCAGCACCAGCTCACGGCCCAGAAGCGTCGCATGAAAGCCCACAATTAGCGAACCTCTTCAATCGTCAGCAACGCAGCCGCATAGCCTGTGGAACAACGTTTCTTGATCGCGATATTGCGAGTGCTCGCCGGGTTGGCGCACTCGGCATCGGCGGGCTGGGTTGCCCCTGCCGTCACCAACTGGATGTCCTTGGCCGCGACCGCCTCCACCGCTGAAAACGGGCCGGACGGCTTGAGGCCGGCATCACTGAAATCACGGGGGTTGTCGGTGACGATGGCCAGCAAGGTATCTTTGCCGGGCGGGCCTTCAGCTGTGAGTTGCCAAGCCGGACGCGGCAGCCGCATGCTGGCGCCGGGTTCGATCAGGTTGTTGCGATCGAGTTGATTGGGGAAAAGCAGGTCAAAGGTCTGACCATCAGAGCCCACCATCAGGAGATAGACATAACCCCCTTCCCGCGAGGTGAGGGTGAAATTGATGGCATCGCGTCCGATCTTCAAAGTGGGATTGGCTGTCGTCAGGTTCACCAGCCGGCGGTCGTCCCGGCTGTTGTAGATGTCATTGAGGGCAGCCAGTGCAGAGGGTTTGGCCTGGGCGGCAGCCGCTGGCGCAGCGACAACAGCCGGCGCGGCCGCAGCGCTGACTGCTACAACCGCAGGCGGCTCCATATCCTTGACGGCATAGCTCAGCACCATCGCCGGGTTGCCATTGATCGAGACATGATGTGGCAGGAAACCTTGCGCGCCCTTGAGTTGTTTCTCTATGCGGTCCTGCGCGCAGGCCTGAATTTCCTCGGCGGACAAGCCGCCGCTGCCATCGAGATCCTTGGCGGCACCTGACATGCAGGCCAGCCAGGCTTGCGAGGCAACGCCACCACGGCCCGGCTGGTCCAACGAGACTTCGCTGTCCCGAGCCGCCGCGATGTACACAAAATTGGCGCCGCCGCTGCCCGGTGGTTTGGGCTGGCTGATGCTGCGGGTCAGGACGTTCGTGGGCTTGGTGCAGCTCACTCCGGGCGGCGTATACGATTTGGGTGCGAAGGCCGCATTCGCCGCACTCACGGAACGCGTTGTCACGCCCCCTGAATGGCAGGCATCGAGGAAAACAATGGTTTTCTGCGCCTTTTCTGAAAAACGTTTCAGACGACGTTCCATCTCGGCGTCGGTAAAGCCCTGTCCATCGACCGTGATCAGGGATTCCGCACAGCGTTCATTGCCATCTTCCTGCACGAGCTGGCGTCCACCGTGACCCGAGTAGTAGATGAACACCTGGTCGTTGCCGCCCAGCTTGGCCTCCAGCTCATCCAATGCTTTTCTCATGCCTTCGAGCGTCAGATCCCCGTCCTTCAGGGTCTGGATATTCGCGGCCGGCACGCCCATGCGCTGGGCAATTTTGGTGGCGGTGGCACTGTCATAAGGCACGCCCTTGAGCTTGGGGATGTTGCCCTGGTAGTCGCCAATGGTCATGATCAGGGCATGCGCTGTGGCAGAAGGCGGCTTGCTGAAGCCACGGATGCCGGTGGTGGCGATCAGGTTGCCACGCCCGCTGCGACCGTCGTCAAGCTTGAGCAAGGCGGCTCCGCCCAATGGCTTGGTCGCCGGTGATTTATCAGTTTTGAGATCGGCGGCATGGGCCCAGCCGAGTGTCGCGCCCAAAGCGGTCGCAATAGCCAAACAGGCAAGTCGCTTCATTGGTCTTTTCCCTGAGAAAGTGAAAGTGTGGCGGTATCTGCCATCGCGGCCAGAATAGTGCCAAAGGCAAGCGATGTCCATCCGTTTGTGGTTTCCCAACAAATGACTGAATCCCTGCGCGCAAAGCGAAGGCGACCATGCTGCAGATCCTGAGCACGGCCCCGCGACAGGGACGCCTCGATCACCGCCGCATCGGAGCGCCAGTCGGCGCCGCTGTCCTCGCAAAGCCAGTACACCAGCATCGTGTCGGCAAACACGCCTTGAACAAAACCGGGGTCCTCGATCAGGTTGGCGATGCGCCCCGCCCCCCATCTTGATTCAGCCACCAGGCGATCCAGTTCGCCCTTGAGACGCCGGCGTTCCGATGAGCTGGTCCCATCGAGACGAATGGCCAGCACCGCCAGCAATCGGCGTCCTTTCGGCAAAGCGCTCATGTCCGGCCCCTGACTGCTCGCCAGCCATTTGTGCGAGAGACCGTAATAAATTCGTGCAAGCGTGAAATAAATCACACCCAGCGACAAGGGTGCCGAAGTGTCCAGGTACCAAGCGGAAAAATTGAGCACGGCAAAGGCCATCAGGACCAGGCCGGCTTGCAGCACCCCGAAGACGGCGTCAAACACTTCGATGCGGGTCTGTCGATAAAGGGCAATGGCCATGCTCCAGATCAGCAGCAGGGTGGCCAGCATCATGACCCACGGCGGGCGCTCGCGCAAACTGTCGCCGTTCTTGAAGTTGTCGATCGCCGTGGCCAGGATTTCAACGCCCGGGTGGATCCGCGCCATCGGCGTGCCCTTGACATCGAACAGGCTGGGCGCGGTCGAGCCGATGATCACGATCTTGCCGGCAAACTCGTTGACAGGTCTGGCCTTCTTGCCCTGCGCCAGATCGCTATAGACGTCGACAAAGGACACATAGCGGTAAGTGAAGGGCGGACCGCGCCAGTTCAGCAGCACCTCGCGGTGGTCTGCGCCTGGATACTGGTACTCCTCTGCAATGCGCTGGGGCAGCGAGGGGATGCGCCAGCCCGCATGCTCCAGCCAGGCCGGATAGCGCCGGATGATGCCGTCCTTGTCCGGGTTGACCTGGTGTGTTCCCAGACGCCCGTTGTCAATCGCCGCCGGCACCTTGGGCAGGATGATCGCCACCGGTGTCTGCGGATCAGCCCCTTCCGTCAGCGGCTTGACCCCCGGCAGAGCCCCCACCGGAATGCGGCTGAGCCGATCGTTTTGTGGATCCAGCCGCAGCATCGGAAAGAAGGTGGTGGTCGATCGACCGATGGCCGCATTGAAAGCCGCATCGCTCTCCGGCCGCTGGACATCCGGATCGGAAAACAGGATGTCGAAAACAATGGCACGCGGTTTTTGCGCCTCGATGCCATCGACCAGTTCGCCCAGTACCCGGTTGGGCCAAGGCCAGCGGCCATGCTGCTTGGCCATGCCGGCCAGGCTGGCTTCGTCGATATCGATGATG
>Ga0210377_10005525_pt1 | contig 10373 bp, 14 predicted proteins | sample PLM4_65_b1redo_FD_155480 | JGI IMG/M metagenome (GOLD analysis project Ga0210377, IMG submission 155480) | Groundwater sediment microbial communities from an aquifer in East River, Colorado, USA - PLM4_65_b1 redo | ecosystem: Environmental > Terrestrial > Soil > Riparian zone | place: USA: East...
ACGCGCATCGTCGCGTTCGAGGACTCCGGTCACTTCGTGCACATCGAGCATCCGCGCCGCGTCGCGGATCTCGTGCTCGAGTTCCTGTCGTGACCCGCGGCGAGGGGCGCCCCGAGCCGCAGCCGAGCGACGCCAGTCCCCGCGGCGAGGGGCGCCCCGAGCCGCAGGGGCAAGCGCCGCAGCGCGGCGCGCGCAGCGAGGCGCAGCCGAGCGAAGTCAATCCGGTAAAGCTCCGACACAATAAGGTGGAGCTCGCGCTGCACGCGCTGCGCGGCGGCGACGGCCCCGCACTCATGCTCCTGCACGGGCTTGGCGAGCGCTCACCCGCGCGCGTCCCGGCCGAGCTCGCGAGCTGGCCCGGGCCGGTCTTCGCGCTCGACTTCACGGGGCACGGCGACTCGACCGTGCCGCGCGGCGGCGGCTACACGAGCGAGATCCTGATGGGCGACGTCGACGCGGCGCTCGAACACATTGGCGCGGCGACGCTGGTCGGCCGCGGGATCGGCGCGTACATCGCGCTGCTTTGCGCGGGCGCGCGGCCGAAGCTCGTGCGCGGCGCGATCCTGCGCGATGGACCCGGGCTCGCGGGCGGGAGCGCGCGGCCCGGGACGCCGCAGATCCCCATGCCCGACCCCAACGCCGAGGCACCCCCCGACCCGTTCGCGCTCGTCGAGCTCGCCGCCGACGTGCGCCCGCCCGACTACGCGACCTCGTTCGCGCGCCAGGCGGCGCATCTTTCCGGCCTCGAGCGCCCGATCAGCGTCTGTACGCTCGAGCGCCCCGATTGGCTGCGCGCGGTGGTCGAGGAGCCGGGCGTCGAAGCATGTGAGTGCGACGAGGCGCTCGCGGTCTACGCGGCGTCGGCGCGCGGAGCGAAGCGGTGAGCGAGCCGGTGACCATGCGCGGCTTCGAGCCCTTTGCGTTCACGCACCACGCGAAGACGCGCACCGTGTACAAGCGCGGCCAGGGTCCGGGCGTCGTGGTCATGCACGAGGTGCCCGGCATCACGCCGGAGGTCGCGCGCTTCGCAACGCGCGTCGCGGACGCGGGCTTTACCGTCTACGCGCCGCACATGTTCGGCACGCCGGGGAAGCCCGAAACGCTCGGCTACGTGCTCTCGAGCATGATCCGCTGCTGCATCAGCCGCGAGTTCAAGGTGCTCGCCGCGAACGAGTCGAGCCCGATCACCGACTGGCTGCGCGCGCTCTGCCGCCACGCGCACGCGGAGTGCGGCGGTCTCGGCGTGGGCGCCATCGGCATGTGCATGACGGGGAACTTCGCGCTCGCGCTGATGGTCGACGAGTCGGTGATGGCGCCCGTCCTCTCGCAACCCTCTCTTCCGTCGCCGTACACCCGCGCGCAGCGCGAGGGCCTGCACCTGTCACCGAGCGATCTCGAGATCGTGAAGCGCCGCGCGGCAGCGGGCTGCACGGTACTGGCGCTGCGCTTCACCGCCGACCCGCTCTGCCACGCGGAGCGCTTCGAGCGGCTGCGCCGCGAGCTCGGCGACGGTGTCGAGACGATCGAGATCGACTCGAGCCCGGGCAACCCGCACGGCCTGCCGGCCACGGCGCACTCCGTCGTGACCCGCGAGCTCGTGGACCGCGAAGGCCATCCCACGCGCGTGGCGCTCGACCGCGTGCTCGCATTCTTCAAGGAGCGGTTGCGCGGTGGCTGAGCCCGTCACGACCGAGTCTCTCGAGCGCCTGTTCGAGTCGGTGAAGAACTGGGGGCGCTGGGGTGCGGCCGACGAGCGCGGCGCGCTGAACTACATCACGAAGGAGTTGCGCGCCGCGGCCGCGCGCCTCGTGCGCGACGGCGAGACCGTGAGCTGCTCGCTCGAGTTCCCGGTGCTGCCGGGCCCCGACAACCCGACGCCGGCCCAACACCACATGGTGATCGCCGGCGACGCGCCCGAGGGCTCCGGGGTGCCGCACCTCGAGACGGCGCTCGACTACATCGGCATCGCCTTCCACGGCATGGCGACCTCGCACATCGACGCGCTCTGCCACGTCTTCGTGCGCGGGCAGATGTACAACGGGTTTTCGGCTGCGGATGTGAAGAGCACTGGCGCCGCGCGCAACAGCATCATGGCCGCACGCGACGGGATCGTGACGCGCGGGGTACTGCTCGACATCCCGCGGCTGCGCGGGGTGCCGTGGCTCGAGCCGGGAAGCACAATCGAGCGAAGCGAACTCGAGGCCGCGGAACGCGCGCAGAGTGTCCGCGTCGCCGAGGGCGACGTGCTTCTCGTCGGCACGGGCCGCGACGCCCGCCGCAGAGCACTCGGCGCATGGGATCCCGTCGGCGTCGGTCTCGCGGGCCTGCACCCGAGCTGCATCCCGTTCCTGCACGAGCGGCGGATCGCGGTGCTCGGCTGCGACGGCATCTCCGACCCGCTGCCGAGCGCGGGCGTCGAGGGCTGGCCGATTCCGGTCCATCAGTGCTGCCTGGTCGCGATGGGCGTGCACCTGCTCGACAATCTCGAGCTCGGCCGCCTGGCCGCCGCCTGCGCCGCGCGGCTGCGCTGGGAGTTCCTCTTCACCGCCGCGCCGCTGCGCATCGAACGCGCCACGGGCTCACCGGTGAATCCGGTCGCGCTCCTCTAGGGGACGCGGCGGTCGAGGCGAACCGGAATGGCGTCGCGGCGCAGCACGACGCCGTACCACCAATCGACCCAGCCGTACTTCAAAGCGAAAGCATCGTCGATCGCGCGGTGGAGAGCGTCGTCCGTCACCAGGCTGGCCGTACACGGGATGGTGGCGCCCGCTCGGATCAGCTCGACGTCCGGGTGCGTCTTCAGCCGCTCACCCCAGCTGCGGCCGGCGCGGCCGATGCGCAGGTAGGGAGCGCCGTTCACGTCCGCGATCCACATCTTGGTGTCGTAGGGCGCGCCAGCCTCGTCGTGCGTTCGCAGCACCACCACCTCCGTCCGCTCGCCCGCGAGGTACGTCCCGAGACCGAGCAGGAAGAGCCCGGAGAGTGCAATGAGGGCGAATCGCCGGACCGACACGGCCGGAAATCTGCCCCGCGCCGCGCGGGCGCAGAAGGCAGCGAATCGCTGCACCGCGCGGAGCGCGGCAGCTTCAGCCGCCGACGAGCCAGCGCGCCACGCTCTGCCCGACGAGACACGCCGCCAGGCAACCGATCAGCGTGACTGCGACGTAACCGACTCCGATGACCCACGCGCCGTTCTGAAGGTACGTGAACGTCTCCTCGCTGAAGGCCGAGTAGGTCGTGAAGCCGCCGAGAAAACCGCTGCCGAGGGCCAGGCGCAGCTCGGGCGACACGGCGTTGCTGGCGAACGATACGTGCACGAGCGCCGCGAGCAGCGCCGAGCCGAGCAGGTTCACCGCGAGCGTTCCCGTCGGGAAGGCCGCGCCGAACCGCTCCAGCAGGATGGCTCCGATCGCGTAGCGCGCCCCGGAACCGAGTCCGCCGGCGAGGAAAACCCAGAGGAGTCGCGTCGTGGTCATGTCGCGAGCATAACCCGGCGCGCGGCGAGTTCGCCGCGCCCTGCGTGGTAGGCTGCGCAGGTGCAGGAGATCAGCGAGCTCGAAGCCGAGGCGGAGGTTCCGCTCGAGCGGCAGACGCTGCTCGCGTTCTTCCGCGACCGCGATCACACGCGCGGAAACCTGCTCGCTTCGGTGCTCGTGCTCGCGCTGCCGTCGATCCTGACGATGACGTTCTCGTTCGGGGTCTTCCAGATGCTCGAGCTGTCGTTCCTCGGCCGGCTCGGCGAGCACGCGCTTGCCGCTGCGGGTTCGAGCGACCAGGTGCTGCGCCAGGGGCTGATGCTGCTGGTGATGGGTATGACGGTCGCATCGCAGATGATGATCGCGCGGTTCGTCGGCTCGGGAATGGTCGACCGCGCCGAGCACGTGGCCGGACAGAGCTTCGTGCTCGGCGCCGCGCTCGCGCTGATCGCGGCGCTCACGGGCGGACTGTTCCCCGAGGCGCTCGTGCGCCTGATCGCGCGCGACGCCGAGGTGATCGCGCTCGCGACCGTCTACGTGCGGATCGTCTTCCTCAGCTTCTTCGTGATGATCGCGAGCCAGATCTTCTCGAGCGTGTTGAACGGTGCCGGCGACACGACGACGCCGATGCTGACCTCTTTCATCGTGACGCCGGTCGCGATCTTCTCGCAGTGGGCGCTGACGTTCGGACACGCGGGGCTGCCGGCGCTCGGCATCGCGGGCATACCGCTCGGTGCGGCGATCGGCGGCGCCTGCGGCGCGGCGGTGTCGCTGTACATGCTCTTCAGCGGCCGCTGTCGCGTGCACCTGCGCGCGCGTCACATCGTGCCCGACCCGCCCGTGCTCGGGCGGATGCTGGCGATCGCGTGGCAGCCCGCGCTGCACATGGTCGCGCGCTCGCTGATGGTGATGTTCTTCATGATCATGGCCGGGCGGCTGGGCGGAAAGGTGCAAGCGGCCTACACGATCGGCCTGCGGCTCGAGATGCTCGCGATCATGCTCGCCTTCCCGATCGCGAACGCCTGCGCGACGCTCGTCGGCCAGAACCTGGGCGCGCGCAATCTCGGCCGCGCCTGGAGCGCGGTCTGGGCGAGCTCGGCGGTCGAGCTCGCGGCGCTGATGCCGCTGGCTCTTGCGGTCTTCATCTTCCGGCACCCGCTCGTCGGCCTCTTCGTCGACGACCCCGAGGTCGCCGCGATGGCGGCGGAGTATCTGGTCTACTCCTGCGGGATCCTCGCCTTCTATGGCCTGTACTTCGTCGCGTTCCGCACGCTGCAGGCCTCGGGCGACATGAACTCGCCGATGATCATCTCCGTATCGTCCGCGGTGCTGGTCGGCGCGCCGCTCGGCTGGTGGCTCGCCACGCGGACGGACCTGGGCGCGACGGGGATGTGGATCGCGAATCTGGTGTACGCCGTGTTGAACGCCGGGCTGATGATCGGCTGGCTGCTCACAGGGCGCTGGGCAAAAAGGCACGCAAACTGACATGGCCATGCCAAGTGGAATCGCAATCGTCGATCTCATGCTCGGGATCCCGAGCGACGAGCAGACCAAGGTCTACGACTTCATGCGCCCGCTCTTCCGCGACAAGGAGAGCTTGCAGTCCTTCGATTTTCCCGTGCAGTACATGTTCAAGGACTTCCCGAAGGTGACCAAGCAAGAGGACTACATCGGCTACACGCTCTCGCTCATGGACAAGTACGGGATCGAGAAGGCGCAGATCGGCATCAGCCGCGAGAGCGTCGTCGGGCAGAAGGCGCTGCGCGATCACCGCGACCGCTTCTTCGCGTCGGCGAACTCCGACCCGAACAAGGGCATGGAGGGGGTACGCGAGATCGTGTACCTGTACGAGCACTTCGGGATCAAATCAGTGTCGGCGTTTCCGTGCGGGAACTTCCCGCAGATCCCGATCGGCGACAAGGAGTGGTACCCGATCTTCGCGAAATGCGTGGAGCTCGACCTGCCCTTCAACTGCTGCATCGGCGTGCCGGGGCCGCGCATTCCCATGGCGGCCCAGCACGTCGAGCAGCTCGACGAGATCTGCTGGTTCTTCCCGGAGCTCAAGTTCGTCATGCGCCACGGCGCCGAGCCCTGGTGCGACCTGGCCGTGAAGCTGATGCTGAAGTGGCCGAACCTGTACTACTCGACGAGCGCCTTCGCGCCCAAGCACTACCCCAAGGCGATCATCGACTACGCGAACACGCGCGGCGCGGACAAGGTGATGTACGCGGGCTACTTCCCGGCGGGGCTCACCCTCGAGCGCATCTTCGGCGACCTGCCGAACGTGCCGTTCCGCGACAACGTCTGGCCGAAGTTCCTGCGCGAGAACGCGCTGCGTGTGTTCAAGCTCTAACGCGCGACCCGCGCCCGACAGGGAGACACGATGAACGAGGCAACCTACTACAAGGACCACTGGGTCGAGATCGAGCCCGAGCGGCTCGAGGCGTACGAGCAGATGTTCGAGTGGCGGCCGCAGAGCGCCCCGCTGCTCGAGCCCGCCGCGCTCGCGCCCGGCCAGACCGTGGTCGACTACGGCTGCGGCCCCGGCGGCCTGGCGGTCGAGCTCGCGCGCCGCGTGGCGCCGAATGGCCGCGTGCACGGTGTGGACCTGAACAAGGCCTTCCTCGAGCGCGCCCGCGCGCGCGCGAAACGCGACGGTGTCGAGGCGCTGATCGATTGGCACCACACCGACGGCGGTCGGATTCCGCTCGACACAGACAGCGCGGATCGCCTGGTGTGCAAGAACGTGATGGAGTACGTGCCGGACGTCGCCGCGACGCTCGCCGAGTTCCACCGCGTCGTGAAGCCCGGCGGCGTCGCGCACGTGATCGACAGCGACTGGGGGTTGCTCGTCGTGGAGCCGCTCGGCGCGGAGCGCGTCGCCGAGCTCTTCGAGGCGGCTAAACCCGCCTACCGGACGCCGCTCATCGGCCGCAAGCTCTGGGGCGCGATGCGCGCCGCCGGCTTCTCCGACGTGAAGGTCAAGATCCTCGCCAGCGCCGACACGAAGGGACTGATGGCCCCGATCGTCTTCAACATGCTCGGCTACGCGCGCGACTCGGGCCGGCTCTCTCAGGCGAGTCGCGACGCGCTCGTCGCAGACCTCAAGAAGTCCCTCGCCGATGGCACGTTCCTGTTGATCCTGCCGCAGTTCCTCGTCACCGGGACGGCGTGAAGATCTGGAAGCTCTGCCCGTCGAGAAAGGACTGCTGCGCGCTGAACGTGTAGCCAGCCTGCGCGAGCTCCGCGCGAATCAGCTCGGGGCTCGTCGCGTGATCGCCGGAGGCGTACTCGACGATCGCCACCCGCCCGCCCGGTCGCAACCGCGTGCGGAGCGCCGCGAAGTAGGCGACGCGGTCCACCAGGTGGTGGTAGGTGTTGCACAGGAAGACCAGCTCGACGCTCGCGGCCGGCAGCTTCGAGTCGTTCGGTGCCGCTTCGATCACCTCGATATTCGCGCGCTTCTCGTCGCGAACGCGGTCGCGCAGGTACGCGAGCATGTCCGGATCGATGTCGATCGCGTACACGCGGCCGTCCGGACCGACCGCGTCGGCGAAGCGGAACGTGAAGTAGCCCCCGCCGGCGCCGAGGTCGGCCACGCGCGCGCCCGGCGCGATCGCGAGCGCCGCGACCACGCGCTCGGGCTGCTGCACTGCGTCGCGTCCCGGCGGCGCGTAGGCCAGGCGCTTCAGCGCGCCGCAGCCGGACGCGAGCGACAGCGACAAGAGGGCCAGCAGCGCGAACGCAGCCTGCGGACGTGGTCGAGTCACTCGCGTTTCTCCCCCCAGCGATTCCAGTACGTGACCTCGCGCGGCGCGTACCGCTCGGCGGGACGCAGAACTGCGTCGCGCATGTAGCCGACCGGCAGCAGGACCGTCTGCGTGACGCCCTCGGGGATGCCGAGCGCGCGCGCGGCTTCCTCTTCGTGCAAGAGATGCAGGCTCGTCCAGGTCGAGCCAAGGCCGCGAGCGCGCAGCGCGAGCATGAGTGACCAGGCCGCCGGCAGCACCGAGCCGTAGAACGCGACCTGCTGCGCGACGCTGAGCGCCTCGGGACGGCCCTCGATGCAGACCAGGATCAGCACCGGCATCTCGTGCAGGCGGTCGGCGAGCAGCTGATAGGTTGCCTTGATCGGCTCAGCAAAGGGCTCCGCCGCGCGCAGGCCCGCGTAGTGCGCGAACGCGCGGCGGTACAGCTCTCCAAGCGCCCGCTTCTGCGCCGGCTCGGTCAGCACCAGGAAGCGCCAGGCCTGGGCGTTGCGCCCGGTGGGCGCCTGCGTCGCGATCTCGATGCAGGCTTCGATCAGCTCGGGCTCGACCGGGCGCGCGTAGTCGAGCTTGCGCCGCACCGAGCGCGTGGTGCGCAGCACGAGATCGACAGAGTCGAGATCGAGATCGTCCGGCGCCATTCGCGAATCGTAGTCGATCCGCGCGGTATGATGGCGCCATGTCGGACCAAAGCCGCAGCGCAGAGCGCATCGTGGGGCCGGTTCCGGTCGAGGCCGCGGGGCTCGCGCCCGGGCGCGGCCGGCTGGCGGGCCGGAAGATCCTGGTCGTCGGCGCGGGCACGCAGCCGAGCCCCGAGCCCGATGCACCGATCGGCAACGGCCGTGCGATCGCGCTGCTGTGCGCGCGCGAAGGCGCCGCGGTGGCATGCGCGGATCGCGATCCCGCCTCGGCGCGCGAGACGCTCGCGCTGCTCGAGAAGGAGGGCGGCCGCGGAACCGTGATCGTCGCCGACGTCGCCGATGCCGCGGCCTGCGAGCGCATCGTCGCGGAGGCGGAGCAGGGTCTCGGCGGGCTCGACGGCCTGGTGCTGAACGTCGGCACCGCGGCGGGCGCGCGTCTGGCCGGAACCGATGCCGAGGCCTGGGATCGCACGTTTGCGGTGAATCTGCGCTCTCACTTCCTGATCGCGCGCGCCGCCCTGCCCCGGCTCGCGCCCGGCGCCGCGCTCGTCTTCATCAGCTCGGTCGCGGCGCTCGGACCCGGCTCACAGCTGCCCTCGTACGACGCGTCGAAGGCGGGGCTCGCCGGTCTGATGCGCCACGTCGCGTTCGAGGGCGCGCGAAGCGGCGTGCGCGCGAACGTGATCCTGCCGGGCCTGATCGACACGCCGCTCGGCCGAAGCGCGTCGCGCGGGCGCCCGTCGCGCGCGCGCACGCCCGTTCCGCTGGGCCGCCAGGGCACGGGCTGGGAGGTCGCGTATGCGACGGTCTTCCTGCTCTCGGCGGAAGCCAGCTACGTCACCGGTCAGTCGCTCGTCGTCGACGGCGGACTCTCCGCGCTGACCTGACTCGAGGAGCGAGACGTGCCCACGATCGATTGCGACGGAACCTGGATCCGCTTCGAGCAGTACGGCGAGCCGACCGCGCCGACGGTGCTGCTCGTGCACGGCTTCGCGAGCAGCGCGGACGACAATTGGGTGCAGACCGGCTGGGTGCGCGCGCTCACCAAGGCGGGCCGGCGCGTCGTCGCGCTCGACTGCCGCGGCCACGGCCAGAGCGACAAGCCGCACGAGCCCGCGGCCTACGGCCACGACCGCATGGCGGCCGACGTCGAAGAGGTGCTGCGCTACGCGAACGCGCGCAGCGTCGACGTCTTCGGCTACTCGATGGGCTCGTTCCTGACACTGCGCCTGCTCGAGCGCAAGCCGGGACGCGTCCGCTCGGCGATCCTCGGCGGTGTCGGCGACGCCATGCTGCGGGCGCGCCCGAACACGGGCGTGATCGCGGACGCGCTCGCGGCCGCGGATCCGAGCGCGATCACCGACCCCGCCGCGCGCGCCTTCCGCGCATTCGCGGAAGGCCGCGGCAACGATCTCCGGGCGCTGGCTGCGCTGCAGCGCGCCGAGGGCCGGCTGCCGGACCTCGTGGCGCTCGCCCGGCTGCGGCTGCCGATCCTCGTCGTCACCGGCGCGAAGGACGCGCTCGTCGGCAGCCCCGAGAAGCTCGCGCAGGCGCTGCCCGGCGCGCGCGCGGAGATCGTGCCGGACGCCGATCACCTGAGCGCGGTCACCCATCCCCGCATGAAAGAGATCGTGCTCGGCTTCCTCGCGCAGGTCGACGCGGCGGCGAAGAGCTAGGCGCTTCTACCGCGACACACTCGTGCGTACGCCTGCGGGCTGGTGCCCCCGCGCCCGGCACTTTCAGGGCCTGCACACGATTGGCGAGCTCCCGCCCGCGCAAGAGCTGGTACGCTTCGACGGTTCGCACCGAAAGCAGGAGACACGCTGATGGCCGAGAAGCTCGATGCGGGCGCGACACTCCCGAAAATCACGCTCCGCATCGCGGGCGGAGGCAGTCTGACGCTGCCCGATGAGCTCGGCTCGAGCTACGGGGTCGTGCTCTTCTACCGCGGACACTGGTGACCCTATTGCCGCCGGCAGTTGGCCGGCTTCGCCGCCCAGAAGGCGGCGCTCGATGGCCTCGGCGTGCGCGTAGTCGCGGCGAGCGTCGACAGTGAGGAGAAGGCGCTCGACGTTGCGAAGGACTTGAACTTCCCGGTCGCCTGGGGCGTGACGCGCGCGGACGCGGAGAAGATCGGCGCGTTCTGGGACGGCAAGCGGAACTTCATCCAGCCGTCGGAGTTCGTCGTGCGCGGCGGCGACGGCGTGATCGTCTCGTCGACCTACAGCGCCTCGCCGATCGGCCGCGTCGATGCAGCCGACGTCGTGTCGCTGTTGAAGATCGTCGAGGCGCGCCGCGCGGCCAAGTCGGGCTGAACCGCGGTCAGCCGCGCCGCATGCTCGAGCTCGGCGAGCGCGGCGTCGAGATCGCAGCCGAGCTGGTCCAGGTCGGGGGCGAGTTCCCAATCGCCGATCAACCCCCAGCAGAGCTTGCCGTCGTAGGAGAGCGCGGCGACGCCGAGGCCCTGCCGGGCGAAGAGCGGCGACTGC
>Ga0210377_10005526_pt1 | contig 10373 bp, 6 predicted proteins | sample PLM4_65_b1redo_FD_155480 | JGI IMG/M metagenome (GOLD analysis project Ga0210377, IMG submission 155480) | Groundwater sediment microbial communities from an aquifer in East River, Colorado, USA - PLM4_65_b1 redo | ecosystem: Environmental > Terrestrial > Soil > Riparian zone | place: USA: East...
TGGCGTCTTCCGGGTTAGCAGGCTACGCGCAACCGGCTAACCAGCGCGCCGCCGCGCCTTGCAAATCCCCCTCAGCCGTATTATAGTCTCCTCACAATGACAGCCCTTGATTAGCCCATTATTGCCTTGAACACTGTTGACGAACCTCCCTTAGTCTACCCAACTGACCCATTCATCCAGCGGAGGGTGGCGTGACGCTTGATGTTGTGATTCTCGCTGCCGGACAGGGAACGAGAATGAAATCGCGTTTACCTAAGGTCTTGCATCCGCTGGCGGGCCGCCCGCTGGTCATGCACAGCCTTGGCGCGGCATCGACGCTCAGTTCCCGTCCCCCCGTTCTGGTGATCGGGCATGGCGGCGACGCGGTGCGCGAAGCGATTGGGGATTCTGCCCGTTACGTTGTCCAGAGCGACCAGTTGGGGACAGCTCACGCCGTTTTGCAAGCCCGCGACTTAGTGCGCGGGGCGAGCCGGCATGTCGTCGTGATGTATGCCGACATGCCTCTGCTCCGTCCTGAAACCCTTGCCGCGCTGGTCGAAGCTCAAAAGGCCAACGCAGGGCCTTTCACGCTGTTGACGCTTGCAACCGATGACGCGCGCGGGTTTGGGCGGATACTGCGCGACACCGCGGGCGCGGTGATCGCCATCATCGAAGAAGCTCAGGCCACTCCGGAGCAGCGCGCTATCCGCGAATTGAACGTAGGCGTTTATTGCTTTGAAGCCAATTGGCTGTGGGAGCATATCGATCAGGTTCCAGTCAGCCCCAAAGGGGAATATTATCTGACTGATCTGGTGGCGATGGCCGTGTCCGAAGGTCGCGCCGTCCAAGCCGTGGCCCTCGACGACCCCGACGAGGCTCTGGGCATTAACAGCCGTGTTCATATGGCTGAAGCCGAAGCCGCCCTGCGCCAGCGCGTCAACCGCGCTCTGATGCTTGCCGGCGTGACCCTGCTTGACCCTGCCACGACCTATATTCACCCTACCGTCCAAATCGGCATTGACACGGTGATCGGGCCCAACACCAGCATCACCGGCCAAACCGTGATCGGCGAAGGCTGTGTCATCCGCCCCAACACCGTGATCGAGGATGCCACTTTGGAAGACCATGTGGATGTTGGCCCGTTCGCCCATTTGCGAAAAGGCGCGTATTTGGAAAGCGGCGTCCATATGGGCAACTTTGGCGAAGTCAAAAACAGCCGCCTGCGGCGGGGCGCCAAGATGGGCCATTTCAGCTATATCGGCGATGGCGACATCGGCGAAGAAACGAATATTGGCGCGGGGACAATCACCGCCAATTATGACGGCAAAGCCAAACACAAAACGGTCATTGGCAACCATGTGTTGATTGGCAGCGACACCATGCTGGTCGCCCCCGTCACCGTCGGCGATGGCGCGCGCACCGGGGCAGGATCGGTGGTGACCAAAGACGTGCCACCCGGCGGATTGGTGTATGGCGTTCCGGCCCGCCCGCCAGCGACGAAAGCGAAAGGAAGCTAGTTGGAACTATCACTCTCCGGGCTGGGAATCATCGCGCTGATTGCGCTGCTGCTGCTCGACGCGCTTTTTTCAGCGTCGCAAGCGGCCCTGTCGAACGCGCATCGCCACCTGCTTCGCGAACAGGCTGATCAGGGCAACAGCCGCGCGAAACTCGCCTATGCTGTCGCCGAAGATTCCTCGCGCGTGCTGGCGACGTTTCAGCTTGCGAGTCTGCTGGTTCATTTCCTGACGGCGGCGGTGGTCGCGGGACTGCTGCTCGATCCGCTATCACGGTCGCTGCAACTGGTCGCGCCCCTGACCCGGCTCGCCAGCGTCGCCATCAGCTATCTTGTTGGCTTCCCGATTATTGGCTTCCTGATCTACCTATTCGCCGAACTGCTCCCGACAACGTTGGCCCAGCGCAATGCTGAAGCATGGGCGATGGCTCTGGCATGGCCTGCTCGCGTTACCATCGTATTGTTTTCCCCGCTGGCGTCAATTGTTGGGAAACTGCGCCGAGCGTTGGCAAGGCCCAGCGATGGCGACATGGACGCCGGGATGGTCACCGAAGCGGAGATCATGACGCTGGTGGACGCAGGCGAGGAAGAAGGCGCGATTGAAATGGAAGAGAAGGAGATGATCTACTCCGTCTTCCAACTCGATCAAACGCTCGCTCGCGAGATTATGCTGCCACGTATCGATATGGTGGCTCTTGATATTGAAACGCCGCTGCCCGAAGCGATTGACCTGATTCTCAAGTCCGGCCACTCGCGCATTCCTCTCTACGAAGAATCGCTCGACAACATTGTTGGCTTGCTGTACGCCAAGGACCTTTTGTCCGTGTGGAGCGAGGATAGGCAGTCGGTCAACCTGCGCGCTATCATGCGAAAAACACATTTTGTCCCAGAAACCAAGCGCGTTCTTGATCTGCTGCGCGAGCTTCAACATGAAAAAGTGCATATGGCGGTGGTTATCGACGAATATGGCGGCACGGCAGGGCTGGTCACTATTGAGGATGTCGTCGAGGAGATCGTCGGCGAGATACGCGACGAATATGACGCCGCCGAAGAGCCGCCGATTGAACGCATCAGCGCGGACGAATTTATAGTTGACGCTCGCATCAACATCGACGAGCTAAACCACGAACTGGATATGAGCTTGCCCAGCGACGAAGCGGACACACTGGGGGGATTTATTTATGAGCAACTCGGCAAAGTGCCCGATATCGGCGACACCCATGAAAGCAACCAGATCAAAATTGAAGTGCTGACCGTTGTCGGCAAACGCATCGGCAAAGTCCGTGTTCGCCGCCTTTCCCCCGCGAACCCGCCCACCAAGGATGGAGCGCCCCCTCATGTCACAGAAACAAGCGTCAATTGATCGGAACGCGCTGGTTCAGGCTGCCCGCAAAGTCCGCGAGCTAGCTTATGCGCCGTATTCCAAATATAAAGTCGGCGCAGCTTTGCTCGCTGAGGATGGCACTGTTTTCACAGGCTGCAACGTCGAGAACGCCGTCTACCCGGCGGGCATTTGCGCCGAGCGTGTGGCAGTCACCAAAGCGATTTCGGAAGGCCATCAAAAGTTTGTAGCTATTGCCGTTGCCACCAAAGATGGCGGCTCGCCGTGCGGAATTTGCCGTCAGGTGATGAGCGAATTCGCTCCGCACATGCCAGTTATTCTCGCCAGCCCGGAAGCGATCACTGCTGAGTTCACGCTTGATCAGCTGCTTCCTGAGCGCTTTGGTCCGGGCAACCTGACATGAACTTGCCTTTTCGTCTGTCGTCTTTCGCCTTTTGTGGCTTTTTCTCTGGCCCATCGCTCATCGCTCGTTGCTCATTGCTGCTTTCTAATGTCTCCTCCTGAGCGCCTTTACCGCACGGAAGCTGTTGTCCTGCGCCGACACGATCTGGGAGAGGCAGACCGCATTCTGACCTTATTCGCGCGCGGCTATGGCAAAACGCGGGTCGTCGCCAAAGGCGTCCGCAAGCCTGCCAGCCGCAAGGCCGGGCATGTCGAGCTTTTCATGCGTGTTGACGTGTTGCTGGCGCAGGGCCGCACGCTGGACGTGATCAGCCAAGCTCAGATGATTGACGCTTTTCTGCCGCTTCGTCTTGACTTGACACGGACGACCTACGCCTCGCATTTTGTCGAACTGTTGGACGCCTTCACCGAAGATTCTGATCAACACGACGACCTGTACGATCTGCTGGTCATGGGGTTGGCATGGATATGCGCCACCACCGATCTTCGTCGCGCCGCGCGCTATTATGAGCTTCAACTACTGGATATTGTGGGGTATCGCCCTCAGTTATTTGAATGCGTGATTTGCGGGGACAAAATTCAAGCGCGCGACCAATTTTACAGCGCGCAGGACGGCGGCGTTGTCTGCCCGAACTGCGGGCCAGATTACCCTCGAGCGCGCGCCATATCACTGAACGCCCTCAAAGTGCTGCGCTATATGCAAACCCGCGCTTACGATCCAGTTGATCAACTGAATATCAGCGCCGGAGTTCATAGCGAGTTGGAACGCTTGCTCTATGAAACGCTGGCTTATCATCTGGAGCGCCGCCTCAAGTCCGCCGCTTTTCTGGAACGCCTGCGCCGGGAAGATCGGCGAGACGAATGGGCCTCGTAAAACGCCGCGTTTTAATCCTGATCGCGGGACTCGGTTCGCCGCTTGCGAGTCAGCCTTTTAGCGGCTTTGATCCAGCCCTCGATGTTGGGGGCATGATGACCCGGAATGTCCATCACAGCCCGCACTTGATCGGGGGTCATAGCCGCCAGTTGCCGCAGCGATTTTACGCCCCGGTTACGCAGTTGTTCCGCGTAGTACGGCGACAGGCGAGGAATCACGGTCAGATCGTCTTCAAGCTCGTTCTCTAAATAAGACCGCACAGGAACCGGGTCAGGCGGGTCAGCCAGAGCTGTTCCGGGCAAACGCTGCGGTTGGCGGGGAGTCACATCAACACGGCGGGGCGGCAGCGACAGCGGGGGCGGCGGCTCGGCGGGAAAGGCGTCCACAGCGCGCGCCACGCCCATCTGCCGACGCAGTTCGTCGTCTTTCTGCGCGATCAGCTGTCTGGCGTGAGCTATATCGATCTCGCGCTGTTGGCGCTGGCGATGGAGCATCCTCAACTCCGCGTCACGCTGTTCCAGCAACGCGCGGGCTTCGTCCATTTCGGAAGTCTTGGCTTTGACCGTCTGACGCAGCATTCGCAGTTCGGCGTCCTGCCATTGCACTTGCTGAGTCAGCCGGTTGATCTTGACCTGATAGCCCTCCTGCATTTGCCTGAGCATGTCCAGTTCTTCGATGCTGCGATCCACATCGCCCAGCAGATGGTTGCGTTCGTCGCGGCGGGCGTCCAGATTTTGCCGGATAGAGTTTAGATTGCTCTGGGTTTCATTGACCGTGCTTTGCCGTTCATCGAAAGCCACCAGCAACCGATCATACTCCTGTTCGGTGTCGTCAAGCTGCTGGCGCGCCTTCGCAATGGTCTTGTTCAGGTGTGTCAGGCGAGTTTCGGCCTGTTCCAGTTCGACTTCGGCGGCGTGCATCTGGTCCAACTTCTCGTCGCGGCTGAGTTCCATATGGACTTCGGGGCCGGGCATTCGACTTGCCAACCGCCGAGCAGCCCGCCGGTGATGCGTGGCGTTCAGCGCGAAGCCAGCCAGCAGTCCTACCGCCAGAGCGATAAGTGGCAGGGAATTCACCAGCAAAACGGGAAGATTCGCGATCAGGGGGTTCATAAACGAAGGCCGTCTGCGCCTCTGAAATGCCGCCATCGGGCAAAATGGTGGATCAAGATTCAGTATTTTGCACTATAATATGGTTTGCTATAGGATAGTAGATGGTTTCAATAGCGTTAATCATTAAGTCTACGCCTTGTAGCGTGATCCGGCAAATCGCCCGTTTGTGGGAGCGGGGCGATTAGCCAATGCTTCACAGATCAACAGTGAGCCGCTTTTGGACAATGCTAGGTTGACGAAGCGGTCCTGTTGCGCGTGGGGCGTCCCTAATGGGCCTTGGGGAGAGCGGCATCCGAATGCCACATGCAGTGATTAGCTCGGCCTTAACGGAGGCCGGAATCCGGCTTCTCAATACACTGATTGACCGCGCACAGGAATTCGACGAACAAACCGACGACCCCATTTTTACTGCCATTGACCACTGGGCCAGGGAAGTTCAAAACGAAGCCGACCTGAATGCGATGTTTCAGGTTGCCCAAGACCAGTTCGCCGAGCGGGTTCTGGCTTACTCGCGAACCGACACCCAGTGGATGAACGCGCTGGCCGTCTTGTTGGAACATGGCGGCGACACCACGCGCGCCTTCTCTTTGAATCTATGGCGGGCTTATTTCTTCCGGCTGGAAGAAGCCGCCGACGCGCTGTGGGCGCAATACCTTGACTTAATCAAAAGCGCCGCCGCCCGCACCGATCAGGCGTTGCCCCGTTCGTGGGGCGACTGGATTCTCCCCATTCAAGATTACATGGGCCTTGTAGAGGCCCGGCTGGTGGGAGAGTTCGCTGGTTTTGAGCGCCTGCTCGCCTCGCAGGATGTGGTTGAATTGCTGGAAGGCGCTCCGCTCGAAGAGCCGGCCCGCCCGCCTGCCGCCGAAGCCGGCGCTACGTTCATCCCCGGCCCGCATTTTGACGCCACCGCGACATTGCTGGCTTACCTGTCGGCCTGCGTGGAACGGGTAGGCCGCATCGACCCACGCGGGCAGCCCAGCGCGAACGGCGTGTCTATCCCCATCAGCGATATTTACACCCCGCTCCGGTTGGTCCCGCTGGCCGAGATCGGCCACCCGGGGAATTTGGCTCGCTATCAGACAGCAGCCTCGACGGTTGAGGAAGATTTCATAGCGCGCGAGCCGCTATTGGCGCGTGAAATCGACGCCCGCCCCGGCTTGCCGCCAAACGAGGCATTTTCAAGGCATAATGAAGTTCTGGTTCTTGGCGAAGTAGGGGCGGGCAAAACCACCCTGTTGCGAAACGCCACACTGGACTACGCGCGCGGCTTGCTGGATCGCCAGCAAGCCAGCTTTCAGGTCGAAACCCGGCCCGATGGCAGCGCGCGCATCCTGTTGAGCCGTCCGTTGCCAGTATACGTCGATCTAGCGCGGTATGTGGACGAGCGTGACGGCGAGGAGACTTTGCCGGATTACGCCCTGCGAATCGCCGCTGAAATGGTCGCGGATCAGGCTGTGATCCCGATGTTGGCGCGTTTTATTGAGACCGGGCAGTGCCTTCTGCTGCTGGACGGATTGGATCAGGTTGCGACGGATGAGCAGCGCCGGATGCTGATCGAAGCGGTCACGCTGGCAGCGGACAACTGGCGGCGAACGGGCAACAAGATTGTGGTGTCCAGCCGCCTGAGCGGAATCGCGGGGGCGCCGCTCCCGGATCGCTTTGTGGCCTACGTGATACGCCCACTTGATCGCAGCCAGATCGGGCCGTTTCTGCTGCGCTGGTCGGTGACGCAAGCGCGCCTTCGCCGCCCGATGCTGAGAGACGACGAGGCGATCCATGCCGCGCAAACTGAGACATTGACGCTGGCGCGGGCCGTGACAACCAACCCCCAATTAGGGGCATTGGCCGGTTCCCCGTTGATATTGCGCTTGCTGGTCGGGGTATTCCATAACGCGACCATCCTCGCGCCTCAGCGAGTGGCGGTATACCAGACGGTGACGGACTCGATGATCCGTGACTGGCGTCTGCCTCAATCAGCCGGAAATCGCCCGGCAGTGCTGGAACACGAAGCCGTTGATCTACTGGGGCATCTGGCCTTCTGGCTGCATGCCTCTCGACCCGGCGGCATGATCAGCCAGGAAGAACTCGTCTCGATCCTGACGCATATCTGGAAGCAAATACGGCCAGACGCCCGGGAGGAGCAGGGACGCGCCGCCGTTGAGGATTTCATAGGACGGTTGAATTCGCAGACGGGCGCGTTTGTGGAATTAATGCCCGGTCGGTATGGCTTCACGCATGTCGCGTTGCAAGAATATTTTACCTCGCGTTATCTGGTTTCCAGCTATCGGTTGGCCCCGGAGCGGCTGCGCGCCTATCTGCACGACCCGCGCTGGGACGAACCCGTCCGGCTGGCCATTAGCTTTACGGCATTGCGGTCGCTGGAAGACGCCTCGGATTTGATTGAGGTAGCCGTGCTGGCGCGCGGCGGTCGATTTGAGTCAAGCCCATTTGAGGCGTGGCTCAAACGCGACCTGCTGTTTGCGGCGCGGTTGTTGGCCTCCGGCGTTGAAGCGCGCCCGGCGATCACGCAGGAGATCGTCAAAGAATTAGTCGCCATGTGGATTCAGGGCGACCGCGACAGCATGGGGCGATTCAACCGGGGATTTGACACAGCGCGCCGCCACTTGTCCGGGCTGGATGGAACGCTGGCCGGACGGCGGGCGCTTCAGTTAGCCATCGAAGGTCTGGCTTCGCCGGACGAGCGTCGTCAGGCGTTCGCGGCTGACGCGGCGACCTTCTGGCCTAACACTCTGGGAGAAGCGTCTGGCGCGCTGGTGCGCGCCGGGCGTGACGCTCCACCGTTGGCTCGCCGAGCGGTGGCGCAGGCGTTAGGCCATCTGGCTTCATTGGACGAAGAGGGGTATCGCCTGCTGTTGTCGCTGGTCAATGACACCGATGAGAAGGTGGCTGAAGCGGCTCGCGCCACGCTGCGCAAACTGCCGCCAATCCCTCAGGACGCTCTGAGCATGTTTGTCAACCTGCTGAGGGGCGGGCCGCCGGCTGGCCGGCGGGTGGCTTTGCGCCAGTTGGCTCAAGTCGGTTCGCTGCCGCCTTCAGTCGTCAGCGAACTGATCCATCTGCTCAACGATCCCGAAGCGGAAATCCGGCAGGCGGCAATGGACGCGCTGGCGAACGTGACGCATCTTTCGGACAACGCGCTGATCACGATCACGCGGCTGGCGATGGACACCAAATCGGGCTTGCGTCTGGCGGCGATCAACGCCCTGCGCCGCCCGGTGGAGCTTCCGCGAGACGTGATAGATCACTTGATGGAATGGACGTATGACCCCGAAGTGGCGATCCGGCGCGCTTCGGCGCTGGCATTGGCGACCTGCCTGAACCGGACGCCGGAGGTCATGGACACGCTCATGGAACGGCTGAACGACCCGGTGGACAGCGTTCGGGCGGACACTGTAGAGCCGCTGGCCCTGAAATATCCGACCGAATCCAAAGTCCGCCATCTGCTGGCGCATGCCGTCTCCGACCCGACCCACCGCGTCCGGGTGTCGGTCGCGGCAGCATTCAAGCATTTCCCGCAGCCGGATGTCGAGGCGCGGGCCGCGCTGCGGACGCTGCTTTCGGACCGCGAAATGATCGTGCGGGAAGCCGCGCTGGAAACCATCGCCCATATTCAGAGTCCGGGCGCTGAGTTAATCGAATATGTTGTTTCACTGGTGACAGTGCAAGATTACGGTATCGGGGCGAAAGCGGCGCGGACATTGGCCCGCCTGCGCAATCTGCCGCAATCAGCGCTGCTGGCCCTGATCCGCGCGCTGCCCGGATGTTGGGAAACGGAAGGCCGGGCAATCGCGGATTGCCTGCGCGCGCACCACCCGTTGGGCATGGACGCCATCAGCGAGATTATGGATCACGCGGTCAGCAAGCAGGCAGGGCGGACACAGCTATCGCAGCCCCCGGTGGGCTTGCGGGCGTTGGCGCTGGAGATTCTGGGCAATGCGTTGGATGAAGCGCCTGACATCTTCGGGCTGCTGTTGCGCGCAGCGGTGGACGCGGAGTCGCCGGAAGCCCAGATCGCGGCGCTGCGTGGGCTGGGGCACAATCGTGTGCTGTGGCCTGAGGTCAAAAAGGCTCTGCTGGGTCTCTTGCAAGAGGGGCCGCTGCACGTTCGTTGCACCGCCGGAGTGACTCTGGGCCGACTAATTCATAACTTGCCCAATCCTGATTTGACAGCTGATGAAATGGGGCTGGCCGCCGGATTGTTGGCAGGGTTGCTCAAAGAGATCACGCCCAGAGCAAGTTGGGAGGCCGACGCCGGAACGCAAAACGACTTGTTGCGCGCCCTGAGCCGGGTTGTGGCGCGCTCAAAGCTAACACCCTTGCGACTTGTTTCACGAGTGGCTACGGAGTGAGAGAAACGACACACGGTCTTTATTGGCTGAACAACAAGGATAACGCATGAGAATCGACTGGGCTTTATTCCGCTTTCCGTTTGACGACCCCCGTTGGAAAGGAAAATTTGCCATCGGTGGGCTGCTGATGCTCATCGCGACGTTTCTGTCCGTTCCCTTCTTCTGGTTGTCTTTGCCTGTGCAAGGATACTCGCTTCAGATCATGCGGGGCGCGCTCAAAGGCGAGCCGCCTTCATTGCCAGAATGGGAAGATTGGGGAAAGCTCTTTGGCGATGGCCTCAAGGCATTGGTTGTCCGAATTGTGTATCTGATGCCTGTGCTTTTGTTGGCCTGTTGCATGTACGCTATTTGGATGGCCGTCTTCTTCGGCCTGATCGCCGCATCCGACGGGCCGCGTGGCATGTCGGGGGACGCTGCCAGCGCCGTGATGGGGGGGATGTTCGCTGTCTACGGATTGTCGTTCATGTTCATCGGAGTTATCACTATCCTGAGCCTTCCGCTCACGTACCTGTCTATGGTCGCTATGGCGCGCCTGGCTGCCACCGACGCGCTGGGCAGCGCCTTCCAATTCGGCGAGGTCTGGCAGTTGGCGCGAACAGGGTTCAAGAACTTCGCGCTGGCCTACCTGATCTTCTTCGCCGCCGCGATGGGCGCGGGTCTGCTGGCTTCCGTGCTGATGTACACTATCATTCTGTCATGCCTGTATCCGTTCGCCATTGCCGCGGCGCTCATATATGGCCAGATCATGATGGGCGCGTTGTTTGGCATGGCTTACTAT
>Ga0210377_10005527_pt1 | contig 10373 bp, 10 predicted proteins | sample PLM4_65_b1redo_FD_155480 | JGI IMG/M metagenome (GOLD analysis project Ga0210377, IMG submission 155480) | Groundwater sediment microbial communities from an aquifer in East River, Colorado, USA - PLM4_65_b1 redo | ecosystem: Environmental > Terrestrial > Soil > Riparian zone | place: USA: East...
TGCGGCGAGCACGCGCGGGTGCTCGCCGATCCATCGCGCGCGAAGGGGCCACGCGTTGACGACCGCTTCCGATGCGGTGCCGGTGAGCGGATAGGGCGCAGAAATCAGCATCGCCGCGCCGTGATGCTCGGCCGAGCGCCCCAGGCGAACCCACGCCGCATCGTGCACGCGACGCCCTTTGATGGGATGCGCCCCCGCGTCGAGCACGACGAGCTGGAACCCTGACGCGGTCAGCATCTCCACCGCCATCACCGCCTGTTTCATGGTGTGCGGGCGCACCCACAGCAGCCGCCTCAAGTCGGCCCCGCACGCCTCGGCGATCTGCGGATCGAAGTGATCGCCGAGGTCGATGAACGCGGCGGCCTCGCCGATCGAGGTCGAAGAGGCGAGCGCCGACATCGCGATGGAGAAGCGCCCGCACGAGCGACGGCCGGTGATCTCGGTCATCTTGCCGCGGCGGAGTCCTCCGCCGAGGAGGGCGTCGAGCGGCTCGAGCGTGGTGGGGACGACGTCCTCACGCGATTGCTTTGCAACGGCGCGGATCAGCTCCGCCGCATTCATCACCTTCGAGGCGATCGCGGCATCGAGCGACGCACGCAACCGGCGCACGCTCTCGCGCTCGCCGCTCGGAAGCGGCAGCGGATCGGGCACGAGCGCCGGCTTCGCCCGCGGGGCTCGGGGCGCGAGCAGCTCGAACTGATAACCGACAGAAGCAGTGATCGCAGACATCGGGGGAGTCGTTCCTGCGCGTGATTACCGTATGGCGGTAATCGGGCGTAACGCAAGTGTGAGGTGTATGCCGCTGCGCGCGCGGGTGAAGTTGAGCGCGCGCTCCACGCTGTGTGGAACGGGGCTCTTGGCTCTTAGCTCTTGGCTCTTGGGACCACCCGACCCGACGAGCTCCCAAGAGCTGAGAGCCAAGAGCTAAGAGCTTCGGTTCAATTTGTTATACTCGCCGGCGTTCAAGGGTAACTTTTTCCGATGGATGGAAAGCCCGACTCGACTTCGGTCGAGATCTTTGGTCAGACATACAACGTTCGTGGGGAAGGAGACCCGAACTATTTAACGGAGCTCGCGCGGTTGGTTGACTCCAGGATGCGCGATGTCGCAGCGGAAGTGGCAACGGTTGACCCGCTGAAGATCGCGATCCTGGCTGCGTTGAACATCGCCGATGAGTTTTCTCGATACAGGAAACAGCATGACCAGTCGATGCATGGCTGGATCGAGAAGACGGAGGAAATATCGGACCGGCTCAATAAGGTAATTACTTGAGCCAACCTGAGTTGGTAGACGTTTCGGAGTCCCTGCAGAGTGCGTGATGAATGGTCTAGCGCTTGAACCGATGCTCTTACTCCGGGCGCTCGCGTCTCGAGCCGCGTGCACGCCTTCGACCCCTCCGGGTCATAGAAGGTAGCCAAAACGGCACGAGTAGGGCGCCCACCTGCTTAGCGGGTTCAAGTAAGAATCCCTCACACGGCTCAGGCGGGGTTCTCCGATTAACTTCCACTGCGCGAGCCTCCTTCCGGGGAGGTTCACATTGGTCGAAATCATTATTGCAGTCGTGATCGGCGCCGTCGGCGCCGTGATCCTGGCCGGCGTGTGGGCGCTGGTCTATCGCAAACGCGGTGAGGCTCAAATCGAAGAAGCCCGCCGCGCAGCCGGCCGCGTTCTCGAGGATGCGCAGAAATCGGCCGCGGCCCGCCTGAAAGAGGCGGAGCTCGAGGCAAAAGAAAAGCTTCTGCAGATGCGGTCGGAGTTCGACCGGCAGGCGCAGCAGCGTCGCGACGAGATGAAAAACTCGGAGCGCCGGCTGCAGCAGAAGGAAGAGAGCCTCGACAATAAAACGCAGCAGCTCGACTCGCGTATGGCCGAGGTCGAGAAGCGCGATCGCGGGATTGCCGACCGCGAGAAGAATGTCGAGACCCGCGAGGAAGCGCTGAACGCGCTCATCGAGGACCAGCGGCACAAGCTCGAGCAGATCTCCGGCCTCACGGTCGAGCAGGCGAAGCAGGAGCTGATCCGCGGGATCGAGAACGAGGCGAAGCTCGACGCGGCGCACATCATCAAGCGCATCGAGACCGAAGCGACCGAGCTCGGGAATCAGCGCGCCAGGAAAATCCTCGGCATGGCCATCCAGCGGATGGCCTCGGACTACGTCGCCGAGAACACCGTCTCCGTCGTCGATCTCCCTTCGGAGGACATGAAGGGCCGCATCATCGGACGCGAGGGAAGAAACATCCGCGCGCTGGAGCTGGCCACGGGCGTCGACCTCATCGTCGACGACACGCCGGAAGCGGTCATCCTCTCCGGCTTCGATCCGATCCGCCGCGAGGTGGCGCGCATCTCACTGGAGCGGCTCATGCAGGATGGGCGCATTCATCCGGCGCGCATCGAGGAGCTGGTCGAGAAGGTCCGGCAGGAGCTCGATCAGAAGCTCTTCGAAGAAGGGGAAGCGGCCGCCTTCTCCCTCGGCATCACCGATATTCATCCCGAAGTGCTCAAGCTCCTCGGACGTCTGCGGTATCGCACCTCCTACGGGCAGAACGTGCTCGTGCATTCGTTGGAAGTGGCGCAGCTCGCTGCGCTGATGGCGGTGGAGCTCGGTGTCAACGACACGATCGCCAAGCGCGGCGGTCTGCTGCACGACATCGGCAAAGCGATCGATCGTGAGATGGAAGGCACGCATCTCGAGCTCGGTCGTCAGGTTCTCGACAAATACGGCGAGAAGCGCGAGATCATTCACGCGATGGAATGCCATCATGGCGATTACGATCCGACGACGGTCGAAGCGGTGCTCGTCAACTCCGCCGACGCGCTGTCAGCGGCGCGGCCCGGTGCGCGCCGCGAGATCCTCGAGAACTATGTGCATCGCCTCGAACGGCTCGAGTCGATCGCGAACTCGATGGAGGGAGTTTCCAAGAGCTTCGCCATTCAGGCCGGGCGCGAGCTTCGCATCATCGTCAACGCCGAGAAGATCACCGACGAGCAGTCGATCTGGCTGTCGAAGGACGTCGCTCGCAAGATCGAATCGGAACTGCAGTACCCGGGTCAGATCAAAGTCACCGTGATTCGCGAGATGCGAGCGGTGGATTACGCCAAGTAGAAAAAGCTCTCAGCTCTCAGCTCTCAGCTCTCAGGGAGAGCGGGCTTGGGAGCTGAGAGCTTGATACCAGACGCCCAATAGAAAGCAGTTCTCAGCTCTCAGCTCTCAGGGAGGGCGGGCCTGAGAGCTGAGAGCTAAGAGCTGAGAGCTTGATTCGCGTTTTGTACATCGGCGACGTCGTCGGCCAGCCCGGCCGGCGAGCGTTGCATCAGAAGCTCGAGCACGTTGTCGATCGGGAGAAGATCGACTTCACGATCGTGAATGTCGAGAACGCGGCCGGCGGCTTCGGCGTGACCGAGGCGATCATGGAGGAGTTGTCGGAGCTGCCGATCCATGCCTACACCTCCGGCAATCACATCTGGGACAAGAAGGATTTCGTCGACAACTACGATCACTATCCGCATGTCGTGCGTCCCGCGAACTACCCGGCGGGGAATCCGGGTACCGGCAAAGTGATCCGTCAGACCGCGGGCGGGGTGAACGTCGCGGTCCTGCAGCTCATGGGGAACGTGTTCATGCCGCCGTGTGAGAATCCGTTTCACTGCGCGGATCGCGAGCTGAAGGAGCTGGCCGGCACGAAGGTGATCATCGTCGACATACACGGCGAGGCGTCGTCGGAGAAACAGGCGATGGGCCGCTATCTCGACGGTCGCGTGTCGGCGGTCGTCGGAACGCACACGCACGTGCCGACCGCGGACGAGCGGATCCTGCCGAACGGCACCGCCTATCAGACCGATGTCGGGATGACGGGCGCGTACGACTCGGTGATCGGCTTCCGTCCCGAAGAGGCGCTGCATCGCTTTCTGATGAATACGCCGCGGAAGCTGGAAGTGGCGAAGCGCGACATCCGCCTCTCCGGCGCGCTGATCGATGTCGACGAGACGACCGGCCGGGCGTCGAACATCGTGAGAATCCACGAAAAGCTCGAGGAGTAGTCCGTGCCCGCTGCCTGGGATCGACTCGCCGATGCGACGGCGGCTCCCGCGGCGCTCCAGCTCTCCGTGATCACCCTCGGCCATGTCCACGTCGATGACATCACCGCGTTGACGCCGCGTTTCGCGAAGGTGGAGCAGCTCGTGCTCGACATCGCGTCGCGTGACCCGCTGTGGCGTCATCGAGCGGAGCTGAATCGCGCGATCGACGCCGCGAGCGCGGACTGGGTGCTGATCGTGCGCGAACGCGAGGTCATCGACGCCGCGCTCGCCGGCGAGATCGCCGTTGCCGCGGGCGCGGCGAAGGCGCGCGGGTTTCGAATCCGATCGATTCCGTTCTACGCGGGAAAACCGCTCCGCGTGGGTCGCGATCAGGGAGAAGTGCGCCTGTTCCACCGCCGCTACTACATGCGGTACGCGCAGAAAGGGGAGTGGCAGGAGCTCGCGATTCAGGGAGCCGTCGTGCGGTTGCACAACGTGCTGCGCTCCGTGACGTTCGAGTCGTCGTCGGCCCATCGCGACTACCTGGCGACGAGGGGCGTCCCGCATTCGATGCTGCGCCGCCTGCTGCTGTTCCTTCGCTACGCCCTCTCGACGCGGGCACTCGATATGAACACCCTGCGATATCTGTGGATCGAAGCCGGCTTCGACAAGAGTTGAAGCGATCCGGCCCGCGAACGACTCGCCGGCGGCGCTTCTGAAACGGCCGCAGCCTAAGCCATCTGCGTGCTGCCGTTACCGCCCCGCAGCGATCCGTTGGCGCGGAACTGACGCGGCGACATCCCGTACCGCCGGCGGAACTGCTGCCGGAAGTAGTTCTCCGAGTCGAATCCGCAACGGCGGGCGATCTGCGACACGCGCAGATTGCCTGCCTTCAGCAGACGTGCGGCTTTCTCGAGCCGCTTCTCTTTCAGGAAGTGGCTCAGAAGGCGGCCGGTGACGCGGTGAAAACGTCCGGAGATGTACTGGCGTGTATAGCCGAGCTCCTTCGTGACCGCTTCGACGGTCACTTCTTCGTCGGCCTGCAAGCGGCGCCTTACGGTTTTGATCAGGGAGCGAAGCAAACCGTCCATCTTTGCTCCTCCTGTCCCGTTGAACGACTACACGACCCGCTGTACTCTTGCCCAGAGGGTTCGTCGCAGCAGTATGGAATTGGAGGCGCCCATGATAGCGCAAACAGGCGCGGGAGAGGGTCAAGCGGGAGGCGACGTATTGAAGTCGGCCACGCTGTTCGTCGAATTCGAGCCTGACGAGCTCCAGCAGTTGCGGGCTGGACTGCAGACCACGCGGTTCGCGCCAGGCGACATCATCCTGGGCGAGGGCAAGGCCAATCGCGCTCTGCACATCCTCAAAACCGGACGGATCCGCGTCACACGCCGCGTCGACTCGAGAGAAGTCGCGCTCTGCGATCTCGTCGCAGGGCAGACGTTCGGCGAGCTTTCCATCATCGAGGACGGTGTGGCATCGGCAACTCTGCAGGCAGTGACCGAGACCGAGGTGCTGTCGATCTCAATGCACGACCTCGCGCGGTTTCTGCAGAGTCAGCCCGTCGCCGCCGCCAAATTCTGGCGCGCCGTCGCGGTCGACCTGCGCCGCCGTCTGCTGCAGACGAACGACGTCGTCCGCAATTACTTCGAGGTCAACCGCGCCCTCGTCGAGAATCCGACATTTCGCGAGGCGTATGCGATGTGTAATCGATAGTGCTGAGTCCTGAGTCCTGAGTCCTGAGCGAACCACAGGAGTGGGTATGACTCAGCACTCAGGACTCAGCACTCAGGACTCCCCTCATCCACCTGTCCCTGCAGTGACTTGAACGACATAGTTGCCCTGGGCCCTGTGCTACCATCGAATCGCAATGCGACCTCTTGCCGCGGGAGCGGTACTCCTGCTCATCGCCTCGGCCGCGCTCGCTGACGTCCGCGTCGCGACGAAGAGCGACGGCTCGAAGGTCATCTACAACGTCGGCGGATCGAGCGGCAGGCTCGGCGATCTGCGCTGGCTGGCGAAGCAGCGCAACCGCGCGTCGAAGTACGACACGCTCATCGAGCGCCACAGCCGGCGATACCGCGTCGATCCGATCCTCGTGCGCGCCGTCATCCAGGTCGAATCGAACTTCGATCCGAACTGCGTCTCGAGGAAGGGCGCGCGCGGGTTGATGCAGCTCATGCCCGGCACCGCAAAGCGATACGGCGTCACGCGCATTCACGATCCCGAAGAGAACATTCAGGGCGGTGTGCACTACCTGGCCGACCTTCTGGAGATGTTTTTTGACGATCTTCCACGCGCGCTCGCCGCGTACAACGCCGGCGAGAACGCCGTCGTTCGCTACAAGGGCATTCCGCCGTACGAAGAGACATCGACCTACGTGACGCGCACGCTGACGGTGTACTACGGCCGTCCGTGGGGGCAGTCACTCTCGTTCGCGGGCAACCGCACGCCTTCGCTGCGGGGCGGCGTCGTGACGCAGATCCTGCAGCCGCTCGCCGACACGCTGTTGCCGAACATGCGGTACCTCGGCGCCGTGGGACGTTGAGCAGTTACAATCAACGACCGCATGCCGGAGGGACCGCCTCTCACCGCGCCGTTCGACCAGGGTGTCTTCCTCCTTCACTACAACAGGGGGCGCGAAGCCTTTCAGGAGGCGCGATACGCCGAGGCGAGGGGTGAGCTCGAAGCCGCGCAGAAGATGCGGCCCGAAGATGCCGACGTTCTGAACCTCCTCGGCCTCGTCTACTTCAAGACGAATGCGTTTCCGGAAGCGGAGGTGATCTATCGACGCCTGGCCCGAGAGAACCCGGGCGTCTTCATCCTCCACTCGAACCTCGGTCTGATTCTGTTCAAGCAGGGAAAGCTCGAAGACGCGGAACAGTTTCTCCTGCGCGCGATCGACCTGCGACCGAACTACGCCAAATCGCACCTCTACCTCGGCCTTCTGTATCGGCAGCGCAAGCGGTTTGGCGTGGCGATGGAGCATCTGAAGTTCGCGGGCGCGGACAAGCTCGTTCGCGAAGTCGAAGCGGAGATGCGCGCGTTCGTGGCGAAGGGCACTCCACCGCCGCCGCCGAAAGGCGACCAGTCGAAGGTCACGACACAGAAGATTCCTGCCATGACGCAGCAGGCGATGGATGAGGCGAGCCGCGCCGCGTCGCAAAAGCGCACGGTGGCGGAGACCGTGGAGACGCCGGTCGAGACGTTGCCGCAGCGGACGACGCTGCCGCATTCCGGGCCGGTGGCGGCACCACCCCCTCCGCCCCCGCGGCGAGAAACAGCCGCGCACACCGCCGCGCGCAAGCTTCAGGACGCGGTCGACGAACCGCAGACCATCGAGGACAAGCGCATCGACCTCGTGGGCAAAATCGAAGGGGCGTCGAAGACGTTCACGCTTCATGAGAACGGATTCCTCGAGATCAACTTCGGGCGCAGCGTTCACGTGAAGCGCGGCACCGTGTCGAGCTACTCGGGGAACCTGAAGTTCGTCGCCGAGTCGGGACTCATCGGAACGACGGCGCAGACCCTGGTGAAGGCAGTCGGCCATGGGAAGATCTTCGTCTACGAGAAGGGCCGCAAGACGTTCCTCCTCGATCTGAACGAAGAGTTCATCTACGTCGAAGGCAGCAATCTGCTCGCGCTCGAAGAGACGCTCACGTACCGCGTGGAACCGATCTACGACGCGAGCTATCAACGCAAGATCGACACGGTGAAGATCTTCGGGAAGGGGTCGCTCGCGATCTCGACATCGATCGAGCCTCTGACGCTGCGCGTGACCAAGGAGTATCCGCTGTCGATCGCCTCGAACTCGCTCGTGGCCTGGACGGGAAACATCATTCCGGCTGTCATGGATGACAAGTCACTGGAGCACGTCATGATCGAGCGCGGTGACGAGGTCGGATTCAAGATCCGGTTCGAAGGCGAAGGCGTCGTCGTCTCCGAGTCGTAACGCCGCCGTCCCGGCGGCTGGTCCGCCGGCCTCCGGCCGGCGAATCCGCCGAAATCCCGCCGCCGGGACGGCGGCGGACCAGCCGGCGAGACGCCGGCGTTACTTGAGCAGCTTCTGGAACTCGGGGTGCTTGCGGATGTACGCCGCGACGAACGGGCACTGCGCGACGACCTTCAGCTTCGACGCCTCGGCGAAGCGCAGCGCGGCTTCGGCGAGCGCGCCGCCGATGCCCGTGCCGCCGACCGCCTTCGGCACCTCGGTGTGCGTGAACGTGATCGTGTCACCGCTGATCTCGTACGCGACGAGCGATGTGACGCCGCCGTAGTGGTTCTCGAACTGCTTCTTCTGCGTGTTGTTGTTGATCGCCAGCGTCATGACGAAAGCCTCTTGACGAGAGTGTAGAGGAATTGCGCGCCATCGAAGAACTGCTGCACGCCGACGCGCTCGTCGCGCCCGTGCGAGCGGCTGTCGTCGATGTCGCTGAAGATTCCCGACACGCCGTACGTCGGGATGCCGGCGTTTCGCAGAAAGAGGCCGTCGCTCGCGCCGGTGGCCATCAGCGGCATGACCGGGACGCCGGGCCAGAACTTCTGTGTGATCTCTTCGATCGGCCGCATGACCTCCGGCGTGAGGGGGGAGGGAACGCTTGGTTTGGCCCGGTCGATCCATGTGATCTCGACGCCGGAGTCGTTGATCAGATTCACCAGGATCACCCGCACAGCCTCCGGATCTTCGCCCGGCAACACGCGGCAGTTCACGATGGCCGCTGCCGTCTGCGGTAGCGCGTTGTCCGCATGACCGCCCTCCAGACGCGTTGCGACGCACGTGGTGCGCATCCGCGCGTTGTACGCGGGCGTATCGGAAAGCCGCGCGGTGGCGGCGACATCGCCGCGCTCGACGAGAGCGCGCATGTCCGCGGCTGCCTCTCGGCCCTCGATGTCCGCGAGCTTCATGAAATATCCGCGCGTGACCTCGTTGAGATTCACCGGGAACTGATACGCGGCGAGCTTCGTCAGCGCATCGGCAAGCTCGTAGATCGCATTGGCCTTCGGCGGGACGGAGCTGTGTCCGCCCTTGTTGCGCGTCGTCATGCGGAACGTGACGTAAACCTTCTCGCTCGCGCCGACGCCGTTGTAGAGGTACTTCCCTTTGCGCATTGCGCCGCCGCCACCCTCGTTCAGAGCGAACGCCGCGTCGACGAGCTGGCGGTGGTTCTGCAGAAGCCACTGCACGCCGTTGTAGTCGCCCGTCTCCTCGTCGGACGTCAGGGCCACGATCAGATCGCGGTTCGGGACGAGCTTCTCCTGCTTCAGGCGGATGAGCGTGGCGATCCAGATCGCCGCCATCGCCTTGTCGTCGCCGGTGCCGCGGCCGTAGAAGTAGCCGTCCTGTTCGAGAAACGTGAAGGGATCCACCGACCAGTCTTCACGCTTCGCCTCGACCACATCGAGATGAGCGAGAAGGAGCAGAGGTTTCTTCTGACCGCTGCCGCGAAGACGCGCGACGAGGTTACCGTGCCGCGGCTCGGGCGCGAACACCTGGACGTCGCTGGCGGGGATCCCCGCCGCGAGGAGTCGCGCCGCCATCGCCTCGGCGGCGGTGGTCATGTTGCCGACGGACTCCGTCGTGTTGATCTCCACGAGCTGCTCGTAGATGTCGCGCGTCAGTTGCCGCGTGGCGCCGTCGAGAGGAGGAACCGCGGCTGAGGCAACGAGCGGAAATGCCAGAAGAGTGAAAAAGAAGAGCTTGCGCACGGTTGGATTCTAACCACCGAGGCCGCTGGCTTTGAAAGCAATCGGAATGATGACGAAGAGCTGGACGGCGTCGAACACCCCGTGCGCGACGACTCCAGGGATCAGATTCTTCGTTCGATAGAACGTGAATCCGATGACCAGGGAGATGATCGCCACGCCGATCAGCAGGAACGGCTGTCCGAGGCCGACGTGAGCCATCGCGAAGAGCGCGGTCGAGAGGAGCAGGCCGACGCGCTTCTGCAGCCACCCGCGAAAGAACGCCTCCTCCACCGTCATCGCCGAGAACACGATCGTCGCTTTCTTCCAGGCGGGGAATGCTGCCATCCACGCGATCATCGGCGACGGCTGCATGTCTTTCGGCAGCACCCCCGTCGCGCGCAGGATCAACGCGATCATCACCGCCATGCTGATCGTGAACATCCAGCCGAACACCCCGACGGCGAAGCCCGCGAGGACCGATTCGCCATACGGGCGCCGCAGGTTCAGAAAGTCCGCGATGTGCGGCCGGCTGGTCAGCAGCCACCATCCGATGAGAAAGATGATGAGGATGAAATGCAGGATGAACATCGACAGGAACGGCGTCCTGGCCAGCTCTTTCGCCGTGGGGACGCGCCGCGATGACGCGACCACGAGAAACACGAGCAGGA
>Ga0210377_10005528_pt1 | contig 10372 bp, 8 predicted proteins | sample PLM4_65_b1redo_FD_155480 | JGI IMG/M metagenome (GOLD analysis project Ga0210377, IMG submission 155480) | Groundwater sediment microbial communities from an aquifer in East River, Colorado, USA - PLM4_65_b1 redo | ecosystem: Environmental > Terrestrial > Soil > Riparian zone | place: USA: East...
CCGTCGCGATGGTGACCGCATCGGTTCCTCTTCCGTCAGCGCCTGCTCGCCAGCCTCCTCGAAGAGCACACCATTTCGGCCGGATCGGCGACGCGATCGCGGCAGGCGGGCGAGCTACGACAGCAATTGCCCGACGAGGGCTTCGGCGTGAATCCGGGTCGTGTCCAGAAGAGGAATGCCGCCGGCGGTAGCCTCCCGCAGGATCAGCGACAGCTCGGTCCCCCCCAGGATCAGCCCCTCAATGCCCTCCCGTACTCTCAGCCGTTCGGCAATGGCCAGCAACGCCGTGCGGGTTTGGGGCGCGACGACGCCCTTGACCAGCTCGTTCATGTACTTCTCGTGGATGTAGGCCTGTTCGTCGTCCGTCGGGACGGCCAGCGTGATCCCTTCCCTGGAAAACACGTCTGGATAGAATCGGCCCTGCATCGTGAAGCGTGTACCGAACAAGCCCAGCCTCTTCAGTCTCAGGGTTTTCGCCGCCTCGGCCGTCGCTTCCACGATGCTCACCAGTGGAATGGGCGACCGCTGACGAATCTCATCGAAGACGATGTGGGGCGTATTGGCAGCCAGCAGCCCGCAGTCCGCTCCCGCCCGCGCAAGCCTTTCTACCTCGGCCACCAGGTACGCGGTCACCTGGGTCAGCTCGTTCGCCTCGATGAGGTCGAGCATCTTCCTCAAGTCGATGCTGTTGATGAGGATCGAGGGACTGCTTCCATCCCGCTTCCGCTCGCGATACGCCGCGATGATCAGCCGGTAGTACTCGATCGTCGACTCCGGTCCGATACCGCCGACGATTCCGACGGTCTTCATTCAAAAATCCAGCCGAACCCCCAGCCGGAGAGCTCGGGGTGGCTGCACGGCCGTGACCTGGCGATAGGCGGGGTCCGTGACCACGTCTTCCTCCACCTCCCTCGCATCGCCCAGCAGGTTGAAAGCCTCGAGCACAGCCGCCAGCCGCGCTCGCCCCAGACCGAAGCCCTTCTCGACCCGCGCGTCCACCGTCATCGTGAAGGTGAAGCGCGAGCGGCCGTTGGGGATGCCCCGCACCGCTTCGGGGCCCTGATGAAGCGAGGGAACCACGACGAGGCGTGCGAAGGGCTGGCCGTCCTGATAGCGTGCGGCGACGCCCACGCGAACGTCGCCGGGGGCTCGATAGGCCCCCGAAAGCTTCAAGGTGTAAGCGCGATCGAAGAACAGGCGTCCTCTTGTGAACGTGGCGGCGTTCGGGTTCGCCAGCCCGTCGCCGATCAGGCCCTGGTCGTTCTCGAACTCTCGATATCCCACGTTCGACGCGGCACCGACGGAGCGTGAGGTCGTGGCCCCGAGGAGGATCAGCCAGCGCTCGCCGATCGATCCCCGGACCTCGATCTCCACGCCTTCGTGAAGCGTGTTGTCGGCCGTGTTGGTCAAGAAGTACCGGTCTTGCCCGAAGCTGGCGGGGCTCCGGTCGTAGACCGGGAGTAGCTGGTCGTCCTCGGCGCCGATGATGTTCCCGCCGGGGTCGGGAAGGTAGCGCACTGCATAGGCCGAGAGCGGCACGCCCTCGTTCACGACGCCGACGAGATCGTGCTCCCGGCGGTGGACCCCGAGGACGTGAAGGGCCCACGCGTGCCCCAGCCGGAGCTCCAATCCCGCCACGACCTCCGTGGTCGAGGGCGCGCGCAAGCGCGGGTCGATGGAGGCGAAGGATCCGCCGGGTCCGACCCGCGCGATGGCCGGTCCACGCTCGTCGGCTTCGAAGGCTGCGTCGCCATTCCGATCCACCCAACGATAGACGCTCCCCTGGAGCGCGGTGGGATCGCCGTAGGCCAGAAAGCCGAGGGGGAGGCGATGTCGGTAGCGAGCATACCCGCCCAGGAACGACAGCGCCCCGCTGCGGGTGAGGTGGATGCGAGCCGAAAGTCGCGGTGAGAGGCCGCGCCAGTGGATCTCGCCCGACCCCCCTTGCGCCGATCCGCTCGTGGACTCGAAGCGGAGGCCCAGCTCCAAAGACGCCGGGCCCTGGGTGATCGTGTCGGCGCCGTAGGCGCTGAAGTCGAATGCCCGCCACTGCGACTCCGGGCCGGCCCAGCCGTACTCCCAGACGCGTGCGGGAAGGCCGTTCACGGTCTCGGGGGTGAAGCCCGATGTGCCCACGGGGCGGTTCGAGCTGCCTGTCCACGTGGTGCTGACGCCCAAGCGCAAGGCGTGGCTTCCCCCCGCGAAGGCCCGGGCTGCCGGACTCACTCCCACCGCGAGCGCCGCCCTCGAGCGCCGGCTCGCCCCCGGGAAGAGCAGCGGCACCGGGCCGTCGCGCAGTCGTTCCACGGTGTCACCCGGGACGCGCCCAGCAAGGTCGGGGTCGGAGTCGCCGCGGGCGTAGCCGGCGCTGAGCGCCCAGGGGACCGACCCGTGCCGAGACCAGGACGACTGCAGGATCAACGAGTCGTTGCTCTCGCGGGAATCCATCGCCGCGTAGCGGGCCCGCCCGCCATAGGGATGCAGCGTGCCCTGCACGGCGCCGAGGAATCGAACGTCGTCCGACGGCGACGCTTTCCACGAGAGGTTCCCGAGGAGGCTTGCCTCGCGGCCCACGAGCCGCGCCGGATCGTCCCCCTCGAGCCGCTCCATGTGGGTCACGGCCCCGGAGAGGAGCAGGCCCAGTCGATCCTTCACGAGGGGCCCGTCGAGCCGGAAGCGTCCGCTCCCAAAGGAGGCGTAGCGAGCGATCGCGGGCGGGCCGCCGATCGGAGGGGAGGACTGCCAGCCCGCCGGAATGACGTCAGCGCCGATCGCACCATGCCAGGCGTCGCCGGGACGCCGGGGCACGAGCTGCACCACCGCTCCCGGACCGCCGTCTTCGGCGCGCATCAGGCCTGTGGCCACGTCCAGCGTACGGAATGCCCCGAGGTCGGGCAGAAGGAGCGGGGTACCGGTTCGCTCCGGGTCGGTGATATCGAGACCGTCGAGGCGATACGACACTTGCGTCCATGAGCTGCCGTGGACCCCCAGCAAGCCCGCCTCGCCGCTGAAGAGACCGCCGTTGCCGATCCGGTCTGTGATCGTGGTGCCTTCGACGGTCTCGAAGAGCGACCAGAGCCCATGGCTCGAGGGGACGTCGAGCCATCGCTCGAGGTCGAAGAGGGGCCCGAGCGGCGAGGGCATGGGGGGCGTGGCGGTGGTTCCGGCCGTTCCCGGAGCTGCCGGCGCCGGGCTGCCTCCAGACGGGTCTTGACCCGCGGCCGCCCTGGCGGCCAGAAGCGCGAGGAGGATCCGCAGGAAGGCCGCCGCAGTCGGAAAAGAGGCTCGCCCGAGCATGTTCATCAGCCGTGCCGAGAGTATAGTCTCGCTCCACACCTTGCCTGGGAGCCTGATGTGGGCACGCCTGTAACCTTCCGATGCTCGCTTGACCGTCCTTGTTCGAGCCCGGCTGCGGTACACTGGGTGCCTCCCTCGACATGGCGGGGCTGAACCGTCGTCAATTCGTCCACGGCCTCGGCGCGACCCTCGCCGCGCCGGCGCTGCTGCGGGCGGGCCGCCGGGAACCGCGCTTCCCCATCGGCTTCTCGACCCTCGGCTGTCCGGGCTGGGACTGGAAGACCATCCTCGAGAACGCCAGCGCCTGGGGATACCCGGCGATCGAGCTTCGTGGAATCCAGGGCGAGATGGACCTCGCGAAGCGGCCCGAGTTCGAGGGGTCACGCCTCCAGGAAACGCGCAAGAGCCTCCGTGCCCTGGACCTCGTGGTCTCCGACCTCGGTTCCTCCGCCCATTTCCACGATCGCTCCCCGGCCGAGAGGTCGAGAAACCTGGACGAAGGGCGGCGTTTCGTCGACCTGGCCCATGCCCTGGGGGTCCCCTACGTCCGGGTGTTCGGCAACGACCTCCCAGGTGACGAGGCCCCCGACGCCGTGATGCGCCGCATCGCCGCGGGCCTCCGCGCCCTCGGGGAGCACGCAAAGGGAAGCGGGGTCGTGGTCCTTCTCGAGTCCCACGGCGATCTCGTCACGTCGCCGGTCCTGGGGAAGGTCCTGGGCGACGCGGGATCCGGTGTGGCGCTGCTGTGGGACACTCACCACACGGTCGTGACGGGACACGAGCCCGCGGCCGTCACCTTCGCAGCCCTCGGCGGCCTCGTGCGGCACACGCATCTCAAGGACTCTCGCCGCGAGGGAGACGGGCGCCGCTATGTGCTCACCGGCCAGGGAGACGTGCCGCTCCAGGACACGGTCCGTGTCCTCGCCACGGGAGGCTACACGGGGTTCTACGGGTTCGAATGGGAGAAGTTCTGGCACCCCGAGATCGAGGAACCCGAGGTGGCGTTTCCCCACTACGCGCGGACCCTGGGCGGCTACCTCGCCGAGGCCGGGGTAAGGGCCGTTTAACCCAGGGAGGTCGTCATGACCGATGAAAGCCGGCGCGAGTTCCTGAAGAAGACGGGGGTCTCGGTGGCCTTGACCGTGCTTCCCGGCGCCACGAGGGCGGAGCCGGCGTCCCACGGGATCCCGCGGCGGACCCTGGGCAGCACGGGTGCCAGCGTGTCCCTCCTTGCCTTCGGTTGCGGCAGCCGCTTCCTCATGTACGAGAACGAGGAGGATGCCCTCGGCGTGCTCAACCGGGCCATCGACGGCGGCGTGACCTACCTCGACACCGCCGTGGCCTATGGCGACGGGAAGAGCGAGATGCGCGTCGGCAAGGTGATGAAGTCGCGTCGAGGGGAGGTGTTCCTGGCCACCAAGGTCCCGGAGCGTTCCCGTACCCGAGACGCGGCGCTTCGGGAAGTGGAGGCGAGCCTCGGGCGCCTGCAGACCGACCACGTGGACCTGCTGCACGTCCACAGCCTCGGCGACGCTGCCGACCTCGCCCGGGTCGGGGCCAAGGACGGGGCCCTTCAGGCCCTCTACCAGCTCCGCGACCAGAAGGTCGCGCGCTTCATCGGCATGACGAGCCACACCGACGGCAACGTCATGGCAGAGGCGATCTCGCGCCACGACATCGACTGCGTCCAGATGGCGATGAACCCGGCCCGCGCTTCGGCCTTCGAGGAGAAGGCATTGCCGGCGGCCGTGGGCAAGAAGCTCGGCGTCCTCTTGATGAAGTCGACGGGCCAGGACAAGCTGCTCGGCGCTGGCCCGGCGAGCGCGACGGCCTCGGAGCTCCTTCGCTACGCCTGGAGTCTACCCGTCGCCGCCGCCGTCGTCGGAATGCCGAAGGTCGAGCATCTCGAAGCAAACCTGGCCGTCGCCCGCTCGTTCACGCCGTTGTCCGCGTCGGAAATGGACGCGCTGCGTGAGCGGTTCGCGCCGGCCCGCGCAGCCGTGCAGGAGTTCTTCGCCCATCACCGGGATGTGGGCCGGGCCTGAGCCGCGGCCGCGGGACGAAGGTCAAGACTTGCTCACACGCTCGCGTGGAATCTGGAACTTCTCCAGCCAGTCGTAGATCGTCTTGCGAGTGACGCCCTTCACCCGGGCGACGCGGGCGATGTTCCACTCGTGGAGACGCAGGGTCGCGATCAGCTCCTCGCGCCGCAGGCCGTCGGCCTTCACGTGCTCCCCCCCGGCAAATCCTGTGGCGGTCCGGCGAAGGACCTTCGCCGCGACCGCCGCGCAGTCGACGGCGGAAGCGATGTCGAGCCGTCGCGTGTCGACGCCATCGAGGTAGAGGTGGAAGCCCTCCGGCCGGGTAGCGATCAGGATGCTGCGCCCCTCGCTCGCCGGCTGGCCCGCCGCGAGCGCGGCACGCTGTCGCGCCCAGAGAGCCAGGGCCCCATCGATGGACTCCTGGTCGGTGCCAACACCGAGTTGGAGCGTCAGCTCGTCCCCGTCGGCCAGCCAGAGCGCCGCAGACCGCGCCCCCTGCTCTTCCTGCAGCCACGAAAGCGTGCGCTGCGCCGCGTCCCGCGGCCCGCGGTTCGTGAGCAGAAGCTCTGCGATGTCGGTGATCTTCATGAGAACCGCAATATAGCCAGGGTGCACCGATTGTCAATCACTGCTTCCCCTGGGTCTGCCCGTCGGTGTCCCCTAGCGCTAGGCGTTCTGCGGCCCGTGGCTCGGAGGCCCTCGAGGCGCGGTGCGGTCGAGAACCGAGACCCACGTACAATCGGGATGGGGGTGGGCTATGCGCAGCCGCGTCGCCGTCTCTGTTGCTCTTGCCGTCCTCGCCGTCCTCGCAGCAGCGGCCCTGGACTCGGCGCCGGCCGCATGGGCCCAGGCCTCCGGCGACCGCCGGGTCGAGGTCTACGTTACCGCCAAGGACACGGGTGACCGCCTGAGGAAGGCGGCGCCTGTGGCCTTCGCTCCCCTGCCTCAGCCCGATGAACACTCCCCCACCGTCCTGGTGGACCCGTCGAAGACCTTCCAGACCATCGAGGGCTTCGGCGGCGCGCTCACCGACGCCTCCGCCGAGACCTTCGCGAAGCTGCCGCCCGAACGCCAACACGAAGTGCTGACGGCGTACTTCGACCCCGAGAAGGGGATCGGCTACTCCCTCGGCCGGACGCACATCCATTCTTGCGACTTCTCGAGCGAGAGCTACGCCTACGACGAGACGCCCGGGGACGTCGCGCTCAAACACTTCACGATCGAGCGGGACCGCCGGGAGAAGATCCCGTTCATCAGAGCCGCTCTGGTGGCGGCGGGCGGGGCCCTGAAGCTCTTCGGCTCGCCATGGAGCCCCCCGGCCTGGATGAAGACCAACGGAAGCATGCTCCATGGCGGCCGGCTCCGGCCCGAGTACCACGATGCCTGGGCTCGCTACATCGCCCGCTTCGTCCGGGAGTACGAGAAGGAGGGCATTCCGATCTGGGGCCTGACCGTCCAGAACGAGCCGATGGCCAGCCAGACGTGGGAGTCCTGCCTCTTCTCGGCCGAAGAGGAGCGTGACTTCGTCCGCGACCACCTCGGGCCTACCCTCGACAAGGCCGGCCTCTCGCGGGTCAAGCTGATGATCTGGGACCACAACCGGGGAATCCTCTACCAGCGGGCGAAGACCGTCTACGACGACCCGGCCGCGGCGCGCTACGTCTGGGGCGCCGCCTTCCACTGGTACGTCGGCGACCACTGGGACAACGTCCGCGCCACCCACGACGCTTGGCCGGAGAAGGCCCTCCTCTTCACGGAGGGGACACCGGCCAGCTTCGACCCGGCGACGATCGACGAGTGGAAGTGGGGCGAGACCTACGGTGAGTCAGTGATCCGCGACCTCAACAACTGGGCGGTAGGCTGGACCGACTGGAACGTGCTTCTCGACGAGCGCGGGGGCCCCAACCACGTCGGGAACTTCTGCTTCGCTCCCATCCACGGCGACACGCGCACGGGCCAGCTCCGCTACATGAGCTCCTATTGGTACCTCGGCCACGTGTCGAAGTTCGTCCGGCCGGGGGCGCGGCGCGTGGCCTGCACCTCGAACGACGACGATCTCCTCGCGACCGCTTTCCGCAACGCCGACGGCCGGCTGGCCGTGGTGGTGATGAACAAGACCGGGAAGGCGATCCCCTTCGACCTCTGGCTCGGCGGCCGCGGAGCCCGAACCGAGAGTCCGGCCCACTCCATCGTGACGCTCGTGTACTGAGGCCCGCCGGAGAGGGAGGGTCGGATGATGCCGCTCGGGCCGGTCCGTTCGCAGGTAGAAAGAGAGGCGACGATGGCCGTGACACGAAGCTCCCGCCGGACGTTCCTGGCCGCCACGGCCGGGTCTGCGGTCGTCCCCGCGCTCTCCTGGGCGACGCCCACGGGGCCCCGCGCGCGGGCCCACCGCCTGAAGGTCGGCCTGGCCTCCTACTCCCTACGCAACTTCACCCTCGACCAGGCGCTCCAGATGTGCCACGACATGGACGTCGCCTACATCAATCTCAAGGATGTCCACCTCCCCATGACCGACCCACCCGAGGTCACGCAGGCCGCGCGAAAGAAGATCGAGGCCGCGGGGCTGACGATCATGGGCGGCGGCACCATCACGTTGAAGAACGACGAGGCTCAGGTCCGCAGGGCCTTCGAGTACGCGCGCCGCGCTGGCTTCCCGCTGATCGTCGCCGCGCCGGAGCTCGAGGCGCTCGACCTCATCGAGAAGGCGATCCAGGAGTTCGGGATCAAGGTCGCGATCCACAACCACGGGCCCGAGGACAAGCTCTTCCCGGCGCCCCAGGACGCCCTCCGGCGCCTCGAAGGCCGCGACAAGCGTTTCGGGCTCTGCATGGACGTCGGCCACGCGGCACGGGCGGGGGTGGATCCCGTCAAGACCGTGGACGAGTGCAAGGACCGCCTCCTCGACGTCCATCTGAAGGATCTCAGGGACAAGACGGACAAGGAAAGCCAGACCGAGGTTGGCAAGGGCGCCCTCGACATCCCCGGGCTCTTCCGCGCGCTCCAGAAGATCAGTTTCACCGGACACGCCGGGCTCGAATACGAGATCAACGCCGAGAGTCCCCTCGTCGGGATGAAGGAATCCTTCGCCTACATGCGGGGTGTCCTCGACGCCATCGAGGCCTGACCGGGCGGGGGCCCGGTTTCCACGTGGCGTCTCGGCCTCGTCTCGACTACCATGGCGACAGGTCGTCCGTTCCGGAGGTTGTCGAATGAGAGTTCGATTGATCCGTCGTCTGACGTACGTCGCCGCGCTCACCGCTGTCGTCGCGCCCCTGCACGGAGGAGAGGAGATGTCGGCCGAGTCCTTCTATTCGCTCAAGACCAGCACCCTTCAAGGCAAACCCACCGACCTGTCCGAGTATGCGGGCAAGGTGTCCCTCGTGGTCAACGTGGCCAGCCAGTGCGGCTTCACGCCGCAGTACGCGGGGCTCGAGAAGCTCTACGAGGAGCACAAGGCCCGCGGGGTCGTCGTCCTCGGGTTTCCGAGCAACGACTTCGGCGGGCAGGAGCCCGGGTCGCCGGAGGAGATCGCCATGTTCTGCAAGAAGAACTACGGCGTGACCTTCCCCTTGTTCAGCAAGGTGGTGACGAAGGTGGGGCCGGAGCAGTCACCCATCTACGTGTTCCTCGGCAAGGGCGGACAGCTCCCGAGCTGGAACTTCGCGAAGTATGTCGTGGGCAAGGATGGCAAAGTCCTCGCCTTCTTCCCCAGCAAGGTCACGCCCGAGTCGAAGGAGCTGCACGACGCCATCGACGCCGCCCTCGGGGCGAAGACGGCAGCCACGCCCTAGACGCAGTCCGGCCGGCCGGCTCCCACACCGAGTTGCGGACGGTCCACATGAAGCGCTGAGGCGCGGAGAGCCCATGCTGAGGGACTGGGCACGTCGCTTGAGCGGCTGGTTGCGCATTCCCACGCGCGGGCCGTCGTTCGTGTATCACCCCCGATACGAGCAGAACGTGTGGGGCGTCCCCATGGACCCTCTCCGCGGCGAGAAGATCCTCGCCGCGCTCCACGAAGAGGGGCTGTTGCGCCCTCGCGACGTCTTCGAACCCCGGCCCGCGTCGTTGGAAGACCTGCTGCGCGTCCACACGGCCGAGTACATGCAGCGCCTCCAGGACGGCGAGACCCTGACCCGGATTCTCGGCGTGGAGGTGGCGGCCCGCGAGGCCGAGACGATCGTCGACCTCCAGCGCCTCCTGGTCGGCGGCACCCTCGAAGCCACGAGGCTGGCCCGCAGCGCCGCCGGCGTGTCGGTGCACCTCGGCGGTGGGTTCCACCACGCGCTTCCCCAAGGTGGCCAGGGGTTCTGCGTCTTCAACGACGTGGCCGTAGCGATCGCCGAGCTGCGCGCCGGCGGGGGTGCCGAGCGGGTGCTCGTGGTGGACCTCGACCTCCACGACGGCAACGGGACGCGCGCCGTCTTTCGTAACGACCCGACGGTCCACACTTTCTCGATCCACCACGAGCACTGGGGGGAGACCGACGCCGTGGAGTCCACGGCGATCGCTCTAGGCGCCGGCGTGGGAGACGCCCAGTATCGGGCCGTGCTCCGCGAGAGCTTGCCCCCCGTGTTCGACCGGTTCCGCCCGGGTCTCGTGTTCTACCTCGCGGGAACGGACCCTTCGGAAGACGATGCCCTCGGCAACTGGAAGCTCACGGCGGAGGGGCTGAGGGAGCGGGACCGCTTCGTGACGACGCTCGCCCGCGACGAGAGCTGCTCCCCCCTCCCGACGGTCGTACTCCTCGCCGGCGGCTATGGCCGTCTCGCCTGGCGCCATTCGGCCCGCTTCCTGCTCTGGCTTGTTTCGGGCCGGAGCCTGGAACCCCTGGAGGACGAGGACCTGACGCTCCGGCGCACCCGCCGCGTGGCGCGCGCGGTCCGTACCTCCGACGCGCGGAGGGGCACCCCCGATTTTTCGCTGAACGAGCAGGACCTGTGGGGGCTCTCTCCCGGCCTCCCGCCTCCTTCGCGTTTCCTGGGCGACCTCTCCCGGCACGGCGTGGAGCTGCTCCTCGAGCGCCTCGGGAT
>Ga0210377_10005529_pt1 | contig 10372 bp, 10 predicted proteins | sample PLM4_65_b1redo_FD_155480 | JGI IMG/M metagenome (GOLD analysis project Ga0210377, IMG submission 155480) | Groundwater sediment microbial communities from an aquifer in East River, Colorado, USA - PLM4_65_b1 redo | ecosystem: Environmental > Terrestrial > Soil > Riparian zone | place: USA: East...
CATAACGAGGAGATCGGCCTTATGCCTGTCCAGCCGCTCCTGGGGTGGTCCGACGACGTTATATACAAGCACCTCCGCTCCTTCGGACTTCCCTAACTCCAGAGCGTATCTGAGGCCTGCCCGGGACAACTCAGAGAGGTCCATCGGCGCAAGTATTTTTTTTACTTTCATGTCGAACTCTAGGACGCTGCTTCGAAACTCTCTCTGAACTCATGGCATTCCCGGCAAACTCCGTCTGGGGAAAAACGTCCAGCATCGCCCGATATTGACTGCATCCATGAGCGATCCTCCCTCCCGATAGCAGAGCAATAACTATGCCCCCGGCAACAGGCCGCACGCATACCGGAAACGTTTCATGTTTACGTTCGACTTTTGCGCGGGTGAGATTTCTTCGCCCCCGGCTTTCCGATTTGTGAGAAAAGCCTCAGAGAACTCATTCCGAGTTGCTGAAAACGCACGTATTATCTATGGCCTTTCTCTGCGCGGGTGGCACAGAATGTGCGGAGGTTGAAATAGAGAGGCCTCCATGGAAAATGAAAAAGACCGATTTGGCGAGACGATGAAGCTCGTAGAGCGGGCCAAGGAGGATATTTACTTCGCCGAAAAGGATCGCGAGCTGATGGAGAAGCTGAAGGCTCGGCTTAAGAAGATGGAGAGCGGCGATACAGCCGCGCTACCCCCCTGTCCGAAATGTCGCGGGGCGCTGGAGACTTACAGGTTCATGGACTTTGTCTTGGACCGCTGTTCGGCATGCGGAGGAATCTGGTTGGACCAAGGCGAATTGGAAGCCATTTTGCAGAAAGTGACGAGGAGTCCGTTATCGGCCTTCGTCGAAAGGTTGATCAGCAGAGGAGAGGAGATCAGGTGAACTCGAGCAAGAAAAGGTACACGACCAGCTACAAAAAAAACGTGGCGGTAAAACGGGACGTCTATCTGTTCCGGCGATCTCCGAAGGGGATACTGAGCTGTCGCGGCTGCGGGTCGATCTATTACCGTCGCCGCTGGACGCTTGAGCCTACCGCGGAAATCCGCAAGCGCGTCGAATTGAGAGACGGGGTGAGCCTCACCTACTGTCCCGCCTGTCAAAAGATGCGTGATCATTACTGGCTGGGCGTGGTCCAAATCTCCGGCATCGGCGCGGGCGAAAAACGCGAGGTGATTCGACTGATGAAGAACGAGGAGACCAGAGCGCGAGAGAAGAACCCACTGGAGAGAATCGTCCGGATCAGCGACGAAGATGGCGGGCTGAGGGTCGAGACCACCACGGAGAAGCTCGCGCAACGCCTGGGACGGCGTTTGGGAAAAGCCAGGGGCGGAAAGGTTACCTACAAATGGTCTCATAGAAATAAGTTTGCGCGTGTGCTTTGGGAAAAGAGTCCCCCGAAAACTTCGGCCGGGGGATAACGATCGAGACAAGGAGAACACATGGTATCCAAGACCTACCTTGTGCCCGTGGACTTTTCCAAGGGATCCGAAATGGCGCTCGATCAGGCGATCAAGATGGCACGGGAAAATCGCGGGAAATTGCTGCTCGTGCACGTGATCTCGACAAATTACGCCTTCCCCATGGAAGACGGCTTTAGCAATATCTTCGAAATCCTGGAAAAAAATGCCCGCGACTGCATGCAAGCGCTCATCCGGCGCAAGCGGCTCAAACCGCGACAGTACCGGTCCGTTTTGATTGTCGGCATTAGTCCAGCGGAGGTGATTGCCACGCTGGCCAAGAAGTCGCGCGTCTCGATGATCGTCATGGGGAGCCACGGGAGAACCGGGTTCCAACGCTTCATACTCGGAAGCGTCGCCGAGAGAACGCTCCGGCACGCGCATTGTCCGGTTTTGATCGTGAAGAAATAGACCCGGAAGGACGAAATGGCGTCGTCGAAGATTTATCTTGTGCCCGTAGACTTCTCCAAGGGTTCCGAAATCGCCCTCAAGCACGCTCTCAAGCTTGCCCGAAAGCGGAAAGGAAAATTATTGCTCGTACATATCGTGCCGCTCGTGGTTCATCTCGCGACCGTAGCCGGATATCTCCGCGGTGAGCTGGAAGCGGTTGCCCGGCGTTTGGGACTGAAGGCAGGGGAATATCGATTGCTCGTTCTCGAACGGCCTGAAGCCGCGCGCGCCATCGCCAATCTGGCGAAGAAGTCGCGCGCCGCGATGATCGTCATGGGAAGCCACGGTAAAACCGGCTTTCAACGGTTTGTCCTCGGGAGCGTCGCGGAAAGAACTCTGCGTTACGCCGAATGCCCGGTGCTGATCGTGAAATGAGCGAAAATCGACGGCCCGCTCATCTTCTTCGACCCGCCGCTCTCCGTGCGCCTTCCAGTCCCAAGCTGCCGGCGAGCCCTGCCGCGAGGCTCATCCCCAGATCCAGAGCGGTCGGACTGCTGAAGTGGAAGAGAGCCGACAATGGCGGCGCATAGAGCACCAGCGCCAGAAAGACCAGGCCTCCCGCCGTTACCCACCAGAACGGCGCGTTGGCCGTTCGCAAAGTCTCCAACATCGTTCTCGACCAGGACCGATTGGCGATAATCAAAGCCAGCATGCCGATCACCAGGGCCGTAAAGGTGAGCGCGCGCACATCCGCCTCGGCTTGCCCGCGGTAGAGTGCGACCCCAAAAACCAGCAGCACCGTCAGCAGCACGAAGGCGCCTTGCAGGAGGCTGAAGAGAATTTTTCGAGTTCCGAAGAGGGGCTCATTCGGATCGCGCGGCGGGCGCGCCATGACGTCGGTCTCCTCGGGCTCGGCCTCGAAGGCGATCGAGCAAGCCGGGTCGATGATCAGCTCCAAAAAGACGATGTGAACCGGGGAGAGAACGAGAGGCCAGTCCAGAATCAGGGGAACCAGCGCCATTCCCGCGATCGGCACATGGATGGCGAAGATGAAGCCCATCGCCTTCTGAAGATTGTCGAAGATGCGGCGTCCCGAGCGGATCGCCTCGACGATCGTGGCGAAATCGTCGTCGAGCAACACCAGGGATGCCGCTTCGCGCGCCACGTCGGTGCCGCGCTCTCCCATGGCGATGCCGATGTGGGCCGCTTTCAGCGCCGGCGCGTCGTTCACTCCGTCGCCGGTCATCGCCACGATCTCGCCGTTGGCTTTGAACGCCTGCACCAGGTTCAGCTTCTGCTCGGGAAGCACGCGCGCGAATATCGTGGTCTTTTGAACGCGCCGTCTGAGCTCCGCTTCACCCAGACGTTCGATCTCCGGCCCGGTGACAGGTCCTTCCTCCGGGTCGAGGCCGATCTTGCGCGCGATGGCCTCGGCCGTCGAAGCGTAGTCGCCGGTGATCATGACGACTTTGATCCCGGCCCTATGGCATTCCTGAATCGCGCCCGGAACCGCCGGGCGCACGGGATCGGAAAGGCCGATCAGTCCCAGAAACTCAAAGTCAAAATCGCGCTGGCTCGCGGGCCACGAGTCGCCTCGGAAGAAGGTTTTCGCTACGGCCAGGACTCTCAAGCCGTCCGCCGCCATGCGGTCGACTTGCATGAAAAGTTCTCGGCTCCGGACTTGATCGAAACGACACAGCTCGGCGACGGCCTCAGGCGCGCCCTTGGCTGCGATGACGTGCTCCTCGCTTTCCGACTGCTTCCAGACATGAGACATCGCCAGAAGCTCCGGCGAGAGCGAATACTCGTGCGCTAGAGTCCATTGCGCGTGTTTCCCCGGCGGCTCGAGGTAGCGTTCGCCCAGCTCTTTGAACGCCCTTTCCATGGGGTCGAATGGATTCGTCTCGCTCGCGAGAATCGAGAAGCGCACGATTTCGTGGAACTTCCGAGGAAGGGGTTGAGCCGCGCCGGCGTCCACTTCATGAAACGCCCCGGCGGCGAAAAGCCGGCTGACCGCCATGCGGTTGAGCGTGAGGGTTCCGGTCTTGTCCACGCACAGAACCGTCGCCGAGCCCAGGGTCTCGATAGCGGGCATGCGCCGGGTGAGAACCCGTTTCTGCGACATGCGCCAGGCTCCCAAAGCGAGAAAGACCGTGAGGACCACGGGAATTTCCTCGGGGAGAAGCGACATGGCGAGAGCGATTCCCATCAGGAAGCCGCTGATCCAGTTTCCTCTCGTGAGCCCGTAGAGGATGACCGCCAAAGCGCATAGAGAAAGTCCGACCGCGGCAAAATTGCGGATCAAACGGCCGGATTTCTTCTGCAGGAACGTCTCTTCGGTTTCCACCGACTCGAGCGCCTTGCCGATCTTGCCGAGCTCTGTCCGCGGGCCGGTTGTCTCGACCCTGGCCACGCCGCGGCCCTGCACGAGCATGGTGCCGGAATACACGAAGGGGAGATCGTCTCCGCCGGGGCGAGCCGTTTTCCGGACGCCGTCCCAGGCCGCCTTGCGGACCGGCACGGATTCTCCGGTAAGCAAGGACTCATCGACCTGGAGATCGTTCGACGACAACACGACCGCGTCGGCGGGAACCCGGTCGCCTTCGGTGAGAATCAAGATATCGTCGCGGACGACTTCCCGCCCGGCGATCCGCTTCTCTTCGCCGTCGCGAATGACCAAAGCGCGCGGGCTTGAAAGATCCCTGAGCGCCTCGAGCGCCCGCTCCGTTTTCCGTTCCTGAAAAACCGCGATGCCCATGATGAACAACACCGAGGCAAAGAGAACCAGAGCCTCACGGTAGTCGCCCAGTGCCATGTAGATGGCGCCGCTCACGATGAGGAGCATAAACATGGGCTCGCGCGCGACGCCGAGGACGATGGCGAGATTGCCGCGCCGGGCGGAGGTGGGAAGCTCGTTGTAGCCTTCCGCAGTGAGTCTCTCGACCGCCTCTCGGCTCGAGAGTCCACGGAGGGAGCTGAAATCGAGTTTGTCGTTCATGAAGGGCGGAGAGAAAATTACGCGAAGTTCGGACGAAAAACCAGCTCCGGGCGATAACCGTAATGGGACGAGCCTAAGAGCCTAATGGCGCCAAGTTCGACGGTGCGATGGGGCGATCTTCCCGACGATGGCCTCGTTAACGGGTGGAAAGAACCTGACGGGTAGCGTGATCGACGCGGCGCGCTTTCACTTATCGGCGATCCCCAGCTTCTCCATCTTTCGGTAGAGCGTCGAGAGACTCAGGCCTAGCTGGACGGCGGCGCGCCGTTTGTCACCGGCGGTCTCTTCGAGCGCCCTTTCGATCTGCATTCTTTCGCAGTCCCTCAGAGCAGCTTCGAGCGTGCCATCCGAAACCCACGCGCGCTCCGGAACTTCTCCGGCGGGCAGATCGGCGGCGGTGATCCATTCGCCGTTGCCCAGAATCATCGCCCGCTCAAGGACGTTGTCGAGCTCGCGGACGTTGCCCTTCCAGGGCAGAGACATCAAAAGCCTCATCGTGGCGTTGTCCACGCCCTTGTAGTTTTTTTTCATCTCGAGGTTGTGGCGCCGGACGAGATATTCCACCAGCAACGGAATATCCTCGCGCCGCTCGCGCAGCGGAGGGATAGGGATGCCGATGACGTTGAGCCGGTAGAACAGGTCGCCGCGAAATCGTCCCTCCTCGACTTCGACTTTGAGGTTGCGGTTGGTCGAGGCGAGAATGCGGACATCGACCTGGATCGAATTGGTCGAGCCGACCGGCAAGACTTTTTTTTCTTCGATGACTCGAAGCAGCTTCGGTTGCAGGCAGAGCGGCATCTCGCCGATCTCGTCGAGAAAGATCGTTCCCCCGCGCGCTCTTCGAAACAGTCCTTCCTGCGAGGCCACGGCGCCCGTAAAAGCGCCTTTGACGTAGCCGAAGAGCTGGCTTTCAAGCAGCGTTTCGGGAATGGCGCTGCAGTTGACCGGGAGAAAAACATTGCTCTTGCGCTCGCTCTCGAGGTGGATGGTGCGCGCGATGACTTCCTTTCCTACACCGCTCTCGCCGGTGATCAGCACCGTAGACGGGGCGGCGGCGACTTTCCCGACCAGCGCCAGGATATCCTGCATCGCCTTGCTCCGCCCGACCGGCTGGTCGGGAGCGGAATGCTTGTACGCTTCCCGGCGCAGCATCTGGATCTCCCAGGCAAGGCTTCGTTGATCCATGAGACGGCGCACCTTGCGCAGCACGTCCTCGAAAATAAGCGGCTTGATGATGTAGTCCTGGGCGCCGAGGTGAAGCGCCTCGACCGCCGTGTCCACCGAGGCGTAGGCCGTCATCAAAATCCCCAGCGTTTGCGGCGAGACTTCCCGGACGTGCTTCAACACCGCCAGGCCGTCCGGTCCGGGGATTCTCAGATCGGTCAACACGAGATCGAGATCCAGCTCGTCGATCAGCCGGAGCGCGGTCGCGCCATCGGGGGCTTCATGCACCTGGTAGCCCTCTTCGCGCAAGAGCTCGCAAAGGCTCATCCGGGCCGCATCCTGATCTTCGGCGACTAAAATATTTCCCGTCATCGAACCTTTCCCATAATGTTTAAGGGCGAGAAGTATGGAACGGTAGAGTCAGGTGAAATACGGTTCCCTTTCCACGCTCACTCGAATACGTAACGCTTCCCCCGTGCGCCGAAACGATCTGCCGCACGATGACCAGTCCCAAGCCGGTTCCCGAGGATTTTGTCGTGGCAAAAGGCTCGAAGATATCGACCCCGTCGGGAATCCCGAGCCCGGTATCGATGATATCGAGAGCCGCTTGCTCTCCGGATCTCCGACCGTGGAGAGTAAGCATGCCGCCGCGCGGCATCGCTTCGGCGGCGTTCTTAACCAGATTCAAAATCGCCTGCTTGAGCTTGTCGATGTCCGCGCGCACCGGCGGCAAATCCTGAGGAAAATTCTTTTCGACGCGGATTCCCAGCGCGCCGTAGTTCGTCGTTTCGAAGTCCAGGACCTCGGCAACCGCAGCACGGAGGGATACCGGGCGGAAGTTGTACTTTTCCCGCCGCGACAGCGAGCTGAACTCATGAATCAGGCTGCTCAGGCGGGAAATCTCCTCCATCAACCTCCGCAGCGCCGATTGGACCGCTTCATCCGCGGTATCTCCGTGCCGGGCGAGGCGCCGCTCCAGCAGTTGGGCGGTTACGGCCATGCCGTTGAGCGGGTTGCCAATTTCGTGCGCAAGCCTGGCGGCGGTAGCGCCGACGGCCGCCAGCCGCTCGCTCTCGATCAACTGATTTTGCAATCTGGATTTCTCGGAGACATCCCGGATAAAAGCGGCATAGCGGATATCGTCCTGCGTGGTGACTTCCGTGACGGACAGCTCGGCGGGAAAGACCTCGCCGTTTTTTCGCTTCGCGATCACCGTGCGTATGAGGCCGATGGCACGGCGCTCACCGGTCTTGTCGTAGCGGGCGAGATAGTCCGCATGCTCGCTCGCGTAGGGCTCGGCCATGAGCAGGCTCACGTTTTTTCCTTCAGCTTCGGCTCTGGTGTAACCGAAAATTCGCTCGGCCGAAGGGTTGAACGCGACGATCCGTCCCTGCCGGTCGATCGAGACCACGGCGTCCTGAGTGGTTTCGATCAGCCTGTCGAGCCAGGTTTCCGCCCGCTCCCTTTCGAGGGCCTCCATCCTCTCGGAACGTTTTCGCTCGGTAATGTCGTTCGAGATGCCGCATACCGCGTAGGGGAGGCCGGCTGCGTCACGGAGCGGGAATTTGTTTGAAAGATAGGTGTGCAAGCCGTCGTCCTGCGGCACGGACTCCTCGAATTCCAGAGGCGACCCGGCCGCCAGGACCTCAAGGTCGTTTGCCCTGAAGGCATCGGCGATCTCCCGCGGGAAAAGGTCATGATCCGTCTTGCCGGCGATCTCTTCGCAGGTTAGGTGAAATAAGGTTTCGTACTGCCGATTGACGAGAAGATATCGTCCCTCGCGGTCCTTCAGATAAATGACCCGTGTGGAATTGTCGATCATCGCGCCCAACAGCTCGGCGCGATCCCGCGGGTTGCCCTTGGCGCAACAGGAAACGACTCCGCTTTCGCCGGCTTGGGACAGCATTTTTCTGTGTGTCTGCGGCTCTTCAGTCATAACGGGTCAAGGTCGTGAATGCGCGTTCGAAAAGGCGAGCTTCGCCGGCGTCCACTCGAGAAGCTCCTTACCGCTGCGCCTATCCGCCGCCGGCAGCGGCTAACTTTTCCTCCGCGTCGTAAAACATCGAGCGTCGCGCCGACGCCTGGCGCCGGAAAAGCCCCGCGCGCAGATACGACGCGTTGATCCCGACGCTCTCGCAGACGTTTTCAAAAGAAAAAATCCAGTCGTTATCTTTCTCCCGGATCCAGCCCTCGACTTCTTGGAAGATCGCTTTTCCCTTTTCATCGGTCGCCCCGAGATGTTTGAAGAAGGAATCGAGCGCCTCCTTCAGAATCGCCAACATGAGCCTTTGCTCTCCGCTCCTGACACGGGTCTTCCAGACGTTGTCGATAAAATCTCCGTCGAGATTCAGGCTCGCAGGATTGTGTACCAGGGCCAATGCGTTTTTCATGGTGAGGTCTCCATCGAAGCGGCGGCTTTGATATTCTGTTTTTCCGCCGTCTCGGACCGTATGGACAGAACCGGGCAGGGAGCATGCCGAATCACGTGCTCGGTAACGCTTCCCATAAACATGTGAGATAGGCCGGTTCTTCCGTGAGTCGAAATAACGATCAGGTTCATGGCCTCCTCTTTTGCCTTAGTGACGATGTTGTCCTCGGGAATTCCCAGCTCGACCTCTTGGCGCAGCTTTATCGGCGCGAGCAGAGCGCTAAAGCGCTGCTTAAGAAAGCCGCTGAGTTCGAGACGGTATCTCTGTAGGAGGTTGTCCAGCAGCAGCGGTCGCACGTGCAAAAGTTCGTAGCGCATGAATTCGTCGCGGCAGACGACGTGATAGACGGTGACTTCCGCGCCGACCGCCTTGGCAAGCTCCAGGGCGTAGCGCACCCCGGCCTGCGAAAGGTCGGAGAGGTCGGTGGGGGCAAGAATTTTTTTTATCCTATCCATGACCAATGTCTCCTTTTGTCCCGATTGCAATCTTTTAGGCAGCACAAAATATGCCAGGGAATTAAGATGAAAATGGGTGGAAGATCGGAGACCCGGCCTCCTCGCGCTTCCTACTTTTGAGATAACCCCGGTACGGATTCGCAGGCCTGCGAAAAAATTCTTATTGCCAGCCCAATAAATTCAAGGTAAACAGGGAGGCACAGACATTGCTCTTCAGCCCGGCTGGTAAAGACAACCATGAAGACCGCAGCGGTCCTTGCAATCCTGATCTTCCTACTTCTTCCCTCGCTTGGCTTCAGCTACGAAGAGATAGCGGTTACCAATGGCGGAACCATCAAAGGACGAGTCAAGCTAACCGGCAAGGCCCCCAAGCTCCCGCCGCTGGATATCACCAAGTTCAAGGAAGTTTGTCAGAACGTGCCGAACGAAACTCTCGTGATCGGCCCGGGCCAGGGAATTCGCTATGCGGTGGTGACCCTGGAAGGAATCGCCAAAGGGCAGGCGGTGGAGCGGGAAGTGGTCCACGAGCTGGACAATATAAAATGCCGCTTCGTTCCCCACGTTCTGGCAGCAAGCGTCGGCCAGTTCATTCTATTCAAGAACAGCGATCCGATTTTGCACACGGCGCACGCGTTCTTCCAGAACGGCCAGCCTCAATTCAACGTCGGACTCTATCCCGGCAGAGTAAGCCGCAAGCCTCTGCTCAACGCCGGCATCGTCAAAATCCTCTGCGAAGTGCATTCCTGGATGAGCTCTTACGTCGTGGTGACCGAACACCCTTATCACGCGGTGAGCGATATGTACGGCGACTACGACATCCGCGATGTGCCGCCGGGAGTCTATAAACTCAAAGTCTGGCACGAGAGCCTCGGTGTGCAGGAAAGACAGGTGGAGGTGAAAGCCGCCGGCGTTTCGCAGGTGGATTTCAATCTGGCACAAGCTCCGGGAGCAAAAAAATGAGGCGATGTCCGCTTTGGGTTGCGGCTTTGTGTGGAGCATTGATCTCTGCGACCGCCTTCGCAGGTGAAGCAACCAAGACAGGAATCATCAAGGGAACGATCACGATCGCTGGAAGGCCGGCCGCGGATGTCGTCGTCTCGGTAGAGGGCGTGCCGCAGGAAAAAAACAAAACGCAGCTCTCCGGCGGCAAGCCAAAAGCTGTGATGGAGCAAAAAGATCTTAAGTTCATCCCGCGCGTTCTGGCAGTCGTCGCGGGCACCACCGTGGAGTTTCCCAACAACGATAAAACGTTCCACAACGTCTTTTCCAACTCCGACGCCAAAAAGTTCGACCTAGGCCTCTATCCCTCCGGACAAAGCCGAAGCGCTACGTTCGATAAGGCCGGCGTCGTGAAGATTCTCTGCAACGCGCATCCGCACATGGAGGCGTATATCGTCGTTAAAAATCACCCGTATTTCAGCATTGCCGACGCGCGCGGAAACTACAACCTTAGCGGCGTTCCCCTGGGGAAATATCGCGTTGAAGTCTGGCAT
>Ga0210377_10005530_pt1 | contig 10371 bp, 7 predicted proteins | sample PLM4_65_b1redo_FD_155480 | JGI IMG/M metagenome (GOLD analysis project Ga0210377, IMG submission 155480) | Groundwater sediment microbial communities from an aquifer in East River, Colorado, USA - PLM4_65_b1 redo | ecosystem: Environmental > Terrestrial > Soil > Riparian zone | place: USA: East...
CGGCGTTGCCCTTGAACTTGTTGGCGGCCTGGAACACCTTCACGGCGTCGATGAGGACGCCGCGGGTGGCGAACGACTTGAGGTGCTCGAGGCCCAGCTTGGTCATGTTGTTCTGGTTGATGAACTTACCCATCGCGATCTGGTTGTAGTAGCAGTCCTTCCGCCCGATGTGACCCATGCCGTCGAGGTGGGTGCCGACGTGGCTCTGGCTGAGCCACGTGTCCTCCATGTACGTCAGCTGGTTCTCACCGAACGAGGCCCCCGGCGCCAGGCTCGTGGCGGTGAGGATGGTCTTCGTGAACCGGGAGCCGAAGAGCGGCACGCCGTCCACCAGCGGGTAGGACATCGTGGTGACCTTGCCGGTCTTGATCTCGGCCGCGGCCGCCTTGGTCACCGCGGCGGTGACCCGGTTGGTGGCGCCGGTCTGATCGTTCGGACCCCAGGGCGAGGCCGGCACGATCTTGGTGCAGTCGCTCTGGGCGAACGCGACCGAGCCAATCGACAGCGCGACGAGCAGGACACCGGCCGTTACCAGCGCTTTGCGAATCATGATCGGAACCCCTTTCCGCGGTGAAAGGCACGACCCTCACGTCCTCGATGCGAGGCGGATCGTAGCGAGTCGCCGGACGGCGGTCAAGAGAGGCGGCTGCTGCATCGCGTCACACGACGGCCTTGACCCCGCGCCGGCGCAGCGCCCACACTCACGCCCCATGTCGTCGCCGCTGCGTCTGTCGATCCTGCTCGTCGCGATCGTGATGGTCGCCGGCGTCGCGGTGCCGCCGCCCGTCGAGGATCACCTCGAGCCGGGGTTCTGCAGCGCCGATTGCCCGGTGCAGCACGACGGGCACGGCGCCGCCATCGCGCCGTCCCCCGCGCCGAGCGCCGCGCGGCGCGTGCCCGCCGTTGCCGCCCCGGCCACGGGCGAGGCCGACGCCGACCGCGGCGTGATCGTCTCGGCGCACGCGCCCCGCGCTCCGCCCTCCGCGTAAGACTCCGCCCGCTTCGTCCCGTTGCCGCGCCGGCCCGGTCGGCGCGGTCGAGCTACGCCCCTTCAGCGGAGAATGCCATGCGCAGGCGCGGACATCGTTCGATGACGCTGCTCTTGCTGGTGCTGTCGTGCGGAGGGCTGGCGGCACCTGCCCACGCGCAGGACGCCGAGGCCCTCCGGCGCGAGCTGGAGACGTTGCGCCGACAGCTCTCGACGCTCACGCAGTCGTACGAGCAGAAGCTGAGAGCGCTGAGCGATCGTGTCGAGCAGCTCGAGGGCGGCCGCCCACCGACGCCGCCGCCGGCCGCGTCATCGGCGCCGGCGGTGGCCGCGCCGGCCGCCGGTGAGGGCTCGACGCTCATCGAGATGGCGCGGCCACGCCAGCCGTTCGGGCTGGCCCAGCCGGGCCGCGTCCTGCTGTTCGACATCGGCGTCAGCGGTGACTTCGTGGCCGACGGCACCTCGGCGACTCGCGAGCGCCGGCGCGACGGCACCTTCGCCGGTCGCGAGAACCGCCTCTTTCCGCGCGAGGTCGAGCTGGCGCTGTTCGGCCGCGTCGACCCGTACGCGAGCGCGGTGGTGCGCATCAGCGCCGGCGAGGAGCCGGCGGACACGGCGCCGTCCTCACACGAGCTCGGCGTCCGCCTCGACGAGGCCAACGTCTCGCTGCTGAGCCTGCCGCTGGGCACCACGGCGCGGCTCGGTCTCATGCGCCCGCGCTTCGGGACGCTCAACGCCGTCCACCAGGACGACCTGCCCCAGGTCGACCGCCCCAACGTGCTCGCGCGCTTCTTCGGTGAGGAGGGGCTCGAGGGCGAGCGAGGGGTGGAGGCGTTCTGGGTGCTGCCGCTGGCCACGTATCACGAGCTCGCGGTCGGCGTCTTCGACGGCGACAACGAGGTCGCGTTCGGCCGCGGCTCGCTGCGCGATCCCCTCGCGACCGGCCGCTGGCGCACGTTTCTGGAATACGAGGACCGCGGCGGCCTCCAGCTCGACCTCTCGGCCGCCAGCGGCATCACCGCCGACGAGCATCGCAACACCGTGGTCGGCGTCGGGGCGAAGTACAAATGGATGGCCAGCGGCGTCGGCTTCCCGGTGGTCACGCTCGCCGGCGAGGCGCTGGCGGGCTTCCGGCACGTGGGCGCCGAGACCGCGGGGTCGGCCGATCGGCATCTCGACCGCTGGGGCGGTTACCTGTACGCGCAGTACGATCTCGACCGCCGCTGGGCCGCCGGCCTGCGGGGCGACTGGAGTGAGCTGCCGGCCGCGCGCGGGCGAGAGTGGGCGCTCTCCCCGTACGCGCAGTTCAAGCCCTCCGAGTTCCTGCGCTTCCGCCTGCAGTACAAGCACACCGAGGGCCGAGGCGCGGTCGAGCGAACGGCCGACGAGCTCTTCCTGCAGGGCACGTTCATCCTGGGCGCGCATCCCACGGAGCGGTTCTAGCCATGCGCGCACGCGCATCGTCCGTGGCCACCGCCCGCGTGCTCGCGGCGGGAGCGCTCGCGCTCCTGGCCGCCGCCGGCCCCGCCCCCGCGCCGGCCCAGCCGCGGCTGCGCGTCCTCGCCACGCTGCCCGACCTGTGGGCGATCACCCGCGCGCTCGTCGGCGACCTCGCCGACGTCCAGGTGGCGACGCGGCCGGGCCAGAACCCCCACGACCTGGAGATCCGCCCCAGCCAGATCGCGCTGGTGAAGCGCGCCGAGGTCCTCGTGCGCAACGGGCTCGAGGAGGATGCCTGGATCGATCCGGTCATCGAGAGCAGCGGCAACCCGCGGCTCCTGCGCGGCGCGCCCAGCGTCGTCGAGGCGGTGCGAGGCCTCAGCCTGCTCAAGGTGCGCACCGGGCCGATCGATCGGTCGCTCGGCGACGTGCATCCATCCGGCAATCCGCACTTCACCCTCGACCCCGGCACCCTCCCGGTCGTCACCGCGAACATCGTCGCCGCACTCGGCCGGCTGCGACCCGACCTCGCCGAGCGGCTCGAGGCCAACCGCCGGAGCTTTCTCGAGGAGATCGCCGCCGCGGCGCGCCGGTGGGGCGAGGCGCTCGCGCCGTATCGCGGGGCCCCGCTGGTGAGCTACCACGACAGCTGGCCGTATTTCTACCGGGCCTTCGGTCTCGAGGAGCTCGGCGTCATCGAAGACCGGCCCGGCATCCCGCCCTCGCCGCAACACCTGGCCGCCCTCATCCGGCAGATGCGCGAGCGCCGGGTGAAGATCGTTCTGGTCGAGAGCTGGTACGCGACCGACACGCCGGCGGCGGTGGCGCGCGCGGCGGGCGCCCGCATCCTCGTCGTGCCGCAGAGCCCGGGCGCCACCAAGGGCACCGACACGTACATCGGCCATCTGGACGCGCTCGTCACGGCCGTCGCGGGCGCCCTGGCCGATTGACCGGGACGGGCGGGCTCGATATCGCCTCGTTCCTCCTCAGCGGTCGCGCCCGGCCCTCCGGCGGGCTCGCCACCAGGCGCGGAGCTCCTGCACGTGGTCCCGTTCGTGCGTCCAGCCGGGCGCGGGGAGCCACTGCACGACGGTGTACTGGTGCGTGGAGTCTCGGAGCGCCGCCGCCGGCAGGCGCTCGAGCCGGTCGACGAGCTCGGCGCGTGCTCGTTCCATCCGGCGCAGCACGGCGGCCAGAGAGTGCCGGCGCGCTCGCGCCACCGACCGCGCGTTGAAGCGGTCCGCGTCGGCCATGCTCTCGAACCAGCGGATGCGGTTCGCGTGACCGCGCGCGATGAGTCGGAGGCGCCGCACCGTCTCCTCGTCGCAGGTCAGCAGGTGTCCCAGGACGTCCTTCACCGACCATCGGTCCTGCGTGCGGGGCCGCATGATCTCGCGCTCGGGCAGCCGCGCCACGAACGCCAGCGTGGACCGGCGCACCGCCGCCATGCGCCGAACCGCCCCCCTCCGCCAGCCGGTGATCGAGGATTGCCTGGCCATGATGACCTGACGTTAGACGAGGCGGCGAGGCCGGTCAACGCCGAGTCCCCTGCATCGGTTGACAGGCCGAGGGGTTCGAACATAATGGCGCCACTCTTCGCGTTCCGTGTGCTCAGCCCCGACGGGAGGTAGATCATGCGCCGTGTCCGACTCACCGCCTGCGCCCTGCTCACGCTGCTCGCCGCCGCCGCGCCCGCCCTCGCCGCCCCCGAGGGCCAGATGACGTGGGGCGTGCACATCTCGCTGGCGCCGACGTGGTTCGATCCTGCCGAGACCCAGGGCATCATCACGCCGTTCATGGTGATGTACGCGATCCACGACGCGCTGGCGAAGGCGATGCCCGGCAATCCGGTCGCGCCCGGTCTGGCCGAGTCCTGGCAGACGTCACCCGACGGCCGCGTGTACGACTTCACGCTCCGCAAGGGCGTCAAGTTCCACAACGGCGACACGGTCACGTCGGAGGACGTGAAGTTCTCGTTCGAGCGCTATCGCGGCACCGCCGCCAAGACGCTCAAGGACCGCGTCGCCGCCGTCGAGACGCCGGGTCCGCTGCAGGTGCGGTTCCGGCTGCGCAATCCGTGGCCCGACTTCATGACGTTCTACACGGCGGCCAGCGGCGCCGGCTGGATCGTGCCGAAGAAGTACGTCGAGAAGATCGGTGAGGACGGGTTCAAAAAGGCGCCCGTCGGCGCCGGGCCGTACAAGTTCGTCTCGTTCACGCCCGGCGTCGAGCTGGTCATGGAGGCCTTCGAGGGGTACTGGCGCAAGACGCCGAGCGTGAAGCGGCTCGTCTTCAAGGTCATCACGGAGGAGTCCACGCGCCTGGCGGCCCTGAAGCGCGGCGAGGTCGACGTCGTGTACTCGATCCGCGGGGAGCTCGCGGAAGAGCTGCAGCGCACGCCCGGGCTCGCGCTGAAACCGACGGTGATCCAGGCCCCGCAGTGGGTCAGCATGCTGGACCAGTGGGACCCGAAGTCGCCCTGGCACGACCGGCGGGTACGGCTGGCCGCTAACCTCGCGATCGACCGCAAGGCCATCAACGACGCGATCACGCTCGGCCACTCGCGGCTGACGTACAGCATCATCCCGAGCACGTTCGACTTCTACTGGCAGCCGCCCGCCTATGCGTTCGACCCCGCGCAGGCCAAGAAGCTCCTCGCCGAGGCGGGCTACCCGAGCGGCTTCGACGCGGGCGACTACTTCCTGGACATCTCGTACGCGAACGTGCAGGAGGCGATCGCGAACTACCTGCAGCAAGTCGGCATCCGCACCAGGCTCAAGCCGCTCGAGCGCGCGGCGCACTGGAGCACCTACGGGGACAAGAAGTACAAGAACGTGGCCTACACGGCGAGCGGCGCCTTCGGCAACGCGGCCACGCGCCTGGAGAGCTTCGTCGTCGCCGGCGGCGCCTACGTCTACGGCAGCTATCCGGACATCGACTCGCTCTTCAAGGACCAGGCGGCCGAGCTGGACCGCAAGAAGCGCGAGGCGCTCCTGCACCGGATCCAGCAGCTCATGCACGAGAAGGTGATGCACATCCCGATCTGGGAGCTGGCGTTCATCAACGGCCACGGACCCCGCGTGCAGGAGTCGGGGCTCGGTCTCATCCCCGGCCACGCCTACTCGGCGCCCTACGAGGACGTCAAGCTCAAGGGGAAGTGACGGCGGCCGTCCCGGCCTGCTTCATCTCCTGCACCCGTCGCCGCACCAGGTCGAGGTGCATGCGCAGGTGATAGTGGGCGTCGGCGTACCCGAGCGGTACCCGGAGGCCGCGCACCTCGTCCTCGATGCGGTCGAGCTGGGTCAGCAGCTCGACGCACTCCGCCGGTGAAGGCCGGCGGGTGAGGACCTGGTCCACCTCCACGACGTCACGGTACCGCTTGATGATCTTCGAGCGCACCCGCCAGCGGTAGGCCGGCGGCACCAGCCGCACGAGCGGCACGAGCACGAGGAGCGGAAGGATCAGCACCTTCACGCGGTCCGCCAGGGTCGCCGCCCAGAACGGCAGGTACCGCGCGAAGAACGGCGGCCCGGACTTGTGATACCGCTCGGCCTCGCCCATGAGCGGGAACTCGAGGTAGTCGGGCGACGGAAATTGCTTCGCGGCCTCGAACATCCCGCGCTGGCCGTGCACGGCGGCGGCGGTCACCAGGACGAGATCCACCAGTGCCGGGTGGAAGTCGGCACGGACGACGAGGGTGGCGGCCGGCGCCAGCAGCACCGTCTCGCGCGGCGGCAGGTTCGCCTCGAGGCTGATCCCGCCGCCGGGCAGGACGAGCTTGGTCAGGAACGTGAACCGCTTCGTGTAGGCGTCGGCCCGCGGGAACCCGAGGAGCGCGATCCCGGGCGTGCTGAGCATCTCCTTCACGCTCGGAGACCCGGGCGCGGCGACCAGGAACACGGTATCGACGGCGCCTCGGCGTAGCGCCTGGACGGCGTCGAGCCCGGTCAGCGGGAGAATACGCGCCGTCGCGCCCGTGATGCCGTTGGCGGCGAGCAGCGTGACGGCGACGGCGCGGGTGCCGCTGCCCTCCGGCCCGACCGCCAGACGCCGGCCCCGCAAGTCACGCAGGTCGGTCGGGCCCGGCGCCGAGCGCGAGAAGACCCACAGCGGCTCGAAGTACAGACTGGCCAGTGACGCCAGCGTCTCCGTCTTCGCCCCACCGCCGGTCCCGCCCTGGACGAACCCCAGGTCGACGCCGCTCTTGGGGTCCTCGAGGAGCTGGATGTTCTCGACGGAGCCGGAGGTCTGCCGGATCTCGAGCGTGATGCCCTCGCGGGCGAGGCGCGTGCCGTACTGCTGGGCGAACCGGTAGTAGGCGCCGTCGCCGCGGCCGGTCGCGATGACCACGCGACTCGGCGGCGCCGGCTTCACCCACTGGAACGCGACGACGAACGCGATGAGGGCCGCGATCGTGGCCGGGCCCACCACGGACAGCTGCTCGCGCCACGCCCATCGCCACTTCATGGGACCTCCCCGGCTCGCGGCGCCCGACGACGCCGGCCGTGGATGCCGAGGATAGCGCCGGCCCGCACGCCGCGCGAGGGGCGCTGTCGGAAGGCTTTACACACGCGGGCTTCGCCGTTGACAACGCCGCGGCCGCGGGACACTCTCGCCGACGAGCGTGCGACGCGCGCACTCTCCGGAGGCGGGGGACTCGAATGGCGTGGCCGTGGCTCGTGGGCGTTCTGACCTTTGTGCTCCTCCTCCTCCCCGGGCAGGCGGCCGCGCACGGCGATCTGCACGAGCAGATCGCGGCGATGACGCGACGGATCGAGCAGGCCCCGGCGCACGCGGACCTGTACGTCCGACGCGGCCAGCTGCACCGCGCTCATGGCGAGTGGGACGCCGCCCTCGCCGACTACGATCAGGCGGCGCGCCTCGACCCCGAGCTGGCGGTGGTCGATTTTCTCCGGGGCGTGGCGCTGCTCGACGCCGGGCGGCCCGCGGCCGCCCGCGCCGCGCTCGATCGGTTCCTCGCGCGGCGACCGGATCACGCGGAGGCGCACGCCGCGCGCGCCCGCGCGCAGGTCGGCCTCGGGCAGCGCCTGGCGGCCAGCCAGGACTTCTCCCTCGCCATCGCGCTCCTGCCGCAACCACGGCCGGAGCACTACATCGAGCGCGCCCAGGCGCTGGCCGCGGCCGGCGACGCCCATCTGGACGACGCGCTGCGGGGGCTCGACGACGGGATCGACAAGCTCGGGCCGCTCGTGACGCTGCAGCTCTACGCCGTCGACCTCGAACTGGCGCGCGAGCGGCCGGCCGCGGCCCTCGCCCGCCTCGACCGGATGCTGCAGCGGGTCGGGACCAATCCCACCTGGCTCGTGCGGCGAGCCGAGATCCTGGAGCGGGCCGGGCGCCCGGGCGAGGCCCGGGCGGCGTACGCCTCGTCGCTGGCCGCGCTCGAGCGTCTGGCCCCGAGCCGGCGAGCGAGCAAGGCGATGGGCGACCTGACGGCCAGGGTCCGCACCGCGCTGGAGCGTCTCGAGGCCGCCCGATGAGCGCCGTGAGGAAACCCACCGTGCCCGTGGCCCACGTCCGACGCGCGCGCTTCCTGGTCAGCCCCGCCGTGGTCCTCCTCATCGCCCTGCTGGCACCGGCCGCGGTCGACGCTCAGACGGTCCTCGTCCCCACTGGGGCGGTCTGGCGCTATCTCGACAACGGCTCCAACCAGGGCACCGCCTGGCGCGCGCCCACGTTCAACGACGGCGCGTGGGCCTCCGGCCCCGCCCAGCTCGGCTACGGCGACGGCGGCGAGGCCACGGTCGTCCGCTTCGGCCCCAGCGCCTCGAACAAGTACATCACGACCTATTTCCGCCGAGCGTTCACCGTCGTCGATCGGACGGCCTTCAGCGCGCTCACCCTCCGCCTCCTGCGCGACGACGGGGCGGTCGTCTACTTGAACGGGGTCGAGGTCTTCCGCAGCAACATGCCGGCGGGCACGATCGGGTACCGCACCCTGGCGAGCACGGCCATCAGCGGTGCCGGCGAGAACACGTTCGTGTCGGCGACACTCAGCGCGGGCACGCTGCTGGACGGCGCCAACGTCCTCGCCGTCGAGGTGCACCAGTCCAGCGCCAGCAGCTCGGACCTGAGCTTCGACCTCGAGCTGATCGGCACCACCTCCGCGCTGGCCGTCACGCGGGGACCCTATCTGCAGATGGGCTCGTCCACCGACGTCGTGGTGCGGTGGCGAACCAACCTGCCGAGCGCCAGCCGCGTCCGCTACGGCGCCGATCCCACGGCCCTCACCGGCGTCGTCGACCTGGCGCCCAGCACCAGCGAGCACGAGGTACGCCTGGCCGGACTCGCTCCCGACACCCGTTACTACTATGCGGTCGGCACGCCGACGGCCACCCTGGCCGGCGGTGACCCCACGTACTTCTTCGTGACGGCGCCCGTTGTCGGGACGCCCAAGCCGACGCGCGTGTGGGTGCTCGGCGACTCGGGCACCGCCGACGCCAACGCGCGGGCGGTCCGCGACGCCTACTTCGCCTACACGGCCGCCCGTCACACCGATTTGTGGCTGATGCTCGGCGACAACGCCTACCAGGACGGCACCGACGCCGAGCACCAGGGCGCCGTCTTCGACATGTATCCGTCGATGCTGCAGAAGTCCGTGCTGTGGCCGACGTACGGCAACCACGACGGCCAGGCGGCCAACTCGTCGACCCAGACCGGTCCCTACTACGACATCTTTTCCCTGCCCACCCAGGGCCAGGCGGGCGGGATCGCCTCGGGCACCGAGGCCTACTACTCGTTCGACTACGGCAACATCCACTTCATCTCGCTCGAGTCCTTCGAGACCGACCGCTCGGCCCCCGGTCCGATGATGACCTGGCTCCGCAACGATCTCGCCGCGACCACCCAGCCCTGGATCATCGCGTTCTGGCACCACCCGCCCTACAGCAAGGGCTCGCACAACTCCGACGCCGACGTCGAGTCGGTCCAGATGCGCCAGAACGCGCTCCCGATCCTGGAGGCGGCGGGGGTCGATCTGGTCCTCACCGGGCACAGCCACTCCTACGAGCGCTCATTCCTGCTCGATGGCCACTACGGCGTCTCCAGCACGCTGACGCCGGCCATGATCCTGGACGGCGGCGACGGGCGAGAGAGCGGCACCGGCGCCTATCAAAAGCCGGCGGCGGTGAAGGCACCCCGGGAGGGGGCGGTGTACGCGGTGGCGGGCAGCTCGGGCACGACCAGCGGCGGGGCCCTCAACCACCCGGCGATGCTCATCTCGCTCAACACGCTGGGTTCCATGGTCCTGGACGTCGACGGCGGCCGCCTGGACGCCGTGTTCCTGGACAGCACGGGCGCCGTGCGAGACTCCTTCACGATCGTCAAGAGCACAGTCGATCTCACGCCGCCGATGCGCTCGAATGGCCAGCCGGCCGGAATCATTCCGGCCGGCACCACCGATACGCCGATCTCACTCGCGACCGACGAAGCCGCCACTTGCCGCTACGCCACCACCAGCGGCGTGGCCTATGGCGCGATGACCGCGACCTTCGCGGCCACCGGCGGGACCTCGCACTCCGTCCTCATCACCGGCCTCGTCGACGGCAGCAGCTACAGCTTCTTCGTCCGCTGCCAGGACCTCGCCAACAACCCCAACACCAACGACTTCCCCATCGTCTTCTCGGTCGCTCAGCCCGTGGATACGACCCCGCCCGGCCGCTCCGCGGGGGCGCCGTCGGGCATGCTCGCCGCCGGCACCACGCAAGCGTCGCTGAGCCTCACGACCGACGAGAACGCCACCTGCCGCTACGCCACCACCGCCGGCATCGCCTACGCCGCGATGACCAGCGCGTTCACCACCACCGGCGGCACCGCCCACGCCACCACCGTCACCGGCCTCACCAACGGCGGCAGCTACAGCTTCTTCGTCCGCTGCCAGGACCTCGCCAGCAACCCCAACACCAGCGACTTCACCATCGCCT
>Ga0210377_10005531_pt1 | contig 10370 bp, 16 predicted proteins | sample PLM4_65_b1redo_FD_155480 | JGI IMG/M metagenome (GOLD analysis project Ga0210377, IMG submission 155480) | Groundwater sediment microbial communities from an aquifer in East River, Colorado, USA - PLM4_65_b1 redo | ecosystem: Environmental > Terrestrial > Soil > Riparian zone | place: USA: East...
ATTTTGCCTTGACTTTGAAGTGCTTATGCACTATATTATGCTCCGTAGAGGAGGTCTGTATGACGAAAGCAGATATCATCTCAGAAGTTTTTGACAAGGTTGGCCTGCCGAAGCAGGAGGCGGAAGAATTGGTGGAGATGATTCTGGATATGATCAAGCTGGTCCTGAAAGAGGGCGAGACGGTGAAGCTTTCGGGATTCGGCAACTTCGTGGTCCGGAAGAAGAACTCGAGAAAAGGCCGCAATCCCAAGACAGGCCAGGAGATCGAGATCACGCCACGGAGCGTCGTTAGCTTCAGACCCAGCATGATTTTCAAAGAGCATGTCATCGAATCCCCAACAACAACAGTCGAGTAAGCTCTTTTACCGGATCGGTGAGGTGAGCCGCCTGTCCGGGCTGGAACAGTACGTACTGCGCTACTGGGAAAGCGAGTTCCCTCAACTCAAACCGAACAAAGGTAAATCGGGACAGCGTCTCTATAGTAAAAAAGATTTAGACACTGTTCTCCAGATAAAGCAATTACTCTATAAAGACGGGTACACGATCTCCGGCGCACGGAAAAAAATGAACGGCAAAGGGGACCGGGAGGTTCTTGAGTCGGTCATTGAGACGGCCAAGAAGGATCTGAGGGAGATACTGGAAAGTTTAAAATAGGTTTTTCATGTTAAAGCTCAAAGTTCAGATGAGACATTTGGATTTTGTCATTTAGATTTTGGTTCATATATCGGGGCGTGGCGCAGCCTGGTAGCGTACTCGCTTGGGGTGCGAGTGGTCGGCCGTTCAAATCGGCTCGCCCCGACCAATTTTTGAAAGGCCCGGACAACCTCCGGGCCTTTTCTTTACTCAACTAAGGAAGCGGGAAGTTCTGTTTGGCAGGACTTGCCGGATACTGTCGAAGGTTAACACCGAACAGGTCCTGTCAATCCTGCTATCCAGTCAGAGGTATGATCCATGATCCTCGTAACGAACGACGACGGCGTATATTCCCCCGGCATCCAGGTCCTCGCCAAGCATTTGCGGGAACTTGACACCGTGGTGATCGTCGCCCCTGACAGGGAACGGAGCGCGGCGGGCCATTCGATGACGCTCCACCGGCCGCTCCTGATCGAAGAGATCAAAGAGTCGATGTACAGCGTCAATGGTACGACAACGGATTGCGTGAACATTGCGGTCAAGGGGTTGCTCAAAGAGACGCCGCGGCTCGTGGTCTCCGGCATCAACAAGGGGCCGAACCTTGGGGACGATGTGACCTATTCGGGGACCGTTGCGGGGGCCATCGAAGGCATCCTGCTGGGGATCCCTTCCCTGGCCATTTCACTCAACGGGCGTGAGGATTTCCGTTTTGCCGAGGCAGCGGACGTGGCCCTCTGTACCGCCCGGCGGATACTCGAACAGGGGATTCCCGCAGGCACGCTCCTCAATATCAATGTTCCGAACCTTCCGCTCTCCGAAGTGATGGGCACGCGCATTACCCGGCTCGGCAAACGCATTTATCACCAGATGACCGTGGAACGCGTAGACCCAAGAGGGAAGAAATACTACTGGATCGGGGGCGGCGAGCCGGATTGGGAGCGGGAGGAGGGCACGGACTTCGACGCTGTTGACCGCAAGATGGTCTCGATCACGCCAATTCACCTCGACATGACGGACTATTCTTCGTTCGACAGGCTGAAATCCATGGAAACAATGTCCTATGCGCAGCCCGTGACCCGCAGGAGCGCCGAGTGATCAACTTTGAAAAGGAACGCAGCCGGATGGTGGACGAGCAGATCGTCAGCCGGGGGGTAAAGGACGAGCGTGTTCTCGCGGCCATGCGCAAAATACCCCGCCATGAGTTCCTGCCCGAGGCCATCCGCGGTATGGCGTACACGGATAACGCCCTCCCGTTGGGCGAAAGCCAGACAATGTCCCAGCCCTATATGGTCGCGCTCATGTCCGAGTTATTAGGCCTCAAGGGTCCGGAACGGGTGCTCGAGATCGGTACGGGGTCAGGCTACCAGGCCGCGGTACTTGCCGAGTTGTGCGGAAAGGTCTACACGGTGGAGCGTATAAAGTCCCTGGCTGACAAGGCCCGGGCAACGCTCGACCGGCTGGGATATAAAAGTGTGGCGATAAAAATATACGACGGCACCTACGGCTGGAAGGAGATGGCGCCCTTTGACGCGATCATGGTGACCGCGGGCTCACCCGATATACCGGCGCCGCTTGTGGAACAGCTCAAAGAGGGCGGCAGGATGGTTATCCCGGTGGGGGAGCGGTATGGACAGGAACTTATCACGGTGGTCAAGACCGCGGATGGCATGGTCACCACTCGGAGCATTGCGTGCGTGTTCGTTCCGCTGATCGGCAACCACGGGTGGAAGGAGTAGGCTGTCGGGGGTCAGGGGTCAGGAGTATCGTCATCTTTTCAGCGTTTTTTCCATTTTACAAATTCCTTTGTCGCCATCAATTGATACAGTATTGACAGCACCAGCCCGATAAGCGTCCCCAGCAGCGCGCCCGCCAGAACATCCGTCGGATAATGGACACCCAGATACATCCTGGAGAATGCGATCAGCAATGCAAGAACAAGAGGATACGACCTCCATGCTCCTGCAATATACTCCCTTGTAAGGTAAAAGAGCGGTATTGCAAAGGCAAATGAGCTTATCGCGTGGCCCGACGGCATGGAGTATGATTTCGGGCATGCGGTAATGAGCCGGATCCCCTCAATCGCCCTGCACGGCCTTTCACGGGCAACAGTGATCTTCAACACATCTTCCGCCCATTCCGCAAGATAGACTGCGCAGCAGGAGATCGCGATGGTCCAGAGCACCGCTGTCAGATACCCTTTCCCCTGAGAATTGACCTTCGTGCGACCTCTTACGAACATATAGAGCAGGAAGGGAAGGACCAGGAGATAGCCTTGATGCGAGAGAGCCGGCATCAAAATATCGAACAGAGTATTTTCAGTGCCGTGATTGATCAGGAGAAGCAGCTGTGTGTCCAGGGATTGGATCGTCATGGGTGAGCTTTGCTACGTACTTTTCGCGCAGCACTTGATGATGTTCGTATCGCTCACTTCAATGAGCCCATGTTCGACAACGGAACTGATCTCTGCCAGGATGACATTGATCATTTCCTCGGAATCAACAACCTCGATCTTGACCGGGAGCGTGGTGGAGAGCTCCAGGATCTTGGCGGTATGGAGCTTGCCATGGCTCCCGTAACCCGCAACACCTCGGAACACGCTGGCCCCGGCTATTTTCCTCTGCGCCAGGATGTCCAAAACCGTTTCATACACGGGTTTGCCGTGGAGTTTCTCGGTTTCATCAATGTAGATCGTGAGCTTTTTTGCTGGGCCGATTTTAACCATGGAATACTCCTTGTTTAAGTTATGAGGATATCAAGAAAGTCATAATCTACCGCAGAGGCGCTGAGACGCGGAGAAATGCATAGTAACAATAAAAAAGATTTTCTCTGCGCCTCCGCGTCTCGGCGGTAAATCCTACTTGTTGCGAGACCATCAATCATATGCTCTTCGCAATGACCTCACCGAGCTTCAATGCGACAAACCCGGCGAAGACGCTCAACACGACATTCAATCCCGCGATCAGCCATTCGCTGTCTTTCAGGAGCGTGCCGGTTTCGTACTCGAAGGTGGAGAAGGTGGTATACGCGCCGAGAAATCCTACGACGAGCAACAAGCGCCATTGCGGGTTCACCATGAACCGTTCGGTTAAGAGTGACATGAGCAGGCCGATGAGGAAGCTGCCGCTCACGTTGATCACAAACGTGCCGAGTGGAAAGCTGCGTCCCCACCGCTGGCCGATCCAGAGGGCGACCCCGTACCGCGAGATCGCGCCGAGGAATCCGCCTATGCCTATGATGAAGATATTTGCCATCGTTTTCCCTGTCCCTGAATGTCATTCATAGCAGAAGGCACGCCTCAAGTCAATGAAAATGGTCACGCTTGACTTTGGTGCGTGTTGAATGCTATTATCCAGCCTGTTTTGCATCAATTCGGGAGGGGCAGGGTCACATGAAATTACACAAGAAGACGCATAACTGCGGCGAGCTTGCAAAAAAAGACGTCGGCGCGGTCGTGACGCTCATGGGTTGGGTGCACACGAGAAGGGACCACGGCGGGCTCATCTTCATCGACCTTCGCGATCGCGGAGGCATCACACAGGTGGTCTTCAATCCCGTGACGGCAGCGGATGCGCATGAGCGGGCGCATGACGTCAGGAGCGAATACGTGCTCGCCGTCACCGGCATGATCTCGCTCCGGCCGGAGAGTACCGTGAACCCGAAGCTTCCTACCGGAGAGATCGAAGTGGTGGCGAGCGACCTGGTGATACTGAACGAATCAAAGGCCCTGCCGTTCATGATCGAGGACGAGACGGCCGTGGCCGAGAACCTCAGGCTGAAGTACCGCTACCTCGACCTGCGCCGTCCGAGCCTCCAGAGCGTATTCATCGCCCGGCATCTGATCACGCAGACCGTGCGGCGTTTTCTCGACAACAGCGGCTTCATCGATATTGAAACGCCTTTTTTGACCAAGAGCACGCCCGAGGGCGCGCGGGACTACCTGGTCCCGAGCAGGGTGAACCCCGGCATGTTCTACGCGCTGCCGCAATCGCCCCAGCTTTTTAAACAGATCCTGATGGTGGCCGGGTTCGAGCGTTACTACCAGATCGTGAAGTGTTTCCGCGACGAGGACCTGCGGGCGGACCGCCAGCCCGAGTTCACGCAGATCGATCTGGAAATGTCCTTTATCGACGAGGACGATATCATCGCGCTCATGGAAGCGCTTCTTGCGGAAGTTGTACGGGAAGTGAAGGGGATCGAGATACCAACGCCGTTTCCCCGGCTCTCGTACCGTGAGGCCATGGACCGCTACGGCTCGGACAAACCGGACACGCGCTTCGGGCTTGAGCTTAAGGATATATCCGACATCGCAAAGGCATCGGAGTTCAAAGTATTTCTCCAGGCCGTGGAACTCGGCGGTCAGGTGAGAGGCTTTGCCGCGCCAGGCATGGCGAAGCTTTCCCGCAAGGAAGTGGACGACCTCACGAACGAGGCAAAGATCTTCGGAGCGAAGGGATTGGCCTGGATCAAGGTGACCGAAGGGGGCTTTGAATCGCCGATCGCCAAGTTCTTCAAGGAGGGACAGGTAAAATCCATTGCCGGGAGGCTTGCGGCAAAACCCGGCGACCTCATGATGTTCATTGCCGACAGTCCGAAGATCGTTGCCGAGACACTCGGGTATCTGCGGCTGCTCATGGGCAAACGGCTGAACCTCGTTGATGAGAGCAAGCTGAACTTCCTCTGGGTCACGGACTTCCCGCTGGTGGAGTGGAACGCCGAGGAAAAGCGGTACGACGCCATGCACCATCCATTCACCGCGCCCCGGGAAGAAGACCTTGAATTCATGAAGACCGATCCGCTCAAGGTAAGGGCCCGAGCCTATGACATCGTGCTGAACGGCGCAGAGATCGGCGGCGGCAGCATCCGTATCCACCGGTCGGAGATCCAGTCGCAGATGTTCGGGCTCCTGAACATAGCCGAAGAGGACGCGAGGAAAAAATTCGGGTTCCTGCTCGAAGCGCTCGAATTCGGCGCGCCACCCCACGGCGGCCTGGCCTTTGGTCTTGACCGGCTCACGGCGATCCTGACGGGCGCCACGTCCATCCGCGACGTGATCGCCTTCCCCAAGACGCAAAAGGCCATCTGTCTCATGACCGAGGCGCCGTCGCGGGTCGCGACGACCCAGCTCCGGGAGCTGTCGATCAAGCTGGACATTGTGGAATAAGAACAGCAGTATTCAGGAGCCAGGATAGGATCGTTATAGGTCGTAACGCGCTTTTCTCCTGATTCCTGGGCACTGGTTCCTGTCTCCTATTCTTTTTGAGGTTTTCATGAGATGCAAGTCCTGCGGCAAGGAAGTCGAGCTCCGGATCGGTTGACGCGCCATCACTTTTCGCTGCACGGTGTGCGGCAAGGATTTTTCGATCAAGGAGTATTCGGACCAGATCGATGAAGAGATGTGGGAGAAGATCTCCCGCCGCCCCTGCAACCGGGCGTAATCTGCCTGTACCTGTTGTTTACCCGCCTCTTGTTACAATGCAATTCTTTGCCTCTTACCTCAGCAATTTAAACTTCATAAAATAATTAACTTGACATTTCCATAATAATATAATAATATTTGCATACAATTCTTAAGACATCATTACGCGCTCACTTTCTCCGGAAATGAGGTCCCATGATCCCGGTCAATAAACGGATTGATCTATTAAAGGTAATCTCCCACCCTGTCCGGTTAAAGATCCTCGAAGAACTCACTCTTGGCGTGAAGTGTGTGAGCGACTTCGAGGAGTCCCTTGACATCAGCCAGCCGAACGTGTCGCAGCATCTGTCGCTTCTCCGGACGCACAGCGTCATTGATTTTTTTGTTGACGGCAGACTCAAATGCTACTTCCTCATAGAACCCCTCATTCCCGATCTGCTTGAACTCCTGAAAAAAGAATATGAAGAGGATATTGCAGCCCCGGCCTGCTGTCCGGTGACGAAAAAAGGAACTTATCCAGGCGAAAGGAGAAGATAATCCGCATGCAGAAGCACACGATTACTCTTTACATGAACGACCCCATGGGCAAGCGCTGAATGTCCAACATGGAGGCCGCCCGTGGGGCGGAGAGGGAATTCGGCGCGGAAATTGTTGTGATCAAAAAGACCTCGAAGGAGTACAGCCAGATGAAAGACCCGATGCCATGTCCGTCGGTTGTTGTGAATGGCCGGATTGTCACAAGGAACGACACGGTTACACAGCGGGCGCTCAAGGCCGCGATCATGAGTGACTGTGCAACGTAGGCGAAGAAGAAAAAGGGCGGAACAGACGGCGACGGCAGCGATACGCCGGCCTACCGGGAAAAGAAATGCGATGTGTAATCATCCAATTAGGAGGCAGCCATGCAAAAAGAGATAGTGATGTTCCTTTCCACGACGCCCTACACTTTTGAGAATACGCATACTATTTTCAAACTTGCCGAAGCTGCTCTGAAGAAGGGGCACCGGGCCAGACTTATTGCCACGGGTGACGGCGTTTTCTCCATTGTGAAGGGTCAGGTCCCTCAGGCGCTTTCCGAGCTGGTAGATCTTGTGGGAAAAGGTCTTAAGGTTGATATCTGAACAGGCTGCATGAAAAGCCGCGGTCTTGCGGCTGACGATTCCATTGAGGGCGGTGAGATGAGTTCGTTGAAGGGGCTTTTTAATGTCGTCAAGTCAAAGCCCGTATTTTTAAATTTCGGTATCTAAGGAGACGATCATGGGGAGCATAAGTATAATTTTAAGAAGGCCGCCGTACGGGACCGTCGATGCCTCGGAAGCGATCCGGCATGCGCTCGGGGGAGTGACCGATGACATGGAGGTAAAGCTGCTCCTTGTTGATGGGGGAGTACATGCGGCGAGAAAGGGACAGGACGTATCCCAGACAAAATATTTGAATGCAGGAGATGGCATTCAGGATTGCATGGACATGGGTGTTGCGGTCTATGCAGATGAAGCGTCATTGAAAAGGGAACAGATCGGCAATGACTGTATAATCGAGGGTGTCACGATTACGAATGGCTCAGAAATCGCGGCTATGATCGGCAAAACAGATACAACGATTGTTTTTTAAAGGAGACTATCATGCTTGTGATCATCAAAAGCGCGCCGGATACGACTGATGGAGCACGAGGCTTGACCCTTGCGAAGGAAGGCGGGGCCGATCTTATTCTGCTGCAAAACGGGGTCTATTTCGCGCAAAAGGAACGGCTTGGGTCTTTTCCCGGCGCGGTGTATGTGCTGGATGACGACAAGCGGCTCCGGGGTATCAAGGATTCAGAAATAGATGCCCGAGCTAAAGCCATCGATTACGATAAGCTGACAGACATTATTACGGGAGGCGATAAGGTGGTTGGATTGTTCTAAATCATGTAGTACCAGGGGAGGACATATGGCAAGGATCGTTGTGTTAGGGGGATCATTCGGGGGATTGACAGCGGCCTTTGAACTCAAGCGACTGCTCGGCAAAAAAGCGGATGTGACTGTGGTGAGCGACGACGACCGGTTCGTGTTCCTTCCGTCGCTGCCATGGCTCATCATGGGCTGGCGCAAGCCGGAGGACATCACGCTCAAAGTTAGTGAAATTCTGAAGCCGAAGGGGATCGAGTTTGTTCATGATGCCGCAAAGCAGATCGATGCTGATAAATCGAGAGTCATCACTGCTAAAGGCAAGGAGTTTTCCTATGATCATCTCGTCATATCGACAGGCCCTCATCTTGCTTTTGATGAGATCCCCGGCCTCGGACCGGACAAGGGATATACCGCCTGCACCTTTACGCTTGACCACGCGATCAAGACCGGAGAAAAATGGAAGACAGTTCTTGAAAATCCCGGTCCTATAGTCCTCGGCTCATCTCAGATGGTCTCCTGCTTCGGCCCGTCCTACGAACTTGCATTCGAAATGGACGCCGAGCTTCGCCGCCGCAAGATGCGCCATAAGATTCCCATCCTCTATCTCACCTCCGAACCCTATCTCGGTCACATGGGCATCGGCGGCCTCGGCAAATCCAAGACTTTTATGGAAAACGAGTTCGCTGAACGGGACATCAAGCCCATTGTGAGCCAGGCCATTGAGGAAGTCACCCCGGGAGAGATCAAATTAAAAGACGGAACGAAGCTCCCTTTCAAGCTCGCCATGATCGCGCCGCCGTTCAAGGGTGTGCCCGCAGTTGCGCCGCTTGGCAATCCAAGAGGTTTCATCCCGGTGGACAAAAACTACCGACACACAAAACATAAGAACATCTTTGCCATCGGTGTTGCGATAGCGATAGCGCCGCCTGAGGTTACGCCGGTGCCCACGGGAGTTCCGAAAACGGGCTTCATGACCGTCACGATGGCGAAGACCGCCGCCGCGACCATCGCCGCTGATATTACCGGCAAGACACCGCCTCTCGCGGACGAACTCGGCGTCATTTGCCTTATGGACATGGGAAACACTGCTGCTTTCATGAAGGCGTACCCGGTCCTCCCCCCGAGACAAAGCTCTTATACAAAGAAGGCGATTTGGGCGAAGTGGATGAAGGTCGGGTTTGAAAAATACTTTCTTTGGAAGATGAAAAATGGAGCGAGCAACTTGCCATGAAAGGAGATTCATTGCCATGACAAAGATAATAAAAAATGTATCGATCATGTGTTTTCATGACGAGCTCTGCCAGGTGTACAACGCCCTCATGACCGCGCTCAGCCTTCTTCGGGAAGGCTCCAAGGTCACTATGTTTTTCGGATCGCGGGGTATCAACGCAGTGCACAAGGAAAAGGTGAAGGACCTCAAGTGCCTGCCTGACCAGCCGAAGGAAGAAGGCGAGGCGGTGATGAAGAAGATGGAGGAGATGGACCTTCCCAATGTGGAAGACCTGTTCTTCATGCTGATCGCCGAGGGCGCGACAGTCCTTGCCTGCCCCTTGAACGTATCGCTGTTCAACATCTCGCCCAAACAGTTGATCGACGGCGTGAAAGTTGCCGATCCTGCAAAATACTATAAAGATACAGTGATTCCCGCTGATATGAACCTGACTTTTTAGCTTAGATACATGCAAATATCGTTATTCTTGTATTTAAATTGCAGGAGGTGTGCATGAAAAAATTTTCTTTGGTCGAATTCTCAGTTGACCACCCCAAACTCATCGTTGCTCTATCGATTATCCTGACGCTCCTCTTCCTGACCCAGTTCACGAAAGTCAGGACGGACACCAACCCCAAGAACATGCTCCCGCCCACGTCGGACGTGCGGGTCTGGAACGATGAAGTAGAAAAGACCTTCGGCCTGTATGAGGACATGATCGTCCTCGGCATCCAGAACGAGAAGGGAATTTTGAATTCCGATACTCTCGCCAAGATACAGCGGATCACCGATGAGATCCTGAAGATCAAAGGCGTAGCGGCTCGTGACGTGTCGAGCTTCACGACCATTGACAATGTAACCGTCGAGGGTGAGACGCTGAACGTGCGCCCCCTCATGACCACCGTGCCGAAGACAGACAAAGAGATGACGGTCATGCTCAAGGCTCTCTTCGAAAACCCGCTTTTCATCGACCGAATCATATCAAGGGACGGCAAGACCACGGCGATCTATGTCCCGCTCGAAAAGGGCGGGAATGGAAAAGAGATCGCGGACAAGATCAGGGAGATCGTCAAGAAAGAAAAGGGCGACGAGAATTATTACGTTGCCGGCGATCCCGTTGCGCGCGACACCTTTGGCGCGGACATGTTCAAGCTCATGGCCGTATTCGCGCCCATAGCTGGAATGGTCATGCTATTGGTCAGGTTTCTCATGTTCAAGGACC
>Ga0210377_10005532_pt1 | contig 10369 bp, 8 predicted proteins | sample PLM4_65_b1redo_FD_155480 | JGI IMG/M metagenome (GOLD analysis project Ga0210377, IMG submission 155480) | Groundwater sediment microbial communities from an aquifer in East River, Colorado, USA - PLM4_65_b1 redo | ecosystem: Environmental > Terrestrial > Soil > Riparian zone | place: USA: East...
GGCGCAGGCTCGAGTCGTTTGCGCAGCCAGATCGCGTGCCAGTGGTCGAGGAGAAGGTCCGCGCACTCGGCTGCGTTGCGCGGGATCGCGGGGAAGCCGGCGTCGAGCTTCTCGGGGTCGAGCGAGTGGAGCCGCGCGAGCAGGCGGGCGAGCTCGAGTCCGACCTCGCGCGGCTTGCCGCCGGCGTCCGCCGAGCCTTCGACGCGGCGCAGGATCAGGAACGGCTGCCCGAGCACGGCCGGGTCGGCCTCGAGCGAGGTCGGCTCGGGCGCCGGTATGCCCGCGCGATGAAGCGCGCGCAGCACGCGGAACTCGTCGACGACCGTCGTCTGCGCCGGGCCTGCCGGCAGGTCGCGGCGCAGCACCAGCGATTCGCGCGATCCGTCCGCGTGAACGGCCTCGAAGAGGAAGGTCTCCTTCGAGAAGCCGCCGGGAATGCGCACGACGTTCTCGACCCGTGTCTTCACGATCTCGCCGAGGCGCTCGGCGGTGACGTGCACGCTCAGGCCTTCACCAGCCGCTCGTAGAGCGGCGCCTCGGCGCGGGCCTCCTCGCCGAGCAGCGCGTCGATGCGGGCGAGCGCGGCGGCATCGCGTCCCGCGGCGCCGACGAGCAGCCCTTCGAGCGCGGCGTGGAGCGCGTCGTCCTCGCGGACGAGCGCGTCGAGCGACGCGTCAGCGTCACCGGCACGTGTCGGATCGGCCAGCGCGGGCAGCGCGGGATCGATCTCCGCGAGCAGCGCGCGCAACGCGGGGATGCGCGCGTGCAGCACGGCGGGCAGTCCCTCGTCGCGCGCGATCAGGTGCTCGAGCAGGCGGCTCGTCATCAACGTCACCATCTGCGGCCAGGGCGAACGCAGGTCGGGCATGATGACGGTGTTCAGGGTGTGCACGATGCCGCGCAGGAGCTCGCTTTGGGTCGGGCGCACCCGGCGATCCTAGATGAGCAGACCCGGAAAGAACAACAAGCACAGCGCGAGCGCGACCATGACGGCTCCGCTCGAGAGCTTCAGCCAGCGGCCGGCGCGCTCGCCGAGCTTCGTCTTCGCCAGCGTCACCACGGCGATCGTGACCATCAGCGCGTCGTCGGCGACGTAGGCCAGGTTGTAGAGCGCGAGGTAGCCGTAGTGCTGTGCGGTGGTCAGCTCCGCGCGGGCGAGGACGGCCGTGTAGACCGCCGGGAGGCCGGCGGTGCAGAGCAGCTCGACCGCGTTCACGAGCAGCGCGAGCACGGCGACACCGGCCAGCGACGCGAGCGCGGACCTGGCGCGAAGGATCGCGCGCGCGCGTGCGTAGATCCCCGGCTTGGCGCCCGCGGGGATTGAAAGCGAGGGGCCGCGCTCGAAGGCGAAGAAGTCCTTCATGTTGAGCGCGCCGATCGCGAGCGCGACGAGCCCGAGCGCGATCCGCAGGGAGTCGGAGACGCCGATCAGGAGGAAGACGTTGAGCCAAGCGGCCATGAAGGCGAAATAGACCAGGCCGCTCGCGAGCACGAAGGTGCCCGCCACCAGAGCCATGCGCCGCCGGTCGCGCAGGTTCACGAGCAGCGAGAGCAGGAAGAGCAGCACCCACATCGCGCACGGGTTGAAGCCGTCGAGCAGGCCGAGCACGACGGTGAACACGGGCAGGCCGAGCTCCGACGCGCGCAGCGTGCCGAACAGTCCGGTCGCGACTTCGTCGGTCGGCGCCTCCGGGGCCTCGCTCGCGCGGCCTTCGAGGAGCGCGCGGATGCGCGCGCCGGTCGTGGCGGGGCTCTCGAATCCCACGACGAGCGTGTCGCCGATCCGGAACGCCGGCACGCCGGGAGATTCGACCTGCGCTTCGAGCGAGAGGCGCTCGAGCTCGCGCAGCGCATCCGGGTCGCGGTCGACCTCGCGCCAGGTGATGCGCAGGTCCGGCCGCTCGAGCCGTAGCTCCGCCAGGAACGCGTGCGCGTCCGCGCAGTGCGGGCAGCCCGCGCGGGTGAAGACCTCGATCGCGGCGAGCTCGCTCGCCGCGGCGATTCGGCACGCGAGCATCACGAGGAGGGCGACTCGCACGAGAGCCATTCGCGTGTGTCTAGCGGAAGTCGTGCGAGCGCGGGAGCAGGTCCGCCATGGCGCCGCCGTCGAGGCCTTCGAAGCGGCGCGCGCGCACGTGGATCACGCCGTCCTGTTTCTGGACGGGCCCTTCGACGAGCAGGATTCCGGCGGTCTGCACCAGCGCGCGGTGGCGGTGGAACATGTCGGGAACGACGATCGCGTTCGACGTGCCGGTCTCGTCCTCGAGCGTGAGGAACAGGAAGCCCTTCGCGGTGCCGGGGCGTTGGCGCACGATCACCGCGCCGGCGATGCGCACGTACGCGCCGTTGCGCGCGCTGCGAAGCTCCGCGGCGGAGAGCACGCCGCGCGCGCGCAGAGCGTCACGGAAATGCGACATCAGGTGCGCGCCGGTGGTGATGCCCGTGCCTCGGTAGTCGGCGACGGTCTCCTCGAAGTCGGTCATCTCCGCGAGCGGCGAGGGCGCGGTGGAGCCCGCGCCCGAGAGGAGTCCGCCCTGCAGGGCCGCGACCTGCCAGAGCGCCTCGCGCCGCGCCAGGCCGAGGCTCGCGCACGCGCCGACCGAAGCGAGCTTCTCGAGCTCGTCGCGGTGGAGGCCCGTGCGGTGCGCGAGATCGGCGAGTGACGCGTACGGCGACTCGGCCGCGACGCGCTCGCCAGCGTCCTGGCGCAAGCCGTCGACGTAGCGGAGGCCGAGCCGAACATCTTTCTCATCGGTGACGTGACAGAGCCAGTCGCTCTCCTGCACGTCGATCGGGAGCGTTCGCACGCCGTGGCGCGCGGAGTCCTGCACGAGTGTGGCGGGGCTGTAGAAGCCGAGCGGCCAGTTGTTGAGCATGGCGGTGAGGAAGCACGCCGGGTGGTGCGCGCGGATGTACGCCGACGCGTAGGCGAGCAGCGCGAAGCTCGCGGCGTGGCTCTCGGGAAAGCCGTAGAGCGCGAACGAGCCGATCTGCTTCACGACCTCGTCCTGCGCCGCGGGGCCGATCCCTTTCTCGGTCATGCCGCTGCGCAGCCTTGCCACGATCGACTCCATGCGCTCGACCGAGCGCTTGAAGCCCATCGCGCGGCGCAGCTCCTCGGCCTCGCCGCCGCTGAAGCCCGCGATCGTCATGGCCATGCGCAGGAGCTGCTCCTGGAAGAGCGGCACGCCGAGCGTGCGCGCGAGGATCGGCTCGAGTGCGGGGTGCGCGTAGGTCACGGGCTCGCGGCCGGCGCGGCGCTGCAGATAGGGCTGCACCATCTCGCCCGTGATCGGGCCCGGGCGGATGATCGCGACCTCGACCACCAGGTCGTAGAACGAGGTCGGCTTCATGCGCGGCAGGGTCGCCATCTGCGCGCGGCTCTCGACCTGGAAGACGCCGACGGTGTCGGCCTTCTGCAGCATCTGGTAGGTGAGCGGGTCGTCCGCGGGGATCTTGGCCAGGTCGACGTCGGCGCCGTCGTGCGTGCGCACCAGCGGGATCACGTCCTCGAGCACCGCCATCATGCCGAGCCCGAGCAGGTCGATCTTGATGATGCCGAGGTCCGCGCAGTCGTCCTTGTCCCACTGGATCACCGCGCGGCCGGGCATGCGCGCGGGCTCGAGCGGCACCACCTCGTCGAGCCGGCCGCGCGCGATCACCATGCCGCCGGAGTGCTGGCCGAGATGGCGCGGCAGGTTCTGCGCCTCGTGCACGAGCCGGACCAGGTGGCGCACGCGCGGCGCGTTCGGGTTCACGCCCGACTCGCGGAGCTGCCGCTCGAGCACGTCGTGCTCGTCGGTGAACTCGTGGCGCGACATCAGCTTCGCCAGGCGCTCGATCTGCTCCGCCGCGAGGCCCAGCACTTTGCCCATCTCACGCACGGCACTTTTGGCGCGGTAGGTGATCACGTTCGCGGTCATGCCCGCGCCGTGCGGGCCGTAGCGCTGGTAGACGTACTGCAGGATCTCCTCGCGCCGCTCGCCGGACGGCAGATCGATGTCGATGTCGGGCCACTCGCCGCGCTCCTCGGAGAGGAAGCGCTCGAACAGCATCTCGTAGCGCACCGGGTCGATCGCGGTGATGCCGAGCGCGTAACACACGATGCTGTTGGCCGCCGAGCCGCGCCCCTGGCACAGGATCCCGCGCGCGCGGCACTCGCGCACGATGTCCCAGACGATCAGGAAGTAGCCCTCGAGCGTGAGCCGCCCGATGATGCCGAGCTCGTGCTCGAGCTGGGTCTTCGCCTTCGCGGGCACGTTTCCGCCGTAGCGCTCGCGCGCGCCGGCGAAGGCGAGCTCGCGCAGCTTCCCCGGCAAGGTCTCGCCCCGGGCCAGCGGGAAGTCGGGGAACGCGTAGCCGAGATCTTCGAGCCGGAACTCGCAGCGCTCCGCCACGGCGAGCGTATTCGCGAGCGCTTCGGGCAGGTCCGCGAAGCGTTTCGCGGTCTCGGCCGGCGCGTGGAGATGCCGCTCCGCGTTGGGCAGGAGCAGCCGCCCCGCGGAATCGAGCTTCGCGCCGTGCGCGATGCAGGTGAAGGCGTCGAGCAAGCGCTTCCCCGACGCCTTTGCGTGTCGCACGTCGCCGGTCGCGAGCGGCGCGATGCCGGTCGCGAGCAGCCGCCGGTTCGCGCGCTCCTCGTCCGGGTCTCGGTGACGCCAGATCTCGCCGTAGGTGTCCGCTTCTCCGAAGATCTCGCTGACGGGCTTTGCGAGCGCGGGCTCGCGCACCACCGCCACGAGACCGTCTGCGTGCGCGCGCAGCTCCTCCCACGTGACGCGGCTCTGCGGCTTCGCGCAGCGCGTGTGGCCGAGCGTGAGCAGACGACAGAGATTTCGGTAGCCAGCTCTCGATTTGACGAGGAGCGCGACGCGCCCACCATCCGGTGGCGGATCGCTCTTCCGCCGCGGCTTCCCCTCGCCGAGCAGCACCGCGCGCGCGCCGACGATCGCGTTCACGCCTGCCGCGCGCGCGGCGCGCGCAAAGCGCGGCAGCCCGTACACACCGTGCACGTCCGCGAGCGCGAGCGTGCCGTGGCCGAGCTCGGCCGCGCGCTCGAGCAGGTCCTCGGGCGCGGAGCTGCCCTCGAGGAAGCTGAAGGCGCTGCGCACGCCGAGCTCGATGAAGGAGGGTGAAGGCATGAGTTCAGTTCAGCCTTGCTGCATCAGAAGATTAGAAGGCCTCTGAGCGGCTTCCGGAAACCGTTCGCATACTGGGTCTGCTCGAGAGGAGACATCGTTGAACAAGATTGCCCCAATCACTCTGTCGTTCTGGATCACGAAGATCTGTGCGACGACGCTCGGAGAGACCGGCGGCGACCTGTTGTCGATGACCCTGAACATCGGCTACGCCGTGAGTACGTTGATTCTGCTCGTGTTCTTCGCAACGACGCTGATCCTCCAAATGAAGGCAGATCGATTCCGGCCGCTCTTGTACTGGTCCGTGATCCTGTCCACCAGCACCGCGGGCACCACGATGTCGGATTTCATGGATCGCACTCTCGGGCTCGGGTATGCACGCGGTTCGGTGATTCTAATCCTGGGCTTAGTCGCGGCTCTCTCCGTGTGGCGCTACGTCGATGGATCGATCTCGGTGAGCAAGATCGACTCCCGGCGTTCGGAGGGCTTCTACTGGGTGGTGGTCCTCCTCTCGAACACGCTCGGGACCGCGCTCGGCGATTTCCTGATCGACGGCTCCGGATTGCGTTTCATCGGTGGTGCGGCCCTCGTCGGAAGCTCGATCGCGGTCGTCGCCCTTCTGTACGAGACGACTGACCTGAGTCGGGTCCTCTTGTTCTGGATCGCGTTCGTCCTGACGCGGCCGTTCGGCGCCATGTTCGGGGATCTCCTGACGAAAGGGAGCGAGATCGGTGGGCTCGGCTTCGGCACGATCCTCTCCTCTGCAATCCTCGGAGTGATCCTCGTCGCCACGGTCGTGCTTACCTGCAGAAGGGGCGATGATGTGGACGCTGGGTATGCCTGAGGGTTCATCAGTCGTAGATCCCGTCGACGAACCAGGAGTCGTCGGGGAGGTTGTGGTACAGGCGGTAGACGCCGCCGTCGGAGAGCTCGACGTCCCAGTAGTCGCGCGCGAAGCGGCTCTCGCCCCACCACTCGCCGAACAGCCGCCACGGACCGGCGGCGTTGCGCACGCGGCCGCCTTCGGAGTCGAGCGGGGCGTCGGCGACCAGCGACACGTACACGGGTGGCTCTCCACCACGAACGCCCACCACACGCGGCGGCCGGACGGCGCGCAGCGCCATGACACCGCGCGGTGGCAAAGAAGGCTCGAGCTCCGGCAGCTCTTCGCGCCTGCGCTCGTGCGCGATGCAGAACTCGGTGAGGGTGGCGGCGTCCTGCTGGTGGGTGTCCTGCACGAACGGGGCGCCGACCTGCCCCGGTCCGCAGAGCGACTCGATGCGCGCGATGGCGATGGCGAGCTCGCCGGGGGAGGGGAGCGGCGGCAGGAAGAGATCGAGCTGCGCGGTCTCGACGCTGTCCGGTGTCGCGACCAGGCGCGCGCGCGCGATGCCCTCGGGGGGCGGCTCCGCTTCGAGCGACAGGCGCACGAGCGCGAGCAGCACGTTCGTCTCGAGCGTGGGCGCGGCCAGGCCGAGCTCGCGCGTGAAGAGCGCGCCGCTCTCGAGCCCGAACTCGAGCCGCAGCCGGCGCAGCGCGTAGCCGCGCATGCGCAGGCGCCGCAGGAGCCGGTCGAGCACGCCGCGCAGGAAGAACGCGAGCTGCTCCAGATCCGCGATCGCCCACTCGGACTCCGCGCCCTCCTCGAAGCGCAGCTCGGGCGGGTGTACACGGAAAGGCGACAGGTCCTCTCCGTTCGCGCGGCGCGCGAGCCTCACTCCCGCCTCGCCCAGGCGCGCGCCGAGCGACTCGCGCGGAAGACGCGCGAGCTTGCCGAGCGTACGGACGCCCCAGCGCGAGAGCCGATCGGCCAGCTCGGACTTCGGGTCGAGCAGATCGAGCGGCAGCGGCACGAGAAAGCTCGCGGCCTCGTCGGCGCGCAGGATGCGACCGCCGTCGCGATGCCGCGCCGCGAGCTCCGCGACCATGCGCGTCGGGCCGATGCCGAGCCGAGCGTCCGCCGATCCGATGCCCGCGAGTCCCACGTCCGCGAGCCGCGTCTCGAGCGCGGTCAGGAGTCCCCGCTCGGTGGGGAAGAGCGCCTGCGTACCGGCGAGATCGATGAAGACGAGCCCCGGCGCCGCCACCATCACGCGCGGTCCGATCGAGCCCGCCACGTCGACGAGCGCCTGCTCCGCCGAGCGCATGCCCTCGAGCGAGAATGCGCGCACGATCAGGTCCGGCTCCGCCGCACGCGCCTGCGCGACGGTCAGACCGCGGAGGAACCCCGCGATGATCGCCGGACTCTGCGGAGCACCTCTCTTTTTCTCGAGAGGCTTCTTATCGCGCGGCTCGATGATGGCGACATGCTTGCCCTCCCGCGCGACCAACTCCGCGAGCTCGGGCTCGGCGCGCAGCGCGGCGGCGAGCGGCAGGTCCTGAATGAGCAAGCAGGCGAAGCGATCCACGGTGCCACGTCCCTCGTCCCCGTCTCACGCCCCCAGCCCACGAGCCGATTTTCGCCTTATGTTCGCTATTCGGTCAAGCCTATCCTTATGAGCGCTGACGATCACGAGCGGAGGGTGTACCGATGATCCGCAAGCTCGCCGACGGCCGATATCGGCTGTACTCGCGAAAGAAGAATCCGAAGACCGGCAAGCGCCGGAACCTCGGCACGTTCAATTCACTGGCCGCGGCGAAGAAGCACGAGAGAGCGGTCCAGTTCTTCAAGCGGCAGGGGTAGTGGCTGATGAGCACCACGAATCGCGAGTCGGGCACGCGCGTCGACGAGATCGCCGACGGGATCTACCGCATCAGCACACCGGCGCCGCCATCGAGCTTCCCGGGCGGCTTCACCTTCAATCAGTTCCTGATCGACGACGACGAGCCGCTGCTGTTCCACACCGGCTTGCGGCGGCTGTTCCCGGTCGTCCGCGAGGCGATCGAGTCGGTGCTGCCGGTGTCGCGGCTGCGGCATCTCTCCTTCTCGCACTTCGAAGCGGACGAGTGCGGCGCGCTGAACGAGTTTCTCGGCGCCGCGCCATCGTCGGCGCCCTTGTGCGGCGACCTCGCGGCGGCCGTCTCCATCCAGGACGTCGCCGACCGGCCGCCGCGCGTGCTGCGCGACGGCGAGGAGGTGCGGCTCGGGCGGCACAAAGTCCGGTGGCTGTACGCGCCGCACCTGCCGCACGCGTGGGAGTGCGGGTATCTGTTCGAGAGCTCGACCCGGACGCTCCTGTGCGGCGACCTCTTCACGCAGGGCGGCCACGAGCACGTGCCGATCACCGAGGCGGACATCCTCGGTCCGAGCGAGGCGATGCGCGCGCAGATGGACTACTTCGCGCATGCGCCGAACTCGAGTGCGCTGCTCGAGAAGCTCGCGGCCCTCGCGCCGTCGACGCTCGCCTGCATGCACGGCGCGAGCTTTCGCGGCGACGGCGCAGCGCTCCTGCGCGCGCTCGCGGGCGCGCTCGAGCGGCGCTAGATCGAGAGACCGATCCGCTCTACTTGCCGCTGAGTCGTGCCACCACCGGCGCGAACGCATCGATGGCGTTGTCGCCGATGGTGACGTAGCTGATGCCGTAGATCTCGCGCCGGCGCTGGAATGCAGAACACGCGACAGCCCACCTTGAGCGTGGTCGTCGCCTCCGCGGCGCTCATCATCGCGGGAACCGCGGCGAGCTCCTGGATCGGGTGATTGCTCTTCGCGATCGCGGGGCCCGGTCCGAGGATGTGATCGGCGAGGTGCAGCGCCGAGTAGCCGAGCGCCTCCGTGCGGCGTGCGCGCTCGCGCCACTCGTTTCCGCTCGTCGCGCTGAAGGACTGCACGGCGAAGCGGAACGGTCGGGGCATCTCAGCGTCCCGCGTTCTCTACCAGCTCGAGCACCGTTCCGTCCGGGTCTCGGAAGCAGACGAAGCGAGCGCGCGAGCCCGAGCCCTCGGGCATCTGCGCGGGCTCGGAGATGAACTCCGCACCCGCCGCCTCGAGCTTCTTCATGTCGCCGTCGAGATCGCTCGTCGCGAGCGCGACGCGCGCGATGCCGTAGTGATAGAGGTGCGGGTAGGGTGGGCTCTCGTCGCGCGGCTCCTTCCATTCGAGCAGATCGATCACGACCGGCGGCGTCACGCCTTCGAGCGCGAGCAGCCCTCCCTTCACGCGGTAGGGCGGCATGCCCACCGCCGCGGCGACCTCGCGCGTGTTCCGTTCCGGCACGCGCCACACCTCGCGGAAGCCGAGCACCTCGTAGAACGCGAGTGACCGGTCGTAGTCACTGCAGTTCACGTTGAAGTGCACCATGCCCGTGATCGCCATACGTCGCGATCACTCCGCGATCCAGCTTCCGTGGAAGCCGTAGGGAACGCGGCGCGGCAGGTGCACGCGCGCGACCGGGCCGTGCTCGAAGCGCTGCGCGTCGATGATCACGAGATCGCTCGCGTCGCGCGCGGCGTCGTACACGAACGTGAGGATGTAGCCTTCGTCCTCGCCCTTGCCCGCCTTCGCGAACACGGGCTCGCCCGCGCCGTTGCCTGCGCCGAACGCCAGCGCCGACGCCTTGCCGCTCTCGAGGTCGTACTTGAGCAGCTCGCCGCCGAACTCGTTCATGGCCTTGCCCGTGCCCGTCATGTAACCGAAGCGGTGCTTCAGGCCCACGCGGTCGTCGGCGACGCGCGGGAAGTCCGCCGGCCGGTCGTCGAGCGGCTGCTCGCGCACCTTCCCCGCGCGGCGATCGATCACCCAGCGATGCAGTCGCGCGGGCGTGCCTTCGCCGTCCTGCGGACTGAAGGCGAGCTTCTTGAAGCGCGAGACGTCGAGCACGATCGAGTCGCCGTCCTCGTACGCGTTCATCGGATGGAACACGTAGCAGGGCTCGATCTCGTACCACTCCACGTCCTTGTCGGTGCCGTTGCGCGGCATCACGCCGAGCCGCGCGCCGTAGTCGTCGCTCCAGCGGATGGGGATCCCGCCCGTCGCGAGCAGCGAGAGGTCGAACACCATCGGCAGGTCCATGAACACGACGAAGTTCCTCGTCACGTTCCAGTCGTGCATCATGGTGGGACCCTTGACCGTGATCTCTTCACTCTGGACGAGCTTGCCGTCGGCGGAGACGCGGTGATAGGTGAGGTAGGGCGGCAGCGCGCCGTAGCCGAAGAAGAGCAGCTCTCCCGTCACGGGGCAGATGCGCGGGTGCGCGGTCATGGCGGTCTTCAGCTTGCCGCCGAAGTCGTGCACCCCCACCGTGTCGAGGTCCTTCGAGACGACCCAAGGGAAGTGGCCCTCTTCGAGCGCCATG
>Ga0210377_10005533_pt1 | contig 10369 bp, 12 predicted proteins | sample PLM4_65_b1redo_FD_155480 | JGI IMG/M metagenome (GOLD analysis project Ga0210377, IMG submission 155480) | Groundwater sediment microbial communities from an aquifer in East River, Colorado, USA - PLM4_65_b1 redo | ecosystem: Environmental > Terrestrial > Soil > Riparian zone | place: USA: East...
GGCGCCGGTGCGAGCAATGCGAGCACGCCAAGGAGGACGAACAGCACCGCCGCCACCCAGCGCATCGCCTTCATGTTGACCCGGTGGGCGAGCGCTTCGCCGATCCAGACGGCGGGGACGTTGGCGATCATCATGCCGAGGGTCGTCCCCAGGACCACCGCGACGAGCGAGTCGTAGCGCGCCGCGAGCGCGACAGTGGCGAGCTGGGTCTTGTCGCCCATCTCCACCAGGAAGAAGGCGACGAGCGTGGTCAGGAACACGCCCGCGCCTCCGAGCTGGCGGTCTCCTTCGAGCTTGTCCGGCTTCAGCGCCCACGCGCCGAAGGCGAAGAAAGACAGGGCGACGATCCAGCGCAGCGTTTGGGGGGACAGGAGCCTGGCAAGCCAGACCCCCACGTACCCCGCGAGGAAGTGATTGGCGAGCGTGGCGCAGAAGATGCCGAGGATGATCGGTAGCCTGCGCTTGAGCTTCGCTGCAAGCACGAATGACAGCAGCTGGGTCTTGTCGCCCATCTCGGCGAGCGCGACGATCGCGGTGGAAATGAAGAGGGCTTCCAGGGGTTCCCCCGCGGATGGATCAGGCCGCGCCGGCGCTCAACGCTTCACGAACTTGAGCGTGAAGCGGTCGCTCTCGCCGATCGCCCGGTATTTCGCGCGGTCCTGGTCCTTCAGGCGGTAGGTCGGCGGCAGGGTCCACACGCCCGCGGGGTGGTCCTTCGTGTCCCTCGGGTTGGCGTTCACTTCCGATGTTCCCGCGAGCCTGAAGCCGGCCTTCTCGATCAGCGCGACGGCGTAGTCCTCGCGCACGTAACCGGATTTCATCTGCGCCTCCTGGCTCTGGTCGGTGCGGCCGCGGTGGTCCACCACGCCCAGCACGCCGCCCGGCTTGAGCGCCTTGTGGATGGCGCGCAGCGCGCCCTCGGCCTCGTTGCGCTCTACCCAGTTGTGCAGGTTGCGGAAGGTGAGGACGAAGTCGGCGCTGCCCGGCGGGGCGATGTCGTGCAGGCCGGCGTTGAATTGCGTCACCCGGACCTTGCCGTACAGCTCGGGCTCCACCTCGAGGCGCGCGAGCAGTTTCTGGTGGTCGGCGAGGTATTGCGGCGCTGCCGTCGAGTCGCGGCCCGCGGCGATGTAGAGGCCCTGGTCCTTCAGGAACGGCGCCAGGATCTCCATGTAGTAGCCGGCGCTGCCCGGCAGGATCTCGACCACGACGCTGTCCTCCCGTATGCCGAAGAAGGCGAGCGTGCCGAACGGGTGGCGATAGGGGTCGCGCGCCACGTTGACGGGCGTGCGGTGCGGGGCGGCGAGGATGCCGTGCGGGAGGAGGGGACTGTCGCCCTGCATCTGCGCGGGCGCGCAGGCGAGCAGTGCGATGGCGAGCAGCGGCGCGAGGAACCGCATGTCAGTCATCTCCGTCCACCTGCGCGGCCGCCTCGTCCATCTGCTGCGCCAGCTCGGCCGGAATCTCCTTGTGGATCGCGACCCCGTACAGGAGCACCAGCGCCGCCGCCAGCGCGCTGCCGTAGACGGCGACCGAGCGGGTCTTCAGGTGGTTCACCAGCCCGCGGAAGTTGAGCGACAGGTGGGTGACGGCGGCGGCGACCATCAGGATGCCGAACACCTTGTGCACCGGGTGCATCTGGATCGTGAACGAGGGTTTCTCGACCACGTACATCATGAGGCCGGAAGTCGCCATCGCGACGAAGGAGACGGCGAGGGACACGGCGGCGATCTTTCTCAGCATGGCGAACGTCCTGACCGGTGGATGACCTTCGATGAGCGCAATTTACCGCGCATCGGGCTGCCAGTGGCGCAATTGGATCGCGCCGAGCAGACTTCGTTTCGATGGACAAACCCTACGCCGAAGCCCAGCCGTCGCGCGCCGAGATTGATTCCCTTCCCGGGCCTGCGCTGCTCGAGTTCGGCAGGTCGACTTGCGGGCATTGCCGGCGGGCGCAGCCGTTGATTGCTGCCGCGCTGGCTGCGCATCCGCGGGTGCGGCACCTGAAGGTCGCGGATGCGAGGGGACGGCGGCTGGGGAGGTCTTACCGGGTGAAGCTGTGGCCGACGCTGGTGATGCTGGATGGGGGGAGGGAAGTGGCGCGGCTGGTGCGACCGGTGGAGGCGGGGGAGATTGGGGAGGCGCTGGAGAGGATCGATCCGGCGGCGTGACGGTGCTTTGAGAAGGAGAGCAAAGCTTAACGTCTTGCTGTGCGGCTGGCCAGCATAGTCGGTTGAACAGGCACGGCGCTGAAGGCCCGTCCGCACCAGCTTGATGTTAGAGCGCGCCTCACAACCATAAGTCCGAATATATCGTTTCGCGCAAAACCCGTGCCGCGAAGTGAGCTTTCTGTTCCAGTTCTGCTTCGAAGCGCTCGGAATGCTCCAGGAGCGGTTGGTCATCCCACGGTTCTTCAACATGAACCCATTTATTTCGGTAGCGCCGCAGTTCGTGAAGCCCCAATCGCAAATCGGCTGAGATTGGGGCCTCGTTAATAAGGGCAACAAGGCGCTTCCGGCTTCCACCACTCTCTGAACGGAGATGGGTCTCGATACCTGATACGGCGGTGAGAATCGAAGCGAGGTGTGCCCCATGGGCGAAAGCAGTGTCCGCTTCTCGAACGATCATGCTGCACCACTCGGAAAGAACGACGCCACCAACCAAAAGCTCCTCGTCGAGCTTCAGCAGGTAGTCCCAGCGCTCCTGCTCGGTCACTGCGCGCTCTAGCGTGGAGGTAACCGGTGCTGCGCGGTTTCATCGCACAGCATCCAACGACCGAAGGGAGCGAGGTCGACCGCAGGGTTATGCGCCACGGTCATGCTGAGGGACTCGAAAGGGCCTGTTCGAATCGCGCAAGGTCAATCGGTGCGCGGGAATGTGTGCCTTTCCCAATAAGGTTCTTGCCGTCGTGCGCCTGCACCTCGAACTCGATCAGCTTCTCAGTGACTTTGGTGACCCAAGCCCGTGCAGTGACGGTTCGGCCAACCGGTGTAGGAGCCAAGTGGCGTATGTTGACGTCCACGCCGACTGAGACCCATCCGGCCGGAAGACCCGGCTGGACGGCGTTGCTGGCTGCGACCTCCATTAAATAGATCATGAAGGGGGTCCCATAGACCTCCGGCATGTTCACGTGGAAGTGACGTACGGTAACTTCCCTTGTGACCACAGTAGTTGCCTCTCCTTCGGCCCCCACAGCTATTCCGGCGAAGGCATTCATGACTTGCTCCTAAAGCGCATAACGTTGATGCCCGCCGGCGCGCGCCGGCGAACGCATGGAAAGCACGGCGCTCAAACGCGCGTCCGAGTGGGGCGTGCTGTCAGGCGCGCCTTCTCACCCACGCCCTTGAAGAACGTGTAGCAGAAGACACCGTCTGCCTCAGCCGTTCTGTAGAGAGCCCGGATCCCTGCGTCGAAGACCTCGGGCTTCACGATTCTGGCCTCGATCGCGGATTCGCGAATGCCCTCGACCATGGCGGTGAACGTCTTCTTGGTGAAGCCGTCAACGAGATGGGGTCTGCTTAAATCCACGTACACCATTCGGGGGGACACCCGGACCGCGTCGAAACCCGCGTCGACCAGCAGAGGATAGACCTGCCGGCCGATCATCGCGTTGCCACCGGCCCTCCGCTGCAGCTCGATCTGGCACCGGATCGCCTCCCGGGCGGCGTCGCTGTCGGGGTGGAAGTACGCCGACCCATGGTCTCCTTCAATGACGGTGATGGTGCCGCCCGGCCTGAGGAGCTTCTTCAGCGCAGTGAGCGCCTCGACCGGCTGCGAGAGGTGCTCCAGGACGAAGCAGACGAAGACGTGATCGAAGGACTCGGGCTCGAAGGGCAAAGCGAAGATATCCGCTTGCCGGAACTGCACATTGGTGAGCCCCGCCGCGTCCACCCTGGCCTTGGCCTCCTTGAGCGAACCCGCGGATATGTCGACGGAGGTGATCCGTGCACCCGGGCTGTTGCAGGCGAGGGTGACAGTCTGCGCGCCGACTCCACACCCAGCCTCGAGGACCATGCTAACCGCCGGGTATGAAGTGTCCGAGTGGAGTAGATCGACCAACGTCCCGGCCTGGTCCTGCAGGCGCTCGCTCTCCCGCGGGTGGTAACCATGCACGTACGCGCCGCTCATCGCCCCTCTCGAGCGTGGGGTCAGGCGGCTCTTCTCAATCACCGACTTTGACCTTATCGCCAACGTGAATAGTGCCCCGCCGATCAGTTGCGGTCATCGCAATTGCAAAAGTCGGCTTTTCGCGGGGGAAGACCTTGATCAGCGTTCTCATGATCGGCAGGTCCCGCTCCCCGGTTAGCGGATTCGCGTGCGTGGCAAGGCATCGGCCTTTTGCACGCACTGCTTCGAAGCTGACCTCACCGATGCGAACGGTGCGGCCTATCCAATCCTGCTCTTGCCACGCGTCCAGGCCGTCAATGGCGATATTCGAGCGGAATCGATGCTCGCTCAGATCGGGAGCGCCGGCGGCGGCCGCGACGGCCGCGAGGCTTTGGCGCCCGTGCAAAGTCACGTAACCTGCCTCGTCATCCTGGTAACGAGGCGTAACCCCGTCCCCGACGACGCGCAACGGAAGCCGGTCCGGGTGCGAGGCGAGCGGATTCTCGTCGAGCTTGAGGACGTATTCCTCGATCGCTGAAGCGATTCGCTTGCGCCCCGCGTTGTCCAACGCCTCGTCAGCCAGAACCTCTCCTTGCAGGTTGATGCGCAGCCGGAGCGTCTCGTGATTGAAGGCGAGCTGAAGCCGTGCCAAACCAGGCGTGTTCACCAGCGCGACGAATTCATGTTTCGTGCCCCAGGCATCCCCGGGAACGGCTGAATTGGAGAATCGAACGCCAAGGACCCGGTCGCCGGCGATTCGCCCTCCGTCGAGGACGGATAAGGCTGCACATTCCTCGGCAGTGAATCCCTTCACCGGATAGCGATACAAGGCGGCGACGCGCATTCGTAAGACGCTTAACGTCCCGAATGAGACGTGCTGGCGCCGGCGCATAGCGCCAAGGTAAAAGCGTCGCGCTCGACTCGGTTGTTAGAGGTCATTGTCGACCGTTCCCTGTAAAGGCCTTTGTCCATCTTTTCTTCGGATCGCTGAAGCGAACTGCTTGTGGGTCAAAGCATTCGGGATCGTAAGGGTGATAGTTCCTGGCATGACCTTTCAGCCAGGCAATGGTGTCCGAATGTTCGGGGTGCTCGGCGGCGCGGAGAATTTCTAGGAGCCGGTAATAGCCGTCACTTCCTCCGCAATCTTCAGGCGGACATGCACGCTCGCCGGCGATGCATCGAGGATACTTCCACTTTGGCTCACCGACTAGGATTCCCTCCAAGACGATGTCGTGGACCCAGCCATCTCCGAAATCGTACTTATATGGGATGGATATTCCGGGACGGATGAAGTGGTCAGCGATTCCAACTTCCCAACCGGCGATGGTGCGCAGGTCGCGCGTTTCATTGTCTGGAATGCCAATCTCAACAGCGCTTTTGCCCTCATAACGCTGAAGGTCAAACGCATGAAGATGGTAGTCGAGCCACCCCATCGAATCTTGGATGGCGACATGCAGATCCCAAAATGTGTAGCGTTCAGGAACCTGAATTCGTCGCCATATTGATGGAGCAATCTGGAGGAGCGTGATTCTGAACTGGTAGATCAGCTTTTTCGTGGAATTAGCCATGCGCTCCTTTTTAATGACCGCTAACGATCGCGATTAGAGGCTGCGTCAGCGGCGCGCAGCGCAGCGACGCTGGCAAGCGGTCCCCTGCATCGCGTGGTTAGAACTCATTGCTCGGAGAGCGCGCTGTCTGTGGCATCGACGAGGCTTCTCAAGAAACGGATGGTCTTCTCAAGATCATCGCGTTTGACGAGGTGCGGGGCGGGAGTGCCAGACTGGGCAGGTTTCGAGCGATGCACCGCGTCGCCTCTCTTGACGATCAAGTCGTCGAGGGTTTTCTTCACCTTAGCTGTGTCGAAGTGCTGCCACGCCCACGCGCCGGTCACGTCTAGGCCTAGGTAATCCTGAAAGAGCTTTCTCGTTTTCTCTGTGTTCGGGCTATGGAAGCGCTTCAGCTCATCCTCAAGCCGCGCGACGACAAACTTTCCCACATAGCTACCATCGACCACTCGCAGGCGAAGCTGCACCTCCTCTCGAACCCTGTCTTCGACATAAGTCTCCCATGCTGTCAGGGCCATGATCAACCCGGCCCTCTTCAGCACCTCGGCATTCTCGGGTGGCGGGTGCTTGTTGATCGCATCAAAGTGCTCCAGCAGAACTTCGGCGTCCTTGATTGAGCTTTCGAATGTTGACTTGGCCCGAGACATGGTGACCTGAGTTCTAACTTATGATCAGGCAGCAAGCCGCTGCCGCGGAAAGCATATACCCGTAGTAACAAGCATCCAATATCAGACGCTTGCTTATGTCGGTAGGTACCCAGTATTGGATACCCAGATGCATGCACGACCCGCCCGCGGCACCCGATCTGCTATCTGAAAAAACGCTTTCAGCTGCCGCAACGGCCGCGTTCGGCCCGTCCCCCAAGCATCCGTCCGACCAAGTCCGCCACCAGCGCGCACTCGACGCCGAAGGGCAAGTAGCCGGCGTAGCCGAGCAGCGGCATCTCGAACGCGTGAAAGCGCTGCACGTACGGCACGCTGTAGTGCCATTGCGCCGCGCTGCCCCAGTTCCATAGCTCCCAGAACAGTCCGCAAACGAGCGCCGCGAGTGCCGGCAGCAGGACCGGCCGCCAGTCGCCGCGCGCGAGCGGCGAGAACAGCGACTCGCCCACGACGAGCTTCTGCAAGCCGGCGAGCACCAGGAGCGGCGCGAGCCACAGCATCGCGAAAAGTGCCTCGGGCCAGACGCCGATGCCGGCGAGCGCGAGGGTTCCGGCGAGCAACGCGCCCCAAGCAAGCGCTGGATGTCCCCGCAACGGCGGTAGCGAGATCGCGTCGAGGCGCGGAAAGCTCGCGAGCCACGCCCGCGTGCTCACGACCGCGGGCAGCACGGTGGAGAAGGGGAGCGTCCCCTGGAGGAAGTAGTCCCAGTCGCCCGATGAAGCGATGCCGCTGTAGTACCAGTTCCCTACGTAGCGGTTGAGGATCTCGAACAGCCACCAGAACACCGCGCTCGCCGGAAAGAGCGCGAAGAGCCATGTTGTGTCGTGCGTGAGCGGCGAGCGCCCGGTGCGCCGATAGGCGAGCGCGTTCACGGTCACGACGTAGCCGAGCCACAACGGCGTGAAGGTGTGCCGCCGCCACTCGGGCGGCGCGAGACCTTCGTTCCACGCGAGCGTCCAGCCGAGCGCTACGAGCGCGAGGCCGAGCCATCCCCACCACGGAAAGCGCAGCGCGCTGGGTGCTTCGCGCGGTTGCGCTCGCGCAAGGCCTGCGGCGTAGAGCGCGATCGCGCCGAGCGCTGGCAGCGCGTACGCGATGAACGCGAGCCAGGAGAACGGCGCGTGCTCTATGCGTTGCGTGTGCGGCGGGAAGTCGAGCCAGGGCCCGAGCGGCTCGCCCGCGAGCGCGAGCCCCACGAGCGGCGCGCCCCAGACGAGGAAGGCCGCGGCGAGAAGCGCGAGGAGCGCGCGCAGCCGCATGGCCCGCCGCTAGCGCGGGTACGAGCCGCTGTTCACGTCCACCGTAGCACCCGACATGTAATCGGGGCTCGAGGACCCGAGCCACAGGATCACGCGCGCCACTTCCTCCGGCGAGCAGGCTCGGCCCGCGTGCACGGACTTCATCACGCCGTCCTTGCGCGACTGCGGAAGCTGCTCGTACATCGCGGTGAGGGTGGGGCCCGGGGCTACGGCGTTGACCAGCACGCCGTCCTTGCCGAGGGTGCCGGCGTAGCTCTTGGTGATGTTGAGGAGCGCCGCCTTGGTGGCGCCGTACCAGAGGTCGGGGTGGCCAGTGAAGGCGGCCACCGACCCCACGTTGACGATGCGTCCCGCTTTTCTCTTCCTCATCTGCGGCGCGAGTGCCTCGATGAGGGCTACCGGCGCGCGCAGGTTGACGGTGAGGATTTCGGCGGCATGCGCCTCGGGAATTGATTCGTACGGATCGCAGTAGAGGACGCCGGCGTTGTTGACCAGCGTGTCTATCTGGCCCAAGGAGGAAACGAGATTCGGAATGCCTGCGAGGTTGGTCAGGTTGTAGTCCACCCTTTCGCCGGCAATCTCTTTGCCGAACTGCTTGTCCAGCGCGAGGACCTTCCAGCCTTCCTTCAGGAACGCACGCGCGCTGGCGAGGCCGATGCCGCGCCCGGCTCCCGTGACAAGCGCGGTCGGCACGCTAGCCGGCGAGGCCGGGCATGCTGAACCCCGAAGCCTTCAGCTCCGGGATGAGCGCGGCTTCCTGCTCCTTGGAGAGCTCTACGAGCGGCGGGCGCACGGTGCGCCACTGGGGATCGTTGCCGAAATGTCCGATGACCGATTTCAGCGCCGGGATCATCGGGTATTTCTGCACGATCTTGCGCGTGGCGCCGATGCCGGCCTGCAGCTTGTCGGCGTCCGCGGCGCGCCAGTTGCGGTAGACGTGGTCGATCGGGCCGGGGTTGATGTTGCCCGTCGCCGTGATGCAGCCGACGCCGCCGTGGCGCAAGCCGTCCAGCAGGAAGGCCTCGCTCCCGGGGAAGACGTCGAAGCCCGACTTGCCGAACTCGTCGAGAATCGCCTTGGTGTTGTTCCAGTCGCCGGAGGAGTCCTTCACGCCCGCGACGATGCCGGGGTACTTCGCCAGCAGCATGCCGATCAGCTTGAGGGAGATGCCGACCTGCGCCACCGGCGGGATGTGATAGAGGTACAGGCGCAGGCGCTCGTCGCCCACGCGCTCGATCACCTCGGAGAAGTAACGGTACAGGCCCTCGTCCGTGACGCCCTTGTAGTAGAACGGCGGCAGCATCAGCACGCCCGCGCAGCCCTGCTTCACCGCGTGCGCCGTGAGGCGCACGGTGGCGGGCAGGGCGCAGTGCCCGGTCCCCGGCATCAGCACCGAGCCCGGCACGCCGGCGTGGATCAGCGCGGCGAGCATGGTCAGCTTTTCTTCGATCGAAAGGGAGTTGGCTTCGCTGTTGGTGCCGAAGATGGCGAGTCCCGAGCAGCCGTTCTTCAGCAGCCACTTGCAGTGGCGCACGAAGCGCTCGCTGTCGGGCGAGAGGTCGGCCTTGAACGGCGTGACGACGGGAGACAGCACGCCTTGCAGGCGCGCGGCGGGTTTCGGCTGGAGGAAGGCGGGGGACGAAGGGGTGGCCATGGCGGGAAATCGCGGCGAGGGAAAGGCGCGATTATGCGCGCCGTGCCGCGCACGCGCTACGGTAGACTCGCGGCCGATGCCCAAGCTCTCGCGCGCCGTCAGCATCGAAGACCTGCGCCGCATGGCGCAGCGCCGGCTGCCGCGCTCGGTCTTCGACTTCTTCGACGGCGGGGCGGAGGACGAGACCACCCTGCGCGGCAACCGCGCCGCCTTCGAGCGCGTGCGCCTGCTGCCGAAAGTGCTGGTGGACGTGCGCCAGGTGGATACGGGAATCGACCTCTTCGGCATCCGCGCGAACCTGCCGATGGCGATCGCGCCCACCGGCGCCATTGGCGCGGGCCGGAACGGCGCCGACCTGATGCTCGCGCGCGCGGCGCGCGCGGCGGGCATTCCCTACACGCTGGCGACGCCGGCCACCAATTCCATCGAGGAGATCGCCGACCAGGCGGGCGGGCGTCTGTGGTTCCAGCTCTATCTCCTCAAGAACCGGGAGATGCGCATGCAGCTCGTGCGGCGCGCGCACGCTGCCGGCTACGAGGCGCTGCTCGTCACGGTGGATCTCACGGTGGGCGGCAAACGCGAGCGCGACCTGAGAAACGACTTCGCGGCGCCGTTCAGGCCGACCTGGCGCAATTCGCGCGACGTGCTCCTGAAGCCCGCCTGGCTCCTCGACATGGCGCGCCACGGCATCCCGGAAATGAAGAACCTCGAGGGTTTGGTGCGCTCCTCGACGCGCATGACCGACGTTGCGGCCTCCGTAGGACGCGAGCTCGACGCCTCCTTCGACTGGGAGCAGCTGAAGGCGCTGCGCGACGCCTGGCCGGGAAAGCTGCTGCTGAAAGGCATCGTGCGCCCCGACGACGCCGAGCGCGCCGCCGCCGCGGGCTGCGACGGCGTGGTCGTGTCCAACCACGGCGGTCGCCAGCTCGACGGCGCGGTGGCGACACTCGAGGCGCTGCCGGCGGTGGCGCGCGCCGCGGGGGCAAAACTGACCGTGCTCATCGACGGCGGCGTGCGCCGCGGCGTGGACATCCTCAAGGCGCGCGCGCTCGGCGCGCGGGCAGTGCTCACCGGGCGCGCGACGCTGTTCGGCGTGATGGCGGGCGGCGAGCCGGGCGCCAA
>Ga0210377_10005534_pt1 | contig 10368 bp, 9 predicted proteins | sample PLM4_65_b1redo_FD_155480 | JGI IMG/M metagenome (GOLD analysis project Ga0210377, IMG submission 155480) | Groundwater sediment microbial communities from an aquifer in East River, Colorado, USA - PLM4_65_b1 redo | ecosystem: Environmental > Terrestrial > Soil > Riparian zone | place: USA: East...
GACATCATCGCCTATCTGAACTCCGACGATGTGTACGAGCAGGGAGCGCTCCTGCGGGTTGCGGAATACTTTGCAGCCCATCCCAAAGCCATGTGGCTCACGGGAAAGTGCCGGATCATCGACGAGCACGACCGAGCAATACGGGGCATGATAACCGCGTACAAGAACTTTTTATTGCGCCATTATTCCTACGGCATGCTCCTGGTGACGAACCCGATAAGCCAGCCCGCGACGTTCTGGAGACGCGGGCTCGTGCAGGAATTCGGGCTGTTCGACAAGAATGAGCACCTGGTGATGGATTATGAATACTGGCTGAGGATCGGGAGACGATATCATCCCGCGATACTCGATGGATACCTTGCCCGGTTCAGGGTGCACGGAAGGGCCAAGACCGTGAGCACGAATTTTTCGAATTTCAAGCAGGAGCTTGCCGTATCGAAAAAATACTCCCGATCAAGAATAGTGCGGATGCTCCACTATGCAAATTACGCCATCATCGTGTCCGTTTATGTATCCATGGCGCTTCTTTCAAGGATCATGCGATCACTGTCGCTGAACAGGCAAAAGACAGGACAGTAGGTCCCTGAGCGGATATGCCTCCCCTGACCCGGACAGGCCGGAAGGAACAGGACGTCCCCGTAAAAACGCTATGGTTTTAAGTCATAGGTCCGCTTTTCTTTGCTCGTTTGGCGGCTTTGCGTGGAATTCTTTTCTCCTGTTGCGCAGAATGCGGTTCTTCAGCCTTCCCTGAAACATTCCCAGATGCTTTCCTCTGCTCCAACCGGGCAAAGAGCTTCTCGCACGCGACCACAAAGACAAGAAAGAACCCGATGGAGGGAATATAGAGCCGGTGCTCAAAGATCACGTCTGTGAGCGGCACAAAGCTCTGCACCGGGGAAAGCGTTATATAAAACCAAGCAACTCCCATGGGGACCAGCACCCATCTTTTTTTCCAGAAGAGCCAGAAAGCCCCGCCGACAACGGCCAGATGCCCCGCGAATGAAAGAAAGGTGGGGAATTCCAGGAGCGCCTGTGCAATAGGATAGTCATAGTCGATGTTCTGGTTGATCGGAAGGAACAGCAGTCTGATATACGTCCAGATGACATTGAAGGATGTCAACAAATAGGTCCAGGCTGTTAACGCTGTGCCGGAAGACGAGGGTTGAGATATGCTGAACCCTATGCTCGAATTCTCCGTAAACAACTGCACGGTCCGCAGAAGGAGCCACCACGGTAGCAGGAGCAGGATATATGCCCCCCAGCGGGACAGCACCGTTCTGATTTTGCCCTCTGACAGGATCAAATAGTCATAGAGAAGAATGACGGCGGGTAGCGTCACCGCCCATTCCTTGGACCCCGTGGCCAGAACGGCGGAAACAAAAGCCGCTCCATAATATCTCCACCTGCCCGTTTGCGCGCCGGAGATGAACAGGAGAATGGCGCCGAGATAAAAGAAAGTCGCCAGCAGTTCGGACCGGCTGATGATGTACGTCACGGTTTCCGTCTGAACGGGATGGACGCCGAACAGCAAGGCCCCGAACAGCGCCATCCATCTGGCCTTTTCGGCGTACCTCGCTTTCAGCGCTGGCAGGGTCAAGGTCCGGAGTATGAACAGATACACTAGAAAACTGGTGGCAATATGAATGCTGATATTGAAGATGTGCCAGCTGACGACATTGAGGCCGCTCAGCTGGTAATTCAACATGATGGACAGATAGACCACCGGGCGTGCGCCGAAGATTATGGTGCGAATGGTGTCGGGCAAAACCCGTTTGATAACGGCATTCTCAGTGATCGCGGGGCCGTCGTCAAAATGAAAACTCGCCGTAAAGGTGTTGGAATAGGCAATGAGGACCATCACGGCGATCAGGCCAAAAGCCGCGAGACCGAAGTACCTGCTGTCATAGAAGGCATATTTTTTTTCTTTTACCGATTTCATTCTCAACAATCCTCCGCTTCATTATTATTGCCGGCACAGTGCGGCACGAATCCTTTGCGGCCACGGTCTCATAACCTTTTCCCTGGACGCTATGATCGTCTTTCCGAATCTTTCCCCTCCCGGGTGCTCAGCGTCGTTTGGATTTCCTTTTGCAGCAGGGCAAGCTCCTGGGCCAATTTTTTATTTTTCTCGGAAAGACCCGACAGCACAACGGAAAAGTGCAGGGTGATCAGCAGGAGAAACAGGAAGGCAAGGAGAAAAAGCAGCGAAGGCGGATAATAGATCCCCATCGCATGAGAGAGGTATTCGAGCACCTCTCTCGACAAGGACAGGATCAATAACAGCGCGCTGGCGCACAGCCAGAGGAGGGAATACCGTTCTTTCAAACGCCCCCTCCTGATAAGCTCTACCACGACGACAAAAACCGAACCGCTGCCGAAGATCGCTAATATTTTTAGCAGATCCATAGCCACCTCATTTTTTGAGCAGATCAACAAGGATCGCAAGAATCACTTTTACCATATAATAAACGGAGCGGACCGCCGTTATCGAAGAGCGGCCCCCGGTGCGCTCACACATCATGACCGGGACCTCGATAAACCTAAAACCTTTTTTGTGCAAAAGCACGAGGGTCTCCACTTCGGGATAATCCTCCGGATAGTGTCGTGCAAAATATTCTATTACGCGACGGTTCGCCGCCCGGAAGCCGGAGGTCGTATCGGTAACGCGCGTACCGAGAATTCGCGATAACAGAAAAGAAAAAATCCACATGCCGATCTTCCGTGAGGGGGGGGGCTGGTATCCCCCCGGTATGAGAAAGCGGGAACCGACAACGATATCGGCGCTGCCCGACGTGATGGGCCCCAGCAGTTTCTCGATCTCCCCGGCCTTATGCTGGCCGTCGCCGTCAAACTGGACCGCAATATCATAGCCCTGCCGGTCCGCGTAGAGATAACCCGCCTGCATGGCACCGCCGATTCCCAGGTTGAACGGCAAGCTCAATACGTTTACTCCGAGACCGGCGGCCAACCGGGACGTCCCGTCGCAAGAGCCGTCGTCGACCACGAGAACATCGGCGTGCGCCGCGTGGTCATTGATGTCCTGGATCACGCCGGGAAGGCTCTTTTCTTCGTTATATGCCGGAACAATGATCAATATTTTCATGGTCGGTCTTCAGACGCCTGTGCCGTCAACGATTTTCACTCACCACGTGCGGTTCAGGGACTTATCCAATCTTCCCGTTCGCCGCTCCCGGGAACAACTGCGTTCGCAGCTCCAAACCGTCTTTCGTTGCATTATAATACTGTAACGTGTAGTGACAGTCAATATCCAAGGGGCCTCACTTCCCGGTCACCGGCGACCAGGTCATATTCATCCGACTTGGCTTCATTCAGCTTGCCCGTAGAACGGGGCCCCTTCATGATCGTTTTTCCCGTCTATAGCGGCGCACGCCCCATAAAAACGTTCCGTAGCCTATGATTGCAGCAACAGCGCCGATGGCAAGCGTCCCGGCAACATAGGGCCAGATAAAGGGCTTGAGCAACCGAAACATATCCCTGAGGCCTATATCCGCCCAGGCGATGTCCGGGACCGCGGCATCGCTCCCCGTGATCTTAAAGCCGAACCACAGACAAAACGCGTACATCGGGACGATGGTCCAGGGATTGTTGATGAAGGAAGCGGTCAGCACTACCACTTTATTGAGACGAAACAGCCATGCGAGGACAATACAGCTCACGATGTGGAGGCCGAGCCAGGGGCTGAAGGCGACGAATACGCCGAGGGCAAATGCCGCCGCCAGCTTATGCGGCGAATCATCGAGCTTCATAATGGTTCGCATGCGCTCGCAGATATATTGATAACGTGACTTCACGAACCTTCCCTCATTTCACTGATCGCCGTCCGCCGAAATGATCATACCCCGAAGGCCGCAGCGGCTTTTTTCGCCCCCTGTTGTCGACCAGTGAAAGCGTTCTCCCGGGCGCTATCAACCCTATCTCTGTAAGAGGAAGTTTTAATGAACGAATTTTTTTCACCTTTCCCGGCGGCGCGGTGAACAACAGCTCGTAATCCTCGCCGCCGGAGAGCGCATAATGCACCGCGGGCTTCGCCAATTTCCCGGTCAGTTTACGGAGTGCGTCAGAAAGCGGTATCCTGTTGGCCAAGATCTCCGCGCCGACGCCGCTCTGTTCACAGATATGGAAAAGATCGGATGAGAGCCCGTCACTGAGGTCGATCATCGCACTCGCGCATCCGGAACGCGCGAGCTTCCTGCCCCAGTCCACTCTCGGCACGGGGCGGAGGTGACGCGCGATGAGGTTCTGCAGTGCGGATTTCGGATCATTCGACTGTTGCTCATGATGGTGAGCATGAGTCGAACCATTGCGGATTGCGGATTTAAGTTCTTTACCTCTGGCCCCCGGCCCCCGGCCCCTGACCCCTGACTTTAAAAGTTCCAGTCCCGCAGCTGAATCTCCCAGTGTCCCGGTCACAAATATCCGGTCTCCCGGCCTCGCCCCTGAGCGCGTGATGATCCGCTTCGGTTCAACCTCGCCGAGCGCGGTCACGCTGATGAACAGCCCTTTGCGGGAAAAACAGGTGTCCCCTCCAATGAGCGTGGTTCTGTAACTCTTCAACAGCGCATTGAAGCCGCGGTAAAATTCCGTTATTTGTTCCAAAGAAACACCCGCAGGAATGCCGAGCGCGGTCAGGCAGAAGCGAGGAATGCCTCCCATGGCGGCGATATCGCTCAGATTCACAGACGCCGATTTCCATCCGAGCGAGTAGAAGTCGGCGTACGAGAGGTCAAAATGCACGCCCTCGAGCAGCAGATCGGTTGTTATCAGCAGGGTGTGTGACGCGGAAAGCTTCAACGCCGCGGCATCGTCGCCGATGCCGATCAGCGTCGAGGAAGACTTTCGTGGAGCCAGCTTTTTGATGCGACCTATCAGGCCGAATTCGCCCAGGTCTGATATCTTCATCGTTTATTATTGCCGCGGAGGCCCTGCAGCCGAACTCCGAGGGAGGATGGACGACCGTTCGCTTGGCTCACTAAGACAATAGACGCGGTCTCTCTTGCTTTTGCGTCCCTCGTCGCTAGTCCCTCGCCGCTAGTTCGGACTTCAATGCGTTGCCCGCGACCTGCCGGGAAGCCTTTTGTGCGCTATGCGCTGCGGTTTCTTCCTGCGAAGCGCCGTGGAGATGACGTCGTCCATGGTCTCTGCAAGCACGAACGTCATGTCTTTTCTCAGGTTCTTCGGGATGTCGTCAAGGTCTTTTTCGTTTTCCTTCGGGATGATCATGGTTCTGATCCCCGCCCGCTTGGCGGCGAGCGTCTTCTCCTTGAGCCCTCCGATCGGAAGGACCCTCCCCCGGAGCGTGACTTCTCCGGTCATGGCAATATCCTTCCTGACCGGCACATTGCTGAAAACGGAAGCCAGGGCGGTCGTCATCGTAACGCCCGCCGAGGGGCCGTCCTTGGGGATTGCGCCGGCCGGCACGTGGACATGGACGTCCGTTTTCGCGAACACGTCGTCCTTGATGCCGAGGACCTTCGCCCGGGAGCGCACATAGGTAAGCGCCGCGTGGGCGGACTCTTTCATGACGTCGCCGAGGTGCCCCGTCAGGGTGAGCGTGCCCTTGCCGCGCATGGTGGTGGCCTCGATATAGAGGATGTCCCCTCCGGTCTCGGTCACCGCCAGGCCGGTCACCACGCCGATCTCGTCCTTCTCCCGCTCGACCTCGGGCAGGAACTTCGGCACGCCCAGGTACGTGTGCAGGTTGACCGTCGTGATCGTGAACAGGCCGGTCTCGCCCTCGGCGATCTTTCTCGCCACCTTGCGGCAGAGGTGGGCGATCTCGCGCTCAAGGTTTCTCACCCCGGCCTCGCGCGTGTACTGCATGATGACCTGGAGGATGGTCTTGTCCGGGATGCCGATGTTCTTCTCCGTGATGCCGTGCTCTGTAAGCTGCCGGGGGACCAGATAGCTCTTCGCGATGCCGAGCTTTTCCTGCTCCGTGTATCCCGTCAGACGGATGATCTCCATCCGGTCTTTGAGCGGGCCCGGGATGGGGTCGGTCATGTTCGCCGTCGTGATGAACATGACGCGCGAGAGGTCGAAGGGCATCCCGATGTAGTGGTCGCTGAAGGAGTTGTTCTGTTCCGGATCGAGCACTTCGAGCAGGGCCGCGGACGGGTCGCCCCGGAAATCGGCGCCGATCTTGTCGATCTCGTCGAGCATGAAGACGGGGTTGTTGTTGCCGGACGTCTTGATGCCCTGGATGATCCTGCCGGGGAGCGCGCCGACGTAGGTGCGGCGATGCCCGCGGATCTCGGCCTCGTCGCGCACGCCGCCCAGCGATATGCGCACGAACTCGCGCCCCAGCGCCCGGGCAATCGACTTGCCGAGCGAGGTCTTGCCCACGCCCGGAGGCCCGACGAAACAGAGGATCGGACCTTTCATCTTCTCCTTGAGCTTGCGTACCGCGAGGTACTCGATGATGCGTTCTTTCACCTTCTCGAGGTCATAATGGTCTTCTTCGAGCACCTTGTGCGCGGCCTTGAGGTCGAGGTTGTCTTTGGTCGCCTTGCTCCAGGGAAGTTCCGCGAGCCATTCGATGTACGTCCTGGTCATCGACGCCTCGGCCGCGTCAGGGTGCATCCGCTCGAGCCGGCGAAGCTGCTTTTCGGCCTCTTTCCCCGCTTTGTCCGGGAGCTTGGCCTCTTTGATCTTTTCCCGGAGCTCGCGCATGTCCTCGGACCGGTCATCGGTCTCGCCGAGTTCTCGCTGGATCGCCTTGAGCTGCTCGCGCAGAAAATACTCGCGCTGGGTCTTGTCGATCTCGCCCCGCACGTCGGCCTGGATCTTCTGCTGCATTGAAAGAAGCTCGATCTCCTTGCCGAGCGCCTCGTTGATGCGCTTGATCCGCTGAAGCGGATCGATGATCTCGAGGATGTCCTGCGCCTGTTCCACCTTGAGCCCCATATTGGCGACGGCAAGGTCCGCAAGTTTTCCCGGGTCGTCCACGTTCTCGATAACGACCATGATGTCCGGAAGGATGACCTTGCCGAAGGAAACCAGCTTCTCGATCTGTTCCTTCACGTTCCGCATGAGCGCCTCGGTCTCGAGGTTTGCCTGCGCGACAACATCGGTGAAGGTCTTGATCTCGACCTGGTAGAAAGGCTCCTTTTGCAGGAATTTCACGGTCTTCGCCCGCGCCACGCCCTGGACCAGGATCTTGATGCGGCCGTCAGGCAGCTTCAGCATCCGCATGATCACGCCCACCGTGCCCACCGAATAGAGGTCCGACGGCGAGGGGTTTTCCACGTTGATGTCCTTTTGCGAGGTCAGGAATATCATGCGGTTCCCTTCGAGCGCCACCTCGATCGCCTTGATGGACATCTCTCTGCCGACAAAGAGCGGCAGCACCATGTAGGGGAATACCACGATGTCCCGGATCGGGAGCAGAGGCAGTTTTTTCGGTATCTCGATGGACTGCTGGAGATCTATGTTCTTCGTTTCCGTCTTAGCCAAACTGTCCTCCTCAAGACAAGCTCCAATTTACAAATTACAAATCTCAAATAAATTCCAAATTAAAAATTTCAGTTTTCCAAACGTTTGTAATTTGTCGCTTGAGATTTGAAATTTATTTGTCATTTGATGCTTGTTGTGCCCTTACAGTTTCAATTTCTGAAGATAGCTCCTGAACTCCGCTCCAAACTCCCCGTTCTTGAGCCCGAACTCTACCGTGGCCTTCAAAAACCCCAGCTTGTCGCCGGCATCGTGCCGCTTGCCCTCGAACTCATACGCATAGATAGGCTGCTTTTCCATCAACAGCCGGAGCCCGTCCGTGAGCTGGATTTCGCCGCCCTTGCCGGGTTTCGTCTGTTCAAGTGCGGTAAAGATCTCAGGGGTCAGGATATAGCGGCCGATGATCGCCAGGTTCGACGGCGCCTCGTCCGGCAAAGGCTTCTCCACCAGGTCCTTCACCAGATAGACGCCGTCCTCTATCCGTTTTGCATCAATGATGCCGTAGTTCCGCGTCTGGGCCTTCGGCACTTTTTGAATGGCGAGGATCGTCGCCGGATACCGTTTATACACGGCCATCATCTGCTTCAGCGCCGGCACGTTCGAGTCGATGATATCGTCTCCGAGCAGCACGGCGAAAGGTTCTTCGCCGATCACCCGCTTTGCCGTCAGCACGGCATGGCCGAGTCCCAGCGCCTTTTTCTGGCGTATGTAACAGAACGTCACCAGGTCGGCGATGCGCTGCACCTCGGAAAGCAGTTTGTGCTTGCCCTTTGCCTTGAGGTCCTCCTCCAGCTCGAACGCCACGTCGAAGTGGTCCTCGATCGCCCTCTTGCCCCTGCCCGTGATCACCACTACTTCCTCGATCCCGGACGCCACGGCCTCCTCGACGACGTATTGAATAAGGGGCTTGTCCACAAGCGGGAGCATCTCTTTGGGAGACGCCTTGGTCGCGGGAAGAAACCTGGTCCCCAGGCCTGCGGCCGGAAAAACCGCTTTTGTTATCTCCTTGTGCACGATGCTCTCCTTGCCGCCATTCTATGGAACTGACCCTGAAAAGTCAAGGACATACCCTCGGTCACTTGGGTACGGGCACGCTCCCGATGAGATATTTCAGGTCCTCATCGTCGAACCGGAGGCCCGCGCCCACGAAGCCCGACCTCCGGTCCGCGTTCAGGAAATTGTCGTAGCCCGCGTTGAGGAAGAGCACTTTGGTGAGGTAGTAGCTGACGGTCGTCTTCATGTGCGTGTTCTCGTTGCCCGGCTCCTTGCTCGAGAAGTTCCAGGCGTCAACGCTGAATTTTATCTTGTCGTCCAGCATATAGTATTCCCCGCCGATCCCGCCGGTTGATTCCATGAGCCCCAGCCGGAGCGCGAGGTTCCCCCACCGCTTGACGAACAACAGGCTGAAGCGGAACTTGTCCTCATAGGAATCGCTCGTGACAACGCCGCCGGGGGTCGCGGCCACGATGGACCTCGTAAACTTGGCCTTGGGATCGGAGACGATCTCGAGGGTATAGTACTTGTCCTGCTTGGGCTTGAGATCGAGCGAAAAATAGCTCTTGGCTTCGGGGAACATATATTCCGACCTGAAGCTCACGATCGTCTGCAGGCGCTCGATGCGCGAGGTATAGTCGCTGATCCCCTTGGCCGCGCTGTCGACGTTGTTGTACATGCTGTCGTCGCTTACCAGCTTGCCGAGCGTGCCTTCGCCGCGGTCGATCTTTTTGGCCGCGTTCTCGATCGAGGCCAGGGCCAGTTCCGCGTTCTTGGACGCCTCGCGGATATTTTCCATCGTTACCTTGAGGTTGTCCCGGTTTTCACCCACCACACCGTTGAGGCTGGCCGTGAGCTCGTTCAGTCTCATGACGAGCTCGCTCCCGTCGCTGTTAAGCGTATGGGAAAAATCCCTGATGTTCTCCGTGGTCTTTCGCAGGTCGGCAAGAATATCTTCCATGGACTGGGCGCCGCGCGCGGTCCCGAAGACCTGCCGGAGAGACGCCGTCACCTGCTTGATATCGTCGGCGATGCCGCTCAGCTGGCTGATAAGCTTGTCGACGTCGCTCGGCGAGGACGTTATCTGGAGCTGTTCCCCCCCCTGGAGATACGCCGACTGCCCCGGCGGATCGGGGTCGGCCCCGCCCCCGCCAGCGCCGCCCTCAGGCGGAGTGATCTCGACGAATTTTTCACCCATGAGCCCCATCGTTTTGATCGATGCCCGGGAGCCCCGCTTGATCTTCACGCCGGGAAGGATTCTCATAACCACTTGCGCACGGCTGTCGTACAGCTCAATCGTCTCCACAGATCCGATCTTCACGCCCGCCATCCTGACCGCCGCCTTGGCGTCGAGCCCGGCCACGGAATCGAAGACAGCAGTGATGGTGTAGCCCTTCTTTGCGCCGAATTCGTACTTCCCGACGACAAAGGTCATCCACAGAAGAATGACCGATCCTCCCAGGACCAGCAGACCTACCTTCGCCTCTGTGCTCAGTTTTGCCATTGTCTTTTATTCCGCATTCCGCATTTGTTTCACTCCGCATTCCGCATTTGACTCATTCCGCCGTTATCGGCCCCACCGCGCTGCCGGTAATGAACTGGTGCACGATCGGGTTCGCGGAGTTTCTGATCTCATCGGGCGTGCCGGTCTCGATGATCTCGCCCTTGTACAGCATGGCGATCCGGTCCGAGATCTTATACGCGCTCTGCATGTCATGCGTGATGGACACGGACGTCACACCCAGTTTTTTTCGCAAATCGATGATCAGGTCATTGATCGAGTCCGCGGTGATCGGATCTAGCCCTGTCGTGGGCTCGTCATACAGGATGATCTGCGCGTCCATACAGATCGCCCTGGCCAGCCCCACTCTTTTTTTCATGCCTCCGGAAAGCTCCGACGGCATC
>Ga0210377_10005535_pt1 | contig 10368 bp, 16 predicted proteins | sample PLM4_65_b1redo_FD_155480 | JGI IMG/M metagenome (GOLD analysis project Ga0210377, IMG submission 155480) | Groundwater sediment microbial communities from an aquifer in East River, Colorado, USA - PLM4_65_b1 redo | ecosystem: Environmental > Terrestrial > Soil > Riparian zone | place: USA: East...
CGAGGCGGTAACAAAAGCCAACGTGAAGAATATGGTTGGTTTCAATTATCGTTTTGTTCCTGCAATCCGACTGGCTCGCGAATTGATCGAGAGCGGCAAGCTCGGTCAAATTTACCACTTCAGGGCAGCATACCTTCAAGAATGGATTATGCCTCATTATGGTACACCTGCCATCTGGCGACTGGATAAAAGCGCGGCTGGCTCCGGCGCCCTCGGTGACCTGGGTGCTCACATTATCGATTTGGCTCATTTTCTGATTGGTGACATCAAAGCTGTCAGCGCCATGACCAAAACCTTCATAGATAAGCGTGACGGTCCGGATGGCAAACTATCCTACAAGGTGGAAGTAGACGACGCCTTTGTTTCCTGTGTGGAGTTTGAAAACGGCGCCATCGGCACTCTTGAAGCTTCACGTTTTGCTGGTGGACACAAGAACGGGGAAGTGCTTGAAATCAACGGTGAAAAAGGCTCTATCCGGTTCAGTCTGGAAAGACTCAATGAATTGGATGTACTCTGGATTGGTGAAGAACCTAAATCCACCCAGGGTTTTCGGAACGTAAGTGTCACTGAAGGATATCATCCATTCTACAATAACTGGTGGCCACATGGTCATATTATTGGTTGGGAGCATACCTTCATTCACCAGGTTACCCATCTCCTTGATTGTATTGTGAACAATAAAGATGTAGCACCCTATGGCGCTACATTCATGGATGGCTACAAAGCCGCGGTAGTCTGTGATGCGATTCTTAAATCCGCGGAAAGTAAGAAACAGATAGACATTAAGTATTAGGGTTGCCTTGCGAGGCGGAGATGATCCTCCGCCTCGCGATCCTATTGGAGCAAAAAATGTCAAATAATAAAATTAAGCCGCCTTTCGCAATACCAGTAATTTCGGTACTACTGGTCATCTTCGGGGCTTTATACAGCAAGTACATACTCGTGTTAATTCCCGTGGAGGAACAAATCAACAATGTAATTTTGACAGCCGTACCATTCATTTGTTATTTTGTTGCTATTTTGTTGGTCTATATATTCTTGATCAACATATTTTCGCAAAGACTTAATCATCGAATTTCCCCAAAAATCTACAAGCCGATTTTCTTTGTAATTATCGCTGGAATTATTGGGGGAATTCTGATGATGTTGCAGCCATATGCGATCATCTTGTTCAAGTCCAGCTTCATGGTGGTCTTGATATCATTACTGTTGTTTATCTTTTGGAGTCATATAATCCCAGCCGATGTCGCAGAAGAAGTCGAATAAATGGGAATGACAACTTAATTGTCTGAAAGAAGAGACTGGCGAAAATACTTAATGAAAAATCACCGCTCAAGCAATGCCGTGACCAAATTCATTATAGATCCAGCAACATAAAAAATTAGCGATAGGAGAATAATAAATTGACTGACCTTTCCCCCAAACCCGAACATAAATTCACATTTGGACTGTGGACCATTGGAAACATTGGACGCGACCCCTTTGGCGGCCCGACGCGTGAACCGAAAACACCTGCTGAACTCGTTTACCTGCTGGGAGAGGTCGGCGCGTACGGCGTCAACTTCCACGATAACGATCTGATCCCGATCGATGCCACTCCTGCTGAAACTGAATCCATCAAGAAAGACTTCCGCAAGGCGCTGGCTGATACCGGTCTCATCGTCCCAATGGCGACCACCAACCTGTTCAGCGATCCCATCTTCAAAGACGGCGCTTTCACATCCAATGATCCCAAAGTTCGTGCGTACGCTTTGCAAAAAACCATGAACGCGATTGACCTCGGCGTGGATCTCGGCGCGAAGATTTATGTATTCTGGGGCGGACGCGAAGGCACAGAAACGGATGCCAGCAAGAATCCAATCGATGCGATCAAACGCACACGCGAAGCGATCAACTTTCTGTCTGAATATGTGCTCGATAAAAAATACGACTTGAAGTTCGCGCTCGAAGCCAAGCCCAACGAACCGCGTGGAGATATGTACAACTCCACAACCGGACACATGCTTGCATTTATCGCAACACTTGACCATCCCGGAATGGTGGGCGTGAATCCCGAAGTGGCTCACGAGCACATGGCTGGATTGAATTTTGTGCATGGTGTCGCGCAAGCAATGGAAGCAGGTAAATTATTTCACATTGATTTGAATGATCAGTCTTTTGGCAGGTACGATCAAGACTTCCGTTTTGGGGCAGTCAATTTAAAAAGCGCTTTCTTCCTGGTGAAGTTGCTGGAAGACAATAAATATGATGGCAGCCGCCACTTCGACGCCCACGCCTATCGCACTGAAGACTTCGAGGGTATTAAAGATTTTGCGCGAGGCTGCATGCGGACTTACCTCATGTTGAAAGAGAAAGCCACTCAGTTCAACACAGATAAAGAAATCCAGGCAGTGCTGGCGGAAGTTAACGCCGACGATGGTTCCATGAATCAATATTTCGGCAAATACAATTCCGATAAAGCTAAAGCGCTCAAGGACCAACCTTTTGACCGTTCAGCGATCAGTTCTCGCGGCTTGCAATACGAGCGTCTTGATCAACTCACCGTTGACCTGTTGCTGGGCATGAGATAATCTCGAGGTCCGGAATCAAAGCCGCTTCGGGGACGAACATCCGCTTGAATCCATTAGCGCGGGCAGTGGTTGCAACAGCAGGGCAATCAAGTCAGCGGGCTGATTTTGGGAACGAACTCCCTGTGATACCACTCCTTGCCCTTCATCCGAACCAAAATAGTGCGAGTGAGAAATCCTGCCAGGAATGGAATTCCCAGGTAGATAAATACGCTTTTGGCGATTTCGCCAATGGTGATGTTCACCACTGAACCGCTCAATCCGAAAAGCGGCGGCAGAACAGTGATGAACACCCAGGCATATACGCTGTGGAACAAAACCTGGAATACGCTGTTGAATGCCACCAGCCCAGCGGACGGCATGTGGTGAATGCGGGAAGCGTGGGCAAACCCAAGGATGGAAACCCACAGGCATGTTATGTGGTCCTGGAGGCGAACAACCGCGATCTCACTGTTAACTTCAGACGCGTTCCATACGATATAGAACGAGCCGCGCAGGCAATTGAAGCCAGCGAAATGCCCAACGAATATGCGGAGATGCTCCGAACTGCAACGGGATAATCAGGGATGCTGTGACATCGCTGACATTCAGGTCGTACGCCCGCCGCTTTTTCCTTGAATGTGGCACGGACTGCATAAACAGTCTGGCAGTGTTTGGATTAAAAACCCTAAAGCAGTACGGCGATAATCCCTATCAACAAGTCGAATGATTGGCAAATGTAGCAAAGTTACCCCCCAATAGCTGACTGATCTCCGTGTTAATCTCGCGCAGAAAATTAATTGCATCCTGTTGTGATTGAGCATAGGTCATAATCACTGGATTGCGTTGCACTCTCTGCTGAAGCAAGCGTAGGGAATCGATCTCAGCCTCATTTGTGCCACCCTGTCCCTGTTTTTGACGCACACGCGCCTGTGCTTGGGTAAGTTATTCCAGCAGGGCGCATGATTCGCTGTCTGCATTGAGACGTGCATGAGCGTGTTGATATTCAATGAAGGCTTCAGAAGCCAGCAGATTTTCAATGAGTAAATGTGTGGCTTCCTGCAACTGAGGGGCTACTACTGTTTGCATCGTTCGCTCCTAGCCACAACAGCTTACGCCGCATGCGGCCGAATAGTTCAAACCAATGGATTCGGAAATTGCGTCACCCAATGACTGACACAGGGTCTCAAATTCTGCTTGTGCCTTGAAATATTCCTGCACAACGGTCTGATTGACAAACGCGTTTTGCAGATCTTCCAGCTCGGCTTTTTGCTCGGCACTGAGCGCGTTGAGCATCAAGAGCGCACGCCAGGCGATTTGCTTTTCTTGGTAGGCACCATAAGCCTGTTGCGCGACTGGATCCAGTCGAAAGCGCTCTGCCGCTTGCTCCAGACCTTTGAACTGCGGTGATCCAGCCAATGCGGCGGCAAAGTCGCGCGCAGACTGTTTCACGACCGACGGTGGAGCAATTTCGATGTCATCAAATACTTTATTGTCCATTTTCAACTCCTTGTGGGTCGAACCACCAACACGGCCTGTCTGCTGAGGCGCGCCACATTTTCGAACGTACTGCCCGCCAGCATTTCCCGAACAGCGCTGAGTCCTTGTGAGCCAAGTACGATCAGCGATACATCCATTTCGTCGGCAACCGACAACGCTTCTTTAAATAGAATCCCATGCTTCAATAGAGGATGCACTTGTAAACCAAACATGCTCAACGACTTACAAAGCGTTTCCAGACGTTCGGTATCATGACGGTTAAATTCAGCCAGCTGATCCGGCGAGCGTTGCTTCATCACCCGTTCATCCTGCACAGGAGAACGATCACTTCCTGTGTGCCCGCCGCCTTCAGGCGCTTGACCACCTGGAAGGCGGCATCGGCATAATCAGAAAAATCAGTGGGATGTAACACCCGTTCAAAGACATGTTCGCACACCCGATGACACTTCACATGCCCCAATTCACGGACTACTTCAAACTTTTCCAACAACACCGGCACGGTTGCCCGTCGGATAACTTCGTAGGAGGTACTGCCGATCAATAGTTCCTGGGCGGCTGTTGCACCTTGCGCACCCAGGACGATGAGTTCCACGCGTTCATCCTCAGCAACAGTCATGATCTGTTCTGCCGGGTTGCCGTACTCGATGCGAGTCTGCACCCGCAGTCCTTTTCCTTCCACTGCCATTTTGGCGATGTTCAGTTTTTCATCCAGGCTCCAGCGCCAGTATTCCAGGCTGTCATGGTTGACCGTTTCAGCCATGGGCACATCGCTGGAGCGGATCACGCTGAGCAGAATTACCTCACGCAAGCCTGCAGATATCAGATCCGGGAGACAGGCTAGTACTGAATCTGCGTAGGAGGAAAAATCAGTCGGAAAAAGGACGCGGGCAAACATCGTTCCAACTTACTTGCGAAGTAGCACCTCATCCGGCGGGCAAACTTCCTGCGCTGCTGTGACCATCCCCGGAGCGGACGCGGCTTGCGGATACCAGCGCTTCTGCAGCCAGAACGCCACGTTTACCAAACCGATCATCACCGGCACTTCCACGAGCGGACCGATCACGGCTGCGAATGCCGCACCGCTGTTGATGCCAAAGACCGCCACTGCCACCGCAATTGCCAGTTCAAAGTTATTGCTGGCAGCTGTGAACGAGAGCGTGGTGGTTTGTGAATAATCCGCGCCCATGCGATGCCCCATCCAGAAGGAGACTAGGAACATCACTACAAAGTAGATCAATAGCGGGATGGCGATCCGTACCACATCCATAGGGATCTGCACGATCAGGTTACCCTTCAGGCTGAACATTACTACGATCGTGAACAGAAGGGCAATCAAGGTCAGCGGACTGATTTTCGGTACAAATTCCTTGTGATACCACTCCTTGCCCTTCATCCGAACCAGTGCAGTGCGGGTGAGAAATCCTGCCAGGAATGGAATGCCCAGGTAGATAAATACGCTTTTGGCGATTTCACCGATGGTGATGTTCACCACTGAGCCGCTCAATCCGAACAAGGGCGGCAGGACGGTGATGAACACCCAGGCATATACGCTGTAGAACAAAACCTGGAATACGCTGTTGAATGCCACCAGCCCAGCGGCGTATTCGGTATCTCCGTGTGCCAGCTCATTCCACACGATCACCATCGCAATACAACGTGCCAGACCAATCATGATCAAGCCAGCCATGTATTCTGGATAACCGCGCAGGAAAATGATGGCGAGCGCAAACATCAAAACTGGACCAATGATCCAGTTCTGGATAAGCGAGAGTGTCAAAATCTTTTTATTGCGGAAGACGTCACCCAATTCCTCGTACTTGACCTTGGCAAAAGGTGGGTACATCATCAGGATCAGCCCGATGGCAATCGGGATGTTGGTCGTCCCCACCGAGACCGCATCATTGAAACTTTTGACTCCCTTCGGGAACAAAAAGCCAATCCCGACTCCGATAGCCATTGCTAGGAAAATCCACAGGGTCAGGTAGCGGTCAAGGAACGATAGTTTTTGGCTCACGCTCTGCGCCGGAGCTTGGGTTACTGCAATTTGCGACATGAAAAACCTCCAGGTTCCAAAATGTTATCCAACTTGCTTAAGCAGTTGGGTGATCTCACGTTCGATATCATCGCGCACGGTGCGAAAGTCATTCATATTATCGGTCAGTGCGGGGTCGGGAAAACTGTGATGAGTGCGCTTCCCTTTTCCCAGCCAGAGTGGACATTCCTCCGCTGCTGAGTCGCAAACAGTCACAACCAGGTCAAACGGCACATCTCGAAATTCATCTGCCATTTTCGAACGACCCTCATGCCGGATCCCGATCTCCTGGAGCGCCGTCACAGCCTTGGGATGTACGAAGCCTGCAGGCTTTGTCCCCGCGCTGACGGCTTCCCACTCATCACCGAGCCGTGCATTGACGATCGCCTCCGCCATCTGCGAACGGCACGAATTCCCCGTACACAAAAATAAAACCTTGCGCTTCATACAGTTTGCTTCTCCAAAATAGATTCAATTTTTCGCCTGATGACAGGCACCGATATTTTGCCGCCGTTGCTGATCACTTCACCTTCAATTTGTACAAGAGGCAACTGGACATTCTTCGGCATAGGCGGACAGTCTGTATCGAACAGATCGTAGTATCTGACCTGCACAATTTCGCCAAAACGCATCTGCAATTGTCCGGCTACCCAGACCGATACTCCGCGCCAAGAGTCCTTCATGCCATCTTTGCATGCGATCGGCGCGCCGACGATCTGAACAAGAACTGACTTGGTCATGCCGCTACTTTTTCCATGCCATACATCTGCTCACCCAGTTCGGTCAGCATCTTCAAACCCTTGATCTCCTGGGGCAAAAGTGGGATCTGGACCAGCGGCACACTAAATCGTTTCCCAATTTCTTTGAGATATTTTTCCTGCATGACACGGCGCGATTGCACATAAGGCGTGGTGGTTTGCTCAGACGGGATGACCATGTTGGCAACCACCAATCCTGGATGAACACCGACCGTGCCAAGTTCCTGCGCGGCACGCCAGGCCTCGAGAATGGGCGTGGACTCAGGATACATCACAAAGGCGAACGTGCTTTGTTCGGGGTCAGACATCATCTCAATGACCTTTGCGAAGCGTGCCTTGGCAACATCATCTGCCGCCGTGGCATCCACGGACGCAAAGATCTTCACATCGATCTGCTTGCTCCAATCCAAGGGCAATTCCAACAATCGCAATGTGTGACCTGTCGGCGCGGTATCGAAGACCACCGCGTCCCATTCATCCTGCGAGGCGTACTCAATGAACTTGTCGAATGCTGCCATTTCTTCCGTGCATGGCGAATTAAGTTCCTCTTCCATCATGGATATGGCTGATTCAGGTCGCCCGCGCTGACGCGCGTCATCGAGGATGCGGGTCTTATACACTTCAGCCGCCGCTTTTGGATCGATCTTGACCGCCCACAGATTCGATTGTCCACTAACAGGTGTGACATCATCGCCAACTGGTGTGTCGAGTACATCGCCCAAGTGTGCGGCAGGATCCGTGGTCAACAGCAGGGTTTTATGTCCTTGCCCTGCCAGCCAGACTGCCGTAATGCACGACGCCACGGTCTTGCCGACGCCACCCTTGCCTGCGAAAAAGACTGTCCGTCGATGACCATTAGGTTGTACCCGCTCCCGCACGAGGTCGAGGGAAGAAGCAAATGTCTCATCCTGTAATTGGACTTTGCCTGCTTCATTCACCTTCGAGGCTGGTTCACCATCAAAGAAAATGTTTTCCACCTGCCGCAATCCTTGTACGCCTTTGATCTCATCCGCAAGGAGGATCATGCGCTGTTTCGGGAAGGTAAATTCACGTTCAATTTGCATCAGATAGCCTGCCTGCATTTCAGCCCGCGCAGCGAACAGCGGATTCTGGGCAGCTTCGGATGGGATGATACTGTTGATGATCAGTGTGAAATTCTTGATATCCAGTTTCATCAATTCGTTAATGGCGCGGCGGGTCTCCTTGATCGAGATCGCCTCAGGGTGCAGTACAAATGAAAAACTGGTTTGTTCCGATTGCCGCATGGCAGACAAGGCCCGTTCATACTTGTGCTTGGCGTCCTGAATGGCAGCCGCTGGACCGAGGCAGGTCTGTCCGCTGCCCGCGCTGGCCGCATCAATGGACTGGCTCCATTCAGCAGGTAGTTCAAGCAGGCGAATCGTATGACCTGTGGGCGCAGTATCGAAAATCACAATGTCGAAAGGCTTGCCATCATCGGCTGGGACATCCAGAAAGTCGGTGAAGCGATCAAACGCGGCAACTTCTGCCGTGCAGGGTCCGCTCATCTGCTCTTCCATCACCTGCACGATCTGGGGAGGAAAGGCCGCCCGGATGGGCGCCAGCGCACGGTCAATGTATTCCTTCGTGGCTTTATCGGGATCGATCTCCATCGCCGATAAATTTGGCACGCTCGCAATCGGCGTGACCTGGTGCCCGATTTCCTGCTCAAAGACATCCGCCAGGTTGGAGGCGGGATCGGTGGTAACAATGAGGGTGCGTTTGCCTTCGTCTGCATAACGCACGGCATGCGCGCAAGCCATACTGGTCTTGCCCACGCCGCCTTTGCCAGAGAAGAAGACAAATTGCGTCATTTTGTTGCTCCCTCAAGAGCCGCGCAAATTTCGTCGGCACCTGGATATGCACCCACTTTGATGACCTTGCCGCGTACAACGATAATTGGCAACGCCTCCATTTGTTTTTCGCGTACAAGTTTCATCACCTCAGCATTCCCAAGAAACGCATTGGGATTACCGGCCATTTGATATCGTTCCACGCGCAGATTTTCCTTCTGAAGGGAAACGATCATTTCGTTGATATCCAATAGGGTCTGGTCCAACGTGGGACCGCATAAACCTGTCGGGCAGCACATCGGCGGATCGAAGAACTCCACATCTGCAGGGGCAATCGACGTTGGGAGGGTATTCAGTATAGGGATAACATTACTCATGGGAGATTCCTCTTAGTTGTTGTTACTATTCGCATGGAATAGTGTCAGACACGGAAACTACGCTTTTGGGGCCGCACGAGATTCGCCTTGGTTTGATTCGAGCGGGATCGAAAAACGTACCAAACATCTGATTTAGTTCATCCAGGGCGGCGCGGTTGATTGAGTAATAGATCCAGCGCGAATCGGTTTCATCACGTTCCGCATCCACCAAGCCGGCGGCGCGCAGCTTGCTTAGATGGTGGGAGATCAGGTTGGGCGGCATTTGCAGGAAATCCCCAAGTTCACAGTTACATTGCACACCTTCCATCAATAAATTGAAGATGAGCAACCGCTTTGGCTCAGCCAGTATCTTCAAGCGATCTGCCAGGGCTTCCAGATTGACCGGTGCAGCGGGAGACGAGTTAGGAAAATAGTTCAACATACATTGAATTATATTCCTGTAGGTGATAAGATACAAGGAAGGAAGTCATCTGATAGAAGGATAGTTTGTACGAGATGATCCTCGTGCCAACACTAGTAAATCTATGTGGATCTTTTATACTCCAGCGCGCTATTGATGATCCTTGGAACAATTCTGATTGCATGGTAACAATCCTCACCCCGGTTCTACCCGTTCGACCTCGCTTTCAAGCCAGGCAAGGATATTATCCTTCGTCGGAAACCGCCCCACGCAGACCAATTTTTCTCCAATCATCAAACTTGGGAAGGCAATCACCGGAGTGAAATGTAACATCTCCTGTGCTGTAGTAACTTCCTGCACCTCAAGCCGATATTCAGCATGCTGCTTCTCAAATATTGTTTGCGCTTGATTCACAGCACGCCATATGGAGTAGCGTTGAGATCTTTTATAGCCCAGGATTTTTACAGGTATGATTTTCATAGTTATCTTTACCCAGTAGCAATCGTGAATACGATAACGATCTGTAGCAACTGCACTCCGTTAGATGGCGCAGATCCGTTACCTTTTCTGAACGGGAATATTGAAATGCGACAAAATTTTTCCACAACATTCCGATACGCAGTCGGGATTGGCGCGATAGTATTTGTACTTTCCTTCGCGTCGCGTCATTACTAGTTTGGACCGCTTTAGCAGACTAAGGTGATGTGAGATGGTGGGCTGTGTCAGATCTAAATGGGCAACTATGTCACTCTCATTCATCTCTCCCTGCTGTAGAAGAGACAGGATTTGTTGGCGCGTCTCATCAGCCATCGCTTTTGCGAAATCGTTGAAATCACAACAGTTTGCGTCGGTCATGATTTTTGCCTCCAGAAAGCTGCCTCGATACTTGTTTCTAATCAACTTTCAATGTGCACATCCATCTTCCATGTCAAGCCAGTGGCAGA
>Ga0210377_10005536_pt1 | contig 10367 bp, 13 predicted proteins | sample PLM4_65_b1redo_FD_155480 | JGI IMG/M metagenome (GOLD analysis project Ga0210377, IMG submission 155480) | Groundwater sediment microbial communities from an aquifer in East River, Colorado, USA - PLM4_65_b1 redo | ecosystem: Environmental > Terrestrial > Soil > Riparian zone | place: USA: East...
TGGCAAATTTCTTTACTCATTCATGCAGGAACAGCAGTATGGCAGTGTTAACAGTGGCGAGAACATGAAGGTCAGATCAATACTTTAAAGAAAATGGATTATCTAGACGCGACCCCTATTTTCCCTCTCTTATTCTTTTTCGTTACGGACGTATCTCCACAGATGTTCCATTCGGCACAAGACTTCCTATCTCGTCAATCTCACTGTTTGTCACTGCAATGCAACCCTTTGTCCAATTAACCAGCCTGTGAAGACCGCCTATCCAGCCGAAGCCGTTCATTAGCCCGTGAATCATGATATTGCCGCCGGTAGGGACACCAAGTTGTTTTGCACGTTGTACATCCTGGATGCCTGGATATGAAATGTGGAGTGAGAGGTGAAAACGGCTTTTCGTGTTGCGTGAATCAATGATGTACGCACCTTCTGGTGTCTTATTGTCGCCTTCTTTTTCCTTTGGGCCAACCGGATTTCGGCCTAACGCCACTTTGAAGGCTTTTATTTGTTGCCCTTTGGAAAATAGTGTCAGCCGTCGTGCCTTTTTCTCAATTAAAACCTTGTCTGCCATACCACCTTCAGCAGCAAACGCAGAATGGGTAATGATCGTAATCGACATGAGCAAACATATATAAATGGATGGAAGTCTCATTTAGATGTAAGCAAGGTGACTATTGGGCCGCAAGATTCTTACAGCCTGAATTTAGTTTATCAAATGAATCCGCACCGATATCAACCTCATAACTCTGCATTTCATCAATAGCCAAGACGGCAGATTTAGTTGTTGTTGATTTGAATTTCCATGTTGCAGGGCTAAGCTTTGAAAAGTCCTCTATAACAACGGAGCCAAGATCAATCGGGTAAGAGCGTTGTGCTGATTTGTCCTGAAAGGCGCGTTTAACCCTGATCGAACAAAAGCTCGACAGAACGGATTTGAAGGTATTTCCAGATATACACCTATCTGAAAGACGACCATCATTGAATTTGATATCTATTTGAAAATCGCTGTCAGCAATGTTCTTACGAGTTGCAGTCAATGTCGAAATAGACCCTTCATAAACAAAACGTCGGATTTGTTTTTCCTGAATAGCAAAAATCTCTGTACCCGGCTCCATTCTTACCTTGTGCCATGATCCCCCAGAGAGCGTGTACCAAAGCCATGCCAAAAACAAAACTGAAACAAATAGGGTGAGAAACAGAAGATGTTTACGCTGATTGATAGCAATCATCTCACCTCCACTGTGGTTCCAATATTCGCCCACTTATACAAGGTGTTAGCATCCATCTCGGCTAGCCGAACACAACCATGAGAACCAAACCATTCACTGATATTATTGCGCATTGTCCGTACTAATGACAGCGGCACGACTCCATGGTATTGATGCAGGGCTTTTCCATCGTGTGTAAAAAACATTGCATAATCCATTTGGACATTATATTTGTGGCTGCGATAAGGATGTTCTTTCCGCAGGATTTTAAAAAAGCCGGAGTCAGTAGGATGATCGCTATCACCGGTTACACAGTCAAATTTATAAACCGGCTTGTTATTCTCGAATGCTTCCACAATCTGTAATGACAAATTTACTTTTATTAATTTATTCATTATACCCCCCCTCCCATATTTTTGAAAAGATTGATGAAATTCCTTATGCTGAAGAAGCATATAAGGGTCAGAGCTCAACAATTGACAGAATCAGGTTTTGTAAAATGGGCGAGTAGACCGGTTTCTCCCAATGCTGTAGGTTGATGTTTGTTTTCTCTGTTTCCGCCTGGTTTCCCGGCGGTGCCACACTATTTCAACCATGCATCAGTTGGCCCCGGCCCCTCTCAGAACCGTGCTTGCGCTATTTACGCACACGGCTCCTCACATGGTCATTCAGAGAGGAATCAATGAGCATTCTCCCTTATACGGCGCAGTTTCGTTACCACCGGTTCCCCGCTTCTGTGAACGATCGGTGTTTCCTCACTCCGCGTACCATGTGTGGCCCCCTTCCCTCCAGCGGCATTACCCGCCTTCACCGGTACTACTGGGCCATCCGACTCCCTGCGCCACATTTGCCTTTCTCCCTCTTCGGTTGTCCGGCATACTCCCCTTGCGGGAAGAAGGCACAGGGTCTCCCGGGTTGCCGCATAATCACAATGTCGGACATGCCATGGTCTCAGACCCCGAGGAAGCAGACATTACCTTGCCAATAGCGATAATATCTGTGTTGACTTCCGCTCCTCCAACAGCGTCGTCCTTCCCTTCGCGTCACTTACGGGGCTCTTTCCCTTCAACCTTGCGGCTTACAGCCTGTCTGCTTGCTGTCCTAAGCTTAAAGTTGTATGTTACCACACAACCTCCAAGGACTCGCTACCCGGTGGCTGGCCTACCTTCCGGGGCGGGATTCGCACCCGCTGGATTACGCGACCTTGCCCGGCCGCACTGGAGTCGTGACCCTTATGTTATTTATCCGTTATCGTACCGATTTTCAATGTCTTTGAAAAAGTCAGATATCATTTCGGATAGATGGCAGCCCGACAACACTTCTGAAAAGGAATAGTCATCTGTTACAATTCTTTGCTCCAAGTCTTTAAATGTATCATTTTCAAATAGACCCTCAATTACGGCACGAATAGCGACACCTTTAGGCTTCACTTCAATATTATGACCGCATCCAGAGTCATCGAGGGCACAGACATACCATAATTTGAGGGGTGCGGCAGAAGGATCTAATTCGAAGCGATCACTGTTCTTCACAAACGTAAGTACTTTATGAGCAAGCTGCATTTTGGCCCATTCATAGGTGCTTTCGTCTACTATATTTGCATGTTCGAAGAATGGAATTATCTTCAACCAAGGGTCCTTTCGAATATCATCGAAGACCGGTTTTGTTTCCCGCCCGACAACGAATAATGCCCACACATAAGCAGTGTAAAACAAGCGGCTGCCGATGGGATTGCCAATAACCGTGTGGCTGTTGTAATTGAGAATAAAGTCTTCTCTATCAGGATTAAACAGTTCATGCTGAGCACTACAAAACTCCAAATTTGAAAAACTGCTCGGCGGCCAGAGTTGGCCAGTAATGCTTACATGGAGTGCCGGGTAAGCGGTAGTGGTGCGCATTTCTACCGATTTTCTCAACTCCGCCAGAAGGTTTTTGTCTTCAAATCGCACTCGCATGGAATTATTTTCATCGCCAAATCCATACTGCAAGGTTATTGCCCCCGTCCATTGATCACAACAACAGACAGGAACGCTGGGTCCCCAGAGTAACCAAAGATCAAAAATTGCCATTTGCAACGGAGATAAACTTCTTGCTGCCATTTGACTATATGATGCGATGATGGGGTCCCAATCTTCATCGAAACGTGACATGAGTCCTGCCAGCAGGTCCAGAGGGAGCAAATAACCTTCGTTGATTTTCACTTTGCAGAGTAGTATTGCCTTCTTATCAATGGAATTCGACACTTCTAACAAATAGCGCTTGATGCCTTCTTTAACTATTTTATTATTAATACGAAAAGCGTCTTTCACTTCAATGACCGGCTCATACTCTTTAATCTTCAATACTCCGAATTTGCTTCGAATATCTCGTTTCCAATCTGCAAGGTTTTTCTGATAGTCGGGGTCTTTAACTAAATCATAGCAACCTCTTTTTGGATCAAATTTCCAGCTAGGCTTTTTTATCGGTTTTGGACAAAATAAGCGAAGTTCAAGCCATAGCCGCATTTGTTTTTCGAAAATAGACGGTTTAAAAGGCCATTTTGAATCCCAACATGCTTTCATAGTGCCGAGCAAAGGGAAGTGGTGATTCTCATTCAACTGACATCTCCAGACGAGTCGGATTGCTGGAAAGTACTGCCAGTAAAATATCGCTAAAAGACCCAGAAATGAAATGGCAATGCCTGCAATTTGAATAAGTTCCTTGGACAAATTGAGAAGGCTGTGCAATTCACTCATACTCATTTCCTCCGGTTACATAAAGATACGGGTTCAAAGCCAACGAGGAAGGCCATAAGGATTTAGGAACAACCATATCAGGGGGCAGGTCTCAACCAAGGCAGCTCCTCCTTTGGGGTCGGACCAAGTTAACCATCTAAATCTATAAGAGAATATTCCCAAAAGAAGGCATTTTCGGCTCTTAGAGCCTCACTTTCAGTGGCAAAAACAGTATTATAAGGCGCGCTTTCTTCTCTCAGCATAAACGACTCTTCCTGCTGTTCTTTTATCTTTCTCCCTTTTGCTTTGATTCCAAGCCTGGCCTTCGTCTCTTCGTTAAATTTAAGGCTGCCGACCGCATCACTTTCTGTCCAGCATCTTTCCCGTTGAATTCTACCTGCGGTGATGGCATCTTGAACCCATAGGCTATGCTGTTCTGCAAATTGATCGGAATTCGAAAAACCGCAGAGCTGCTGTAAAGCCTGCAGTTCGATCACTCCGTATCGATCCGGCGGATTCTGGATCTCGTTGTAACCACTCATTTCCCATTCTGCGGGATGGTTTACCACGCCGGCACGAACCATGTTCAGGTCAATGTAAACCAGACAGCGAATCAGATGTTCATTGACCTCGATTGCCGTTGCATGATAACGGTCCTCCCAGAATGCTCCCTTACGTTCTTTTCGTTGATTGAATTCCTGCCCAGTCCTTCCAGCTATTAACTGGAGGCTTTTTGGTATCACTTCCGGCTCGCTGTCGATTATAAGCAGGTGGATGTGATTGGAAGTCACCACGTAATTGAGCACTCGCAAGCCAAAGCGCTTCTTTGCCTCAAAGAGCCAGCGATACCAGCGCCGTCGATCTTTGGCAAATTTCAAGAGAAATTCTTTCTTATGGCAACGATGGGTTATGTGCCATACCTGTCCAGGAATATAATGTCGATTTGCTCGCGCCATTCTTAAATGCCTGTTTTTGCCGTCAAAAAGGTGGTTCTAAGAGGTAATATCAGCCTTGTTATTGCTATTTTAATCTTCTATTCCAGCATGTTAGATTGGTCCGACCCCGAAAAACCTGCCGCATTTCCTAAGCCTTCCGGAGTTGGGTGTAAAGTACCCTTATATTGTTCCTCTTCCCATATGCACCAAATCATTTCCCCATTGTTCATCACCTATTCGATTCTGTTCTTTTTGTACAATTCATCAAGCTTCAGTTTCAATATCTTTGTTTTTTCAAATATATGTACCCGAAACTTATCCATGATTATATCAGATGTTTCAGGCAAAGCTTTCACAGCATCAGGTAACTTCGCATCATCGCCCTTCGCACAATACCAGTTCCAGATCATAGCCGAGGTCATAAAGTCTATGAACAGTTGAGGGATTTCATTGCCGTCAATAAGGTGAGCCTTTTGCTGCAATATTCTCCGAATTTCATTGTTATTGGATTCGAAATTCTTTTTGACATCGAAATTAATCTCTTTAATATCGCCTCTCTTCCAGATAGCGTATATTTGTTCATTAGTCTTTAACATTGAGTAGATTGGACCATAAAGCTCCTCGAGTTGAGCTTTGCGATATGCAATCGCGTTCTGCCATTTGATATTCTGTTTCGTCGCATGCATTGAGAACAAGTGGACGACAATCCAACCGACAAACGCGACAAGAGCGGCTATCGATGCAGTCAATATTGCCTCTGATTCCATAAAACCTCCATGGCCGGCCCAAGGGATCTCACCTTCCGGCCGTGCCAGCCCGCCAAGCCATATGGTGTCTGTCGGTTAACACTCCTACGCAATAAATACCCACCTCATGCCTGCCAACTGATTCCTTCATAAGGTTTGCGAACGCAGCATAATCCTCCGGCTTGTGAAAGACTTCCTGGCGGCAGTTCCCGCGATTAATGATGTGGTAGAAGTGGCCGTCTGCAAGACCACGGACAATTCTAGGCATTCAGCATTCCTTTAAAAAGTCCCCTTTAATTCCTTCCAGTCATGTTTCATAATTCGGTTCCTCCGGCAGGTTGGCGGGTCTGTAGTCGGCAAGTTTCTGGACCCGATCTTTTGTGGATGCGTGCACTGTTTCGTACTTATCTATTGAGCGTAAGCATGTGCCAAAGGGTTTCCAGATCCCCTCATATGAGTCGTGCAACATTCCGCAAGGGTCTTTCTTCAATCCATTAACAACTCTGGCATTAAACCTCAAACCGTGCTCGCACGCACGATCGATCATCCATTGCAATGCGATATCGGATAGCCCACATTCTTTGTACCCACCTCCAACATCGGAGTGCACGCCGCAAAACCAAGTCTGCTTGACACGCACTTCAGCATTCCATTTCAACACTGGGAAAAATGTGCGTTTTTCATCGATCGCCATTGCGTGGTAACCAGCGATAACACATTTAGGCAGATCATTGTCGTTGAAATCGTTATCGGTTGTGGTTTTTACGGTGTCCCATACGCCCAGCATTTCTACCGAAATGTCGAAAAGCCTGCCTCCTTTCTTCAACTCCTCAACACTAAGGGCGTCGCGCTTTAAGTAAAGTTGCCAGGCTAATTCAACATCGCTGTCTTTTCCTGGTACACCGCAATGCGCAATCAGTCCTGCCAATCGCCGTGCAGCATAAGCACCTCTGCTAAAGCCAAAAATAAACACCCTGTTATCTTCTTTTGCCCACTCCGTGTCTGTAAACCGTTTTACTAAGAAGCGATATGCGCCAAGAATTTGCCGATCCAGGCCTTCGCCATAAATACCACCGGGTAGTGCTTCCAAGTATGCAGCACCGACGCCCTCTTCATAATGTGTGACCTGGTTTTTCGCATTACATGCCTTCAATAACTTGGCAACATTGGTGAGTGATGACATATTGGTATCATTCCAAGTGCCGTCGCAGCCAATGATTAGATTCCGGTCTTTAGCCACTTTATTACCTCCTTCCAATAGGGTTATTTTGCCGGGATATATATTTCTTCGCCATCGTCATTGCCCGGCGTTCCGTCACACCACCATTCAACAGTCAGTGGCACATAGAATCCCATCGAAATGACCGACACTAATACATACATCGCATTTGTATGAGAGCGTACACGATACAAGCCCCGACCCTTTTCGCACATTACTACCGGTGGCGCGGACCAAACAAAGCTGTAAAACGAACCATGTACGGTATTTGTGCCTGTTTTTGACTCCGGTGTTTTTTGACCATCGCCTTCAATAGTCATAGTGGCGCAACCGGATATGCTGACGATCATGCAGCAGATCAACATCGCCCGAAAAGTATTTACCATATTCACATCTCCTCTTCCTTTAATTGTAGAATTCTGCTCCGCGTCAGGAATGCCGGTTACCCGGAAAGAGCTTAAAGTGGTCAGGGACGGTATCCTGGGGTCGGACCAAGCTAACCGTCTAAATCTATTAGAGGATCTTCCCAAAAGAAGGCATTTTCGGCTCTTAGAGCCTCACTTTCAGTGGCAAAAACAGCATTATAAGGCGCGCTTCCTTCTCTCAGCAAAACGACTCTTCCTGCTGTTCTTTTATCTTTCTCCCTTTTGCTTTGATTCCGAGTCTGGCTTTCGGGCCATCTATTACCAAGTATCTACATCATCACAGTAGTCAGCTTGGCGACCCCAAACTTTCCCAACTGCCGAGTAGCTAACCGTTCCGGATAAACTGATGGAATTCTGGTTAATCCGAATGTTGTATACTGAACTCTAATTCTTCTCAACTGGTCGGTTAATGTCATTTGGGGTAGCAATAGCAGAGAACTCAACTCTCTTGCATTTCGTCAAATCAATGTTCACACGGGTGCCATTTTCTTCAAAGCCGGCCAATGCTATTACCTTGTTATTTGCTTTAACCTTAACCATCACTGGTATTTCTTCAGTTCCTTCACTACGAACAAGCATTGCATTTACAAACCCATCTGGACTTGATTTACTTTTAGTGAAAGTAATCGCTCTAATATCAGTAATGGCTATTTGCTCTGTTTCACCATCTATGCGTATTTTAAGACTTTCAATTGACTTGCCATTATTAATAAATCGCGCTCGAAATATCTTATGCTGTTTCCCACCAGATTTATCATATACTACTGCCGATACAATGTTAGCACTACTAGGCCGTGGCGGATTAAGGCCATTTGAATATGCAACTTCAACAGATATAAACAACACAAGGACAGCTAGTAGAATGGCAAATCTATTTTCTGTAAACATATTACCTCCTTTATTCAGCTTGATTTATGCTGCTGACTATTAGTGCTGCAACATTATTACTTTCATTGTTTCCTATCTCGACAACGAGTTTTTTGATTTGCTCATATTCAGAAAAGGCATCAAAAGCCGGATCAAAATTTGCGCATGGACTTTGTTCCCTCATTGTTGGGGTGCAATATATGCCACGAAGCCATTTATCAACCGCAGCCGATGCAGTATTCAAACTGACCGCATATTTTTTCAATGAAGTTTCTACAGGGGAACTTTTACTATTGAAGTCTTCTCTAAAAACAATTGCAAGAGCTTGAACCTTAGCAAACGCATCGTACCGCTTTAATTTAATTTGCGCGATATCCTTCATATATCGAACGTATTCATCTTTGTTCAAATCAGTTTCTTGAGTAAGAGGAAGGATTGCGTAATACTCCTGCCAGATCGAATTGCTGTAAAGCAGAAATTGTTCGAGACATTCCTGTTTCAGAATAAACTGCTGCTTCCTATTTTCGTATTTGCGTTGGAAGTGAGGAAGAAGGCCTGACGTGATCGCGGCTCCAATTAACAACAAAACAAAACCGTTGCTCAGATAACCTAGGATTTTTTCGACTCTGGATTTTGGCTTCTCAGAAGGATGAGCCTCTTGAACTGCCAGCATCGCGTATCGCATTTCAGCGCGAATCCTTGCACGCTCCTGCTCTGATAGCTCTGGATGCTGTACATCATTTCCGGAGTTATCTGACATCATCAATTCTCCATATGATTATGATTCATCTAGTACTAGACGCTATCACAAATTTACGATATGCATAGGCTTCCTGAAAAAAAGAGATCAAGATGGGTCCGCCCTTGGCACGGGTCATCTCCTTATCCTCTCGTGTAGATGAGGGTCAGATCTACGTTCTACATAAAATGGATATTGTAGACGCGACACCTTAGTACTCCTTAGACGCGACCCCTTAGTACTCCTACTATTTCGGCTTACCGACTACAGCGATATTCACTAGGGAATCACTGACATATACCTGGGCCTCGCACACAATTTTGTGCCCAGAATTTTGGGCGAGCCATGTTTTCACTTTCGGATCGTCGCCGGCACTCTCGCCTGCTGACACAATGAATAGCTTGGATAAAGGCAGTTCATTATCGTCAATCGACTTGTAGATGTGGGCATTGAATGAAACACCCTCTTCCGTCTTTCCGGTCAAATTCGTAAGTCGAACAACTACCGCCGACTCCTCGTCATTGATTCTATTTTGAAGTGTTGCAAAGTCGAGAGACGCTTCTGATGTCAAGGCAATAGACATAGCTCATCCTCCTTGATTTTATTATTTATTCGCCGTCTTGAATGCCGATACGAGGGCCTTGCGCACGTCCGGGAACCTTTCCTGTCGGGCAATACTAAATATGTATCCCACGTCATCTACGTCATTTCTATCGGACGCTCCGGGATTGATAGGAAATTTCTGCTGCAACTTCTTAAACTCCTCGACAATCTTCTTAGCCCGGTTTTCTTTATCAGCACCCCTCAGCGAATTAAATTCCCCAAACAAATCACTAATCTCTTTGAGTTCGGATACTGGGGCAACGGGGCCTATAAATTCGCCGTACTTGGTCCGAATCTGGTTTTTTATATCGTTATCAGCCTTTTTTTGTGCCGCTCCGCTATCAGCAACTACGTCTTGAAATGCAGCCTGGAGAGAGCCTTTATCAAAATATATAAATAGGTCACGTTCTGCCTCGTACAGAGAATAGGTAGAATCATTTTCCTGGAGTTTCAGATATATCTGTGACCACTGATCAGTTCGAAGTGCATCCATCCGGGAAAGAAGAAGGTCAGGGCTTTTCTCCTTAAAGAAATTCTTGTTGAAAGAAAGCCGTGAACCGGCAACGCCGGTCGATATTGCCGCAAGCAAGTTCACTGTCGAAAGTCCGCCCGCAAACGTCCCGGCCGTAGCCAATCCGATCTGTGCCATATCGAGCAATGTTTCAGTCGAGGCACGTTCACCAAAGAATGAATTCTTAAATTCTTTGTAGTTTTTGTCTATTTCACCTGCCACAGAATAGACAATTTTGTCTCTTAGCTTTTGCTTAGCATCACCGGAGTCAGCATTCTCGTATTTTGTCCGGTCAACCTTGTACTCTTCGGTAGTGTAGGTGTCATTGTTGTACAAACTGGGTGGGGGCGGCGCAAAGCGGAACGTAGAGCAGCCACTAATCATAAAAATACAAAAAATATAGAAG
>Ga0210377_10005537_pt1 | contig 10364 bp, 9 predicted proteins | sample PLM4_65_b1redo_FD_155480 | JGI IMG/M metagenome (GOLD analysis project Ga0210377, IMG submission 155480) | Groundwater sediment microbial communities from an aquifer in East River, Colorado, USA - PLM4_65_b1 redo | ecosystem: Environmental > Terrestrial > Soil > Riparian zone | place: USA: East...
GCGAGGGGCAAGACTGTGACTCACGTTGGCGATGCGGGCGCGGGTCAGGTAGCGAAAGCCGCCAACCAGATCATGGTCGCTGCACAGATGGTGGCGATGGGCGAACTTCTCGTCTTTGCGAAGAAAGCTGGCGTCGATCCGCGCAAGGTAGTGGACGCCATCAAAGGCGGCGCGGCGCAATGCTGGACTCTCGACGTCAAGCCGCCGCGCTTGTTCGATGGCAATCGCAATCCCGGCTTCAAAGCGCACATGCAATTGAAAGACCTGAACATTATTATGGAAACCGCCAGGGAATACGATATCCCTGTTGCGAGTGCGAAAGTGAACACGGAATTATTCCAGCAGATGATCGACCTGGGCATGGGCGAGTTGGATAACTCCGCGGTCGTGGGCGTGATCGAAAAACTGGCAGGCGTGGAAATCGTTTAGGTAATCCGTCATTGCGAGGAGCGTTCGTTGCGACGAAGCAATCCTATGTTCGACTAGTTGAGATTGCTTCGGGCGGAGGAACACCGTCCTCGCAATGACGTGAAAAGGAATGCATGAAAAAATACTGGCCCACCTTTCGCGATTTTCTTTTGATCGGAATCAGTTCCATGATCCAGGCGTTCAGCCTGCGGATCTTCTTTGTCCCTGCCGATCTGGCATCGGGCGGGGTGAGTGGTATTTCGCAATTGCTCAACCACTTCACCGGCTGGCCCATCGGCTTGATGGTCTTTATTGGGAATGTCCCGCTTTTCTTATTGGGTTGGCGTTTTTTAGGGGGACGTCGCTTTGCCTTGCGGACCGCGTTCGCCATTATCACGTATTCCCTTCTTACTGATCTTATCTTGAAACTGCCTCTCTTCGGTGAGCATGGCGCGGCGACCTTTCTGATCAATGACTTGCAAGGCGATATTTTCCTGAACTCGTTATACGGAGCCATCGTCAGCGGCGTCGGCTTTGGACTGGTCTATCGCGCGCGCGGCACCAGCGGCGGCTCGGATATTCTGGCACGCATCCTGAACCATTATCGCGGCATCTCGATGACGCAGAGTTATCTTATCGTGGATACAGCGGTCATCCTGGGTGCAGGCTTTGTCTTCGGCTGGAAGGAAGCCCTGTACGCGATGATCACCCTCTATGTCAGCGGACTCGTCTCCGAGACTGTGCTCGAAGGCGGTGGGACAGTCCGCACGGCGATGATCGTCACCGGGCAGGCAGGCGCGATATCCAATCGCGTGCTGGAGGAGATGGAACGCGGCGTTACTGTGCTGGAAGGGACGGGCGCTTACACGGGAGTGAATCGCCCGGTTTTGTATTGCGTCATCACCCGCGCGGAAGTGGCAACGCTCAAAGCCATCGTCCATGAAGTGGACCCGCAGGCATTTATGGTCATTGGTACTGCGCATGAAGCGCTTGGTGAAGGATTTAGACCCCTAAAATCATAGCGGAGTGCAAAGTCTTCGCGAAGCATCCCTGTGGGACCAGACTTTAGACTCTCCAACGTCGGGAGACGTTGGAGTCCAATTAGGCAAACTGGCTGATGATCCCCGCGATCAAACAGATCTGCCCGAGATGATAGGCGGCGATATTGAGGATACGTCCATTTTGGATGGGGGAGACGAACTTATTCCATGCCAGAACGATATCGGAAACAAAAAAGAGAAATGCACCCGCGCTGACAAGGAACGACGCGCCCGTTGTCCATGCCGGGTCGAAGATGGTAGTCATCGCCGCGAACAGCATGACAGTGATCACCGTGGAATAAATGATGACCGGGATGACCAGCCTGTTCTGTCCCTTGGCGCGCATCGCCCCGATGATCCGGCGGATGAGGCGTGTGGCACTGATACCCAGAATCACGATCAATAATAATGACCCCGCGGAAGCCGATGCGAGTTGGTCCTTGAACCCCGTAATATAGGAAACATGCGCCAGAAGAAATGCCAGCAACCCAACCAGGAACATGCGGTCAAGCGAGATCATCAGCAATACATCCCCCGCCAGTGAAAACAATATTCCCACCCCGAACCAAAACGTCAGTCCCTGCATGCCTGTGTTCAAATAGAGCCAAATGAACAGGCAGGTCATGACAGCAGGCTTTGCCAACCACTCCAGTTTTTGCGAACCTTTTGAAAGAGCCAGCACTTCGAGCACAGCAAAAACAATGGCAAGAATGAGCCAGATGATCATGCGTCCCTCCCAATCAGCATCCGTCATTGCGAGCCCGCTAGGGCGAAGCAATCTCCGCATAATGTAGGAGATTGCTCACCTGCACTTGCACCAGCACGCAATTGCAGGTGCAAGTGTCGTCGGGCTGCGCCCTCCTCGCAATGACGATACTTATCGTTTCTTCTTTTTATTTATTTTATACCCAAAACGCTGCAGCGCATTCTCGTCATTGCGCCAGTCCTTCAACACTTTCACGCGCAGTTCCAAAAATACTTTTCGCCCGCCCATGTCTTCGATCTCTTTGCGCGCCGCGGAACCGATGGCTTTCATCATTTGTCCGCCCTCGCCGATCAGGATGCCCTTTTGAGAATTACGTTCCACGAAGATCGTCGCGGCGATATACAACATGCCATTATCGCGCTCGGAGAATTCATCCACACGCACGCCGACGCCATGCGGAACTTCTTCACGCAATTTGTGCAGGCACGCTTCACGGATCAGGTCCGCGGCGATGTCGCGTTCGTAGGAGTCTGTGACCTGTTCCTCATCATACTCCGGTGCTCGGAACGGACTCAACGAAACGAGCAACTCGATCAATTCATCGAGATTCTGATTCTGCGCAGCGGAGATGGAGATATCCTTCGTATCCATCTTCACCAATGCCTGATACGCTTCGAGCCGGGGGGGCAACGCCTCAGCAGGGACCAGGTCCATTTTGTTGGCGGCAAGCACGAGCGTAGTCCGACGCGGAAGTTTGCTTAAGAGGAGCGCGATCTGTTTGTCCTCGTCCATCGGTTTAACGGACGAATCCACCAGCCAGAGGATCACATCCATACCCTCCAGGGATTCCTCCGCTTCCTGATTGAGGAACTCACCGAGTTTGTGACGTGCGCTGTGCAAGCCGGGCGTATCCACAAAGACAAGCTGATATTTATCGGTCGTGAGAATGCCGAGCTGGCGTTTGCGTGTGGTCTGCGGTTTGGGTGAAACCGCCGCGATCTTTTGGCCCAGCAGCGCGTTCACCAGCGTGGACTTGCCCACGTTGGGTCGCCCGATGATGGCGATATATCCGGTACGAAAATCGTTCATTTGATCCTTTCGTAAATGCGGATGTCCGGATTTACAAACGAGATGTTCATTTGAGGCAGATAAGGAGGCGGCGAATAATTGAACTCGGCGATGAGTTTGTAGTGGTCTGACTGACCCGTCGCGAGCTGTTTAAAGAAATCACATTCGACTTGCATGGTTTCGCAAGTGTATGGGTTGTCGAATTTAACAGAGGTAAAACTGTCCACTACGAGATAATTTGTCTGTCGTTCGTCCAGCCCGATCTCGCCTGCATTGAATTTGAACTTTTTGCTGGTGGGAGGGATCTGGTCAGGGCTTTTTTGAAAAAAGACGGGATAGTTGTGCTCGCGTTCAAAGTGGTTTCGGGGAATGGTTGGAGGGTATTCGGTATGTTCGAGCGATGTGCCCTCTGGAAGCGATGCGATGAATGTTGTTGCTGGAATGCGCGCATCGTTTAAGAACAAAAGCATTACGCCGAGAACGCGTGCCATGGACAACAGGATAACCAGCGTCACGGTTGTCCCGATCAGTTTCGGATACAAGGGATTCTGTTTTTGTTTTGCGAGCGTGTATAAGTCGCTGATAAAGAATGCGCCAAGAATGGCGAACAGGGGCATGAGTGGAAGGAAGAAACGGATCGGATAATTATAGGATACCATGATGGGCAGATCGATGATCAGAATGGACAGCACCAGAAGCGCCCGGTTACCCTCCACTTCTGGTGATCCTTCTTTCCAGTGTGTGAATATTTTATAGCATCCCCACGCAGTGGCTAAGATGAACAATACAAATAAGGGAAACCCGACACCATCCAGAAAAATAGTATATTGTCCGATCACGCCTTTCAGGCTGCCGGGTTGCACACCATAATTGGAATTGTATAGCAATGAGGGGATGAGTCGCTTCATGTAGTAGGCCATCCACGTTAATGCTTTTGGTGTGCCTGCCGCGTAACCAAGATAGGCAAGGATCCCTCCGATAAAAAGTGTCTCCAGGATCCTCAAAGTGCGCTTTATGAGCATCCCTCTCATCGTCCATAAATAATAAATGATTGGAATAAAAACAAGGCTGATGGCGCTATATTTGCTGGATACTGCCAGTCCTGCTGAAAAGAACGTGGCATATAGCCAGCCCCGATGTTTCCTTATCCTGTACAACACAAGAAAGAATATTGTCAGTGTTGAAAAAAAAGTGACGAAGGTGTCGTTATGGGCAAAATGACCGTTATGGGTCATCTCGCTGGTTGCGAGCAATAACAAACCGCTCAGTCCTGAAACGAATTCGTTATACCCCATGCGCCTGGGAATGAGATATGCAAGCACGATGGTCAAACCGACCAGGACCGCAGACAGGACGCGTGCGCTGATCAGCACTTCCCTGTCTGACTGTCCCAGTGCGAGAAGGATCTTCCCCAATCCCAGCATGGCATAGATCGGCAGGTGAGGGTGATTGAAGTTGTTGGCGTCAAAGTCTATATCGCCATGCAAAGCTTCGATCGAAATATAGACCACCTCGTCCGGATGCCAGATACTCGGCGCGCCCCACGAAATGCCGGGGAGTGTGACCGCAAGAAATACAATAAAGAGCACGATTGGGATGATGAATTCGTGTCTTTGCAGGATGTTCTTATTTTTTTCAAGTGGGTGTGTATTCATGGAAATAGCCATGTATGGTCGGTCTTTAATGATAACCTATGTTATCACTGCATCACCATACTTTCCATCCTTGGCGAAAATCCTTGTGAAATTCAGGCAACCCTGCCTGACCTTCACATTTTGTTTTATGGGGAAATTCCACCCAGTACATTGGGATTCTCTCCGACCAATTCCTGAAAAACAGCGGCGAGACCAGGGTTATCCTGCACACGCATGGTGGTGTCGTTTACCCAATTTCCATCGTTCTGCCACCATTCGTTCCACCACGAGAAACCGATCAAGTTCGGATAATGGGATGGAGACAGGCTTGTTATCGCGTCACGCGCCCATTGTGCCTGATCGCCAAGCGGATTATTCTTTGCGGTCCCGAACTCTGCCACAATGACCGGTTTGTCGGGGGCAAGCGCTTCGATGCGGGAGTAGATGGCGTCCATGTTTGGCTCAAAGATATTCCAATAGCGGTATTCCGGAGAATACGCGCCATAGATGCTCACACCGATCCAGTCGATCCATTCATCACCCGGATAATAGTTTTCCATCCGGTTCCAGGGTTCGTTGGGATGATCCTCGCCGTCTGCGTGGAACACCCACGTAATGTTCTCTGCCTTCTCCTCGCGACAGATACTGATAATGCGGCGGTATGCATCCTTGAACCTTTCCGGTCCGTCCGGCTGGAGAGGGTCACCATAGCCATTGGTCCTTCCTGCGCCATTTAAGATCCCGCTCCATGCAAACGAATCAGAATTGACCTCGGTACCATACTCCACGATCAGGTGAGTGCCAAAATTGCGCGCGCTGACACACCAGTCATGCAGATCCTGATCGAATTGTCCCTCGATGATATTTTGGAGGGTAAAGACCTTCTCACTCCTGCTGTGCTTTAAGCCTGAGCGCAACATGAGGCGGATATATGGGATACTGCCGGCATCCCGGATCCATTCCGCGGTTTGGGTGGGGAATCCGCGGTCTCGAAACCAATTATTCGAAAAATAGACCCACACTGCTGTTTTCCCGACGATCCTTTCGTAGGTGCGCAGTTCTTCAGCTGTGATATCGTCCTCTTCGCCGGTCCGGCCGCCAGGAAACACACCATGATATAGCTGTCCCTCAGGTGGCAGGGGAATGAAGGTTTCAATGGGCATCCGTGTGGGAGGGAGTTGTGTTATTGTGGGGAGGAATACAACTCGGGGCGGCTTTGCAGTTTTAGTGGATGGACTTTCAGTTGGTGGAGCCGACGAGCTACAGCCTAGCGAAAGCAGGATAACAGTAATGGTAATTATGTTTAAGAGTAATTTCATGCGGTGATCGCACCTATTATAAAGATTGGTGTTTGTGTGTAACGGAGTGGGATAACTTCATTATTCTATTTAAGATACCAGATAGGGGGATGATCCTAATGGGTGACATTGACTCCCTGATTGTACTTGTAGAACTTCAATATGAGCAATTAAAAATTACCAGATCGACAGACATATTTTGCGCTATGTCATTACAGCGCCTTCCATTTTCAACAACCATTCCTTGGTGGGCAGTCCCTCGCCGCCGCCGTAGCCGTGGAGTTTGCCGTCCGTGCCGATGACGCGGTGACAGGGGATGACCAGCGGCATGGGGTTCATGGCATTGGCGGCTCCCACGGCGCGATAGGCGTTCGGGCGGTTGATCTCGCGTGCGATATCAATGTAGGTGCGCGTCTCCCCGTATGGGATTCTGAATACGGCCTGCAGGGCTTCGCGCTGGAACTGGGTAAACAAGGTCCAATCGATGGGGATGGTGAAGGCGGTGCGTTTGCCGTTCAAATATTCGCGCAGTTCCTTCGCGTAGGGCACGGTCTTCCTGGCGTTAGGCTCGATGGGGCGGTTGAGGCGGGCGAGGTACGAGTCAAATTCGGGCTGGGAATCCGCCCATTCAACGGCGACCAGGCCGAAGTCTGAGGCGGCGATGCGTAAATTTCCAAGGGGAGTCCCGTTCAGTTCACCGGTGTAGATGGGAGATGGTGGCGTTTTCATTATAGTGCTGTGCATTTCATTTGCATACCTGTTAGTTGTCGAACAATCGTAGGGCAATCGTAGGCTCTACGTCAAGTACGTTTGAGTCCTATGTGATAAATTAGAGGGAGTAAGGTGATTTCTCTTCTCCTCCTTTCGTAGAGAACCGCGGTCGGCGTCCGCGGTTCTCGCACTTTAAAGGGGAGAACATGTGAACTGGCATTATAATAACCCCAGCATGACAATTTGAGAGGATACCATGACCGTTCAAATCACAATTATTGGCCTGGGTCAGGTGGGAAGTTCGATCGGGCTGGCGCTTGCCGGCCAGAAGAATATCAAACGTGTGGGACATGACAAGGATATGGATGCCTCGCGTGCCGCGCAAAAAGCCGGTGCGGTGGATGAGACCAAGTTCAACCTTCCGTCTTCGGTTAGCAACGCGAACATCGTGTTGTTGTGCATTCCCTTAAATGAGGTCCGGGAGACGCTGGAGATCATCGCGCCTGATCTGCAGGAGGGGACGGTGGTCATGGACACGGCTCCTGCCAAGACGACGGTTGCTGAGTGGGCTTCCGAGCTGATCCCTCAGGGACGGTATTACATTGGGCTGACTCCCGCGGCGGGTGCTGAATTCCTGCATGTTGTTGATCTTGGAATTACCTCTGCCCGCGCTGACCTGTTCAATAAAGGTCTGTTTGTGGTCAATGCCCCGCACGGTGCGCCGGGCGAGGTGGTGAAACTCGCCACGGACCTGGTGGAGTTGCTTGGAGCGAAAGTCGTTCTTTCCGACTCGACGGAAGCCGATGGTCTGCTGGCCTCGACACACATCCTGCCGCAGTTGATCGCGGCCGCCCTGCTTGATTCCACCGTGGATCAGCCGGGCTGGCGGGAGGCTCGCAAACTGGCGGCGCGTCCGTATGCGACCGCCACTGCCGCGTTCGTCTATCAGGATGAAGCCGGTTCCCTGAGTGCCGCCGCGTTAAAGAACCGCGAAAATGTGGTGCGTGTTATTGATACATATTTGACATCCCTGAAGGAACTGCGCGATAAGATCAGCGCCGGTGACGATGCTTCCGTTGGCACCTTCCTGGAAGACGCGTTCAAAGCGCGCGTGCGATGGTTCAACGAACGCACCAAAGCCGATTGGGAGGGGGTGGAAAAAGATAAGCCGAATGTCCCCTCTTTTGGCGAACGTCTCAATCACATGTTCATGGGCAGGTTCTCAGACCGTTCGAAGAAAAACAAGTGACCGTTTGTTATTGCTACATTGTCGAGTGTTCAGATGGAACGTATTACACGGGCTGGACAACCGACCCTCCGCGCCGCGTCGCCACACACAACAAGGGACGCGGCGCGAAATATACCAAAATGCGTTTACCTGTGAAGTTGGTGTATGTTGAGGAACAGCCCGGTAGAAATGCCGCGATGAAAAGAGAACGCGCCATCAAAAAGATGACGCGTTCACAAAAACAGAAATTGATTGCATAGGGGCGACCCGACGGGTCGCCCCTATGGCATTAATCGGTAAACAACGGTAAATGTCCCAGCGAGATGATGTGCATCCACTGTGCGCGGTCGCCTTCGGTGAAGATCGCCGCCTCCGCCACCACAGACGAGCCTGTCTTGTCGAGGATCATCCTCATGCCCTGCAGGGTCGAGCCGGTGCTGATCACATCGTCCAGGATGACGACTTTCCTGCCGTTCATCATCTCAACATCTTTTTCATCGAGGATCAAAGTCTGTGGCTGGCCGGTGGTGATGGACAATGTCTCTGCTCTCAGTGCGTCACCCATGTATGGCTTATACGATTTACGCAGAACCACGTAGGGCTTGTTCGTTTCTGCGGAGAGTGCATGCGCCAGTGGAATGGACTTGGCTTCCGCGGTGACCAACACATCATAATCAACATCCTTGAGCTTTTTTGCCAGTTCCTTCGCACAGACCTGGACAAATTCCGTATCCCCGAGAATGTTCAAAATGGCGATCTTCAATCCCGGTTTGATCTCGAACAAACGCAGGTCGCGCTTTAATCCCGCGACTTCCACGGTGTATGTCTCATGCTTTGACATGCTCGAATCTCCTCTGCCAAAATTTCTCGGGCGTAGTTTATCACAATTCAATTTATAATGCTCCACTGTTCATTGATCACTAAATTCTGATAACTGAAATGTTACCTGACCTTCACCTCAACGATCACCTGCGGCTCCGCAAACAGCACCCGTGCGGTTCCTACGAATGGACCGTCACGCGTCTCGGCGCGGACATCGGGCTGGAATGCAAGGGCTGTGGACGACGCGTCATGCTCACGCGACGGGAACTCGCCAAAAGACTCAAAGCCAATCTCACCAAACATGAACAAGATGAACAACACCCTCCCTAGAAAACCTCATATTGTCTTTTATTTTTCCGACACCGGCGGCGGACATCGCTCCGCAGCCGAAGCCGTCATCGAAGCCATTAACCTTGAATACAAGAACAAGGTTACCATCGAGATGGTGGACTTCTTCAAGGACTATGCCCCGCCTCCCTTCAACCGTGTGGGCGATATGTACCCTTACATGGTCAAAGCGCCGCGCCTGTGGGGTGCGGGTTTTCATGCCACCGATGGACGTACACAGGCGCGCTTTATCACTACAACCATGTGGCCTATTGCACGACAGGCTGCCAAAGCGCTTGTGCGCAGTCATCCTGCTGATTTGATCGTCACAGTCCATCCGTTCGCGAATTCGTTTGCACTCAAGGCGCTGGGCATCAATCGTCCACCCTTCATCACAGTTGTCACTGATATGGTGACCACCCACGCGCTTTGGTACGACAAGCGCGCCGACCAGATCCTCGTGCCCACGGAGACTGCACGTCAGCGTGCCCTCAAGTACAACATGCCGGAGGAAAAGATCAGAGTGGTTGGCCTCCCTGTTGCCGATAAATATTGCAAACCTCTGGGAAGAAAGAGCACCCTTCGAAAAAAACTTGGCTGGCCCGTGGATAAACCCATCGTTTTGATGGTCGGCGGCGGGGAGGGGATGGGACCCCTCGCAAAGACTGCCCGCGAAATAGACGCCTCAGGCCTGGATGTGAGTCTGGTCATCGTTTGTGGACGGAATCAAAAACTCAAAGCCAGTCTTGAAGCCGAGAAATGGGAAAACCCAACATTGATCTTCGGTTTCACGCGCGATATGCCCGATTTTATGCGCGCCTCCGATTTCATTGTTACAAAAGCAGGTCCCGGCACGATCGCGGAAGCGCTCAATGCCGAATTGCCGATCATCCTGTATTCCAAACTTCCGGGGCAGGAGGACGGCAACGTCACATTTGTGGTGGAGGAAGGCGCGGGTGTTTGGGCGCCGAAGCCGCAGGATGTGGTAAGAGCGCTCACCCGCTGGATCTCGCGACCTGTTGAAAAACAAAAAGTGATCGAGAATTGCCGCCGCGCCGGGAGACCCAAAGCCGCCCATACCATTGCTCATACCATTGGAGAGATATTGAGGTTGGCGCCCTC